>Ga0137418_10003296_pt1 | contig 14851 bp, 9 predicted proteins | sample CZODoug3_1_2_16f_FD_122242 | JGI IMG/M metagenome (GOLD analysis project Ga0137418, IMG submission 122242) | Vadose zone soil fungal communities from Angelo Coast Range Reserve, California, USA - CZODoug3_1_2_16fungal (Hybrid Assembly) | ecosystem: Environmental > Terrestrial > Soil > Vadose... | reverse complement strand
GGCGAGTCGGCTCGGTGGACGCCGGCGCAAACCCATCGTTCCTCACCATCCACCCGAACGGCCGCGTTCTCTACGCCGTGAATGAAGTCGATACGCACAACGGGAGGCCGACCGGTGCGGTCAGCGTCTTCACGATTGCGAGCGACACTGGTGCGCTAGCGCGACTCAACGAACAGCAATCAGAAGGTGGCTCGCCTTGCTTCGTGAGCGTGGACCGTAGCGGCCGTGTAGTGCTCGTCGCGAACTACAACGGAGGCAGTGTCGCGCTGCTACCGATTCAGTCGGACGGAGCACTCGCTCCCGCGACGAAGGTCGTGCAGCACACGGGCGCGGGACCGAACACCGAGCGTCAGGCTGCGGCCCATGCCCATTGCATCCTTGCCGACCCCTCTAACCGCTTCGCGCTCGCCGCGGACCTCGGCGCTGATCGTGTGTTCGTCTACCGACTCGACCTCGACGACAAATCGCTCCGCCACGTCGAGGGCGGCGACGCTGTCATACGGCCCGGCGCGGGTCCGCGCCACATCGCGTATCATCCAACGCTGCCGCTCGTGTTCGTCGCCAACGAGCTCGATTCCACGGTGGCCACGCTTCGCTTCGACGCCGAGCGTGGGGCGTTGTCTCTGCTGGACAGCCACTCGACCATCCCGTCCGGGTGGAGCGGCACGAATTACCCGGCCGACATCCACGTCGCGCCATCCGGGCGCGCGCTGTACGTCTCGAACCGTGGCCACAACAGCATCGCTGTGTTTTCCGTGGCGGAGTCGACGGGCGCACTCACGCTCGACCAGGTGGTTTCCACCGAGGGCGATTGGCCGCGCAATTTTAGCCTGGATCCGACCGGCCGTTGGCTGCTCGTCGCCAATCAGCGATCCGACTCAGTTATCGTGTTCGCCCGCGATGCGAAGACCGGCCGCCTGACGCCGACGCGGGAGCGGATCACACTCCCGAGCCCCGTCTGTCTGCGATTTCAGAACACGAGCGTCTGAATAGAACGGGGTAAGCTGCTGACCTCCGCGGCGTTGCCGTCCAGCCAGAGAAAATAAGAAAGCTTCTCATCGGTTTTATTCATTACCACCACCGACACTTTTCCATCAGGATTCACAAAGGCGGTGGAAAGGAGCGCACTTCTGCTGGGGGCGCTGGCGATTTTCCGCGCGCCCGGGCGGACAAACTTTGAAAAGTGTCCGATGTAGTAATACGAGTTGGTGTAGGTGATCTCACCCGTTTTCGTATCGGCGTGAACCGGCGCGAAGCAGAAGTTCTGAACGTGATTCGGTCCACCTTGTTCATCGAGCAATACGTTCCAGTCCGTCCAGCCGACGGCACCGTCGTTGAAGTCATTGATCATCGAGCGTCCGTACGCTTCGCCCAATCTCCAGTTGTGGAGATCCTCGGCCTTGAAGGAATCGACGCAGCCTTCGGTGAAGATCAGTTTTTTGTCCGGGAAAGTCTCGTGCACGAGCTTGACGTTGTCGAACATCTGGTCGCCACCGCTCCACGGCTCGTACCAGTGGAAACCAATGCCCCATACATACTGGGCGGCCTTGGGGTCGGCCATGATGGTGCTGACTCTCTGGTAGATGAGGTCGCGGTTGTGGTCCCAGGCAATGATCTTCTTGTCGCCCAGGCCCTCTCTCTTCATCGTCGGGCCGAGGTGGTTCTTCAGGAAGTCGCGTTCGTCTTCGGCGGAGTAGATGCACGACTCCCAGCGCTGGGTCGCCATCGGCTCGTTCTGAACGCTGATGCCCCAGATGGGAATTCCTTCCCGCTCGTAGGCCTTGATGAACTTCGTGTAGTAGTTGGCCCAGGACTGAGCGAGCTCCGGTTTTAGCTTGCCACCGTGGAGCATGTCATTGTTGGTCTTCATGAATGCCGGTGGACTCCACGGGCTGCCGAAGAGATTGAGCTTCCCTCCGGCGGTGGCCATGGCCTTCTTGATAAAGGGAATGCGGAACTGCTTGTCGTGGTCGACGTTGAAGGACTTGAGATCCTTATCGCCTTCGTTGACATAGGTGTAGCTGCCGGATGAGAAATCGCAGCTGTGGATGTTGGTTCTTCCCAGCGTGTAGCCGATGCCTTTGTTGGGATCGAAGTAGGCATCCATGATTTCGCGCTGTTTGGCCGCCGGCAGTTTTGCGTACGTCTCGGCGGAGGCATCCGTTAGCGCGCCACCGATTCCTAAGAACGTTTGAGCTCTCTTCGACGGATCGACGAAGACACAGACCTGGGTCTCGAGCGGCTGGCCCATCGGCTTGAACGTCAGCTTGTCGGTAGCAGAGAGGCGGAAATTGGTTTTGTCGGCCGTGGTGTAGACCGTTACCTCTCTCGCCTCGATTCCTCGCCCGATGTCGGGCGGCTCCGGAGTTTCGGACGCTCGTTCAAATACCGCCGGCTTTAGCTTGGTTTTCCCCAACACCAATGCCGAAGACGACGCTACCAGGAAACCACGGCGATCGATTTTCATAGTCGATGGGTTTGAGATAATGGAAATATGCCGACAGTTTCCGACGTTGTCTCGTTGATCATGCCAACCCCCGGCAAAGACCTGGTCCTCACGATTTTCCTTGCGCGTTTGTCAGAAGTCCCTTTATTAGGATCTGCCGCTTTCCACCCGAAGGCGCGGCGCCTCAAGAGAAGTTCAACGGGAGAGGGTTCATGACGCCCTTGCTCTTCGCGCTCCTGCAAATCGGACTCGTTTCGCACTCGGCGCCGATCCACACTCACGCCCTGCCGCTGAGTACGGCGATAGCGAACGACAACCGCGTTGCCGCCGGGCGTCTGGCGAGAGGGGTATTGACTCTTGACCTCGAGGCTCGTGAAGCGTTGTGGTATCCCGAAGAAAGCGCCGGTCCCGCAATTCAGATCGTCGCCTTCGCCGAAGCCGGCGGACCTCCGCGGGCGCCCGGGCCGATGATTCGTGTCCCAGCTGGCACCCAGATGCGTATCACCGTTCGCAACACCCTCTCGGTACCGATGCGGTTGTGGGGTTTGCAGGACAGATCCGGATCCGGTCTCGATTCCAGCGTCATCGTTCCGGGCGCAGTCCAGATATTTCAATTCCGCGCCGACATTCCCGGCACGTTCCTCTACTGGGGACGCACCGGCGTGCGTCCAGCTTCTACACTGCCTGGCGCAATGAAGGATGCATTGCTCAGCGGTGCGTTCATCGTCGATCCTGCTGGCGTAGCTCCGCGCAAAGACGAGCGTGTGCTTATGATCTCGCTGTTCGCCGACACTGTCACCGCGCTCGGCCTCAAATCGGCGCGCGCCGACCAGGAGCTGCAGCGTGAGCTGATCGTCCGCGAGAGATGGTTCCTGGCAACGATCAACGGACGCTCGTGGCCGCACACGGAACGACTCACCTACAACCTTGGTGACACTGTTCGCTGGCGTGTCATCAACGCCAGTCCCGCCCCGCACCCCATGCACTTGCACGGCTTTTATTTCGATGTGCACAGTCGCGGCGACGCCAACCGTGACACGATCTACACTCCGTCGCGCGAACGGAAAGCGGTCACCGAGTGGATGCCAGCCGCTACGACGATGGCGATGACCTGGATTCCCACTCGGCCCGGGAACTGGGTCTTTCATTGTCACATCGTCACCCATATTTCGGATGCGGCGCGTTTGCCCCAGGTTGATAAGCCGTCGATGGCGAACGGGCACATGAATCACGCCGAAAACGCAATGGCCGGCCTAGTCGTGGGGTTGCGAGTCCTGCCCAAAGGCAAATTTGCGCTTGCGCCGCAGAACTCGTCCCGACGCCGCTTGAGGGTGTTTGTCACCCAGAGGGAGCATGCGTACGGCGAACAGCCTGGCTACAGCTATATCCTCCAGGAAGGACCAACGCCGCCAGCACCCGATTCGCTGCGAATCCCAAGCTCCACGATTACGCTGCACCAAAACGAGCCAACGGAAATCACTGTGGTCAACGTCTCGAAGGCGACCGCAACGATTCACTGGCACGGGATCGAGCTCGAGAGCTATTACGACGGTGTCGGCGACTGGAGCGGATGGAACAACTACGTGGCGCCACCTATTGCGCCAGGCGATTCATTCGTGGTGAGGCTTACGCCGCAGCGAGCCGGAACGTTCATCTATCACACCCACACTAACGAGAACACGCAGCTGTCGTCGGGGCTGTACGGCGCGCTGATCGTTCTCCCGCCGAACGGCGTCGCCGACACGACCGACCGTGTTTTCCTGCTCGGGATCGGTGGCCCCGGCGACAGCGCGCACGCGGTGATCAATGGAGCCTCGACGCATCCGCCGATCGATCTCCGCGCAGGTGTGCCACGCCGATTCAGGTTCATCAACATCTCGCCGCTGGAGTCACATAACGTGCAGCTCGTCTCCGGCGGCACAGTGCAGAGCTGGCGCGCCCTCGCGAAGGATGGCGCCGACCTCTCCCCCCAACAGGCAGTCAGTGTTCCGAGCACACTACAACTTCATCCCGGCGAGACCTACGATTTCGAGGTGCTGCGGGCAAAGCCGGAATCGTTGACGTTGAGGGTGAGTTCGCCGGAAACGATTCAGGTGCGTCGGACATTCATGGCCAAGGGTGTGCTTCGCGAGGCCTTACCGCGGGTGACGACCGAGATTCCCGTCACAGTGCGCTGACTGGTCAGAGTGGCGGTGTCAATTTCCGGCGGCTATCGTTTCATGAATGACAACCGTCGTTTGGCGGGCGTGCGTTGTTACGACGCTCTGCTCGTCCGTTGCTTTCGGCCAGCTGCCAGGCAAAAGTGGAACGGTCGATTCCGCGAAGGTGCACTCACTCGACACTGTGGTTGTCACCCCGGAGCGCTCGGCCACCAGCATTCGAGCCTCAACGGTCGCCGTGACCGTACTTTCCGAAAACCAGTTGCGACAGCTGCCCGTCCGCTCCGTCGCCGCATCACTCGCCCTGGCGCCGGGAGTCGTCGTTCTGGATGCGAATTCCGTCGGGGGAAACCCACGAATAATCGCGCGAGGTTTCTACGGCGGAGGAGAAACCGATTACCTCCCGGCACTGGTGGACGGCGTCCCGATTGCCGCTTTGGGCTCGGGCGCGGTCAACTGGGATCTGCTCCCTCGTACTGGATTTGGTCGCGCCGAGGTGGTGCGGGGAGGCTCGTCCTATCTGAGAGGAGACGGCGCGGTCTCTGGCACGCTCAATCTCCTGACCGACGCGCAGCCCCCGAACCGTTCATGGCGGGTCGCCGGCGGCGCCTACGGGATTCGAGACGCTACACTGCTCGTCGATGGCGTCGCCGACAGTCACCGCGCAAGCCTGGGCTTTGACCACAGCGCATCGCGCGGTTATCGGACGCACGAGGAACGGCAGGCCTCGACACTCAACGGAAAACTCACGCGCTACGGAGCAGCTGGAACGCTGACTCTGTTCGGCTCGACACATTTTCGTACCTTCGACGATCCTGGTCCGCTCCCCTCTACGACTGTCGACAGACGCGCCACCAATCCATTTTTTCGATTCGATCGCGCCTCGGAGAGAGTGCACCGCGGCGGCGTGAGCGTCAGCCGCGAGGTCGGAAATGCGATTGGCTCGGGATATCTCGTTGGCGAATATTCCACCGCCAATACGATAAGGACGCTTCCACTGTCGCCCGATTTTGCCGATACAAAACGTCGCCGTACGGAAGCTCCGCGGATTCTGAGCTCCGTGCAATTTGAGCTTGGGGACGACTCGGCAGATTTGCGTGGACGGCTGGTGGCGGGTTTGGATGGATCGATCGGACGATTCACATCTCGCTATGCGGACGTTGCAAGTGGAACACTGGTCGAGTACGCCGCCGCGAATGGCGCGACCGGAGCGCCGGGTGAGCCGTCACGTGTGACAAGAGCGGCTGGGGCAGCTTTTGCTTCCTGGCAGCTGCGTCCGCTGAATCCGCTTCGATTCGCGCTAAGCACGCGAGTCGACAATCTGCGCGATGTATTCACGCCGAGCCGGACGTCTGCCGCGCCTGAAGTGCACACTTCCCACAACGCAGTCAGCCCGAGGGCAGCCCTCAACCTGGAGCTGCCTCTACCGGCAGACAGGGCAACAAACGTCTACTTCTCAGTCGGCCGGGTGTTCAAGGCTCCGACACTCGATCAGCTCTTCGACGACCGCGCCATCCCGATCCCGTTTCCGCCGTTCTCCGCAACAGTCTCCAACCCGTTGTTGAGTCCGCAGCGTGGAACGTCGGTGGAGACTGGCTTCTACAGCGCATGGACAATTCCCGGCGCGCGGCTCGACATTTCAGGCGCCGCATATCGCGAACGCATGCGCGACGAGCTCGATTTTGACGTTACGAGTTTCCGGTACGTCAACATCGGGCGCAGCTTTCATCGCGGTGTGGAGCTGGGAACGAAGCTGACCGCCACGAGTGGAGCGCTGCTTTTCGCCAACCTGAGTCGGCAGAGCGTACTTTCCGAGAGCGGGCAGTTCGAGGGACGCCAGCTTAAAGCGATTCCGCGGACAATCGTGTCAGCCGGTGCTGACCTGGTACTATGGCGCGGGTTGACCGGCGGCCTGTTGGTCACCTCGTTGGGAGGAGCATTCGTCGACGATGCCAATGCGACTCCGCTACCGGGTTATACGCGCGCCGACGTCAGAGTCGGCGTTCCGATGGGTCCGCTCCGCCTCACGTTCGACGCGATGAATGCTCTCGGCCGCAGATACGATGCGACTGCGTTCCCCGACCCAGCCGGTTCTACGATTACTTATCGCTATCCGGCGGCTGGTCGCGTCTTTGTCTTCGGGTTGGAATCGCGTTAGAGTCCTGTCGCGATCAGGCTGAGTTGACGTTACGATCAACTACGCTGCTGCCTGCTGCCCGCTTTACGCTGACCGCTTTTCGCTAACTGCGACGGGACCGTTCCGGTAGCGTTCACGCTACAGTCAACTGCCTTCCCCCGACCGCCACTTGTGCGGTCAATCGGCCTTTAGCGAGCGGCGCTGAGCGTTCAGCGGGCAGCGGGCAGCGGCGTAGTTGCAGTTGGGGTTACAGCTCTGCTCCCTGAACGCCCAGCGTGCTACTCCATCACAGCTCCTTCGCCCCCTAGCGATCGATCATTCTCTCCTGGGCCTCGGCGTACCGTGCGCCCTTCAGCGTGATCGTCGCGGCGGCGTTCTCGATATCACGGAGGTCGTCAGGCGTCAACTCGACCGACGCCGCACCGATGTTTTCTTCGAGTCGCTCGATCTTCCTGGTGCCCGGGATCGGAGCGATCCACGGCTTTTGGGCCAGCAGCCACGCCAATGCGATCTGCGCGGGCGTCGCTTTCTTGCGCTCGGCGATTCTTGCGAGAACATCAACGATAGCCTGATTCGCCTTCCGGTTCTCGGGTGTAAAGCGTGGGACCGTGTTACGGAAGTCGGTGCTGTCGAACATCGTGGTCTCGTCGATCTTTCCCGTGAGGAAGCCTTTCCCCAGCGGACTGAACGGAACAAAGCCGATGCCGAGCGTTTCGCAGGTCGGAAGAATTTCCTTCTCCGGCTCTCGCCAGAACAGCGAGTATTCGCTTTGAAGCGCGGTCACCGGCTGCACCGCATTCGCGCGGCGGATCGTCTTTGCGCTGGCCTCGGACAGGCCGAAGTTCTTCACCTTTCCTTCCGCGATCAGATCCCTCACGGTGCCGGCCACGTCCTCGATCGGGACAGCGGGATCGACACGATGCTGATATAGCAAATCGATCGCATCGACTTTAAGTCGCTTGAGTGATGTCTCGACAACCTGTCTGATACGTTTGGGGCTGCTATCCAGACCAGCACCAGGTCCGGCGGCGGGATCCTTGAATCCGAACTTCGTCGCGATCACCACGCGCCCCTTGAAAGGAGCGAGGGCTTCACCCACGAGATCTTCATTGTGGCCCGCACCGTAGACTTCGGCGGTGTCGAAGAAGGTGACGCCGCGTTCAACCGCGGCGCGTAGCACACCGATCATCTCCTCCCTGGGCCCAGCCGGACCGTAGCTCTGGCTCATTCCCATGGCGCCGAACCCGATCGCCGAAACTTCAAGGTCGCTGCGTCCCAATTTTCGTTTCTGCATTCCCGTCTCCGTTGTATTCGTCTCCCTTCATCGCTGAGAGAGCTCGCTGTAACACAATCAAGCACCATCGCGACCGCCGATCTACAAGAGAATGATTTACAACATGACCGTCATCGACCGTTGACAAAGAACCAGAAAGCAGTGCTCGCGATCATCCTCTCTGAGCGTAATGACGCCAGGAGCGCCGATCAATTGCGACTCTCAGCCTTTAATCCAGCGATGTGCGCCCGGAGCAGACGCGTGCGCAGACCGCCCACCGCATCGCGACTCACAAACGGCAGGAGCGCCGAGAATGCTGCGCTGGCGCCGCTCGGGTCACCATTCTTCAGGTGCGCGGATACCGTCGCATCTCGCAAGTAATCAGGCGAAAACCACCTTTCGCCGCTTCGCATCTTCCCGATTAACTGGTCGCCAACTCGCTGGACGACCTCGAAGTCCCATCCATCCGCTGCCTTCAGGAATTGCACCGACTGCCGCACGCCCAGCGGCGCGTCGACTAGACTGACAAAAGCATCAACCTGTCGATAAAACGCGGCATCGACGGAGCCCGGCGAGCCACCGTGCACATCGCGATCGGCCTCAAAGAGCAGTGTCGTCCAGCGGCGCCAATCGGAAGGAGGCGTGGGCGCAGCGATCAGCGCCTCAAACGAGCGATGGCGCTTCGCAACGGCAGCATAACCTGTGTCTGCCGCGGTGGTCTCGGACGGAAAAAGACGAAGTCTCGCGCTCCGCGCGCGCATCTGAAGACGCGGAACGTTGGCGAGTACCTCGGCATCGCTCGCGAATGGCATCCTGCGGCCGCTCAGCGCCGACGCGATGTCGAACGAAGAGTCGTTGAGATTCTCGAATCCCGTCGCGTCCGCCAGCAGATATCTGGCCTTCTCGCCGCCCAGGTCCAGCGCCGGCGCGAAATCCGAATTTGGCCGCACTGTGGCGACCAATGGCGAAAGTGCCTTCGAGTCGACTAGATGCAGCGCCGCGAGCGACGCTGGTGTCAGCGACGTCACACTCCTTAGACCATCCGCGACCATTGGCCATTCCGTCACGGCCCAATCGGGAGACCGCACCGATTGGGCGGTCGTTGCAATCACGACGATATCGGTGTCGTCAGTGAGATAAATGTCGTAAGCAGGAAAATTCTGCTGCAGAGCGGCCAGCATCGTCAGCACCAGCGAATCGTTCATCTCGTAGAGATGCATCCATTGCGCGAAGACTCCGCCAGGGGCGAGATATCGTTTTATCCGCGCATAGAACTCGGTGGTGAATAATCCCGCCACTCCACTCACCCACGGGTTACTCGGCTCCGACACGATGAGGTCGAAACGGCGCCCGGCTCCCGCAAAGTAGGATCTCGCGTCGTCGACCACGAAGCGAGCGCGCGTATCGGTGAACACGCGATAGTTGACGGGACGGAACTGAGTCGATGCGCGGATCATCTCCGGCTCGATTTCGATGGTTGCGAGCTCTCGCAGGGTCGGACTTCCCAGCAACATGTGCGATGTCATTCCCGACCCCTGGCCGATGACCGCGGCGGTTCTCGCTTGTGGAGCGTGCGCCATCGCGATCAGCGGCAGCAGGACCTGGGTCGACACATCGTCTTGCAGCGACCGCCGCGTCTGGCGCCGCGCCGGTGGTGCGAGCCAATCCCCCGACACCGACGCGTCGGGCTTGCCGTTGGTGGAGAGAATCAAATTTCCATCAGACAACTCTCGTTCCACAGTCACGGTTGCCGTCCGGCCATCCTTGTAGAAGGTGTTGGTGAACTCACCCGGCGCGGGCAATCCGCCGAAACGATAGACGCCGCTCGAGAGCAGCGATCGATCGAAGCGCACACTGGACGCAGCCAGGAAAACGAGAATGGAGGCGATAACGATAGTGGCGAGGGTGGGCGTACGCGACCCTGTTCGTCGCGGTAGCGCGACGTACATGAGCACAAATCCGATCGCGACGTCGAGCGCAGCGCCGGCGACGAGAAGGAGTTTCAGGCCAAGCACAGGAAGAAGTGCCAACCCAGCCAGCTGAACCCCGACAATCGAGCCGGCGGTGTTCGCCGCGTAGACCTCACCGATCGCCGCTTCCCTTCTATCGCCGTAGAGAATGCGCGTGATCAGCGGCAGCGTCATGCCCGCGCAAAACGTCGCCGGCAGCATGATGACGAGACAAATCGCGTAGCGGGCGATGGTGAACCCCACGTATCCCGCTGAAGTCTTGGGGAAGATGCCGATCAGCGTCGAGATCCACGAGAATGACGCGATGTATAATGGAATGGTGGCGACAGCGAGCGCGCCCATGGCGCATTGAACCAGTGCCAGCGCGCGCAGGGGATCTCGCCAACGGTCGGCGCGGGTACTGACGGCGAGAGCGCCCAGCGCGAGGCCGAGTATGAACGCGGAGAGCATGAGCTCGAAGGAGTGTGTAGCGCTGCCGAACACGAGCGACAGCATGCGGATCCACGCGATCTCGTAAGCGAAGGAGGCGACGGCCGTGCCGAACGCCGCGCCGAGCAACAGCCATCGCGTGTTAATTGTCGGTGATGGTGTAGACGACTCCGCGCGCTCGAGACTTTCGGAAGTCGTGGCGACCGGCGCTGCGAATAACTCTTTCCGTCCACGGACGAGTACGAGCGTGACGGCTGCCGCGGCAAAGTTGAGAGCCGCGGCGAAATCAAGCGTGCCTGGAAAATCGAAACGGCTGACGAGGTAGAATCCTGCCAGCAGGACGCCGACCGCGGCGCCGAAAGAGTTGGACGCGTAAAGCCATGACAGCACCCTGCCCGGGCGGGATTTCCAGCGTCGCAGGATGCCGGCGCTGATGAGAGGAAACGTGGCGCCGAGCAGAATCGACTGGGGGAGAATCAGGCTCGCGGCGAGCAGCCATTTGACCGCGGACTGGGCGCCGGGTGAGGCGATCAGTGCGGGAAACAGAGAGTCGTAAGCTGCTGCCGAGACCGCGCGGAACGTCGGATGAAACAGCAGTCCGAGCAGGCCGACCGCAGCCTCGACGATTGCATACCATATAAGAGGACTGCGCAGCCGTTCGCTGTAGCGTCCGACAAGGAACGAGCCGACCGCCATCCCACCGAGGAAGATGGTGAGGACCAGGATCTGGGCGTAGGCGCTGTGGCCGACGAGGAGTGCCAAGTAGCGCGTCCAGATCGACTCGTAAATGAGGCCCGCCGCGCCGGATAGAAAGAAAAGCGCATAGAGAGCGAACAGCATCAGCGAGGGGTGTCGGAGTCGATCGAACGGTCGCAGCTCATTGGGTAGCCAAATCTGGGCAACTTGGCTCTGCGATTGCCATACGACTCAGGCTTCTCGTAATCCAATATCGGAGATAGCAATGCAGATCAATTGGCACGGCGCGACGGCGATGCAGCACATTGCCATTCAGGAGTCGCTGGACGGGAAGGCTGTAGATTGGCTGGAAAAGGTTAGCGACGCGCAGTACAAACGCCGCTAATCCAAGGGAGCACACCGGGAAGTGTCCAAGACCGGCCGCCCCACGCGTCATAGGGTGTCGGTCGAGTTTACCGACTGAACCCACACGGAGAAAACATGCCCAAGTACCTATGTATGCAGAGAAATCTGCCAGGCGGAGAAAGCAGGAAACCATCTCCCGCCGAAATGCAGGAGATGTACTCGAAGTTCCGCGCCTGGCAGGAGAAGTTCCAGGCGAACCTCGTCGACATGGGAGGAAAGCTTGGAGCTGGAAAACTTGTCACGGAGTCTGCGGCTGACGGGCCTTTTGTAGAAGTTAAGGAACTGGTCGGCGGCTACATGATTCTATCCGCGCAAAGCTTGGACGAGGCAATCACTGTGGCTCGTGCGTTTCCGGGACTCGTGCATCCCGGGTCGGGCGTTGAAGTCATCGAGATCCGCACTGCTTGAGCACACCGCAGTTGGTTGAACACTTCTTCCGGCACGAGTACGGGCGGCTGGTAGCCACGCTCTGTCGCCGGGTGGGAGCGCAGCACATCGAGGTTGTTGAGGACGCCGTTCAGTCCGCCTTGATGGCCGCACTCGAGTCGTGGACCGTTTCTGGCGCGCCGGACAATCCCTCGGCTTGGCTGTTTCGCGTGGCGCACAACGATGTCGTCGGACACCTGCGCCAAAGAACACGCCGGCGTCGCCTGCTGGAGCAGTACACCAAGGAAGCAATCGATACTGGTGAGAAAGGTTCAGAGCTTTTCCTCGCGCAGGAGGTGCAAGACGACCTGTTGCGGATGCTCTTTGTTTGCTGCGACGAGGGAATCCCAGAACCATCACAGCTGGTGTTGGCTCTGAAGACACTCTGCGGCTTCGACATTCGGGAGATCGCGCTTCGCCTTTTCATAAGTGAGGCCAACGTGTACAAGCGCCTTGCTCGAGCGCGAAGCCAATTGCGGAAATTTCCGCCACGCACCGACGGGCCAAGCGAGGCGCAAATTACATCGCGACTCCCCGCCGTACGTAAGATCCTTTACCTGTTGTTCACCGAGGGCTATCTCTCCTCCCACGCAGAGACTGCCATCCGACGGGAGCTTTGCAACGAAGCCATACGACTGACTAGCATCTTGGCGGAGCATCCGCTTGGTCAGACTCCGGAAACTTTCGCGCTCTTGGCTCTGATGCATCTGCACGCAGCGCGGATGCCAGCTCGCCAGGACGGGGCCGGTGGATTGGTTTTGCTGGAGGAGCAGGACCGGGATCTCTGGGACCGGGAGGAAATTCAGGTTGGGTTGGCGTTGTTGGCCAGATCAGCACACGGTGATGTCTTCTCCCGATATCACGCGGAGGCGGGGATCGCGGCGGAGCACTGTCTCGCCCCTTCGCTTCAGGAAACGAGGTGGGACAAAGTGGTGGAGTTTTACTCGCTGCTGGAGCGGAGCGCGCCATCGCCAATGCATAAGCTGAATCGAGCGGTAGCGGTTGCCGAGTGGAAGGGGCCCGCGGCGGGCCTAGAGGTTCTTGACGGATTTGAGCCCCCTACCTGGCTGGTCCGCTCCTACATATGGTCAGCGGTATTGGCCGATTTGCATCGGCGTTGCGGAAATGCCGAGTTGGCGAACCGCTATCGGAAGCTAGCCTGCAAAGCCGCTCCGACTTCGGCAGTGAAACAGCTGTTGCAGCATCGACTCCAGATCAACAAGCAAACGATCCCTCGATATGGATGACGATGGGCGAGTTTGGCACAATGGATTGAAATGCCAAGCATACCCTGCTACTCCCGCCGCCGATGCCGTGGATGAGACTGTTGGTGTTTGGCGCAATCAGCGTGATGCTCGTGCTGCTTGAATGGGCGGCTCCTTTGCGCCCGTAACCAGGACCCAGAGCATGAACGCGACTTCTCCCAGCCTCAAAGGTGTGCCGAGGGCGAAGGCTCTGTCCTCGTAAGCCGGGAAGAGAAAGCCGGCAAAGCTGAATCCGAGATAGCCAAGGCAACCCAGAATCAGCCATACCCCGAGAAAGCGCGGGATGAATCGCGATCGGTATACGAGCAGCCCGAATGGGATCAGCCATATGCCCCAGAAGATTGCGTTGGCGAGGTCGAGGACGTGGTGCAGGTTCAAAAACAACACGACGAAGGCGTCGTGCTGGGCCTTGTCGAAGACCGATAGGAAATCAGCGTTCGTGGCGAAGAGCAGGGCACCTGCATCGGTCACTGCGTTGACGAAGAACAAAGGCGTGACGAGCAAGCTCCCGAGGATCACCATCAGGATGGCGAGATTCCTGTTGACTCGCTCGAGCAACTGATAGAGGGCGAGCGTAACGAAGACAAATAGAACGCTCGCTATCAGCAAGGTGACGATGCCCCAGCGGAAAAGCGTTTCGTGCGCCGCGATGTTGCTGGCCGTCGCCGCCGGGTTCCCGCTCACGACCAGCGCGGTCGGTATGTAGATAAGGCGCAGGTATCCAACCAACGAAGCGAGGATGTAGAGTGAGCCTGCCATCCTGGCCTTCGTACTGAGAGACGTCATGAGTACTCTCGTGAGGAGTTTCGTCTGACATACGCGAAGACGCGAAATAAGTTGCACGCCGGGCGATGACGCACATTGCCATCGGCCGCACGTACGGATCGGGTTGAGTTTCCAAATTGCCAAACCTTGACTGAAACTAAAAACTAAGTTATTACGTATTGCCGGAACGCTCTTATCGAGGACGCCCGTCATGCCGTCGGATACATCCACCGAACCATCCCCACTCTTCGCCGCCCGGCTGGCTGGCGCGTTGTGGCTGATCGTCATCCTTGTCAGCATCGCGGCGGTCATCGGCGGGACCTCCCTCGACTTGCACGGCGACCCGGGAACGCTGGCCGCGAATGCCCTGGCGTTCGCGTCAAAGATCCGTCTCACTTTCGTCCTCTTTTTCTTCGGCAAGATCTGCTACCTGGGCGTCACAGTCCTCCTCTACGAGCTGCTCAAACCGGTCAACAAGAGCGTCGCCCTGTTCGGCGCGTTTTGCGGTCTTGCCGGCCTCCTGAGCGGGGGCGCAGGCCACATCAACCTGCTCAGCGCGCTGTCGCTACTCGAGGAGTCACGACGCGCAACCGAACCGCTTGCGAGCCAGCTGCAGGGTGCGGCGAATGTCTTTCTCAGTACAGGACCCCGAGTCGGCACTGAGGATGTCTGGTTTGGATTTCAGATATTATCCGTCGGCTATCTGATCGCCCGCTCGCATTTCGTCCCGCGGGCAATCGGAGTGCTGTTGGTGCTCGGAGGCTTGAGCTTCCTCGTCACCTCGTTCACGAATTTCGTGTCGCCCGAGCTTGGCGACCGACTGGCACCGCTGCTCCTGCCGATTGTCAGTCGGTCGCCAAGCTCGGGCGACACGAAATTC
>Ga0137418_10003295_pt1 | contig 14852 bp, 9 predicted proteins | sample CZODoug3_1_2_16f_FD_122242 | JGI IMG/M metagenome (GOLD analysis project Ga0137418, IMG submission 122242) | Vadose zone soil fungal communities from Angelo Coast Range Reserve, California, USA - CZODoug3_1_2_16fungal (Hybrid Assembly) | ecosystem: Environmental > Terrestrial > Soil > Vadose... | reverse complement strand
ATTCGGCGTCGGCGTGGGATCGGCGGATACAGTCGGGACAGGCCGGCAGCTCGATGAGCGCCCGGTTCACCCAGGTTGGGCGGACCCGCGCGCTGGGAATGTACGCGGACTGGACCGATCGGATCGCGCGCGGTGAGCTCCCCGCGACGGCGCCGCCGCGGCCCCAGGGCCGGGAGCGGAACGTCGTCATCACGATGTGGGACTACGGCACCCCGACGACCTATCTCCACGACGAGATCTCCAGCGACAAGCGGAACCCGACCGTCAACGCCAACGGTCCGATCTATGGAGCCACCGAGGAGAGCCAGCAGTTCCTGCCGGTCGTCAACCCCGCGCAGAACAGCGCAACCGAGGTGAAACTGGCGGTTCGCGATCCGAAAACGCCGAGCACCGGGGAGCAGCCGCCCGCGCAGCCATCGCCGTACTGGGGCGATGAGGTGATCTGGAACAGCCAGGCGAACGCTCATAGCTTCGCGATGGACAAGCAGGCGCGCGTGTGGGTCGCCGCGCGAATTCGTCCGGGCGAAACGGCGGCCTTCTGCCGGGAGGGATCGAGTCATCCGTCGGCGAAGCTGCTTCCGATCAATCAGAGCAATCGCCAGGTGCAGATGTGGGATCCGAAAACGAAGCAGATAACCACCGTCGACACCTGCTTCGGAACGCACCACCTGAACTTCGACGCCAACGACAAGCTCTGGTTCACGGGTAGCGGTCAACAGATCGCCTGGTTCGACACGAAGATCTACGACGCGACCAAGGACGAGGCCAAGGCGCAGGGATGGAGCGCGTTCGTGCTCGACACCAACGGCAACGGCAAACGCGACGCGTATGTCGGGATCAACGATCCGATCGATCCGGCGAAGGACAAGCGCATCGCGGGCGGGTTCTACGGCGTGGCGCCGAGCCCGCTCGACGGCTCGATCTGGGGCTCGGTCCTGGGTATGCCGGGATCCATCATTCGCGTCGTTCCGGGACCCGACCCCTCGACGACGGCGCTGTCGGAAATCTATGAAGTGCCGTGGAACAACCCGAAGGCGTCGGCGCAGGGCTTCGCGCCGCGCGGCATGGACGTCGATTCAAACGGCGTTGTCTGGACGGTGCTCTCGAGCGGACAGCTGGCGAGCTTCGATCGACGCAAGTGCAAGGGGCCGCTGAACGGTCCGACGGCAACGGGCCAGCACTGCCCCGAGGGATGGACGCTCAACACGCTGCCCGGGCCAAACTTCAAAGGCGCTGTCGACTCGGCGAGCGCCGACTCCGCGTACTACAACTTCGTTGACCGCTTCGACATGCTCGGCCTCGGGAAGAACATTCCGATTGCGACCGGCAACGAATCGGAAGCGCTGCTCGCGCTCGTCGACGGAAAGTTCATGACGATGCGCATCCCGTATCCGATGGGGTACTACGGGAAGGGATTCGATGGTCGCATCGACGATGCGAACGGGGGCTGGAAAGGAAAGGCCGTCTACAGCACGTTCGCGACGCGCGCCCCATTCCACATGGAAGGCGGCAAGGGCAGCCTGGCGAAGATCATCAAGTTCCAGGTTCGGCCGGACGCGCTGTCGAAATAAGGCTCGAGGGCTGGAAGGGCGAGAAGGGCAGGATGGCCCTCTCGCCCTTCTTGCCTTCCCGCCTTCTAGCGTCCGCGAATCCGCGGCGCCGGCAGGTCCGGTTCGTTGTGGTTGATGTTGTTGTAGCGGATGCGCGTGCCGTTCTCGTCGAGCCAGCTGAGTGACTGCTGGAAGATCGTCGGCGGCGGGTAGTTCCTCGGCACCCTCGCCTCGAGCACGACCAGCCGGTTGTCGTGCATGTAGACGGAGGCGAAGATCTTCGACTGATCCTTGTTGTCCGTCATCTGCAGTTCCTGGCCCGAGACCAGGTCGGCGAAGTTGGCCATCACGTCGACGACCTTCACGTCGCGCCGCAGGAACTTCGATCCGGCGTAGATCACGGCGCCGCGCACGTCGTTCTTCCAGTAGCCGAGACCCCAGTCGTGGATCCCCTGGCAGGTCTCCGCGCCCGGCGTGCATGACATCGAGCGCTCCGAGAGCAGCCGCTCGATCGGACGGTAGTCCACGACCGTGATCGTGAAGCGACCCGTCCCCTGCGTCCCGCTGTAGACGCGTGCCGGCAGGATGGCGCCGAATTGCGACGTCCACGTCGTCTCGGTGACGGTCGGCGTGCCCGGGAAGTTGACGCTGAAGCGCTCGTCCGTGCTGACAAACTCGTCCCACTCCTGCGCGAACGCGGAGCCGGAGAGAGCCAGGACCAGGGCCGACGAGATGAGCGGGATCAGGCGCATCACGGAATCCTCGTCTTCAGGGAGTTGCTGTCGATCCGCTGGGCGTCGCTCGCGCGCAACTCGAGATCGCACGGGGCCGCGGCGGGGCGCGGAATCGACGCCCGCACGGTGCCGCCCATCGGCTTCCCTTTGACGACGCCGACCGACGGCTCCCCGCCGCCGCACGCAATCGTGAACCAGACGTACGGGAGATCGCCGAGGTCGGCCTTCTCGTCGGCGGCGGCAAACTGCACGTCCACCGTGGTGGGTGCCGCGGTGACGACCCTCAGATCCGAAATAGCCGGCACATGGTCCGGAATCACGAGGCTGGTCGGGGTGGAACGTCCGGCGGGCGTCACCAGGACCAGCGAACGGCTCCCCGGCGCCGCGTCACGCGCCACGTTGAGCGTCACGTCCCACCAGGCGACGTTCTGGGACAGTTCCGGCCGCTTGGAGTTGGTGACGCTCGCGACGGTGACACCCGCCGCGGGCGAGATCTCGGCACCCTGGAACATCTCGCGGCTCGGAATCGCGATGTGGATCACGCTGGTCTGGCCTCGCACCAGCTGATTCGGAAACGCGAACTCGATGGCGGGCACCTGCTGCGCGTCGGCGGCGCGCGTCCAGGGGCCCAGGGTGCTGGCGAGAAGGGCACAGCCGATGACGAACGAACGCGACGGTCCCGAATGCATCATGAGCGGCGAGAATCTACCACGAAATGGGCTAGTGCCGGCGCGACCTCTGCCGATAAAAGGTGCATGGAACCCATGCTGCTGCTCGCGACGCTGGCACTCAGCCTGGGCCTCAGTCTCGCGATTTCACGCGTGTTCCTGGGGTGCGTCTTTCACGTGATGACGCATGGACGCCTGCCGTTCGTCTTCTACTGGCGCCGGGTGATCTTCGCGACCGCCCTGTTCTGGCTCTGGTACCTGACGCCGATGGTCGCGTCCAACCACGCCGCTGTCAGCGTCATGCGTTTCCTGATCCCGTAGACGCGAAAATGCGCTAGCCTGTGCAGCCGTGTCCGGCGCAGGCACCGCCATTGTCACCGCCGTTCTCCTGACGTGGTGTGCCGCTGGTCTCGGCCGCGCCGCCGCGAGCTTTCCGCCGCCCGAGTGGGCATACCCGCAAACGCCTCGTCCCTTCACGCCCGACCCTGACGAGGGCACGCCGAAGCACCTGTCCGGCAGCACGCGGGCCTACACCTATCAGCAGATCGAGGACTCGTTCGGGCCCGCGGATTGGTACCCCAACGAGCATCGGATTGCGCGGGCGCTCACCGCCGAGGAAGCGAAGGCGGCCATCACCTACTTCGCCAGGCTTCCCCGGACGCCGTGGATTGCGGTCATCGAGGCCGCGATGGTGCCGAAGACGCGCATCATCGAAGGCAATCTTCGGGTGCCGCTCGAGCCGCAGGAGCTGGAGCCGCTCGGACAGCGGATCGTCGAGGTGCCGAAGTTTCCCGTGCGTACCCGCGCCTACGACGCGCACGCGCCGTTTGTCGCGTACGTGCCGATGGGGAGCCTCCGGCGCGGACGCGCGCTCGTCACGAGCGGCGGCGCGGTGATGCGCGGCAAGACCGTCGTCGTGCCGGGCAAGACGGCGCCGTGCACCGACTGCCACGGGCCGAACCTGCAGGGGATGGCGCACGCGCCCGACACCAACATCGCGGTCCCGGCGCTCTCGGGGCGCTCGCCCACCTACATCGTGCGGCAGCTGTACGACATCCAGAGCGGCGCGCGCTCCGGCCCGACGACCGAGCAGATGAAGCCCATCGCGGCGCAGCTCACCCTGCAGGAGATGATCGACATCGCCGCCTATATCGGCTCGAAGACGCCGTAACGGAGCACACCGATGGCACATCTCGCAGCGGATCTCGCGGTGACCCTGGAAGCCGATCGTCCGGGCATGCTGGCGAAGGCGATCAGCTGCGTCAGTGCCGCGGGCATCAACATCGACGGCTACTCGGAGATGAACGGCGTCGTGCACGTGCTCACGCACGACCTGCCGGTCACGAGGCAGTGCCTCAACGACGCGGGGTTCAAGATCGTCCAGGAACAGCAGGTGGCGCTCGTGCCGGTGGCCGACGAGCCGGGCGCGGCGGCGCGCGTCTTCCAGAAGATCGCCGAAGCGCACATCAACGTGCGCTACAGCTACCTGGCGACGCGCAACCGCCTCGTGATTGCGTCGGACAACCCGCAGGCAGTGATCAACGCGGTTTCAGCGTAGTCGGGCCGACCTGAAGGTCGGCCCCTACGTGGCGGAGGCGGACAGGTCGGCCATTTCACGCGTAGGGGCCGACCTTCAGGTCGGCCCTCAGCCCTACTTCGGGAGCGCCGCCGCGCCCGGGTAGTACTTCCGGCTGGCGGTGACGTTCGGCAGGTCCTCCTGGATCCCTTCCCAGCAGGCGTTCTCCCAGATTTCGAGCGGCCGTTCCGTGTTCCGCCTCCATCCCGACACCATCGTCCAGGGACGCGTGTAGACGTTCGGGTCCTCGATGGTCGCCTGATAGTGCATCACGTTGTTGTCGATCATCGTGAAGCGCTCGACGACGTGGACGTTTTCGCTGAAGAAGTTGCCGACGGCGTCGAGCCAGATCCGATCCCGCTGGTTCGTCACGTCGATGACGAGCGTGTTGCCCTCCCACCTGCCGCGCGAGTCGCCCGCATAGAGACGGATGGCGGGCCCGACGTGCGGGCGGCCGTCGGTCGGGATCACGCGATAGGTGTGCGCGAAGTCGTTGATCATGAACACGGAGCCGGGCGTCTGCACCACGCGGAACGTGCCCGGGCCGTACGCCTGCTTCGGCGACCCGAGCGGCATGCAGAGCGCCATCGGGTTCACGTACGCGGAGAACATCTCGTCACGCTTGGCGGCGGCCCACGGCTGATAGGGAATCTTCCCGTCCGCCGGATCGACGATCGAGCTCCTGCCACCCGACGTGTCCATCGTCTCGGGGTGCTCCTCGAGGTTCTCCATGTTGCGGACGACGATGCGGTTCCAGAAGCCGGTGAAGTCGGGCTTGCCGTCGGCGGTGCGCGGCGGGTTGAACGTCTTGATCTTCTCTTGCGCGCATCGATGGAAGGCGGTCGGCTCTTCCGAGCAGCCGGCGGATTGCCCGTACGGGCGCATCTGCGTCGGGCCCGACCCCGGCGGCGGCGACGCAAACGGCGCGCGCTGCCCGGCCGTGGACTGCTGGAGGACGACAACAAGCGCGAGCGCGAACGCGGCGGCTGTCAGTGAGCGCATAGATGGCGTGGACTATACTCCCCGTCCACGGATTTGTTAACAGGTGATCAAGGACTCGGGTACATCTGTCCAGAAGCGAGGGAAGCCGATATGCGACTTGTCGCGACGCTGACCCGGTTGGCCTGCTGGATCCTCCTCATCTCGTCAATACCTGCAACCGCATTCGCGCAGGCCAGCATCGCGGGCGTCGTCAAAGACACCTCCGGCGCGGTCCTGCCGGGCGTCACCGCCGAGGCCGCCAGCGCGGCGCTCATCGAAAAGGTGCGCTCGGTGGTGAGCGACGGCGCGGGCCAGTACCAGATCGTCAACCTCGTGCCGGGCACCTACACGGTGACGTTCACGCTGCCCGGGTTCAACACGGTCAAGCGCGAAGGCGTCGTGCTCGCCGGTTCGTTCACCGCGAAGATCGACGCCGACCTCCGCGTGGGCGCGCTCGAGGAAACGATCACCGTCACCGGCGAGACGCCGCTCGTCGACGTGCAGAACACCAAACGCGAACGCGTCATCGACCGCGAGATCATCGACAACATCCCGACCAGCCGCACCGCCTACGACATGGCGGCGCTCATTCCCGGCGTGTCGCGCAGCGGGCTCACCAACCAGGACGTCGGCGGCTCCTCGTCGTCCGGCAGCCCAATCGGCAGCGTGGCGATCCACGGCGGCCGCACGGGCGATCAGGTCCTGCTGCGCAACGGGATCGAGACCGTCGGGCAGTCGGGAACCGGCTTCTCGACCCCCGTCAACATCAACCCGATCGGCACGCAGGAAGTGAGCGTGGACACGGCATCCGCCGGCGCCGAGTACACGACGGGTGGCGTTCGGATCAACGTCATCCCGCGCGATGGCGGAAACATGTTCAGCGGCGCGCTCTTCACCAGCTACGCGCGGCCGTCATGGCAGGCCGACAACATCACGCAGTCGCTGAAGGACCGCGGTATCAGCTCCGGCGACCGGCTCAAGGACAACTTCGACTTCAATCCCGGATTCGGCGGGCCGGTGAAGAAGGACAGGATCTGGTTCTTCCTGTCGGCGCGGTACAAGAACTCCGCGAACTATGCGACCGGCATGTACTACGACAAGAACCAGAACAACCCGAACGTCTGGATGTTCGAACCCGACCTGAACAAGCCAGCCGCGAACCCGTCGATCTGGAAGGGCGGACAGCTCCGTCTCACCTGGCAGGTGTCGGCGAAGAACAAGATCGGGGTCAGCTGGAACGAAGACAGCGTCAGCTATGCGCCGACCAGCGTCAGCCTGACGCTGGCGCCCGAGGCGGCCGAGAACCGTATCTACCCCGTGCAGCGGCAGGTGCAGATCGACTGGAGCTCGCCTGTCACCAACCGCATCCTCCTCGAGGCGGGCATCAACCGCTACAAGGCCGCGAGCAATCTTCTTCCGCTCAGCGGCCTGAGCCCGGCGATGATTCCCGCGACCGAGCAAACCACCGGGCTGAAGTTCCGCTCGCTCGAGGCGCACCGGCTGCAGCCGGCGAAGACGACGCACGTCCGGTTCGCGGCGTCGTACATCACGGGGGCGCACAACGTGAAGGTCGGCATCAACCACACCAGCGGATGGAATGGCTTCACCTATCAGAACCTCAACTCTCTGAGCTACCGCCTGAACAACGGCGCGCCAAACCAATTGAGCGAGCGCGCGTTTCCGATCTACACGGACACGAACATGGAGCACAACATGGGGGTGTTCGCGCAGGACAAGTGGACCATCCATCAACTGACGGCGTCCTACGGCCTCAGGTACAGCTATGCGTCGATCGGCTGGCCGGAACAGCATCTCGGTCCGTCGCCGCTGACGCCCGCGCGCGATCTCACGTTCCCCGCGCAGCACGCGTTCGTCTCCTGGCACGACCTGACGCCGCACCTCGGCGCGGCGTACGACCTGTTCGGCAATGGCAAGACCGCGATCAAGGTGAGCCTCAACCGGTATCTCGAGAGCCTCTCGGCCGGCGCGCCCATCGCGCAAGACCCGAATCCGCTCAGCAGCCTGATCACGCAGACGACGCGATCGTGGACGGACACGAACCGCAACTACGTGGCGGACTGCAATCTCATGAGCCCGGTGGCCAATGGTGAATGCGGCGCTATGGCCAACGCCAGCTTCGGGCTGCCGGTGCCCGGCGCGACCTACGATCCCCACCTGATCCACGGATGGGGCAAGCGCGGGTACAACTGGGAGCTCTCGACCGGTGTCCAGCACGAGATCCTGCCGCGCACGTCGGTTGACGTCAGCTACTTCCGGCGCACGTACGGCAACGCGCGCGTGACCGACAACCGGGTGCTGTCACCGGCCGACTTCGACACGTTCGACGTGACGGCGCCGGCCGATCCCCGCCTCCCCAACGGCGGAGGCTACGCCGTTCGCGGGATGTACAACCTGAACCCCGCGAAGTTCGGCCTGGCGTCGGACAACTTCGTCACGCTCGCGAAAAACTACGGCGACCAGATCGAGTACTGGCACGGCGTGGACGTGAACCTGGCGACGCGGTTCATTCCGGGCGTGCTGCTGCAGGGCGGGACGAGCACCGGGCGCACCGTGACGGACAATTGCGCGCTGCTCGCGAAAGTTCCCGAACCGGCCGAATCGCGCGCGACCTCCGGACTGATTACCACGGCCGCGGTCCGGCCGCTGCAGTTCTGCCGCAACGTCACGAACTGGCTGACGCAGGTCAAGTTCCTCGGTTCGTACACGATTCCGCGCATCGACGTGCTGGTGAGCGGCACGCTGCAGAACCTGCCGGGGCCGAACATCCTCGCCAACTACAACCTGCCGACCGCGCTGGCGGCGCAAACGCTCGGCCGGCCGCTGTCGGGCGGCGCCGCGAACGTGTCGGTCGCGCTCATCGACCCCGGCACCGTGTACGGCGACCGGTTGAACCAGGTCGATTTTCGTGTGGGCAAGGTGCTCCGGTCGGGGCGCACGCGCACGACGGCGAGCATCGATTTGTACAACGCGCTCAACGTCAGCACGATCCTCGCCCAGAACAACACGTTCGGCGCGGCGTGGGGGCAGCCGGTCACCATCATGCCGGCGCGCTTCGCCAAGGTCAGCCTGCAGGTCGATTTTTAGGGCGAGCCTGACAAGGCTCGCCCCACACGTGAAATTCTCAGAAGTCGAACTGCACGCCGATCTTCGCGAAGCGTCCGAGGATGACAGCCTGCGGACGCAGCCACGTGGCGTAGTTGCTGTTGACCCCGGTCACCGCATCCACATTCAGCGCGTTGTAGAGATCCAACTGGAACGTGGCCTTCGACCGGCCAAAGCGCACGGGCCTGGCAAAGCGCATGTCCAGTTGGTTGAGCCGCTCGCCAAACATTGTGCCGGGCGAGACCAGATTCACCGACACGTTCGCCGCACCTCCGGACAGAGGCCGGCCCAGCGACGGCGCGATGAGTGCGTTGGTTGCCGTGAAGAAGGCCGCAATCTCCGGCCCTGGAATGCTCTGAAGGGTCGAGCTGACCTGCAGTTCGATCTTCGGAACCGTATAAGAACCGAGCAGCTTGACCTGAGTCTGAGGCCTCTCGGTGTGGCAATGCCACGCCGTGGGACTGGCCAGATTGAGCGTAGAGGTGCTGGTTCCGGCCGCAACAACCGGCGTCGAGTACGGATCGGCAACGGTGTACTCGGGCACCTTCGCGCGAATATCGCAGACGTCCTGCGTGATCGTGCCTCTGTCGATCCCGCCCTGGACGATGATGCCGTGGGCCATTCGCGCGTTGACCGTCAATGCGACGCCGTTCCACATCTGCACCTGCTTGCCGAAGTTCTTCGAGAAGGTCGTGATGTTGTCGGTCAGGCCAAACTTGGACGGGTTGACGTCGTAGAGCCCGGAGATCACGTTGCCGCCGCCGTTCGGAAGACGCGAGTCCACTGGTGCCGTGATGCTGAATTGTGTGAAATCGGCTGCCGTGACCGCCCGGTTATCGATGACAGTGAAGTTGCCGTACCATCGGCGGAAGTAGGTGGCGTCTACGGACAGGCCCGTCGTGATTTGCCGCTGCACGCCCGCCGACATCTCCCAGTTGTAGAGACGTTTGCCCCACCCCCGAAGCACATCCGGGTCGAAGTTTGCTTGCGCTCCCGCGCTCCCGAATAACCTGTTCGCAACCGCGTCGCACTCGCCGTTGGCGGTCAGGACGACCAGGTTGCAGTCCGGGATGTAGTTGCCGTTCGCGTCGCCCCACGCCCGTGTGGTCGTCGTCGCCAACCTGACAACCGGGCTATTCGCGCCGGCGATGCCTCCTACCGTATACGGCTCGACGTTGCGGTTGAGGCTCACCTTCAGCGCCGTTTTCGCGTTGCCCGTGAGGTCGTAGGCGGCACTCAGTTTCGGACTCAGATCCTTGAGGTTGAGCCCCTCGGTGTCGGAGAACTGGAAGTTCCGGGTCGGCGCGAGCTGAGCCGGCCCGATTGTCTGTCCCGGGAAGCTGTTCTTGAACCAGTCCAGCCTCAGTCCCGCGTTGAGCGTGAGCCGGTCAATCGTCCACCGATCCTGGGCGTAGGCGCCGAACTGGTGATCGACGTTGACCGAGAAGTCGAGCGGATACGCGCGCATCGTGATCTGGTTGGGCACGCTGTTGTTGAGCCGGTAACTCACCGGGTTGATGTCCCAATCGCGCTCGACGGTGCTCCCAAAGATGTCGCCCACGCCGAACTTGAACGAGTGCGCGCCCGTGATATACGAGATGGCCGCCCGATAAAAGAACACGTTGCTCGTACGGTTGATGAAGAACTGGCGGGCTCGGAACTGCCGCCCGGTTGACTGCTCCAGCACGCTGATCATTGCCGGGTTCACGTCACGAATCGGATCGCGAATCGCACGCTCGAACGTGGTCTTCGCGGCGCCGTCAATCAGCAGCCGATTCGTCAGCGGTATGGTGACGTCGCCAGTCATCTGCCGCTCCACTGGAAAATAGTGGTACGGTCCAGCCTCGGCTGCCAGAAGGGTACCGCCCGGGGCTCCCGTCACGTCGAGAATCGACGGCCAGTTGCGCGCCGTCTGCTGAACGTAGAGGAGACCCACCTTCATCTTCGGCGCGGCCTGCACCGTCAGGCGCAAGCGGCCATCGTTCACGTTGGAGTCGTTGGACACTGGCCGGCTCGGGTCCGGCTGGTAGGTCCAGACGTTGGGATTGTTGGCGTTCTTGTCGTAGAACTCGTCGGCCATCCACTTGGAGGAGATGGCGCGCCGGGCGGAGAAGTAGAACCAGACCTTGTCGCGCCGCAGAGGCCCGCCAAAGCCCGGATTGAAATCGAACATCTTGTGGATCTTGTTGGGCGTGCGGAGCCCGGCATCCCTCAGCCGCGGCGTGAAGTTATTGCCCCCGAGCCCTTCGGTGGTCCCGTTCATGAACAAGACTCCGTTGAACGTGTTGCCCCCCTCGCGCGGGATCACGTTCACCCGGACGCCACCGCCGCTGGTGTCGGCGCCGGCGCCCGAATAGTCGACGGCGATCTCCTGCGACGCGGCCAAATTGAAGGTGATTTGGGAATTGGCCGGCGAAATCAGCGCGGCTGTCGAGAGCCCGTTTTCCATGAGCGATTGGGAGTTGCCCGTGGATCCGTGGACCTGCATGGCGATCGCCCCGGAGAGCTGCGTCGCGCCTCCGACGTCCTGATTGGCGGCGCTGACGGTGATGCCCGGGATGAGCGCGATCTGCGCAAACGGCGACCGGCCGGTCGGCAGGCTGTCGATGAGCTCCCGGTCGATGACGCGCTGCCTGGCGGCGCTCTGCACGTCCACGATCGGCGTCTCGCCGGTCACGGTGATCGTTTCCTGGACGGAGCCTACGCGAAGATCAGCGTCGATCGTGGCGGTAAAGGTCCCCGTCAGCGCAACGCCCTCGCGCTTCACCGTGCTGAACCCCGGCAACGTAAACGTCACGGTGTAGCTGCCTGGAGGCAGAAGCTCGATTCGGTACTGACCCGTGCCGCCGCTCACCACCGACCGCACCTTCTCGATCAGCGCGGGGCTCGATGCCTCGACCGTCACGCCCGGCAGCACCGCGCCTGACCCATCCTTCACTTGCCCCGCGATCGAGGCCTGCGCGCTGACAATCGCCGGCGCGCCGAGAAGCAGCAGCACAAACAACGCGATCATGACCCGTAGTCCGCGCATGAATGACCTCCTAGAAATCGAACTGCACCCCAATCTTTGCGAAGCGGGCCAACAGGATCGACGTCGGCCGCTGCCAGGTGGCAAAGGCATTGTTCACCGTCAGCACCGTGTTGACGTTGAACAGGTTATAGACGTCGAGATTCACTGACGTCTTGGTGCGCCCGAACCGGAGGATCTTGCCGACACGCACATCCACCTGATTCAAGCGCTCCCCGTACAGTTTTCCTGGCTCAAGGATCGTCACCGGCATGTTCGCGGCGCTGCCGGAGAGGATGCGGCCCAGCGACGGCGCGACCACCGCATTGGTCGCCACGTAGTTGGCGTAGATTTCGGGGCCGGGCACGCTCCGGAACGTGCCGCTGACGAGGACATCGGCTCGCGGGATGGTATAGCTGCCCGCGAACTTCACGTTGGTCAGGAACGGCGACTGCTGGCGGCAATACTGCGCGGGAATCCACTGGTTCGTGATCGCCGAGCCGTTGCCGGCGGAGACCGCCAGCACCTGCGGCGCGGTGGCCGCGCCGGTGCCGCCCACGGGCGCGGTGGCGAACAGAATTTCCGGGAGCTTCTCGGCGACGTCGCAGATGTCGGTCAGCGTACGTCCCGTGCTGACGCCACCCTGCAGCATCACGCCGGCCTGCGGCCGCATGTTCACGTTCACATCGAGACCCTGCCACCGCTCGATCTGCTTGCCGTAGTTGCTCGAGAGCGTGATGAAGTTGTCCGCGGCTCGGCCGAAGCTGCCCGGCGTGAGATCGTAAAGACCCGACACCGTGTACCCGCCGCCGCCCGGCAGGCGCGGATCGGATGGCGCGGTGATGCTGAACCGATCGAAGTCCGACGCGCTGACCGCGCGATTGTCGGTGATGACGAAGTTGTGGTACGCGCGCCTGAAATAGGCGACATCCACCGAAGTGCGCGGCAGCAACTCGTGCTGGACGCCGGCCGAGAACTCCCAGTTCGCTGTGCGCTTGCCCCATCCCCGCAGGAGAGCGGGATCGTAGATCGCGCCGGGGCGCGAGCTGCCGAACGCCGGGTTCGCCATCGCGCCGCACTCGCCGTTGGCCAGCGGGCTGAGCAGAGTGCAATCGGGAATGAAGTTGCGGTTCGCATCGCCCCACGAACGCGTCGTGTTGGTGACCAGCGTGTTGAGCGGGCTGGGATCGGCGGCGAGCGGCGAACCCGCAGCTTCGTTCTGGAGGTACTTGTTCACGCTCACCTTGATCGCGGTCTTGCCCTTCCCCGAGGGATCGAGGCTGATGCCGAGACGCGGGCTGATGTCGTGCCACGCGAGGTTTTTCTGCGCGGGGAACGTGAGATCGCGTGTGGGCGCCAGGATCGCCGGTCCCGCGTGCTGCTCTGGAAAGCTGCTCGCGAAGTAGTCGTAGCGCAGGCCGTAGCTGGCCGTCATGCGTCGCACGCTCCACTTGTCCTGGGCGTAGAGCGCGAGGTTGTGATCGACGTTGACCTGTCCGAACAGCGGCAGCGCGCGCTGCGTGATCAGGTTGGGGACGCCGTTGTTGAAGCGATACGTCAGCGACTGGCCGCCGTCGTTGGTGTCGCGCGCCTCGAAGCCGTGACTGTGCGTGAACCCCGCCTTGTAGGCGTGCGCCCCCGTGATATACGACGCGCCGAACCGCAGATGGATCGCGTGGTTCGGTCCATTGCGGAAGTTGTCCGCCGCGCGGTACCGGAGTCCGGACGACTGCTCGTTCACCGTGATCATCTCGGGGCTCGAATCGGCCGCGCGGAGACGGACGCTGCGGCCGAAATGATTCGCCATACCGGCCTCCAGCAGGAGGCGGTTGGTCGCAGGGGAGGTCCAGTCGACCACCTGCCGCCGCTGGATCGGAAAGCGTTCGCGAATGTCGGCCTCGGGCGCCACGATGGCCGACACCACGCCGACGCATGTACAGCCGGCCTGGTCGGCGACGAGCATGCCGATCTTGTTTCGCGGGCTCACCTGCCAGGTGACGCGCGCATCGCCGCCGTAATAATGCGTGTCCTTGAACGCGGGGCGGTTCAGGTCGGGCTCGAAGGTCCAGGCGTTCGGGTTGTTGGCGTTCTTGTTGAAGAACATATCCGCGACATCGAGCTGCGAGCCCGAATAGAGGGTCGAGACGTAAAACCAGATCTTGCTCTGCCGGATCGGACCGCCGAAGCCCGGATTGATGTCCCACAGTTTCCTGACGGCGTCGGGCGTGCGAAGACCCTGCCGCCGCAGGTCGTCGCTGAGGTTGCCCGCCTGCATGGCATGCGTCGCGATGCTCGAGAAGAAGGTGCCGTTGAACGTGTTGCCGCCTTCACGCGGCACGATGTTGATGCGCACGCCGCCGGTCGGCACCTCCGCCGTGTTGCCGGCGTAGTCGAGCGTGACTTCCTGCACGCTGGCCATGCTGTAGATCAGCCGTGTGGTGAAGCCGGTGGACGCCATCGCGTTCATCGTGATCCCGTCCATCGACGTCCAGCCGTCGTTGCTGCGGCCGCCATGCGACGACATGCCTGTCGTCGCGTTGATCACGGCGCCCCCGACGTCCTGCGGCACGTTCGTCGTGATGCCGGGATTGAGCGCGCCGAGCGCCCAGATGTTCCGCCCCGCGGGGATGTTCTCGATGATGTCGCGGCCGACGACGCGCTGGCGCGCGGTGTTCTGGACATCGACCGTCGGCGCTTCGCCGGTGACGGTCACGGTCTCCTCGAGTGCGCCGACGCGCAGGTTCCCGTTCACCGTCGCGGTGAAGTTGCCGGTCAGCTCGATGCCATCACGCTTGAGCGTGTTGAAGCCGGCGAGCATGAAGGTCACTGTGTAACCGCCGGGCGGGAGACTGACGACCTGGTACTGGCCCGTCCCGTCGGTCACCGCTGCACGAACTTTTTCGATCAGTGCGGGGCTCGCCACCTCAACGGTGACGCCGGGTAACACCGCACCGGAGGTATCGGTCACGACGCCGGCGATCGATCCCTGCGCGGACGCGATGGCGGGATGCACAGCAGCCAAGACCAGCAACGTGAGGATCGCCGCGAGTCTGCCCATGGTGGCTCCTTGATCGTAGGTTGCAGAACGCAACCGTCTGTATGAGGTGGCGAGACGGTACGAGACCAACGACACGGTGTCAAGCCATCGCTCGCCCGGCTGTCAAAGCGAAATAGAAATGTCCCCATTCTTAACGAAATAGAAATGTCCCCTGT
>Ga0137418_10003293_pt1 | contig 14856 bp, 6 predicted proteins | sample CZODoug3_1_2_16f_FD_122242 | JGI IMG/M metagenome (GOLD analysis project Ga0137418, IMG submission 122242) | Vadose zone soil fungal communities from Angelo Coast Range Reserve, California, USA - CZODoug3_1_2_16fungal (Hybrid Assembly) | ecosystem: Environmental > Terrestrial > Soil > Vadose... | reverse complement strand
ACATGGGCGGGAGGGGCAAGGGATGTTTCCCACAATTCGCGCTGTGGAAAGGTCAGCGGATGGAGACAGGCTTCTCCGTTGGCAAGCCATTGTTTGAATCGAGCGCGTTTATCGTCAGCCATGCGCGCTTTTCTCCAATACAATGTTTTGCTCGTCGCCGAGGAGCTGGTCGATCTGTTCGTTGGAAAGGGCGTCGAGATCAACTTCAACCGTGGACGGAGCCGGCTCTGCTACCGTAATCGGTGCCGCTGCCGGCGCAGCAGTTGGCGGCGCCGTGCCGCCTACGTGGCCAGCGATCAAATTCGCAATCTGACCAATAGTTCGCGCGCGCATCAAACTCGTAGGGGGAAGAGCGACACCGATGGCCGCCTCGAGCGAATTCTCGATCTCGACGCCCATCAATGAGTCGAGGCCGAGGTCGGTGAGGGGTTGGTCATCCCGTAACGTGTCAGGCTTTACGCGAAGAACGGAGCCGACAACTTCACGGACTGCTTGTGCGATCACCGTTTCCTTCTCCTCAGGAGCCGCCGATTCGATCCGGTTGCGCCAATCGGTGGTGCCGCCGTTAGTCTCGCGACCTTCGACCGACGCGAAGATGCGCTCGAGAAGCGGGTTCCCTTGCATGCCTCGGAAAAATGTTTTCCATTTGGCCCAGTCAACCCGGATAGCGGCGAGCTGAGTGTTGCCGGCGGAGAGCGAAGACTCGAGGATGGAGATCACTTCACCGGGCGATAGTGCACTGACACCCTGCTTCCCTAGAAACTCGGCGACGCGTTCGTTACGCGCGACGTAACCTTCTCCGCCAAGGACGCCCCAGTTCAGAGTGAGTGCGGGAAGGCCTAACGAGTGACGGTGATGTGCAAGGGAATCAAGAAAGGCGTTGGCTGCTGCGTAGTTGCCCTGAGCCGGATTGCCGAAGATCGAGGAGACAGACGAAAACATGACGAAACAATCGAGTGCCATGTCGCGCGTGCGTTCATGAAGCAACCAGGCACCGAGCGCTTTCGGGCCAAGGACGCTCGCCATTCGCTCACGGTTGAGAGCAGCCAGCGGCGCATCGTCAATGAACATGGCGAGATGGAACACGCCACGCAGCGGCTGGCCGTTTTGTTGAATGTCAGTAAACAGGCGGCCGATGTCGTTAGGCGAACCGGCATCGGCTTTTAGGATCTGTACCACAACTCCACGATCGCGCAGACTGCTCACGAACGCCTCAGCGTCCGGAGTGGAAGCGCCGCTGCGACTGGATAACACCAGATGCCGGGCGCCACCGCGGACAAGCCAGTTCGTCAGGACTTTTCCAAAGCCCCCGAAAGCACCGGTAATGAGATAGCAACCGTCCGATTTGATTTCGAATTTCGGCGCCATCGGTTCGCCCCGCCGCGGCAAAAACGTTTCGGGTAACGAAACGACGACTTTGCCGATGTGCTTTCCGGCAGCCATGAGTCGAAAGGCCGCGCCGACGTTGTTCGCTGGAAATGCGCGGAATGGCAGCGGATACAGGATGCCCTGCCCGACGAGGCCGGAGATCTCCGTGAGCATTTCCCGCGTGAGTGATTCGTCACCGGCAAAAACGGCATCCATCGCCACAACATGAAACGATGCGTTGCGTCGCAACGGTCGCAGCGGGATGCGGGAATTCTGGTAAATGTCGCGTTTCCCAATCTCGATGAAGCGACCGAACTCGGCCAGACACGAAAGACCCATTGGAATCGCTTCGCCAGCAAGCGCGTTGAGCACCACGTCTACTCCGCGGCGATCGGTAAGTTTCATCACCGCCTCGGTAAAGTCGCCGCGTCGGGAATCGATCACATGTTTCACGCCGAGTGTTTCGAGCAAGACGCGCTTCGCGGGACTGCCGGCGCTGGCGATGACTTCGGCACCGAGATGATGTGCAATCTGAATTGCGGCCATACCGACGCCGCCGGCACCGGCGTGAATCAGCACCCGCTCTCCCTGGCGCAGTCGCGCCACATTCTTCAGCGCATACCAGGAAGTCATGAACACCACCGGTAGAGTGGCGGCTTCCTCGAATGAAAGATCCTTAGGAATTCGCTGCACGTCGCTGCCTCGCGCAACCGTTCGCGTTGCCAGTCCGAAGACGGCCAGGCCAAACACACGATCGCCCGGCGCAACGTGTGTAACACCTAATCCCACGGCGGTGACGATGCCGCCGACCTCGTCGCCGAAGATCCGCGCATCAGGTGCGTCACCGGGATAAAGCGCGAGCGCCTTGAGCACATCACGGAAATTCATGCCCGCCGCCTTTATCTCGATCATGACTTCGCCGGCACCGCAGGATGGCTGGGCAAACGAAGCGAACTTCAACGCATCCAGCTGACCGCGCTCGCGTGATTCGAGACGTAACGGCAGCGCCGGATCAAGACTTCGCTCAATGCGCGGACGCCCACGGTCGAGCCGTTGCACGTACCGTGCTTCACCCCGGAACGCGACTTCCCGCTCCGGTTCAGCGCGTAACAACTCTGTCCAAAGGACCTCAGGCTCGGCCGCCGATGGAGTCGGCGGCAAATCAATCCCGCGACAAACCAAATTCGGATACTCGTTAAGAATCACGCGCATCAGGCCGATCGCGGGCGCCTGCGCGATGGTAGTCGCTTTCGTTTCGCGACCGACGGGCTGGGCGCCGCGTGTTACTGAGTCAATGCGCAATTTGGCAGAGGGCCGCTCGGTTTCGAGCGTTTGAACAAGATGGAGCAGTGCGTCGGTCCCAATTGTCGCGTCGTGATCAAGCCGCGCGTCAAGGTTCCAAAGATAGATGATCCGCTCCGGCACGGCTTCGCCAGCGCACGCCGCGAAAAGTTGGTTCCAATCTTCCAGCGCTTCGGCTCTTAGCGCGAAGGTATCGGTATCTTTCGCTGCGAACGCGGTTCCACGGAAGACAATTCGACAACGAATACCGGCCGCGCGCAGGCGTTCGGCTAAGGAGGAACCAATGCCTTCCTGGTCGGCAAAAATAAGAAATGATTTTTCCGGAGGAACTTCCACCCCGAGCTCGGGGGTGGGCGGAGCCTGCCACGCTTTGCGCGCGAGAATGCCGATCTGGCCCTCGCCTTGCGGCAGCATTAATCCTGGCAACGAAGTGGTCTCGTTGAAACCGGTTTCACCAAGCACCGTTTCCCATTGCGAACGTCCAAGTAGTGGATGCACCGGGCGCAGATCCCGATCGCTAAAACGCCACCAACCGCTGGTCAGGCCGAAAACGGCTTCGGCCCACAACTGAGGCGTAGCCACGTCCATGAAAACCAGCGAACCGCCCGGCGCGAGCAGTTGGTATAGGTTACGCAGGGCAGCGCGAATATCGGTTACAGCATGAAGCACGTTGGTGCCGATGATAAAATCGAACGAGCCGAGCTCGAAGCCCTGTTCGGTGGCGGATTTTTCAAGATCAAAAATCTTGGTTTCAACTTCGGGGAAGTTCGCGAGCTTCTGATGCGCACTCGAGAAGAACGCAGCGGAGACGTCGGTGAATGTGTACGAGTGTAAGCCCCGCTCCAGGGCCGGGAGTACTTGCGCGCTGAGGCCGCCGGTGCCGGCGCCGACTTCGAGAATCCGCAACCCGCGACCCTCGGGGAGCGCGTGGGCCGCTTCCCGCACAGCAGCGCTGATAGCTGCCAACCAGTGGCTTGTCAGCAAACCGTCCCCATAAAAATGGTCGAGCAGTTCCGCTCCAGCGCTGGCGAACAATACCTGCACGGCATCCTTCTCACCGCGCAAAATCGGACCGAGTTCGGCGCAATTTCCAGCCACGAGCTGCGCTTCGGGAAGATGACCGGGATGCTCCGTGATGAATTGTCGTTGCGCTTCGTTTGCTGATTCAGCGGCGGTTGTGAACGCAGGGTTCGGTTGATAGCCGGATCCACTTGATTCCACCAGGCCACGCTTTTGAAGTTTCAACATCAACTGTTCGAAAACTGGCCGCATCGGCACGGCGACCCGCAGTGAATCGGCGGTGAAATCAGCGCCGATCGTAGCTCCCATTTCCCGGAGGCCCGCGCACAGCAGGACAGCAGCGAGATCGTCCTGAGCGGCAATCGCACTTTTAAGCCGCTCTCGTCCGCGCGTAGCGAGCACATCGTCGAGCGCGCCTTGGGCTGCGTCGCGCAGGCGGGTCAACGGCAAAGGTTCCAACGTCCCCGGGCGGAATTCGTGTGGTGTGCGCTGCCAATCTACATGATAGAGAACATCGCGGACGCCGCCGATAGCGCCCCGGCGCACCCCTGCGACACTGATGGCACGGAACCCCTCCACCAGAACACACGGTTTGCCGGATTCGTCATAAAGAGCAATGCGTCCATCGACGAACTCATCCGTGCATTGGATCACACTGGCGCAGACCCGTGCCGAGGCTCCGGGGGAACGCAGAAATAGAATTCGGCCAAATCGGACCGGCAATTTCAGTTGCGAGCCGCGTGCTTCGACCGTCGAACGACCGGCGGAGAACACATGTAGCGCGCCATCGAGCAGCACGGGATGCAAGGGATACTCGCCGGCCCTCGGCGCAATCGATTCAGAAAGCGCCACCCGCCCGGACGATTTACCATCTGCGGCGCAAAGCTCGCGAACAGAGCGAAATGTTTCGCCATATCCGAGTCCCAGATCGCTCATGTAGCGGTAAAACGCGTCGATATCGACTGGCTTGAGTTTCGAGATAACCGGCTGGATTTCAGTGTCGAAACTTGAGTCGGCAAAGCCCGACTCGGTCCGTTCGGCACGCATCGAGCCCACGACGTGCAACGACCAGGATGTTCCCTGGTCGAACCGACTTTGGATCGCGAATGTGCGCTCGTTAGGCTCGTAGGAGACCTCGATGTGAATGCCGGTGGCAGGTTCCGGTAGGATAAGCGGCTTGCGAATCTCAAACTCCTCGACCACGAACGGTCGCCCTTCGAAAAGTTGCGTACCGGCCTCAATTATCAGATCAACAAATCCCGCGGCTGGGAAAATAACATGGTTCTCGACTTTGTGATCTTTGAGGAAAGCCATGTGTCGGCTATCCAGCCTGCCGGTCCAGGTGGGCGTCGCGCGCGGCAGCCGCATGTCGAGCATTCCGCGGCCGCCCGAGCCGAGGCGACTTTCGCGCCAGTCAGGAGCTTCGTTCCACCAGCGGCTGCGATCCCACGCATATGCCGGCAGCGGAAGGACACGACGCGACGGCGTCACGGCTTTGAAATCGAGCGCCGCTCCTGCACGATGCAGATCCATGGCGGCTTCCAGTACAGAATCGTGTTCCCGTTCCCGACGGACAGAAGAGATTACAATCGGTTTCGATCCGCCACGGCTGGCGAGACATTCCGCAATCGAATGAGCGAGGGCGGGATGGGCGCCGAGCTCCAGCCAGATATCCACACCAAAGTCAGCAATCGCATTGATCGCCGGCGCGAATTGAACCGGTTGCCTGATGCCGCGGGCCCAATGCGCCGCGTCACCAGCATTACCGTTAAGACGGTTGCCAGTGATGGTGCTGAACAACGGAATGGTTTCGGGCTGCGGTGCGAGGTCGATCAGTGCATTCTCGAGCGCGTCGGCAGCGGGCTGCATCATCGCGTGATGAAACGGATGATCGACTCGGACGAGCCGGGCGAAGACGCCTTGTGTCTCGAGCTCGGCGAACATTGCTTCGATTGAATGACGTGGACCGGCGAGGGTGAGCGAGCGAGGGCCGTTGAATGCCGCGATCGAAATGGTTTGGTCATGTTTGTCGATCAGGGCTTGCGCTTCTTCTTCGCCAAGCCCGACCGCGAGCATCCTGCCTTCACCGCGCGCGCAACCTTCCATGAATCGCGCGCGCAAAGCGGTGATTCGCGCGCCTTGTTCCAGCGAGAACAAACCGGCAACGCATGCCGCAGCGATTTCACTGACGCTATGGCCAAGAACAGCGGAGGGATGCACGCCCCACGATTTCCAAAGCTCCGCCAATCCAACTTGCATCGCGAAAATGGCGGGCTGTGCAATCTCGGTACGATGCAATTGTGAGGTTTCTTCCGAGCGGCCGAGTTCTTCCAGAAGCGAAAAAGTCGCGACGCCACGTAGTGCCGCGTCACACTGCTCGATCACATGACGAAAGACCGGCTCATGTTGCATCAGTTCGCGGCCCATGCCCCACCACTGCGGACCCTGTCCGCTCATAATAAATGCGACGCACGGTGCGCTCTCAGGTCGCGGCGTGAATGAGGTGCGAACCTTCACGCTGTCCTCTTTGATCGCGAACGCGTCGAGTTCTTCGATGAGTTCCGGCACGGAGCGTGCGACGAGAGTCAGCCGATGCGGATGATGATTGCGCCGCTTGCCGAGTGTGTACGTCAAATCGGGCAAAACCGGTGAATCGCCGTTAAGATTAACTCGCTCGGTCAGCCATGAAGCCAGCTTCATGGCATAACCACGAAGCGCGTCTTCTGACCGGGCGGAAAGCATTACCGGCCAGGCGCGCTCGATCCAGATTTCTGCCTGATCCGCGTGCGTAATAGATGGCGGCTCCGTCAGAATGACGTGCGCATTTGCGCCGCCGAATCCAAAAGAGTTTACGCCTGCCAGCCGTTCACCATCGGTTTCCGGGAACGGCTCGGTGTCCGTCGGCACGCGCAGTTTCAGTTTATCGAAATCGATGTGCGGATTCGGGGAACTGAAATGCAAGCTGCCAGGAATTTCACGATGCTGAAGAACCAGCATCGCTTTCAGGAGTCCGGCAATGCCGGCGGCAGTTTCAAGATGGCCAACATTCGTTTTAACCGAACCGATGGGTAACGGAGTTGAACGCTGCTCGCACAGAGCCTCCGCGAGTGCGTGCGCTTCGATCGGATCTCCTACGGCCGTGCCCGTGCCGTGCGCCTCTACGAATCCAATTTGCGCCGGCGAAACGCCAGCATCTTTGCATGCATCCAGGACCAGCCGAGTTTGCGCTTCCGTGCTTGGTAGTGAGATACCATTTGTGTGTCCGTCCTGATTGACCGCTGTGCCGACAATTACTCCCAGGACCGGATCACCATCGGCGATAGCTTGGGAGAGGCGCTTCAGCAACACCATCCCGGCCCCTTCGCCACGAACGAAACCGTTCGCTGTCGCATCGAACGCAGCGCATCGCCCATCGGGCGAGAGCATTGACGCTTGGGAAAAACCGATGAACCCGCCCGGCGTGATCATCACAGTCACGCTGCCAGCGAGTGCGGTGTCGCCGCGTCCGGCCCAGATGTGCTCGCAAGCAGTGTGGATCGCGGTCAGCGCAGACGAACACGCCGTGTCCATCGCGACACTTGGACCGCGCAGATTCAGGCAGTAGGAAATCCGATTCGCGGCGATAGAGTGCGCGCTGCCGGTGGCGGTATGGGGCGTAATACCGAAATGGTCGAAAGCAGTGCTTTGGATTCCCTGATAATCATTGTGCGAAATGCCAACGAAAACAGCGATGTCACTGCCTTTCTCAAAGTCGAGCACAAGTCCGGCGTTCTCGATTGCTTCCCATGACGTCTCGAGCAGCAAACGATGCTGCGGGTCAACGTAAGGAGCTTCGCGCGGTGAAATGCCGAAAAACTGCGGGTCGAACTTGTCGATTTGGTCGAGGAATCCGCCGCGTTTAACAAACGTTTTTCCGGGAATGGCCGGCTCGCGGTCGTAATATCGCTCCACATTCCATCGATCCGCCGGCACATCGCCGACTGCGTCCCTGCGTTCCACCAGCAACTTCCAAAAAGACTCCGCGTCGTTAACTCCGCCGGGAAAGCGGCATCCGATTCCTATGATAGCGATGCGATCTTTGTGCATAAATGGCCGGTTTCCCGGAAGCCCGATGAATAAACTGTGTCTATGGCGAACGGTGAGCAGCCTATCCTCACGAAGTTATTGAGTAACCTGTAGACGGCAAAATTCCATTAATTATTCGCAAATCAGTCCTCTTGCGGCCGGTTGGGCATGCGCCGCAAAATATGAAATAGTGGAGAAAACATTAACCGGTCGACGAACTTGGAACTAGAACAATAACGTCATGTGCGGCATCGCAGGTATGATCGATCTCGCGGGACAACGTCCCGTGCCCGAAGGGAGTATTCAACGAATGGCCCGGGCGCTGTTGCATCGCGGCCCAGACGAAGAGGGCTTTTTGGTTCGACCCGGACTCGCCCTGGCTGCACGGCGGCTGAGCATTGTCGGATTGGCTGATGGGCAGCAGCCGATCTTCAACGAAGACCGCAGCGTCTCCGTAGTTTTCAACGGCGAACTGTTTGATTACGTCGAGCGACGAGAGGAGCTCAGGGCGCGCGGACACCAGTTCATCACACACTGCGACACCGAGGTCATCCCCCATTTATGGGAAGATTATGGCGAGAAAATGTGGGAACGTTTGCGAGGGCAATTCGCCATCGCATTATGGGACGAGCGACGACGCCAACTCCAACTCGGACGCGATCGTTTCGGCATCGCGCCGCTTTTCTGGACGCGGCAAAGGGACTGGCTTCTTTTCGCATCCGAAATTAAAGGACTGCTCGCATCAGGCATGGTTCCGGTGCGGCCGGATCGTCGGGGAATCGATCATGTTTTCACTTTTTCGGCCGTGCCGGGCCCACGAACTTGTTTTGAAGGCGTCCAACTTCTCACGCCCGGCCATTTCCTGAGCGTCTCTCCGGCAAACGGGAATGGTGCAAGTGCAGTGGTGCAGGAGCGGGCGTTCTGGGAAATGGATTTTCCCGATCAGGGTGCGGAGGAGCGGGGTGAAAATCCGAAGCGACTCGTTGACGACTTCGAGACGCTTTTGCTCCAAGCCGTCGAGGAACGATTGCGGGCTGATGTTCCAGTCGGCTCTTATCTTTCCGGCGGTGTCGACTCGAGCATGATCCTGGCGTTGGCCTGCAAGCTGAAAGGTCCGGCAATCAATACCTATACCGTCCGCGTGCACGAGCCGGAGCTTGACGAACTCGATGCGGCAAGTCTCTCGGCGCGACATATCGGCGCCAAACCGCCGATCGTGCAGGATTTTCGCGACGAAGACGCGCTGGCGACGTATCCAAAATTGATCACCGCCGCGGAAGCGCCCGTGATCGACACGGCCTGCGCGGCTCTCCTGCAACTGTCAGGACGCGTCCACAGCTGCGGACAAAAAGTGGTGCTGACCGGCGAAGGCGCCGACGAATGGCTTGTCGGCTATCCGTGGTACAAGGCTGCCAAACTCATGGGTTACCTCGACCTGATTCCCGGGCTTGGTCTCAGCAATGTCGCGCGCAACATCTACCTGCGCGTGAATAAAGTCCCCCATTTTCCAAATGCCTGGCGACGCGAAGTTGAGAATTCGGTCGGTGGTCCGAATGCCTGGATTGATGCCTACGGAATGCTCGCGATCTCGAAGCTGCGCTTCTATAGCGAGTCCATGCACGAAGCGCTCGCGCAGACGAATCCGTGGACCGAACTGGATTTTCCGGTGGACCGCGCGAAGCGATGGGATCCGCTCCATCGCGGAGTCTGGATTGCCGCGCGCGTTCTCTTGGCCGGACATCTCCTCCAAGCCAAGGGCGACCGCGTCGCGATGCATTCTTCAGTCGAAGTGCGATATCCATTTCTGGACGAGGATGTCTTCGATTTCTTGGCGAAACTGCATCCGCGTTGGCGACTTCGCGGGTTTCGGGATAAGCACCTCCTGCGACTTTTGGCCGAACGTTGGGTGCCGAAATCTGTGGCACGCCGGCACAAAGTTATCTTCCGCGCGCCACTGGACAGCTTTCACATGGAACCGGAACCGCCCTTTGTCGCGCAGCTTCTCAGCGAAGAATCGCTCTGTAAAACCGGTTATTTTGATTCAGCCGCCGTTGCTCGATGGCGGACCGACTTTCGCAAAATGCGCCCCGGCTCGCTGCCGCGGCTTTCGGTCGAGATGGGTCTCATGGCGGTCGCTGGGACGCAACTGTGGCATCATCTTTTCATGGGCGGCGGGCTGGCGGATTTGCCTGAGTGGTCAGCGGTGCCGACGCCAGCGGCGGTTGAAGCCGGCGCCGCATCGACAGCGAACCCCCTAATGAAAAGCTAAAGTTTCGCCAGCGTCTCGCGCCCGCGTTGCTTTGTTTCGGGATCGTCTTTTTCGGCATCAGGCATTGCCAGACCCTTGTTGATGAACTCACGCGCCTCCTGTTTTCTCCCCATCTGCGCGTAAATCCGCCCGAGCTCGATGTAGTGCATGAGACGATGTGGATTGATTGTGAGCGCTTTCTTCATGTCCTGTTCGGCCTCCTCAATCGATCCCTTCGGCAGCTGGCCATAAATCAGTCCGGCCACAAGTCGTTTCGCAGAACTGACCTCTGCCAATACACGGTTCCATCGGCCAAGGATATGCCAGGCGGTGTCGTTGTGCGGATTGATAGCAAGTGCTTTGTCCACTGATTCCTTGATCCGTGGAGAAGCGGAGACCTGCTCTTTCGTAGGCAAGAACGGCAGCATTTTTCCAAGAGTGATGGCCGGCGCGAGCTGAGCGTCGCAGTCCTTTGGCCCACACGCTGCAGCGCGCGTGGAATAGTCCAGTGCGATGTGGCCCAGTCGCAATTTTTCTTGATTATCCGACGCGTCCGTCATGAGGTAGCGATACTGCCGAGCGATCCGGACAAGCAGTTCCGGATTCTTCGGCTCCACTTTCTCTGCCGACAAATAGAGCGGCAACGCGTCGTTAGTCTGAAATTTTCGCTCGAAGGCTTTTCCTTTTTCGACAAGGATGTCGCCTGATTCAGCGGCGGAAGCGACATCAACCAGCAGCAACGCTGCTGTTGCGACGGCGAACAGGCGCTGAATGAGACATTTCATCAGATCGTTTATTGAGGATACTATGCTAAGATCGGCTGAACGCATCCCCGCGGTCTTCGTGCCGCCCCCTTAGACGCGCTCTTGCCCGAACTCTCGGCTGGTGCTCCTAAGGCGAGACCGCGGCTGCTCTCAGCCACGAATTCATTATTATGAATACAAAAATGATTACACTTGGCGCAGCTTTGCTCGCCGTTGGCTGCTTCTGGTCTGGCCAGGCTTTTGCACAGGCCGCTACGGCCGTAACCACGACAAACGGTGCATTCACGGAATACGTTCCCGGCTCCGAGACAATGGTCGTCAGAAGCGAAGCTGGCACCAGCCCGTTGCGTTATTCCGTAACCAAACAGACGACGATTGTCGACGAGACTGGCGCCCCAGTTGCAATCGACCGCATTTCGCCCGGCAGTCAGCTCTCAATCCAGTACACGGGTTCAGGTGAGCAGCTGGTAGCGTCGCGAGTTATTGTGCGGCGGGCGGCAACGGCGACTACTGGACAGCAAACCAATACCACCACGACAACAACCCGTCCTCTCACACATGAGGAAAAGCACGCGCTCAAAGAGGAACGAGAACATCCTGGGCGAGCCGCGAAAGAAGAGATCGAACACCAAAAGCGCGCGCTGGAAAAGGCCAAGGACAAACTCGACGACCACGATTAGCCGCGGCGGTGTCTCCCGCATTCCGGTGCCGCTGCGCAAGCAAATCGCCTGCGGCCCGGTTTAACGGTTTTTCACGGCAGCCTCGACCAGTCTTCCGGCATTCAGCAAATCCGCTTCCGCGAATCGCGGACCGACCAGTTGCAAACTCGTGAGCGGGAAGGATTGGTGCTTGATAGGGATTGGGACGGCTAAAGCGGGAACTCCCCCGAAATTCACGGCCTGCGTATTCTGCAAAGCCAGTGCTTGCGCCTCAAACGCAACGGTGCCACCAAAGAACGGAACATGGGGCGGCAGATTTTTCAGCGTCGGCAGCGCGATGAAATCCACATGTTCGAAGGCGCGGCGCAATTCTGATTTCCACGCAGCCTGTTTCCGCAAGGCTTCGGGATAAGCGGTCTTATATTGAATCCCGCCGAGGGCGAGGACTGCCTTCGTCCGAATAGTCACTTGAGATTCGTTTTTGAATTTTTGGTCATAAAGCCAAGCACCTACCGCAGCCACTGTTGCTGCGTCCTTTTGAGCCTGAATCCACTTTTCGGTAAATTCGGAACCCAGGTTTATGACCTTGAATCCAGTCGCTGCCAGGGCGTTATCCACTGCGCGATCCACGTTGGGCTTCGTTCCTTTTATATAGACGCGCCCGATTCGAAGCCTGTCGGCTGAAGGTTTGGCGGCTACCGCTTGTCGATAGCGAGCTGAGAATCCCGCCTGCAGCAAGTCCATGCCTCGGACTGTGCCGGCGATGTCTTTGGCCAGTGGTCCAATTGTGTCGAGCCGGTTCGGAGCAATCGGATACACGCCGTCGATCGGGACCAACCCGAAGGTTGTCTTCAAACCAACAACTCCGCAGCAAGCGGCCGGCACGCGAATCGAACCCGCGGTGTCGGTGCCGAACGCAACATCGGCTTCATCGTTTGCTACCGCCACCGCCGATCCGCTCGACGAACCACCTGGAATGCGCCCTCGATCTAATGGATTTCGCGGCGTGCCGTAGTACGCATTCATGCCGGAAACCGCGACCGCCAGCTCCGACAAATTCGTCTTTCCCACAAATTGCACTCCACTTTGGCGGGCGATTGCCAAACATTTTGCATCGCGTTTTGCAGGCGAGGCGTGCTTGGCGAGGAATTCGGAACCGGCCGTGGTCACTACGCCTTTCATGTCGATCAAATCCTTCACCGCCAGCCGCAATTTCCTGCTGTCATTTGAAGGTGGCCAGTATTCGATGAAGGCCTTGTCGCGTGTCGAACTTTCCGGCCGCGCCTTCGGAATTGCGCAGCCGCTAAGCCAGGTCACGAGGAAGATCGCGGGTAAAATCGTTCGGATAACCGCGGACTTGAATATCGCGATCTGAAAACACAGGCTGAATAATCCCAACATGGTGCGCACTAAAGAATACGGCGCCAAGTGCGCCAACCAAGGAATCGGTTCGATAGCTAAAAACGGCCGCCAACTGCGGCCTTATCGGTGATACGCGGCCGCGGATTTCGCCGGGTTGTATGGTACTGGGCCGCTGGCGCTGGGAGCATAAACGAAGACAGACCGGTCCTTTTTTACATCCACTGGCTCAAGAAGTAAGCCTTTGTTACTCGCCTTCTCGCTGTATTCAATCAGGACTCGGACGGTTCCATTAAACCCCCACATCATGAATCCGGTGCCGAACAGCCCGCCGTTAGGGTAAAGCTCGTCCAAACCGGCCATGGCATGAAAACAACTGATGGCGACCTTGTCTTTTCGATAAAGACGGTCGTCCGCGCGGTATTTAATGGTTCCTCCGTCAAGTAAGCGTTTGCGCCTGACGCCTAGATCAAAACCTTCTTTACGGATTTCGTACGGTCCCCACATCGCAACGGCATTCTTCGCGTCCACCGCCAGCTTGATTGTTTCTGCGAGAGTAAAGTTTCGGCCGGGCGATATGGGACACTTGTTGTTCTTCGGAAGAAGCCGGCTGCCCGGGCCGTCAAAAACGCACAGATGAGGATTGCTGAGGAAATCGCGAGGTAGCCAGCTGATGGTAAACGCTTCGAATTCCCAATTCTTGTATTTTCGCGTTGGCAAGCCAGGGGTCAGCTTTGCTGGTTTGTTGTCCGCGAACACCCGTATGACGGAGACGAACGAATGCGAGAATTCCGGGTGATTTCCGCGGTCTTGATACGCAAACGGAATTATAAAATAGCGCTCGTGCGTAAGGGGGCCATCGCCAAGGCGAGGAGCGATTTTCGCTTTGATCCGATCTACGATCTGTGTGTAGAGCGGCACATCATAGTTCGAAAAATCCACATCTGCCTGCGCGACGATGGGCAAAGTAAAAAGTAAGATGAGGGTTCTGAAAAGCATATGGACAAATTACCGGGAAACGACTCCGATTGGAAGTCCCGGATAGGGCTGGGTCTCGCCCGCCAAGTCGGACATCCTGCCCGACTGGACTTGCCAACCCCGACATTGCATCTTTAGGGGCGCAGTCATCCCGCTACTCCCAGCTCGTCGGTTTTCATAAATTGACGGCGCAACAAAAAAAACAACGCTACCGAGAGGAAGACGTAGATGAGAGTGAAGATCACGAAAGGAATGGCAATCTTAGGCATCGGAGTAACCGCTTCCTCTGTTCGCATCACGCCATAAATGATCCATGGCTGACGGCCGAGTTCGGTGACGATCCAGCCCGCTTCGATGGCAACGAACCCGAGCGGCCCGGCCGCAACGATCGTGCGCAGGATCCATTTGCCGTCCGGAACTCCGCGATGTTTCCAAGCGAGCCAGACAACCGCCATCGACAAAGCGATCAACGCGAGGCCGCAGAGGATCATGAGATCGAACGACCAATGCACCAGACGCACGTTTGGCCAGTCGTTAGGCGGGAATTGATCCAGCCCGATAATCTTGCTGTTCGGATCGCGATTTACCAGAAGACTGAGGCCGCGCGGAATGGTCAAAGCGTAACGTGTGGTGCGTGATTGATCGTCCGGAATGCCACCAAGCCGCCAGGGTGCGCCGGTTTGTGTCTGGTAAACGGCTTCCATGGCCGCGAGTTTGGCCGGTTGAAGTCTCGCGACCGAGCGCGCGCTGAAATCGCCGCTGATCAATTGCAAGGGAGCACTGATGCAGGCGAGCGCGAGCGCGATGCCCAATGCGTTGCGATGAAAAGCATTTCGGCGATCGCGTAAAAGGAAAAACGCATGAATCGCAGCCACGGCAAATCCGGTCGCGATAAACGCAGCCAAAGTCATGTGCAGTACTTCATGAGCGGCCGCGGGATTCAGCATCGCCGCGATCGGATCGATATCGGTGATCTTGCCATCGACAATCTTGAAACCGGCCGGCGTATTCATCCACGCGTTCGCCGTCACGACGAAGATGCCGGACGCAACTCCGCCCAGGATTACGAGCACGCCACAGAACCAATGCACCA
>Ga0137418_10003290_pt1 | contig 14858 bp, 17 predicted proteins | sample CZODoug3_1_2_16f_FD_122242 | JGI IMG/M metagenome (GOLD analysis project Ga0137418, IMG submission 122242) | Vadose zone soil fungal communities from Angelo Coast Range Reserve, California, USA - CZODoug3_1_2_16fungal (Hybrid Assembly) | ecosystem: Environmental > Terrestrial > Soil > Vadose... | reverse complement strand
GCGGGGGTGCCGGGTATTTGAATGTGCGTTCGAGTTCCCCCGAGTGAGCTGTCGGGTTACTGCCTCCGTCAGGCAGTCACCGCCCGAATATGTCTCGTTACTGGTCGAGATGTTGCCGTGAACAGTTGCCAGTTGGAGAACCAACGCCCTGCGGTGGTGTGTAGCGAAGAACTCAGGGACAGGGCCCGCACCATGCGCAGTCACTCTCAGACTTATCTGACCTTGCGCCCGCACTTGAATGGCAGGCCGGTGGGTCGCTAACCCAAGGCGCTTGAAACCCAATGCGCCATCGCAAACCGCTGTCAGATACCGCATTTCCGAGGTCCTGAGAAACGTCTATGAAACGACGGGATCGAGGGAGCAAGTCCTCGCTAGGGAAATGGTCGGGGTTATGCCGGATTTCTCGAGCTCAGGATCCGCCGGCTGGCTGGCGTGTAGGGCGCGCCGGTCGAAAACCTTCATAGTCCGTCGAAGAGCACCAAAGGGGCCGAGCGACTCGGCCCCTTTGGTTTTAGCTACTTGCATGGTTGCGGGGGCTGGATTTGAACCAGCGACCTTTGGGTTATGAGGGGAAATCTGTCCCACAAGCCAGCCGAGACGAACCAATGGGAACCAGCGACGACGGGGACTTACGGGACGACGACGTTGTAGCGTGTTGGTTCATTTCGGTCGGTTTACTTCATAGGAGCTTCATAGCGAAGCCTCGCCTTCCAAGGTCCCGCTCGAAAATCTCTACACTTGGGACTGAGGCTGTGCGGGATGGATCGGCGTGATTCGGGATGGCGTGGTAGCAGCGTGGCTAGCAGAAAAAAGCGACCTTCCTCGCGGAGCCGCATCGTCCCAGTAGCGCCTCGAGCGCCGAGCTCATACTAGACCGTGGTCGCCGTAACGTAGATTCAGAGCGGACGCGCCGCGGGCGGCTACTTCATTGCCAGCAGCTCTTCGACGAACTTTCTGGCGGCCGGCGACTCCCAGTCCCGCGCGCCCACGAGCCGGCCGACTAGGTTGCCCTGACGGTCTACGAAATACACTGTGGGCGGACCGAACACCCCATACACGCGCCCGGTGGTGTCACCGCTTTCGTCGAGCAGCACCCGTCCCGTGTAGCCGCGCTCCTTGACCGTGCGCCGCACCAAATCGGAATTCTCCCGGAAGTTGACCATGAACAGTTCCAAGCCCTTGCCCTTGAGTTCGGTGGCCATCTGGTTGACGGAAGGCAACTCCTTCCGGCAATCCGGTCACCAAGTCGCCCAGAAGAACAGCATGACCACCCTTCCGCGCAGATCGGAGAGATGGACTTCCTTGCCGTTCAGATCGGGGAGCGTGAACCCGGGCGCGGGCTTGGGTGGCTCATAGGGGATCACCTGCATCGAAGCGAAGTCGGGGGCCGCGAACGCGGCCGTGGCGACGAGCGCCACGGCCACGCCGAGCACGAGAAACCACCTCGTCCGCATCACGCCGCCCCAGAGTCCTTGAGCGCCTTGAGGACCTCATCGGCGCTCAGCAGATTGAGCGGACTGTCCATGATCTTGACGTACTTCACCGTGCCCGTCTTGTCGATGATGAAGTAGGCGCGCTTGGCATAGCGATAGACGGGACTCTGCTCGTTCGTCTCCAGTGCTCCATAGGCCGTGAGCATCTGGCGTCGGGGGAAATCGGACAGGAGGATCTGCTTGCCACCGGCGTTGTTCTCTTTTCGCCATGCGGCAAGCGAGGGGCCAGGATCCGTACTGACGCCCACGACCTGGGCGCCGAGGGCTTCGAATTGCGGCATGGCCGCCTCGAAGCCCAGCATTTCCTTCGTTCAGGTGCCCGTGAAGGCGGCGATGAAGGTGTAGAGGACGACAGGGCCCTTGGCGGTCAGATCGGAGAGCTTGACCGGTTTACCATCGGTGCCGTTGAGCGTGAAGTCGGGCGCCTTTTGGCCGACCTCGAGCGCGCTGACGGCGCCGGCGAACAGAAGGCTCGCGAGGACGCCGGCCAGCAGCCCCGTTACGATGCTGCGTGGTGATCTCATTTCGATCGTCTCCTTCCGTGGTGCGCGGAGCAGCGAAGGTTGATTCGCCTGAAGTCTAACCCGGAGTATCGAATAGTGGACGGCGGCCTGTTTCCTGGCGTTGCCGGAGCTTCTGCAGGCGGAAGGAGGCGCTACTTCGTAAGCTCATAGACCTTCCTTAACTCGGGTTTGATCACCGTCACCGGTAAGCCCGATGCTTTGAACGCGGTGGCTACGTCTTCCGGCGTATGAGCGCCCGGCGGCGGCTGTAGGCGCCAATGGTGCGGGATCACCGTCTTGAGATTGGGGTTCTCGGTGCGTAGGAGCCTCGCCTGCTCCACGAGATCCTGGGGATCGCACCCGTTGGAAGGGCAAAGGATGGCCACATCGGGCTTGAACTGCTTGCTCCATAGCGTCATGTCCAGCGTCGTATCGGTGCTGCCGGCGAAATAAATAGTGAGCCCGTTCTCGAACGTGATGAAGAAGCCCATGGCCTGACCACCGTTGAGCTTATCCGCCGTCCCCGAGCCATGCACCGAGCTAACGTTGCGGATTCTGACACCCCCAATTCGGTTGGTGTCGCCCGGCCCCGAACGCAGCACCTGCTGCAGCGGCACCTTGCGTGGCTCGAACCACACGGAGTACATCTCGAAGGACGTGATGATCTTGGCACCGGTGGCGAGCGCGATCTCGGCACTCGAGCCCACTTCGTCCTGGTGGACGTCGGCGACTACGATGGCATCGACCTTGGGAAAGTCCTCGATCTTCACGGGACTATCGGGGTTGGTAACGAACGGATTGGTCAGGACGACCTGACCATTGGGCGATGTAAGCCGGAAGATCGACCACGAGAAATATTCGAGCGTGATCGGTTTCTGCTGCGCGGATGCCGCCGATGAGGCCAAGATGAGCGTGCCGAGGGTGGCGCCGAGCAGACGCCTGCGAGTGCCGCTTTCCACCGCTCCCTCCTTGTGTGCTCCTAAAGGGACGACTGTCACCGAGACTTGCCTGTCAGCTCGGACTGTTCTCCTTTCTCGAGCCAGATCGCGTCGAGGCTCGCCCTCCCACTGCCGGCAAGCACGAGGAGTAGGCTCGACGCCAGCAGGGCCCGATCCAGATCGCTCGCGTTCCATCCACGTGTAGGCATCTGGACCCACAGGGTCGTGACGAGCATCTCGATGACGAAGAGGAGACTTATCCAGCGCGTAGCGAGGCCAACGATGAGCAGGACACCACCGACAAGCTCCAGGGTCGCGACGAATGGGCCCATGACGCCAGGCACCGGGATTCCGATCTTGGCGAAAAACGCCGTCACACCGCTTAGTCCGCCGGCAAATTTCTGCACGCCGTGGACGACGAAGATGAGTCCAGTGGAAACCCGTACAATTGTGACGCCCCAACTCGGGTCGATGCCGACGATCCGTTTCACGCTTGATCCCTCCCACTGACCTTAGTCGAGGTCCACGATGTCCCGGGGATCGGACGGCGGACTGCTTCCCGCCCTACGACAGCTGAGTCTATAGTGTTTGTTACCCGGGTTACAGGCCGCGGCCACTATGCCCCGCTGGCCCCGGCTCCGGGCGATCCTTCGACGCCCTTGCGCGCCGCTCATCGGCGCTTCATCCTCAGGAGTCATGAGCGTGCGGCTTCGTATCAGTGAGATCTTCGCCTCGGTTCAGGGTGAAGGCGTGACCATCGGGACGCCGTCGGCCTTCGTTCGCCTTCAAGGCTGCTCAGTCGGGTGCTCCTGGTGTGACACGAAGTACTCGTGGGCGTCGACCGGTGGCCGTGAAATGACGCTGGACGCGGTGCTGGCCGAAGTGGCCAGAACCGGGCTCGACAACGTGGTCGTCACCGGTGGCGAGCCTCTCGAGCACCCTGGATTCGTCGACGTGGTCGATGCTCTCAAGGGGGCAGGAAGGCGCATCGAGGTCGAGACGGCGGGCACGCAGCTCCCGCCGAGCGCGGCCGTTGACCAATGGAATGTGTCCCTGAAGCTCGCCCACTCCGGGGTCGCCGCGAAGGTGCGGTTGCGCGCCGACGCGATCGCCGCCTTCCAGGACCGTGACGCTTGGTTCAAATTCGTCGTGGCGACGGAGCGCGACGTCGACGAGGTCCTGGAGATCCAGACGGCGCACCGCTTGGCCTCGAGCCGCATCCTCCTCATGCCGCTCGGGATGCGCCGCGAGGAACAGCAGGCGCGGATGTCAGCGGTCATCGAGTGGTGCCGCCGCCACGGCTTCCGGTTCTCGCCGCGCCTGCACATCCTGGTCTGGGGGCCCAAGCGCGGCGTCTAGGATGAGCCGCAACCCGGCGACACGCCGTCCTGGTTGCGCGGCGTGTCGCCGTTTACGAGTGCCGTCGCAGCCCCTGGCGTGGGAACTGCCGCCAAGAAGCGCACCCGAACAGATCGAGCGGGGCCGAGATGTCTGCCGTCCGTCCCCCCCCCCTCGGCAACCGGACAAAGGCCCTTGGAACCATGATCGTTCCGAGGGCCCTCATCGTTGGTCCTCCGTTCGTCGCTAAAGAGCTGTGGGGCCCTTCTACCTATCTGTCGTTTGTCCGAGAATGAGCCTCGATTCCGTCTTCGTGCTCTGCGTGCTCGAAGGCGCGGCGGTCACCGTGTGTCTCTGGCTCGAGGCGCACTTGTTTCCCCACACTCGGGACGCCAGCCTTGTCGACGACGAAAAGCATGTAGATCCCCGGGACTGCCTGCGCCGGCAGTTTCGGCGCCCTCACACGGATCTCGCCGTCGTCAGCGGCACCCTTCTGATGAAACGCCAACTTCACGTACCGATCACCGGTCGTCAGGCTATGCGTGTTGTGATCGCTGCGCAGCATGACGACCGACGCGATCCGATCCGGGTCGCCCGCGACGGTGACATCGAAGTGCCCCCGATAGGAAATCTCGTCGGGGGCCTCCGTGATCACGGGTCGCACTGCCCGTCCGCCGTCCTGCTTGAACAGGTAAGGCGGGAAGAACAGCTGTCCAACAGGAACGCCCTGGTCGGGATCCCCGCGTGGGAGCAGGCCGGCATACGAGGTCATCATCGGAAACGACGGATCGTCGGGTCGCACCAAGTTTTCCCGGTCCTCCCCCGCGAAGATCACCGAGGCATCCGGGAGCAGCGTCGCGGTCCCGTGGAGGCCTCGCGACACCGTCGTCTTGGCCAGTTTTGTGACGGAGCCGGTCGCGGGGTCGAACATCTGGAAGTGGAGACCTTCTCTTTCGTCGTAAGCGCAGGGCCTTCCGTCGACGTTGCAATTCGCCGACCGGTTCACCCCCTGGCCGATGAGCACCTTGCCGTCGGGCAGCAGCACGGCCTTGGTCGTGGCGAGCGGCTGCAGGATGCTACCCACCGTCTTCCATCGCGGGCGCGCGTCGGTGAACTCGATCTCCTCGACGGTCCCGGTCTGATCGCCGCTCTCGTTCTGCCCCGAAATCATGAACCACTTGTGCGATACCGTGTGCCCGTCGGCGCCGATCTCCAGCTGGCTAGCCGTCGGACAGCAGTAGGGCCTGACCTCGGCCGCCGTGTCCAGGAGCGTCCAGTGGTTCTTTGCGGGAAGGTCCCGGTTGGGGTCCTTCAGCGCGCCGAGCACGTCCAAGCACCAGGTCGTCCCCTTGGTAAAGCGAGGATTGCCTCCCCCGACGCCGAACTTGGCGCCACCGGGGATGAACTCGTCGCCATAATTCATCTCGCCGTCGAACGTGCACACTTTCCAGTCGTCCCTCCCCGGGCCCGTCTCGACGACCTCGAGCTGCGGGTAGAGCGGGAAGGCCATGCGCGCGTTCTCCAGCGCGATGTTTCGGTCGGTCTTCGGGTCGTACACTTCCGGGACGACCTGGTTCACCCGGCTGGCGGTGAAGGCCGTGTCCGTCTGGGGCACGTTCCGTCGGCCCTTGGCAACCCGGTCGGGATCGGGTCCCACGGAGTTGTCCTGGTCGAACCCGCCGACCACGAGCACCGTGTCGTTCGGCAGCGCGATGGCCGACGGATACCAGCGTGCGTACTTCTGGTCGGAGGGGTCCGAGGGCTGGGTGCTCTGCTGATCTCTCGGATCGCAGTTGTCATAGAACGGTGCGTTCGGGTTACGGGCGAACAGCTCCCGGCCGAACGGATCCCTGTGCCAGTTCGCTCGCGTGCACGGCTCGGATCGCTTGACCCAAGCCTCGATCTCAGGGTCGAAGATGTTGACCTTGTACAGCCCGTTGTCGCTCTGCATGTCGTGACCGCCGAAGACGTAGACGCGCCCGTCGGACAAGGTCACCCGCGCGTTGCAGTACATGTTGTAGAACACGCCCTTCGAATAGCCGTTCTCCGCGAACGCGGCCCGGTTCATGGCGAAGTCGGCCTCGTCGAGCAGGGCTGTATGGAACTTGCCGCTGTTCTTGAACGCGTCGGGGTGGCTGATGTCGAACAGTAATTGCCTTTCCATCGTGCGATTTGCCCTGATGCGCGTCGGCACGGCCTGGCTCAGGCCCTGCCGCATCAGGTAGCCGCCGTAGGTCAGCCTTTGAAACGAGTCGTCAGCTGATCGGTTGGTCCCGAGGCCCAGGAAGGGGTCGAAGCCATGGAGGACGTCCCTCAGGGACGAGTTGAACTGGAGTCCGGGGGTTGTGAACGCCCCGCGAGCGATGGCCAGGTCAATGATCTCGGGATCGGCCATGTCGTTGGGCGTGTATTCTGAGAACCTTGAGTGGAACAGGATCTTCGGGGTGGCCGAGTCCTTCTTCCACACCAGACCCATGTGGACCGCCTCGGTGCTCTGCATCGGAATGAGCGGAGAGACCTCGCCACAGTGCGACGGATCTCGGACGGTGTCACAGGGGGAGCCACCTCCTTGGGCAGAAGCAGGTCCCGCGGGAATGACGCCAGCGACAGCCAAAACCAAGGCCGACCCTACTGCAAGCTTCGCCAAGCGCTCATGGCTTCTTTTCATCGGCGTCCTCCCGTCTCAGACATTAAAGAAAGCCGAATCGGTATTTCCTCCGGCAACCCTCGGGGCACCCGACCCGCGCTTGACCACTTCGTTCTTCAGGGACGGCCGGGCCCTACGAGAGAAGGCCGTGTTGGCGGGGCTTCTCTCGTAGGGCTTACCCTTGGGGTTTCAGCGATCGTCGTGGCCGTGGGCGCGGAGGCGGCCGCGAATCTCACCCGTCGGGAATACCGTCGTGTGCACGTTCGCGTACGCGGCACCCGCCCGGATCGCCTTCAGCATCTCCGCGAAGCCCGCCGCTCCGGCGTCGATTCCCTGTTGTGGACGGGGGATGACGTCGGCCGCGGTGAGCGTGCCCGTGATTGTCGCCGGGGCGGCAGGGCAAGCCTGAGGAGTCGGCACGCCGGCCGGCGGGGCCAGATTCGTGCATAGGAACAGTACGATCATGCCGCTGATCGCCGGTCGGCCGAAGTGAATATGGGACTGGGCCACCGGTGAAGAGAGATCCCGGTAGGTCAACTCATAGTCGATCGCCGTGCCATCTTCGCGAATCTTCGCCGTGAACTCGCCGCTCGCCGCTGAATTGATGGTCAACGGCGTCTCTTGATAGCCGGTGAGCCGCGTCGTGACCGTTCCTTCTTTTTCGTCGGCGGCGACTGGCACGATGACCATCGTCAACAACAACAACGCTGCGGCGAGAACTCCTGGAAGGTTGGTGCTCCGCTTCATCGTGCGCTCCTTTGGCGGGCCGTTCGATGCAAGTAGTTCATGACGCGACGCGCGGACAATCACCCCCTCTCGCGGCGGGTTCCGAGACTGCACAAGAATTGAGCGCTGTGTGTCTCGGTTTCATGAAGTCCGGGGGAGATTACGGACAGGAACCTATTCCCGGCCCGTCTGGTGACATTGAACGAGCGGGCAGTCCCCGATCAACTCGTCCTCCTTCTCGACAAGGTTCGACGCGAAACGGCGGCGGCGCGGGCCGGACGCACGACTATCTCAGCCGATCATCGCCGCGTACCATGCCGGTGTCGTCACGGCACGTTGAGTGGGCAGCCGCTCCTCCGTTCACAGGGTTAAACCGCCGAGGTGCTGCGAGCGCAAGAGTCGTACGGTGAAGGGTTAGCGGCCCAAACCGGCCCCGAGTCATGCGCGCCCGTCCGCGAAGCGTTGACAGGGGTACGTGCAGGCCTGGTATTCAGCCGCAACAGACGAACACTCGGGTGGTGAGGCAGGGTCCGTGGAGGGGATTACGGGTAACCGTCATCTGTACTCCCTACGCGCGATCTGGGCGAATAACTGCAGAGACGTCCGCCCGGTTCCTGGCGACTTCGTCACGTACCATGAGTCCGGGGCGTGGTCAGGCCACGCTATTCGAGTTCATCCCCGAGTGCTCACGCAAGCAGTGCTCGGGGTTCAGCCGCCTCACCGGTCGTCGGCATCGCGACCGACCGAGGCAGGGATCGCCGGGAACTGCGGGACAAGCGAGCCCTGCAGCACCCAGCCCCGCTGGCTGGGCGCGAACCGCGGCGCCAACAGGCCGTCGTTGATCTCTCGGGTCACCGCGAAGCGGTTGAAGACGGTCGCAGGAAGAAAGAGACGAGTGTTGTCCGGAAACCCGTCGCTCGCCGTGTCGACGTCCCCTTCGATCGCCGAGATCACGCCGTCGCCGTTTTGGTCGACTCGCGCGACCTCTGCGGCATACGCCTTGAACAGACGCTCCGAGAGGTTCTTCGTCCGGGGCTCGAAGGACACCGGTCGCGCATACACGTCCAGCAAAATCTCATTCGCGAGCCCGCTGGGGATGAACCGCTGGCGGAACTCCCGTTGAGCATCGACTTCCGCATCGAAGAGATCGGGGTCGCGCGGCCGGTTCGGGTTGTCGCCGTAGACCTGTGGTTTGTTCTTCACGCCTGCCGGCCCCGAGCCTGGCACGATGGACTGCAGCTTCCCGATTTCGCCGTCTTGGAACGCATCCGGCGGGGCCCCGATCTTGTCGGGGAACCCTCCGGTGAAGGGCAGCTCGTACAGCGGGTGGATCCAGTTCGTCGTGTAGTTGAATTCCCAGTAGGCATGGCAGTCCGCCTGCTGGAGGCAGTTGTACGCTCCCATGCTCAAGTGAATCGGAACGACGTTGGACTGGACGGTGGGAAAGCGGTCGCTCTCGTTGGGGAAGCGTACGGCGCTCCCGTCGCTGGTGAAGATCTGACCGGGCACGTTGTGGTGGCTCCCCATCGCGGCGAGGGCGGCCGCGTCAGCGGCCGTGATCGTTCCGAACTGCGCGTGACCGTCCGGGCGCGGCTTCGCCACGGGCGGCACCATCAGATCGTGGATCATCCAGCCTTCGTACCAGCCGCTCTCGTTGTTGATCACGAAGAGTCCCGAGATGTCGGTGAAAATGTCGATGAAGGCCCGGACGTCATTGGGATCGGTCGGCAAGCCGGCCTTGGGCTCGAGGACGACTCGGACAGCACCGACGGTGGGGAGACCACAGTTGGCGCCAGTAACCGTCAGCATCGCCTGGTCGTTCACGCCCGGTATTCTCGCGGTGAAGACGTTCCGCTCGAAACCCTGTGTATCGAGGAGGTAGTACTGGAAGAATTGGCTGGGGCCTGGCGCTTCGGCGTTGACCTGCATGGGCAGAAAGGTATGCGGCCGACCGGCCAGTTGAACCAGCCGGTCTTTCAACGCGGTGGGGAGCAGCGCGACGTCTCCGCGGCTGGCGACGGTGGCCATGTCCGCCGCCGCCTGGGGATTCGGATGGCACGGGGGCGGCGGTTGCTCCGCATAACCCGCCAACGGCGTGAGGGCTGCGACACAGAGCGCTGCCAATGTCCGCAGCGTCAGCAGGATCGTTCGTCTCGTGGTCGACTTCACTGATAGCATCGCGAAGGCCTCCCTATTGCTGCATGAAGATGACCTGCTTGATGATGAGTCGATCCGGACTCCTGCACCGTCACCCACGGTCACCTGAAGTTCCCCGCCCGACGGAGCGTGAGGGACGGAGCCACGAGACCCGCTCGCTCTTGGCGCACAGCAAGACAAAGTCCAAAACCTGGCCGGCCCTGTCGGTGGAAACGGCGGCGTACACTCGGCCTGCGTCTTCGTCCTCCCACCACGCGACGGTGACGCCGTTGATGACCGAGGCGTAGAGCTCAACGCCCTTGATATGTTCTTCTTTGGCTCCCAGCCGTATGCCCGGGAGGAGTTTCGTAACGAAGAGGGAGACCTTTCGTCCTCCCACCTCGTAGAGGAGGTACGCGGCAGGGAAGTCCTCCACAGATGAGATCCGCCCGCCGACGAGGCGATCGTTCGCTCCCGGGAGTCGGGGAAGTCTCTGCGAGGATCCGAGCCGGCTCTCCAGCCAGGCCATCATCCGGTTGGAGTCAGACGTCTTGAGTTCGAGCAGATCTCCTGGCCCCCGGCTGTACAGGAGATGCTTCGCGGCGAGTTCGGTCGCAAAAGGCGCCAGGGCCTTCCGGGCCGCGCTGCCGGACATCATCAGCAAGACGAGCACCGCCACAAGCGCGACGCCTGCCAGTACGGCAGACAGCACGGCAAATCGCCCCCGTCCCCTGCGGACGTCGGAGACCCCGTCATCTTCCGCGGAGACTCGCTGCAGGATTTGGTCTCGAAGGGATGGGCCGGGCTGGTCCTGAGTCTCCTCGGCAGACAGCAGCGCATGCAGCGCAACTTCCGAGTTCATCACCCTGCGGCAGCGCTCGCACCCCACGAGATGTCGATGCATGCGAACGACGTCGATCACGGGCAATTCCCCATCCAGATAGGGATCGATGGCGCTCAGGTACTCGTCGCAGATCATCGGGCAAGCCCCGAGGGGTCTCGGACATCTCGGAGGTAGGCGCGGAGCAGTCGGCGGCCCCGAAACAGTCGTGACATGACGGTGCCCAGGGGGAGGTGGAGGATCTGCGCGATCTCCCGGTACGAGAAGCCTCCGATGTGGGCCAGGACCACGGCCTCGCGGTAGGGCAACGGAAGTTTGCGCACAGCGCTCCGGACCTCCTCACGTAGTGCGTGCGCCGGCGGCGGAAGGCCTTCGTACGCGTCCCGGAGAACCTCGACCGAGCCGAGCAGGGACGCGTCGATGTCGTCGAGACTCACCTGTGCGCTCTTGGCGGGCTGGCGGTCTGTCTCGCGTAAGTAGACGGATCGAAGGATCGAGAACACCCACACCTTGGCCGCCCGAGGGTGCCGTAGTTGATCAAAGGCCTTGAAGGCGCGCAGGCACGTCTCCTGGACTAAGTCCTCGGCATCCGCGTCTTGGTGCGTCAGGCGGCGGGCCGCCCGGTACAGGTCGGTGACATGGATCAGAATATGCTCGTCAAATCGTCGAAGCTTGGGACTCGGCGGCATCGGGTTCACAGAGCTCACAAGCCATCCCTTACTAAGAAAGGAGCCGACCAGACCAAGGAATATTCCCTATTAGTTTCTTGTCGGGATGAATCAGAGTGACCCGAGAAACTCGCAGCCTGCTCCGGCCGCTGCAGGCGATTCGCAAGGGCACCATCCTCGAGCCCGCGGCCAAGGGAGCCCGCATGCGCCGACAGCTGGAGGAGCTGCCCGAAGCCGGCGCGACGCTTGGCGGCGTGTTTTAACTTGCTCCCGAGTCCGTAGTAGCTCTGCCCCCGGGGGCGAGAATCGCGCACGATTTCAAGCCGTTGCCCGAAAGATCCACGGGCGCCGGAGTAAACTCACGCTAGCAGCGCCCGCAATTCGGGCTCCGAGCTTGACGAGACACGCTACGTCGACGGGCAGCAGCCAGCGCGTCGCCACCAGCCCAATCATCTGCTTTTCGAGCCGCTCGAGAGGTCGCTACGCGGTGTCACGAAACGCGCTGGCGACTCTCAATCTGAACTTGTGCCCTACACCCATCGTCTCAAGTGGCGAAACGCTGCAACCTCCCGGGGACTTAAATTCGCTCATGATTGGAAAACTGGGAATCGGACCGACATTCTCGGCGGCCCGGCATCTTTTGCAGATGGTTGCAGGGGCTGGATATGCGCAATATTTCGCAATGTTATCGTATCGCCTCGGAGAACCAGTCCCCGCTGAGCTGCGCAACGCTGAGGTGCACGGGTCCGACCGCACGCACCGCCTCGGCGACCTCCTGCGCGGCCCCACGCTGGTCTTGTTCCTCCGCCACTTCGGCTGACCGCACTGCACCCGTCAGGTGGATGGGCTCATCGCGCGACTGCCGGAGCTCGACGCCCTCGGGGTGGGCGTGGTCCTCGTCGGTAGCGGTCTCCCGGCAGCGCTCGTCGCATTCGGGCGCGACATGGCGCTCGCCCGGCGCGGCGTGACGGTGGTCACCGACCCCTCGCTGACCGCGTTCCGGGCGGCGGAGCTGCGGCGGCCGCGCTTCCACGGGCTTCGCGCCGCTGTCGAGGCGTTACGCGAACTCGCGGCCGGCTACGCGCGGGTGCTCGGCGACGCCCGCCAGCTCGGGGGTGCCTTCCTCGTCGACGAGCGCGGCCGTGTCGTCTATCAGCATCGCGGCCGGAGTCCCGGCGACCTCGTCGACTCGAGGGACATCGTCCAGGCTGCACTCGCGCTCCTCGTGGAGCGGCGAGGAGCCGGGAGGCTCGTCTGATGGAGATCTGGTTCCACCTCGCCAACGTCCTGTACGTGGTCTCGTATCTCGTCACGGACATCCTGTGGCTGCGCGCGCTGGCCGTGCTGGGCGGGCTTAGCTCGCTGACGTGGACGCTGACCACGCCCACCCCGAGCTTGACGTTCATCGGCTGGACGCTCCTCTACAACACGATCAACATGGTGCAGATTGGGCGGCTGTGGCAGGAACGCCGACCGGTCAGGCTCGCTCCGGAGGAGCAGATGCTGTATGCGGCGGCGTTCCGCACGCTCACCCCGCGCGAGTTCCAGCGGCTCCTGGCGGTGGGCCGGTGGCAGGAAGCGCCGGCGAAGGCGGTGTTGATCGACCAGGGCGCGAGCCCCGGGCGCATGCTCGTGCTCGCGTCGGGACGGACGGCCGTGAAAGTGGACGGACGAGAAGTAGCGCGTTGCGACTCGGCCAGTTCGCCGGGGAGATGAGCTTCCTGACCGGCGCGCGCACCACCGCCGCCGTCGAGGTCATCGAGCCGGCCCGCTTCGTGTCGTGGGCGACCGATGATCTGGAGTGCTTTCTCGGCAAGCATCCTGAGTTGCGCGCGGCGCTCCAACTCGTCCTCGGCAGGGATCTGGCCGCAAAGCTCGTGGGCGACAGGGAGAGAACATGAGGCACCTCGCCAACCTCGTGACTCAGATCTACGCCCGGCTCGATGGCATCGAGTGGGTCGTCCGGCTGGTGATACGCATCGCGGTCGGGCTCGAGTTCTTCGGTTCGGGGCTGGGCAAGCTCGGCAAGCTGACCGGATTGATCCAGTACTTCCGCTCGCTCGGCATCCCGGCGCCCGAAATCCAGGCCCCGTTCGTGGCGAGCACGGAGCTGATCTGCGGCGCGCTGATCGCCGTCGGGCTGGTGACCAGGCCGGCGGCGGTCATGCTCTGCGGCGTCATGACGGTGGCGATCGTGACGGCCGCCGCGCCTGAGAAGCACATCACCGCGACCTGGCACGGGCTGCTCGAGTTCCTCTACCTGCCAGAGGTCTTGCTCTTGCTGTTGCTCGCCTGGTTGGTCTTCGCGGGCCCCGGGCGCGCGAGCCTCGACGCCCGGTTCAGTGCTCGCGGCTGACGACGGCGCGTCGCTTCCTACAGATGTGTGCTGTTTAAGTGTCTACTGTCGCTGAAACTCGGACGGTTCCCCTTTCTCAAGCCAGATCGCGTCGAGGCTCGCTATCCCACTGCCGGCAAGCACGAGCAGCAGGCTCGACGCCAGCAGGGCCCGATCCAGATCGCTCGCGTTCCAGCCACGCGCAGGAATCTGGACCCAGAGGGTCGTAACGATCATCTCGATGGCGAAGAGGAGACTGATCCAGCGTGTGGCGAGACCGACGATGAGCAGGACACCGCCAACGACCTCCAGGATCGCGACGAATGGCCCCATGACTCCGGGCGCCGGGATCCCGACCTTGGCGAAGAACGCCGTCACAGCCCCAAGCCCGCCGACAAATTTCTGCACGCCGTGGACAAGGAAGATGACTCCGGTGGAAACCCGTACAACCGTAACGCCCCAATTCGGGTCGATGCCGGCGATCCGTTTCACGCTCGGTCCTCCCTTGGTTTTGTTGGGCACGAACCCCGCGACGGCTAAGTTTATAATGGCTCGCGGATGTCTGTCGTTCGGCTTCCACGTCACCGTGCGCGGCTGGCTCTCGCTCCGGCCGATCCTCCAGCGCCGCTTGCGCGCCGATCGGCGATCTTTCACCCTGAGAAGTCATGAGCGTCCAGCTTCGTGTCAGCGAGGTGTTCGCCTCAGTTCAGGGTGAAGGCGTGACCGTCGGCACACCGTCGGCGTTCGTGCGCCTTCAAGGCTGCTCCGTCGGGTGCGCATGGTGTGACACAAAGTACTCGTGGGCGTCGACGGGTGGCCGAGAGACAACGCTGGACGCGTTGCTCGCCGAAGTCACCAGCACCGGGCTCGACAACGTCGTCGTCACCGGCGGCGAGCCTCTCGAGCATCCCGCATTCGTCGCCCTGGTGGACGCGCTCAAGGCATCAGGGAGGCGCATCGAGGTGGAGACAGCGGGCACCCAGCTCCCGCGCAGCACGGCGGTTGACCAATGGAATGTCTCCTTGAAGCTCGCCCATTCGGGGGTCGCGGCCGAGGTGCGGCTCCGCGCCGATGCGATCGACGCGTTTCGCGACCTTCCAGCGTGGTTCAAATTCGTCGTCGCGACCCAAGACGACGTCAACGAGGTCCTCGAGATCCAGGCCGTGCATCGGTTGCCGTCAAAGCGCATCGTCCTGATGCCGCTCGGGATGCGGCGTGAGGAGCAGCAGGCGA
>Ga0137418_10003289_pt1 | contig 14858 bp, 10 predicted proteins | sample CZODoug3_1_2_16f_FD_122242 | JGI IMG/M metagenome (GOLD analysis project Ga0137418, IMG submission 122242) | Vadose zone soil fungal communities from Angelo Coast Range Reserve, California, USA - CZODoug3_1_2_16fungal (Hybrid Assembly) | ecosystem: Environmental > Terrestrial > Soil > Vadose... | reverse complement strand
CTTCGAACGTTGCTGCAGCGATTGCCTGTATTCCACTGATCGGTGGCATCATTTTTTACATACTGGAAAAGCACGACAGCTTTGTGCGTTTCTACGCGATGCAATCGATCATTCTTGGAGGGGCGTGGCTTTTGTTTAATATTGCATCCTCTATTGTGCACGTGATCTTTGGCGCCATCCCCGGCATCGGCGGCATCCTGGTGTTTTTCTGGGCGATCATCGCTGCGCTCGTGCAGATCGCATTTCTCGTGGTCTGGATCGTCGCGACGATAAAGGCATGCACGAACGTACGCTGGGAAATTCCCTACGTCGGACCAATCGCGCGCAAACAGATGGACGGCGCCTGAATTTGTAGGGCGTCTGTGTCAGACGCCTGGCGTTTCACAGAAACGCCCTACAGTTGTTCTTTCTCCCAGCAACTTCACCACCACCTCGGTCAAAATCAGCTCATGGTCGAGCTGCGTAGTGACAAGCTGAAGGTTTGCTTCCAGGCACGCCCGCATCGCGTCGATTAATTGATCGGTTTCGAACTGATCCGCATCCTGTGCAGCAATTCCGAGTGCATAGGCGTTTATAGAACCGTCTTTTTTGCGCGGTAAATGTTCGGTTGCCTTTGGCGGCAAACGATTGATCGCAGAGATGAACTGGAACGGCGAATGCGGACGCTGAAGGCGATGCCGTTCCATCAAATCTTTTGCAAGTAGCAAATTGCGGATCGTTGGAACAATCGCGGCCAACAAGATGCCGATGGCGCTTTCCCCTTGGTCCAATAAGCGCCGAACAAGGGTAAGCGCGACCTCGAGATCACGAACCGCCAGCGCGTTGCTTAACTCGAAAATGATGCCCGCGCGCGACAGTGGCACCAACTCGCGAACAAGATCGACAGTGACGCCTGGCGTAGCCGTCTTGGGTGTGTGATCGGGCGTTTTGTCTACCGCCTTAGATTTAGCAGACGGGACGCCTGCTTGCCTCACAGGCTGGAAGTCTGTGCTACAATACGTGTCGATCTTCTCCAGCTCGTTCTCGATCTGCCGCGTGTCGCCCCCAGTCAGCAACACAAAAAGATCGAGCGCATCATCATCGAATTGAAGTTTTCGCTTTTTCGCATGGCGTCGGACGATTTCGCCTGCTTCCTCTTCCCAACCGGCGCGACCCGAGTCCAGCCGATCAAAAACCTGGACCTCTGCGCGTTTGACCAGTGTCTTGTAAAACGAGCGACGCTTGTCCACTTCGGTGGCGCTGATCAAAAACGTGACCTCAGAACCGAAACCGCGATCGAGCATTTTGGAGAATTCTTCCAGCGCGGACTGCACTGCCGATGAGCGCGCCTTTTGATCGTCGCCAAGGAAATTGGCGTTCTTTAGCCAAACGACTTTTGTGCTACCGAAAAACGGCAACGTTTGCAGTGCCTCAATGGTTGATCTGATTCGCGTCGCCGCCTGCTCAGCGTTGTCTGCTGCGCCATCGATCACGTCCAATCCAAACTCGCCTGCCCCCGGCGGCGTGAGGTTGCCAGCCAGTTCAGCGGCCACGCGTTTTACTTCAGCTTCGTCCGAGCCAACTACGGCATGAATGTTTGCGCTTGGCGTTTTTGCCTTTGTTTTCGGCATCGCTGGTTTCATCGCACGCGCTGCGACCATCGACAAGGTGTGAGCGCGTGTTCTGGGGAGCGCGCGCGTCTCGCGTGCCGGCGAGCGCGTCCCCGCGATCGCCGACTTTTCCTCAGTTTGGTCCGAGTTGGCGATGGAAGAACCAAAGGCGAAGACTGTTTCGGCGCGACGCCGAAACCAGCACGCGAGACGCGTGCGCTACCCAGAGAAGGTTACACCCGCGAGCGGCGGCGTCCGGCATTGCGTGTGTATCTCACCGGTCTTCGTTTCGGTTCGATTTTGTCAATGCCAACACCGCTTTTCACTTCCATGATCTGATCCCGCAAAAGCGCAGCGCGTTCGAATTCCAAGTTTGCCGACGCCTGTTGCATTTCCTCCTCAAGCTCGCGTAGCAATTCGGTCACATTGAAATCGCCGCCGGCTTCGCGGATCACGGATGATTCGATTTCGCGTCCACGCAAAATTGTATGCAGACTCTCCTGCACGGCGCGTCGGACCGTTTGCGGCGTGATGCCGTGTTTTTCGTTGTAATCCATCTGCTTGGCGCGCCGATATTCCGAAATCGACATCAACGCCTCCATGCTTTGTGTCACGATGTCGGCGAAGAGCACCACCTCTCCGTTAACATGCCGCGCCGCGCGGCCCGCAGTCTGGATGAGTGAAGTCTGGCTGCGCAAAAATCCTTCCTTATCCGCGTCCAGAATACAAACGAGCGAAACCTCCGGAAGATCGAGGCCTTCACGGAGCAGATTAATCCCGACAAGAATGTCGAAATCCGCGGCGCGCAATCCGCGCAAGATCTCCACGCGCTCGATTGCGTCGATGTCGCTGTGCAGGTAACGCACTTTCAAGCCGACATCGCGCAGGTAATCGGCAAGATCTTCCGCTGTTCTCTTCGTCAGCGTAGTGACCAAAACGCGCTCAGCTTTTTCCACCCGTTGGCGGCAAAGCTCAATCGTCTCATCGATCTGATTCTTCAGCGGCTTTAGAGTGATTTTTGGATCGAGAAGTCCAGTCGGACGGATGATCTGCTCGACAACGAGCGGCGCACCCGGCGTGTGGACGTCGAATTTCTCCGGCGGCTCGTCGGTTCTCGAAATCTGAATTTCTGAATTGGACGTTGGACGCTTGCCACGGCGGAGCCCGTCCACGGCGGAGGCGGGCTGGGCGTTGGGCGGCCTGCTCGCGAAACCTTTCGGAGTTGGGCGTTTTCCTCCAGCTACAGCGAACGGAACCAGTTCCGCTTCGCCAATCCGCTGTCGCCGATGCGGGATGTATCCCTTGTTTCCAACAACGCTGTTTTGAATTTCGAATTCTGCCGGCGTCGCGCTCACATAAATGATCTGGTTCGTCATTTTCATGAACTCGTCGAAGTTGAACGGACGATTATCGAGCGCGCTCGGGAGGCGAAATCCATAATTCACGAGCACGGTCTTGCGCGAACGGTCGCCTTCGTACATCCCGCCGATTTGCGGGATCGTAGCATGCGATTCATCAATCACTACCAGGCGGTCCTTCGGAAAAAAATCCATGATCGTGTAAGGTTTTGACCCCGGAGGGCGACCGGACAAATGCCGCGAATAGTTCTCAATCCCATTGCAGAAACCCATTTCCTGCAACATTTCCAGGTCATATTCGGTGCGCATTCGCAGCCGCTGCGCCTCCAGAAGTTTGTTTTGTGATTCAAGTTCAACGATGCGTTGCTCGAGTTCTTCGCGAATCGTGCGCAAGGCGCGATTCAGTTTATCTGCCGGGGTCACGAATTGTTTAGCTGGAAAAAAAGTGATCACGCTGAGCGATTCGTGCGCGTGACCAGTTAATGGATCGAACCGCCTGATTGCATCGATTTCGTCGCCGAAGAACTCGAGCCGGATTCCTTCTTCATCGGCACTGCCGGGATAAACCTCCACGACATCGCCGCGCACACGGAAGCGACCGCGCGCGAAATTGACGTCGTTGCGCTCATACAGCATGTCGATCAAACGACCCAGCACAGCTTCACGCGAGATGTGCTGCCCACGCTTCACGGTCAGCAACATCTGCTGGTAATCTTCCGGCGAAGTGATTCCGTAGATGCACGAAACACTTGCGACGACGATCACGTCCCTCCGTGAAAGCAGCGCACTTGTGGCCGCCAGGCGCAACCGTTCGATCTCTTCGTTAATCGAAGAATCCTTCTCGATGTAGGTGTCGGAACGCGGGATGTAAGCTTCCGGCTGATAATAATCGAAGTAGCTGACGAAATATTCGACCGCGTTGCGCGGAAAAAATTGCTTGAACTCAGAGTAAAGCTGCGCGGCGAGCGTTTTGTTGTGCGAAATGACGAGCGTGGGCCGGTCCAACTCCTGGATGACGTTCGCGATGCTAAAGGTTTTACCGGAGCCGGTGACACCCAGCAGTGTCTGATGCCGATTACCGGCGTCGACGGACCTAAAGAGTTTCGCGATTGCCTGGCCCTGGTCACCGCGCGGTTTGTAGTTCGATTCGAGGCGAAACGACATTTAACAATGTAGCACAAGACCGGCGCCGCAATCTCGACGCACAAGAGGAAACCCTCGTCCGTTTTCCCGCTGTTAGGCAAGATCGGCAATAAGCGGGAACACTGAATCCAAAGCGATTCTTAGCTAAGCTAAAGGGGCGTAATGTTTATTGCGCCGCCGTGGGTGACGACCAGGGATGCCCGCAACCTGGTGCGCAGATGATTTTCAAGGAATCGGGTTGAGGTTGGCGTGGCAAATCCATTGCCAGCCTGCTGCTCCTTTTTTCCAGACACTCAAGCGTGGAGTCGGCTTTGTCGGCAATTGCTCGATGTCGATCGTCTCCTGCACCGAGATCATGTAGGTAACCACAACGTTGTCGCCGCTCATGGTCGACTTAAAATCGTTAAACTCTATCCAGCCAACGTTCAGGTTTTTGATCAAAGACATTTCGCTTGCCCGGTCGCGCGCTCCATCTGGATGAACGGACTGAAAACCCTCAGCGATCTTACTTTCCACCGCGTTCCAGTTCTTCGCCTTGATGTCTTCCCACATCTGTTTTTCCATCTTTTCGCCGTCGTTTGTCGTTGAGTTCATTTTAAATCGATACTAGCCGCGCGTTGTTGCTGTCAACCGTCAAATCAGTCGATTGCCAATCAAGGATGAAATGCGAGGCTTGATCCGGCTGATGAAGCGGTGAATCTGGAAAATTTTTTTAGCGAGCTAAAGCGGAGAAAAGTTTACAGCGTTGCAATCGCCTATGTTGTGGGTGGCTGGGCGCTCGCTCAAGGCATCGCCCAGGTTCTTCCCGTGTTCGATATTCCGAATTGGGTGGTGCGTCTCATCGTCGTGCTGATTGTGCTCGGGTTTCCGGTGGCGCTTACACTTTCGTGGTTTTTCGATCTAACTCGTTACGGAATCGTACGCACTCCGGATCGCGCAACGCTAAACAGGGTCGATGTTGTCGAGCCCTCTATTTCATCTGAGAAATCGATCGCCGTTTTGCCTTTCAACAACTTAAGTTCCGGAAAAGATGATACCTATTTCAGCGACGGCATTGCCGAGGAGCTTCTCGGAGCACTGGCTAAAGTAGACGGCTTGCGCGTAGCAGCGCGGCGTTCTTCGTTTTGGTTTAAGGACAAGGAAGCCGAGCTCCCGGAAATTGCCGCGAGATTAAACGTGGAGCATGTGCTCGAGGGCAGTGTGCGGCGCGATGGCAATCGAGTCCGTGTGACGGCAGAACTGATCGACGCACGCGCGGGATTTACCATGTGGTCGGAGACGTACGAGCGCGAAATGCATGGAATTTTCGCACTGCAGGATGAGATCACACGCGCCATCGTCGATACTCTCAAGCTCAAATTGGCAATATCGCCGCCCTCTGCGCCTCGAAGCACTGAGGCATACGACGATTACTTGCAGGGTCTGTTTTATTCCGACAAAGGCACCGAGGACACGCTGCGGAAAAGTCTGGAGTTTTTCCAGAGCGCGCTCGACAAAGATCCGCGATTTGCGCGTGCCTGGACGGGCATTGCGAAATCGTGGCTGTGGTTGGCGGATGCTTATGTCAAACCCGTCGAGGCTTATTCGAGAGTGCGTGATGCCGCGACGAACGCAATCAAGATCGAGGATGGCGAAGCCGAGGCGCATGTTTATCTGGCGGAAACTAAACGGATCCTTGATTGGGACCTCCGCGGCGCTGAAGCCGAATACGTCCGCGCGTTCGAAATCGATTCAAATTCTACAACCTCGAATTATTTCATCGCTGCATTTTACGCCGCAATCGGCGAGCGCGAGAAGGCGCTTACATATCTAAGCCGCACCGCGAAAATTGACCCTGCCTCGCTTTGGGTTAGCAATTTCGCCTGCGAGATTTATCGATACTTCGGATTGATCGATGAAGCGATGGCCGCTGGTGAGCGCTCTTTGCAGCTTGATCCGACATTTCTTTATGGTGAACCGTTGCTGGCGGCACTTTACCGGGAAATGGGGCGCTTCGATGATGCGATCGCGTTATACAAAAAATCGCAAGACATCAGTGGACGAGTGCCCTTTGGTCTGGCGTTCACCTACTCGAAGATGGACCGCCGGAATGAAGCGAGGGAAGTTCTCAAAGCCGCTTGCGAGAGTCGCGGGAGCTACACGCCCGGGGACGCCATTGCGCATGCGCACGTGGTGTTGCAAGAACATGAAGAGGCGATTCGTGAACTTGAGCGCGCGTACGAGGAACATTCGTCATCGTTGCACTTCATAGGCATCGCGCCCGAATTCGCTCCGCTCCGGGCGGACAAACGCTTCGTTTCGATCATAAAGAAAATCGGCCTTGAACCGGAGAAAGTCTTCAGAGCGGCAGGTGGAGCATAGACCTCCAGGTCTGCGCGCCCAGCGGAGTTGTACTCCGCTGAAACGGGAGACAGCGGGTTTCAAAAACCCGCTGGGCACACAGGCCACAGGCCTATGTTCCGAGTGCAGCGGCCACGACTCACTGCACGATAATGTCTCGCCCGTGGCCGTGCGAGCGTACGCCGTATTTGTTCAAATCCTGCTGTGCCACGTGCATTCCGAAAAGCAGAATCGCGATCAAACCGAAATACAATACTGACATGATCCAGCGCTGGGACGGCGTAACCTCGAAGTAGCGCTGTTCCTCCTCGGTTCGTTTACGGAATAGCGAATAAATCCGCGGCAGCGACAAGAGAACAATCAACCAGATAACAAAATTCGGATACTTCCATCCGAACCAAAGAAGCAGCGCGAACCCGGGGAGCCAAAGCCAGCGCGACAATGCTGTTACAATGCGTCCGCCGTCGAGCATTCCTACTGGAGTCAGGTTGAATAAGTTTAGAAAATACCCGAACCACGCCAATGCGATGAACAGGGGTTGCGCAAACATTTCGCCCAAGACGTTGCAGATCAATGCACCAAAACTGCCAAGCATCGGGCCGCCAATGCCGACGCACGCTTCCATCCAGGCATTGCGCGGCGCTTCCTTCAGCGCAATGAACGCACCCATGAATGGAATAAAAACGGGCGCGCCGACTTTTAGACCAAACTGTCGCGCGACAAGCAAATGGCCGGCTTCATGCACGAACAACAGCAGGACGAAACCCAGCGCGAACTGCCAACCCCACAACTGAGTGTACACCCAGATCATCAGCAGCATCGTGCCGCCGGACTTCAGTAGGAGAGGCAGAAATTTCAGTAGCGGCAGAAGTACGAATTTGAGCTTTGCGAAGAACTTTGCGATCACGACGCCGACCACCGCGAGCGGCCCAAGCGCTTTTTTTATCCGGCTCCATGCAGTCTCTTCGGAAGGCGCTTTGTACTCCTCGGTTCTTTCGGTTTGCAGGTTCACTGTGTAGAGTTCGACAAATTGTAGGGCGTTTGTGTCAAACGCCAAATATCTGCGCCTCGCAGAGACGTCCTACAATTCATCAAACGCGTCGCCGAGATGATCGAGAACGTCGCGAGCCAGGAGCGATTGCTCGCTTTGGCCGTTATTGAAAATCGCGATTTCTGCAGCGCGCCCACATAACCACGCCCCAACTCGCGCCGCGTTGTAGAGAGACAAACCTTGTCCCACCAAACCAGCGCAGACACCGGTGAGCACGTCGCCCATGCCGCCGGTCGCCATTCCTGGATTTCCCGTCGTGTTGTAACTCAATGGACGATTACGTTCAGCCACGATGGTGCGACTGCCTTTCAACAAAAGTGTTACCGGAAAGCGGTTGCAGAATGTCGTTGCCGTTTGGGCGCGTGATTGTTTTTCGCCAGGGTAAATGCGTTTCATCTCGCCGGGATGCGGCGTGAGCAACCGCTGGCCTTTGCATCGTTTGAGAATTGAATTCTTTTCCGACACAATGTTGAGCCCGTCGGCATCAAGCACCATCGGCTGCTTAAGTTTTTCAATTAGCTCGAGAATCTGGGCTGCGCGTGATTGCCCCAACCCGGGCCCCACTGCCCAAACATCAGCTTTTTCCTTGAGCAAGTCGCGATAAGACTGGACCGGCTTCACCATCGCTTCCATTGGCGCAGCCGCGGCGACGATCTCGTAAATTTCTTCAGGAACAAAAACTTCGACAAGACCTGCGCCTGCCCGCAACGCACCCTGCGAGGTCATCAGAGCGGCGCCGATAAATCCCTTGGAGCCGGCTACGACGCCAATGCGACCGAATTGATTTTTGTATGCGCTGTATTGCCGTCTCGGGAGCAAACCTTGAAAGGCCTGCGGGCTGGCAATGATTTCCTTTGGTTTTTTGTCAGGTGGATGCAGGTCAGCCAGCGGCACAACTTCCAGCCTGCCCACGTAATTCAGGGCGCCATCTGCGATCAGACCCGCTTTTGCAAATCCGATCGTAATCGTAAAATCCGCAACTACACAGTCGCGATCCACTTTGCCGGAGTCGCCATCGAGACCAGTTGGAATATCGACCGCAAACACATGGGCCCCATTTGTCGCCCGTAGTCGATTGATGGAACGGCACGCTGCGCGTACCGGTTCGCGCAGCGGCGGCCTCGCGCCGATCCCGAGCAGGCCGTCAAGAATAATCAACGGAGCAGCCGTGCCCACGTATGCTTCCACACCAATTCTTTCTTCCGCAGCCGCCAATTCCCCAGCGACCTCTGCATAAAGTTCCAGAAGAGTAACGCCAAGATCGGTGCTGCCGGCACGCGATGGTGTCGCGCCCAAAGTCTGAGGTGGTCTGCGCCGCAGCTCTTCGAGCTTCTTCCGCATGAGTTCGCTGCAATCTTCCAGTTTGAAAGCAAGCCGGACTTCAATTTTCCACCCCAGGCGTCCTAAACGTTCCGCTGCAACCAAGGCATCTCCGGCGTTGTGGCCCTTTCCGGCGAAGACAATGCATTTCCCCGGTTTCGGAAAAAACTTTGCGACTGCCTGCGCGACACCAGCCCCTGCCTGGTTCATCAGCGCCTCGACTTGCACTCCCTGCGCAAAAGCAGTTTCTTCTGCGGCTCGCATCTGCGCCGAAGTCAGAATCGGAAGGTCCAAATCAGCCCTCCGGATGTATTGAGCTCGCGCGTGCTTCTGAATTGGATGATTTCGATGAGCTTTTCTTTTTTCGCGCGCTTTTCTTGTGCGAACGCTTGGACTTGCGACGCTCAGAACTGCTCACTTTGGTTTGATCCATGTACGGTTGGAGGGGGATCGTTTCACTCGTCGCCACTCGAGTGCTGGACAGAGAGCTACCGACGGAGTTCCGCCCGCGAACTCCGGCTGCGATTTCTTCAGCGAGTTTCTGACGGTAAGAGACGCTCTGCGCGTACGCGGCTTCAGTTGGATTGGTGAGGAACCCGCATTCCACGAGCACTGCCGGAATGCCCGTCTTTCGCAATACGTAATAACCGCGGCGGCGCACACCGCGGTTGGCAGAGGGCGCACCGCCAGTGACGTAGTAATGAACGGCTGAAGCCAATGGCAAGCTGTCGCGGCTGTAAAAGTAGGTTTCTATTCCACTGGCGCCCCTCCGTTGTGTCGCATTGAAATGAATACAGACGAAAATGGCGTTGCGGTACGAGTTGGCGATTGCAACTCGTGTCGGCAGCGGAACAAAAACGTCGCTGTCCCGTGTCATGACTACGCGATAGCCGCTGGCCGCCAGAACGTTTCTGAGACGCTGTGCCACGTCCAGTGTCATGTCTTTTTCTGCAACCCTCTGTCCGGGAATACCACCGCGATCATGACCGCCGTGTCCCGCGTCAACAACTACCGTGAGATTGTCGGAGGAGGCCCGGCCTTTCTGTGCTGCAGGCGAATTAGTGTATACCAGGACCGCGACCAGTGCGCTTGCGACAAAGAAACGGGGTCGATAACAACCTGTTGGCATTATTGCTCCTTGGGCAAGCCGGGCGGCCGAGCGGAAAGTTTTGGTACTGTGCTGCGGGAGCTTTGTGCAGCCGTATCGATCGCGCCCCCGTGAGCTGTTACGTCGCCATTTGTCGAATGCACGAGACGAGGCCGGCTATTAGTTTCCATCAACGAAGAATGCGCCAGCAGCTCGCCATTCAAGCCGATCCGGGAATAAGACCAGGCACGCGGTGCTGCACAATGCAAGACATGCAATTGATTGGCACGATCGATTTCTGCCTGGGGTTGCTCGGCCCCGATGGTTCGGCCTAACGAATAAGTTGCATATACAGTTCCACTCTCTTTGTCCTGCACGCGCACGTACAAAGAGGTATGGTCCGGAAAACGGTTGGTGAGCAGCGAATAGGTACGCACCTCTCCAGCCGCGGCAACGCCGTCTGGAATTCCTACCGTTTGTTGCCAGATGGGATGCGCGTCGGTTACTTCAAAGACTCGCGTTCCAGAGTAATAGAATTTTGCGAGATCGGCGAAATAGACATGCGTCCGCACATGATAAGCGCCGAAATCGTGCACGGGATAAAGCGAACCAAGATCGAATTGTCGGGTGACTCTCTGGCCGGCTTCGATTTTCAAGGGTCCCGCAGCCGCGGGATTTTCGGTGGCGAGCAGCGTGATTGGCTGATCTTCATTTCCGGTCACCTCGAATCCAAGCCATGATTGGCCGTGGGCGTCATGAAGGTCGATATCGCGTCCTGCGAGATTTGTGATTGCCACTGTTGCTACCACGGGTTCGTAAGCAATGTACTGCAAACGTTTGAATTTTAGCTCCACTTGAATTTGACCCTCTGCTGCGGCGGCGAAAAAGAAAACGCATGTGGCAAGCAATGCCGAAATCCGAATGACGAATGATGAAGGAAGTCCGAATGACGAATTCCGAATTCCCATGTCAATCCTGGACCAGCTCGTCGTCATTCGTGCTTCGTCATTGGTACGTCATTCGGCATTCCGATTTCGGCATTTACCGGGATGATGGGCAATGGCGTCATTGTGACGAGCTGCTTTTCGAGGGAGGAAAATGTTGCAAAAGCCGCGACGGTTCCGCTTGGACGGCTTGTAACTCATCGTCGTAATAAACCCGAATAATGTATCCCAGGTATTTTCGCTTTCCGCTATCTGCGGCAGAACCTTTGGCTCGGCCTTTTTGACCCGGCCGAACCGTTGCTGCCGCCTCCGAGAGCGCTGACTCAGACGAAGCTCCGGCTGTTTTTGCGCGCAGGTACCTCACTGAGAGCACCTCTGGATTCGTCTCCGTCCAGTCATGCTTTGACGTCAGCCATTCGTAATTCACGTCCGCGTTGGTCAGCTTGATATCTTTGTCACCAACTGTGTCGTAAAACTCTACCAAGATTTTCACTTTCGTGTGATCAACGGTCGCGGCGGGCTGCTTGTTTATGCCGATCTGTAGTGTCAGATTCTTCTCGGCGTCGGGATCGGGCGTCTCCGTGGTTTTGACCTCAGTGATACCCATGACCGAACCTTCCGCGTTGCCACCAATATCCCGGTGTGCTGCGACGTCGGCTGACGGACTCGCCACATCCGAAGCCCCGGCGGCGGGGGGCGACACCCCGAGCTTCAGCCGTTGATCGGCTAGCTCGTATGCTGCGCCAGCGGAGGGTCCCATTTCCTTAATTCTGCGCCAGGTTTCATTCGCACGATCGAGGAGCTGCATGGATTCGTAAGTTTTGGCGATCTCCTCAAGTACCGCCGTGTTGTTCGGCTCGCTGTCCAGTGCTTCTTGGAAACGGGCCAGTGCGTTTGTCATGTCTCCGCGGTCGCGCAGTTCGATGCCTTGTCGCAGCAACTGATCAACAAGCGACGGAGCAGGGCTGGGAATCACCGCTGCTGACGAAACCGCCGGCTGTGCCGTTACCGGTGCGGGTGTTGTCGCGGACACAGGAGAGGCTACAGGACGCGCGGCGCTTGGTACGACTGCTTGCGCCGAAACTCGTGCAGCGCGCGCTCGAACGACATAATACGACGCTGCGGCGAAGATCTCTGCCACAGCCAGAATCACAATCAGGCTAAGCCCGATGTGAAAGCTTGGATCAACTTGGATCGGGCGTGAGAGAAGAGGCCGCATACCGCAATAAACCCACTTTCTGTAAGCGCGCTCTTACCAGCCTGTCAACAAGCCGCGCCACGTTTAGTCGTTAAAAAGTTCAAAGCGTCCAGGACAGTTCATAACGACCCGCTTCAACGGTTTAACGCTTCGGCGCTTCAACCAATCACGGCGCCCTATCGCGAAATATCGTCTTGGCTGAGCATTTTGAATCCTTCGCCTCTCAGCACTGAGGACGCGCAGTCGGTATCGTCTACGTGCAACGCGATCGCAGCAAAGCCGCGCGGCCGGATCAGCAACGGATAAGCGAAGTGAACATTCACCTCCGCCATCACTAATGCTGCCAGCAGTTTCACCAGTTGGGTTGCGACTTCTCGCATCTCGATCACCACCACTTGGCTAACGCCGAAAGGGACATTCTTTTCCCGAAACAATTTCTCCACGCGCCCCGGATCGCTGGCGATTAGCCGCGCAATGGCCGAGTCGGTGGATTCCGACACACTGAGGGCTACGACATGCGTATTTTCCGTGTTCAGCAACTTCACAACTTCCAACATCGCTCCAACTTTGTTTGGCAGAAACACGGAGAACTGCTTCACTAGCGGTCCTTCCATCTTTGAAGTTGTTTCTGGCAAGTTGACGGTCATTTGAAAGCAGCGCCGGGACGATTTTCGCTTGGCGCGCCAGACCGACTATCTCATTCTCACCGTTTCGTTGGCAAACCCAATGTGAGGCAATTCGTTAAAAGTCACAAAGTTACAACGGCGGGCATGTTTCCTTCTATCTTTTAGCCTTTTTAAGCTTTAAACGCGTTGTTCAGGCTGTTCATTTTTCGACGCCGCCTTACATTCGCTTCCCGATCATGGAAGAAGAAAATGAGTTAATCGCGCTGCGCCGCAAGAAACTCGAGGCGCTTCGCGCGAAGGGTATCGATCCGTTCGGTTCTCGTTTTGAGGCAAGCGGATCGATTGCCGAGGTGCGCGGGCAGTTTAAAGAAGGCGAGACGCTTCGTGCGGCGGGCCGCATCACGGCGCATCGCGACATGGGAAAAAGCCACTTCCTCGACGTGCGCGATGCCACCGGCCGCATTCAAATCTACATAGACGCAAAAGAAGTTGGCCCGGAGCTGATGGATCTTTTTCGCCTGCTGGACATTGGCGATTTCATCGGCGCGGAAGGAACATGCTTTGTTACGAAAAGCGGCGAACCGACATTAAAAGTGCGCACGTTCCAGCTGCTTGCCAAGGCCTTGCGGCCGATGCCGGAGAAATGGCATGGGTTACAAGATATTGAAGCGCGCTACAGGCAGCGTTACCTCGATCTTTTAACCAACGAGGATTCCCGCGCGGTCTTTGAAAAACGCATCGCCATTGTTCGCGAAACAAGGCGCTTCCTGGAGGAGCGCGGCTTTGTCGAAGTCGAGACGCCAATTTTGCAAACGATCGCTGGCGGGGCCGCGGCCGAACCGTTCCGCACGCATCACAAGGCGCTCAGTCTCGATCTTTACCTCCGCATCGCGTTGGAGCTGCATCTCAAGCGTTTGCTCGTAGGCGGGTTCAACAAGGTGTTCGAAATCAACCGTAACTTTCGGAACGAAGGGATTTCCCGAAAACACAATCCCGAATTCACCATGCTCGAAGCTTATTGGGCCTATGCGGATTTCGAGAAAATGGCGAATCTCACCGAAGAATTGATTTGCTATCTATCGGAGAAAATCTGCGGCTCACTCACAATTGAACATCGAGGCGCTGAAGAGAAGATTGTTCGCACCATCAATTTGAAACGGCCCTGGCGCCGGGCGCGGTACCATGATGTCGTCCGCGAAGTTGCCGGAAAGGATTGGTTTGAGCTGTCCAGTGAGCAGCGCCGTGAACGCGGCACGAACGAATTCAAATTGGAAATCTTGCCGCAGCTGGCCGATTTCGAGGTGACGCAGCATGTGTTCGAAAAACTCGTCGAGGAGAAAACGATCGATCCTTTATTTGTGACCCATTGTCCGAAAGAACTGGTGCCGCTCGCAAAACAAAATGCAGGTGATAACTCACTCGTCGACGTGTTTGAACTCATCATTAACGGCGCGGAGATCGCTCCCGGCTACAGCGAGTTGAACGATCCAGTTGCGCAACGTCAGCGTCTGGTTGAGCAGGCCGGCGAAGAGAAACAAAGCATTGATGAGGATTTTTTGCTCGCTTTGGAACATGGCATGCCGCCGGCCGGTGGCGTTGGAATCGGCATGGACCGGCTCACCATGCTGCTTACCGGCTCAGAATCGATCCGCGACGTGATACTATTCCCCCTGTTGAGACCGAAAAAGTAAGCTAGCGCATTCAAATCGGCTAAGCACACTCGACCCGTTGGGATTGATGGGTTGCTGAACCTGCGTGCTGTAAGGCTCACCCATCGTCGAGCCCAAACTCGCCGCGACGCAGGTTCTCGCTCGCTATTTCCCGGAGGTCTTGGCCATTTCGCGCGCGTATTGCAAATTATTTCGCGCCAGTTCGAAGTCGGGTTTAAGACGAAGCGCTTCCTCACAGGCTGCGGCGGCTTCCTCGTAGCGGCCGAGCTTGTTGTAAGCGGCGCCGATGTTGTTCCAGGCTTCCGCGTAATTCGTCCTCAGCGCGAGGGCGGCGCGACACGCGGCGATTGATTCCGCGTAACGCGCTTCGCGATAATACTGAAGACTGAGGGCGAGATAAGACTCCGGAGTTTCTCCGGTGGAGTGAGTAGGCGCTTGAGCATCCGTTTGCGCGATAAGTTCGCGCGCAGTGAGGTCTGTTGGGCTCAGCTCCAGTGCGCTGCGCAGAAAAGAGCGTGCCTCCTCGGCGCGC
>Ga0137418_10003288_pt1 | contig 14859 bp, 14 predicted proteins | sample CZODoug3_1_2_16f_FD_122242 | JGI IMG/M metagenome (GOLD analysis project Ga0137418, IMG submission 122242) | Vadose zone soil fungal communities from Angelo Coast Range Reserve, California, USA - CZODoug3_1_2_16fungal (Hybrid Assembly) | ecosystem: Environmental > Terrestrial > Soil > Vadose... | reverse complement strand
GCCGGCACGCCGGGCGTCGGGCACGTGACCGTGAAGGCCGGTCCGCACCGTGTGGCCGTGCTCAACCTCATGGGCCGCGTCTTCATGACCCCGATCGACTGTCCGTTCCGCAAGGCCGACGAGATCCTGCCCGAGCTGCGGAAGGACACGCCGATCATCCTCGTGGACATGCACTGTGAGGCGACGAGCGAGTCGCAGGCCATGGGCTGGTACCTCGACGGCCGCGTGAGCGCCGTCGTGGGCACCCACCGTCACGTGCAGACCGCCGACGAGCGCGTCCTGCCGGGCGGCACCGCCTACATCACCGACCTGGGCATGACGGGCCCGACCGAGGGCGTCATCGGCGTGGACCGCGACATCATCCTGCAGCGCTTCCTCACGCAGATGCCGGTGCGCTTCGAGCCCGCGCGTGGCCCGGCGGCGCTGCACGGCGTCGTGATCGTGATCGAGCCGGAGACCGGTCGCGCCTCGGACATCCGCCGCCTGCGCGTGGCCGCGTGATCCTCTCCGGCAAGCCCGTCCAGGAGCGCGTGCTCGCGGAGGTCAAGGCCGGCGTCGAGCGACTGAAGCAGGCGCGGGGGGTCGCGCCGACCCTCGGCGTCGTCCTCATCGGCGAGGACTCCGCCTCGCAGGTCTACGTGCGCGCCAAGAAGCGCGCGGCGGACTCCGTCGGCATCGCCACGCGCGACGCGCTCTACCCGCAGGGCATCGGCCAGCGCGAGCTGATGGACCTGCTGCGCGCGCTGAGCACCGATCGGTCCGTGCACGGTATTCTCCTGCAGCTGCCGCTGCCCAAGGGGCTCGACGAGACCGTCGCGCTCGCCGCCATCGATCCCGACAAGGACGTCGATGGCCTGCACCCGACCAATCTCGGCCGGCTGCTCGCCGGGGAGCCGGGCACGGTGCCGTGCACGCCGGCCGGCGTGCTCGAGATCCTCGATCACTACGGCGCCAAGCTCGAGGGCGCCGAGGCCGTCGTCGTCGGCCGCTCACGGTTGGTCGGCAAGCCGCTGGCTCAGCTGCTGCTCGCCCGCCACGCGACCGTCACCATGTGCCACACGCGGACGCGCGACCTCGGCGCGCACACGCGCCGGGCGGACGTCCTCTGCGTCGCCGCCGGCCGCCCACGCATGATCACGGGCGACATGGTCAAGGAAGGCGCGTGGGTGATCGACGTCGGGGTCAATCGCCTGGACACCGGCAAGCTCGCCGGGGACGTCGACTTCGACTCCGTCGTCACGCGCGCCGGCGGCGTCACGCCGGTGCCGGGCGGCGTCGGTCTGCTGACGGTGGCGATGCTGCTCAGGAACACGCTGGCCGCGGCGGAACGCCAGGCCGCGCGCTGACCGCCGCGTGAGCACGACCTCCGGTAGTACAAGCGAGCGCGCCGTCTGGAGTGTCTCCGAGCTGTCGCGGCGGCTGTCCGCGACGCTCGAGGAGCGGTTCCCCACCGTGTGGGTCGAGGGCGAGATCAGCAACTTCAAGGTCTACGGCTCGGGCCACGCCTACTTCACGCTCAAGGACGAGGGGGCGCAGCTGCGCGCCGTGCTGTTTCGCAACCGGGTCCGCCGCGTCCGCTTCGAGCCGGCCGACGGCCTGCACGTGCTCGCCTTCGGCGCCGTCGAGATCTACGCCCAGCGCGGCGAATACCAGCTCGTGGTCGAATTGCTCGAGCCGCGCGGGCTCGGCGCGCTGCAGCTCGCCTTCGAGCAGCTCAAGGAGCGCCTGGGACGTGACGGGTTATTCGATCCGGCGCGCAAGCGCGGGCTGCCGCGCTTTCCGCGCAAGATCGGCATCGTGACCTCGCCCAGCGGCGCCGCCCTGCACGACATGCTGCGGGTCATCGGCCGGCGCTTCGGCGAGCTCCACGTCGTGGTGGCGCCGGCGAAGGTGCAGGGCGAGGGCGCCGCGGCCGAGGTGGCGCAGGGCATCCGCGAGCTGAACGCGCTGGGCGGTGTGGACGTCATCATCGTCGGCCGCGGCGGCGGCTCGCTCGAGGACCTCTGGGCGTTCAACGACGAGATGCTCGCGCGCACGATCGCCGCCAGCAAGATCCCCGTGATCTCGGCCGTCGGCCACGAGGTCGACTACACGATCGCCGATTTCGTCGCCGACGTGCGCGCGGCCACGCCATCGCAGGCGGCGGAGCTGGTCGTGCGCGAGAAGCAGGCGGTGGCCGAGTCGGTCGGCGAGCTGCGCCGGCGCCTCGTCCGTGCGATGAGCCGGCGGCTGCAGGCGCAGCGCGACCGGCTGGAGGCGGTGCGCGAGCGCCGCGTGCTGACCGATCCGCGGCGGCCGCTGCGCGAGCTGACCCGGCGGCTCGACGAGGCGGCGGCGCGGCTCGTGCGCGCGGCGAAATCGTCGCTGCGTCACGCCGCCCACCGGGTGGAGCTGGCCACGCGCGATCTGCGCTCGCAGAATCCGGTCGCGCGCACGCGGCAGGACCGCCGCCGCCTGGACGATCTCGCGGGGCAGCTGGACCGCGCGCTCGCGCGCGGCCTCGACCGCCGGCGCCACCGGGTCGCCGGCGTGGTCGGACGGCTGAACTCGCTCTCGCCGCTCGCCGTGCTGAGCCGCGGCTACAGCCTCACCCTCACCGCGTCCGGCGAGATCGTACGCAGCGCGCGACAGGTCGCCGTGGGCGACGAGGTGGGCGTGATGCTCCACGCGGGGAGCCTCGCGGCCCGCGTCACGGCCAGGAAGGAGCACGATGACCGACCTCAAGTTTGAGGACTGCCTGGCGCGGCTCGAGCAGATCGTGGCCGCGCTGGAGACGGGGAACCTGCCGCTCGAGGAATCGCTGAAGGTCTTCGAGGAGGGGGTGTCGCTGGCGCGCCACTGCGCGAAGTACCTCGACGACGCCGAGCGCCGCATCGAGCTGCTCGCCAAGGACGAGAGCGGCGCGACGACGACCAAGCCGCTGGCCTGGGAAGAGGACGAGCGGTGAGCTTCGACCTCAAGGCCTATCTCGAGACGCGCCGCGCGATGGTGGATGCCGCGCTGGACCGCGTGCTGCCGTCCGAGGACGCCGTGCCCGTCAACCTGCACCGGGCCATGCGCTACAGCGTGCTCGCGCCGGGCAAGCGGCTGCGCCCCACGCTGGTCATCGCCGGCGCCGAGGCCGTCGGCGGCACCGCCAAGACGGTGCTCGACGCGGCGTGTGCGCTCGAGCTGATCCACGCCTACTCGCTCATCCACGACGACCTGCCCGCGATGGACGACGACGACTACCGGCGCGGCCGCCTCACCAACCACAAGGTCTTCGGCGAGGCCATCGCCATCCTCGCCGGCGACGCGCTGCTGACGCTCGCCTTCCGCCTCGTCGCCGACAACGCCGCGCGCATGAGCGACCCGCGCATGATCGCGCGGGTGGTGGCCGACGTCGCCGACGCCGCGGGGACCGACGGCATGGTGGGCGGCCAGGTGATCGACATCGAGTCCGAGGGCAAGGACGTCGGCCCCGACACGCTGGAGTACATCCACCGCCACAAGACGGCGGCGCTCATCCGCGTGTCGCTCACGGCGGGCGCCACGCTGGCCGGCGGCCGCGCGGAGCAGGTGGACACCATCCGGGAGGCCGGCGAGTCGCTCGGGCTCGCCTTCCAGATCGTGGATGATATCCTCGACGTGGAAGGCAGCCTCGCGGAGCTCGGAAAAACGGCCGGCAGCGACGAGAGGAAGAAGAAAGCCACGTATCCCGCGTACCACGGCCTGGAGGCCTCCAGGCACAAGGCCAGGATGCTGATCGACGAGACGAAGCGCCGTCTGGAGCCGCTCGGGACGCCGGCCGAGCCGATCCGCGCGCTCGCCGACTTCGTGTTCGAACGGAGGTCCTGAGGATGTCCGCGATCACCGGCGTCTACGGCCGCGAGATTCTCGACTCGCGCGGCAATCCCACCGTCGAGGTGGAAGTGCAGCTGGAATCCGGCGCGTGGGGCCGCGCCGCCGTCCCCTCCGGCGCGTCCACGGGCAAGCGTGAGGCCGTGGAGCTGCGCGACGGCGACACCCAGCGTTACGGCGGGAAAGGCGTGAGTCGGGCCGTGAGCAACGTCGAGGAGACGATCGCGCCCGAGATCGACGGCATGGAAGCCAGCGAGCAGGCGGCAGTGGATCAGGCCCTGCTCGAGCTCGACGGCACGCCGAACAAGTCGGCGCTCGGCGCCAACGCCATCCTCGCCGTGTCGCTCGCCGTCGCGCGCGCGGCGGCCGACGACGCGGGGCTGCCGCTCTACGCGTACCTCGGCGGCGTCGGCGGCCGGCTGCTGCCGGTGCCGCTCGTGAACGTCATCAATGGCGGCGCCCACGCCGACAACGGCATCGACTTCCAGGAGTTCATGCTCGTGCCGGCGGGCGCCGACTCGTTCGGCAACGCGATCCGCATGGCCGTCGAGGTCTTCCACGCGCTCAAGGAGACGCTGAAGGAGAAGAAGCTCGGCACGGGGCTGGGCGACGAGGGCGGCTTCGCGCCCGCGCTCGGCAGCAACACCGCCGCCCTCGACTTCCTGATGCAGGCCATCGAGCGGGCGGGCTACCGCCCCGGGGACGACATCGCGCTGGCGCTGGACATCGCGGCGAGCGAGTTCGCCCAGGACAACGGCCGCTATCGGCTTCGCCGCGAGGGCGTGACCCTCGACAGCGACGAGCTGATCTCGCGCTACGAGGCCATCGTCGATCGCTATCCGGTCGTGTCGATCGAGGACGGGCTGGGCGAGGACGACTGGGCGGGCTGGGCGATCCTCACGCGCCGCCTCGGCGGGCGCGTGCAGCTCGTCGGTGACGACCTCTTCGTCACCAACCCCGCCGTCATCCAGCAGGGGATCGCCAAGGGCCTCGCCAATGCCGTGCTGGTGAAGGTCAACCAGGTCGGCACGCTGACGGAGACGCTCGACGCCATCGAGCTCGCCAAGCGCGCCGGGTACGGCACGGTCATCTCGCACCGCTCCGGCGAGACGGAGGACACCTTCGTCGCCGATCTCGCGGTGGCCGTGAACGCCGGCCAGATCAAGACCGGCTCCGTCGCGCGCAGCGAGCGCACCGCCAAGTACAATCAGCTGCTGCGCATCGAGGAAGAGCTCGGCCACGCCGCCTCGTGGCCCGGGCGCAGCCTCTACTCCCGCACCGCCCGGTGAGCGGCCGCCCGCGCGCGCTCGGCGTCGCCGCCGTCTTGATCGTGGCCGCCGGTCTCGGGGCCTACGGCGTGCGCGGCCTCCTGAAGGTATCGGAGATGCGCCGCGAGATGGACACGATGGAGCGCGACCTCGTGACGCTCCGCGCGCGCACCGACGAGCTGACGAAGACCGTGGAGCGGCTGCGCAGCGACCCTGCCTACATCGAGAAGCTCGCCCGCGAGGAGCTCGGCTACGTGCGCGAGGGCGAGACCGTCCTGAAGTTTCCCTCCCAGACCAACAAGTAACCCCTGCGCATGGACGGGCTCTGGGGGACCGGCTGGTTCTGGTTCGGCGCGTTTGTCGTCGCCCTGCTCGTCAACGGCCGCGCGGCGTTCAAGCTGTTCGTGGACTGGAAGGGCATGCTGACGACCTGCCGCTTCGTGGAGGACGCCTACGCGGGTCTCGACACGCTCCCCGACGAGACCGCCCTCGAGCGCGCGCCGGCGGCGCCCGTGTTCCTGCACCTGGTGCCCGCGTGGGAGGAGCCGGCCATCGCCGGCACGCTGGCCGCGCTGCTCGCCTCTCGCTACCCGCACGGCCGGCTGCACGTGGTGCTCGCGACGAAGGCCAGCGAGGAGGCGGCGCCGCATCCCGCGATGACGGCGTCCACCGCGGAGCTGGCGCAGCGATTTCGCGCGGGCCTGCCGTCATGGCAGCAGAAGATGCTGTCCGTGGTGGCGATGCCCGGCGCCGGGCGCAAGGCGCACCAGCTCAACTGGGCGCTGCGCCGCGAGACACTGGGCGCGACGCTCGGCGAGGGATACGACCCGCGTCGGGTCTACGTCGGCGTGAGCGATGCCGACTCGCTGCCCGACCGGAACGTGTACCGCTGGATCGCCGCCCAGGCCCTGGCCGGACGCGCGGCGCCCGCCTATCAGGGCGTGACGCTCTCGCTGGCCAACTTCGCCGCCCACGACGCGCGCGGCCGCGTGTGCGCGATCCAGCAGTCGTCGATCTTCATCCGCGTGTCGATCGCGCGGCTGATCAACGAGGCGCGCCGAGTGCGCTGGTTCGCGGCGCTGGCCGCGCGCTCGCCGCGGCTGGCGCGGGCGATTCGTCCCGTGTTCGACTTCTGCTTCCGCCGCTCGCAGATCTGCCTGGGCCATAACCAGTTCGTGCGCCTCGACGTGCTGCAGGCGCTCGGCGGCTTCCCGACCGCGGGCGCCACCGAGGACTCCACCCTCGGCTACGCGCTCGGCGCGCGCGGTCTGCTGATGGCGCCGCTGCCGCTGCTGGAGCTGGTGGACCTGCCGGAGACGAAGGACAAGATGGTCCGGCAGAACGCGCGCTGGTACAAGGGCGTGCTCGACGACGTCGCGTTCCTCTGGCGCGCGTGGCGCGCGGCGCCGACCGCGTTCAACGCCGCGCAGCTCTGCCGGCACATCGGCAACAAGGTGCTGGAGTGGCCGATCGCCGCCGTGGTCTATCCCGTCCTCGGCTTCCTCGGCTGGCACCTCGCGTACCGCTTTGCCGAGCACCCGGTGCTGTTCGCGCTCGGCATCGCCTTCCCGTCGATCTCGCTCGGGCTCACCATCTGGGTGGGCGGCATCGTGACGCAGGACCTGATCGAGAGCCTCGCTCGGTATTTCCCGCGCGCCGTCGACGTGCGGCGCACGACGCTCGGCCAGAAGTTCGTCGGCACGTTTCGTTGCCAGACCTACTGGCTGCTCGCCACGCGGGGCGCCTGGCGGGTGCTCTGGGCGCTGGCGACCACTGGCCGCTTCGACCCCGCCAAGACCGACCGCGTCACCCGCTGACCCCCGCCGGCGGTGTGAAAAATTTTCCCTATTGCGCGGGGGAAGGCTCCGCCTCAATTCTGAGCAGCACATGACGCCACGGAGCCGGCTCGTGAGCCGCTACAGCCTCGCGGTGCTCGCCGTGCTGCTGGCCGCCCTGCTGATTGTCGCCCTCGACCCCCTGTGGGGCGGGCGCATCCCGTTCGTGCCGTTCTATCCCGCGGTCGTGTTCGTCGCGTGGTTTGCCGGCATGGGACCCGGACTGCTCGCGACGGTCCTGTCGGCGCTCCTCATCACGCGCGCCTGGCTCGTGGCGCCGTCGGTCAGCGCCGAGGGACACGTGGTCGCGCTCGCCTTCTTCGTCGGCGCCGGCGTCACCGTGAGCCTCCTGGTGGCCGCGCGCGACCGCGCGCGCGACAGCGTGGACCTGCTCCTGCGCCACACGCCGCTGGGTCTGGCCATTCACGATGCCGATTTCCGGTACGTCCGCGTCAACCGCGCGCTGGCCGAGATGAACGGCCTGGCTCCGGGCGCGCATCGCGGGCGCACGGTGCGCGAGGTGCTCGGCGACTCGGCGGCCGACCTGCTGGAGCCGCTGCTGCGCCGGGTCCACGCCACGCGCCAACCCGTCACCGTGGACTCGCTGCGTGTGCCGTTGTCCGACGGGGCCTCCGAGGCGGATAAAGGCGAGCGCTACTTCTCGCTGATCTACAGCCCGATCCTGGACGCCCGCGGGCGCGTGACGGGCACCACGGCGAGTGTGGTAGAGGTCACTGCGCGCATGCGCGCCGAGCAGGCGCTGGACCACGAGCGCGAGCTGCTGCAGACGATCATCGACACGATCCCGGCCATGATCACGATGTTCACCCCCGACACGCGCGTGCTGCGGCTCAACCGCGAATTCGAGCGCGTGACGGGCTGGACGGCCGCCGAGGCCCAGCGCATCGACTTCATGGCCGCCTGCTACCCCGATTCCGAGTACCGCGCCATGGTGCGCCGGCACATGGAGGCGCCGGAGCCGGGCTGGCTCGACCTCGACATGACGACGAAGGGCGGCGGCGTCGTGCAGACCTCGTGGTCCAACGTGCGCCTCTCCGACGGCTCGCGCGTCGGCATCGGCGTCGACATCACCGAGCGCAAGGCGCGCGAGGCCGAGCTGGTGGCCGCGCGCGCGACGGCGGAGCGCGCGAACCGCGCGAAGGACGAGTTCCTGGCCATGCTCGGCCACGAGCTGCGCAATCCGCTGAGCGCCATCGGCAGCGCGGTAGCCGTGCTGGAGCGCCTGCGCGTCGACGACCTGCGCGGTACGCGGGCCACCCAGATCATCGCCCGGCAGACGCAGCACCTCGCGCGGCTGATGGACGATCTGCTCGACGTCGGGCGCGTGGTGACCGGCAAGATCGTCCTCGAGCCCCGTGCCATGGACCTGCTGGCCGCCGCGCGGCGCGCCGTGGCCACCCTGCGCGCGGCGGGCGTCACCGAGCGTCACGACGTCTCGGTCGACGGCCGCCCGGTGTGGGTGACCGGGGACGCCACGCGGCTGGAGCAGGTCGTCACCAACCTCGTCAGCAACGCGCTCAAGTTCACGCCCGCCGGCGGCACCATCCGCGTCTGGGCCGGCGTCGAGGGCGGCGACGCCTTGCTGCGCGTGAGCGACAGCGGCGTGGGCATGAGCCCGGAGCTGCTGCCCCGCATCTTCGACCTCTTCGTGCAGGGCGATCAGCCGCCGGAGCGGGCCTCGGGCGGCCTCGGCATCGGGCTCACGCTGGTCCGCCAGCTCGTCGAGCTCCACGGCGGCCGCGTGAAGGCGCGCAGCGCGGGCCCGGGGCAGGGCAGCGTGTTCACGATCCGGCTGCCGGTTGCGCGTACCACCGTCTCCGACGACGCCGGCGAGCGCCACGCGGGCGTGGCGCCGTGCCGGATCCTCGTCGTGGAGGACAACGCCGACGCGCGCGACATGCTGCTGGCGCTGCTGACGCTCGACCGCCACGAGGTCGTCACGGCCGCCGACGGGCCCGCCGGCGTCGACGCGGCGCTCCGCCTGCGGCCCGACGTCGCGCTGGTCGACATCGGATTGCCGGGGCTGAACGGCTACGAGGTGGCGCGCCGGATCCGCGCGACCGAGTCCGGCCGCGCGATCAAGCTGATCGCGCTCACCGGTTACGGGCAGAGCGAGGACATGCGGCAGGCGCGCGAGGCGGGCTTCGACCTGCACCTCGTGAAGCCCGTCGAGCCCGGGCGCCTCGACGAGGCGCTGCGCGCGCTGCGGCCGACTGACGCTCAGCCCTGAACGAGCTCGCCCGGGGCGTCGACCAGCTCGTCCAGGCGGCGTAGTCCCCACACCGCGAAGAGCGCCCCGCCCAGCGTGCTGAGCAGGCGCAGCGCCGGCTCGAGCGTCTCGCCGACGCGCGCGGGCGCCGTCTCCGTGGCCACGCCGAGCGCGTCCCCCGCGCGGCGCGTGAGCTCCGTCCACTGCTCGCGCATCTGCGCCCGCCGGCGGGCGCCGGCATCCGGATCGAACAGGTACACGAGGCCGGCGGCGGCGCCGGCCAGCGTGACGAGCATTCGCCAATTCATGGGGCGCCGACGGAGTAATCCGCGGACCAGCGAGCGGCGAAGTACCCGTGCGAGGCTATAATTCGGCTCACGGGAGGGTCACGATCGATGGCCGGAAAGAACGCCAAGCGCGTGCTGCGGATTTCGAAGGAGACGCAGCCATACCGCACCGAGCTGACGCCGGTCTCGTTCCTGCGGCGCAGCGCCTACGTGTTTCCCGACAAGATCGCCGTCGTCCACGGCGACCGCCGCTACACCTACCGCCAGTTCGAGGAGCGCGCGAACCGTCTGGCCTCGGGGCTGCGCGCGGCCGGGCTGCGCCATCTCGACCGCGTGGCCTTCGTCTGTCCCAACACGCCCGCGATGCTCGAGGCGCACTTCGGCGTGCCCGCCGCCGGGCTCGTGCTGGTGCCGATCAACACGCGGCTCAGCAGCGACGAGATCGGCTACATCCTCAAGCACTCCGGCGCGAAGTTCGTCTTCGTGGACCACGAGCTGGAAGGACTCGTCAAGCCGCTCGACCTGACCGGTGTGCGCGTGATCCGCGTGGACGACACCGGGGCCGCCGGGGATCCCTACGAGGATTTCCTCGCCGCCGCCTCGCCCGAGCCGTGCGAGCCGTGGATCGAGGACGAGATGGAGACGGTCTCCATCAATTACACCTCCGGCACGACGGGACGCCCCAAGGGCGTGATGATCCACCATCGCGGGGCCTACCTGAACGCGATCGGCGAGATGCTCGAGACAGGGCTCTCCTTCGACTCCACATATCTATGGACGCTGCCGATGTTCCACTGCAACGGCTGGTGCTTCACCTGGGGCGTGACGGCCATGGGCGCCACCCACGTCTGCCTGCGGCGCGTGGAGTCGAGCCGGATCTGGGACCTCATCGACACAGAAGGCATCACCCACTACTGCGGCGCGCCGACCGTGCAGATCGGCATCGTGAACGCTCCCAAGGCCCACCGGCTGCCGCGCACCGTGACCTGCGCCGTGGCCGGGGCGCCGCCGTCGCCGACGCTGCTGGCGAGACTGAAGGAGCTGGGCTTCCGGCCGGTGCACGTCTACGGTCTCACCGAGACGTACGGCCCGCATACCGTCTGCGCCTGGCACGCCGACTGGGACCGCCTGCCGGCGGACGAGATGGCGAAGAAGGCCGCGCGCCAGGGTCAGGGCTACGTCGTGTTCGACCTCGTGCGCGTCGTGGACGACACGATGCAGGACGTGGCGATGGACGGCGAGACGCTGGGCGAGGTGGTCATGCGCGGCAACAACGTGATGAAGGGCTATTTCGAGCAGCCCGACGCCAGCGCCGAGGCATTCCGGGGCGGCTGGTTCCACTCCGGCGACATCGCGGTCTGGCACCCGGACGGCTACATCGAGCTGCGCGATCGTAAGAAAGACATCATCATTTCGGGCGGCGAGAACATCTCGACGATCGAGGTCGAGCAGGCCGTGGCACGCCACCCGGCGGTGATGGAGTGCGCGGTGGTGGCCGTCCCCGATGACAAGTGGGGCGAGCGGCCCAAGGCGTTCGTCACCCTCAAGCCGGGGATGAAGGCGACCGAGGGCGAGGTCATCGAGTTCTGCCGCCAGCACATCGCGCACTTCAAGTGCCCGGCCGCGGTGGAGTTCGGCGACCTGCCCAAGACATCGACGGGCAAGGTCCAGAAGTTCGTCCTGCGCGACAAGGAATGGAAAGGCCGCGCGAAGCGGATCAACTGATGGCCATCGAGCAGCAGCTCACCGACACCCTGACCCAGGCCATCCGCGCCAAGGACACGCGCACGGCGGACGTGGTCCGCATGCTGAAGACGCGGCTGCAGGAGCGCCGGACGGCCAAGGGCTTCACCGGCCAGGTGGACGACGCCCTCCTGCTGGACGTGATCGGCGCCTACCGCAAGCAGCTCCAGAAGGCGCTGGCCGAGTACGAGAAGCTGGGCGAGCGTGGCGCCGCGCAGGCGGCCCAGCTCCGGTTCGAGATCGAGTTCTGCGAGCGGTTTCTTCCCCGGGGCCTGGACGTCACCGCGTTGCGTACCCTCGTGCAGGAGCGTGCGCGGAGCCTCGGCATCACCGATCCCAAGCAGGTCGGCCGTCTCGTCGGCGACGTCATGAAAACCCACAAGGGACAGGTCGACGCCGCGGATGTGAAAAAGATTGCTGAGGAGCTGTTCAAGGCCTGACGGGCTCCCGGCTGCTGGTGTTGGTTTTGCAACGACATCACGGTCGAGGAGGACCAGCCATGCACAAGCTCGCCACTGCCGCACTGGCCGTCGCACTGGGGCTCGCGTGGAGCACCCTGCCGGCCATCGCTGCGGATCCCAGCAAGGACCAGAGCACGACGGACAAGGTCAAGGAGAAGGCGGCCGAGACCTGGGACAAGACCAAGGAGAAGACGTCCGAGGCTTGGGACAAGACCAAGGAAAAGACGGTCGAGACCAAGGACAAGGTCAAGGACAAGATCGGCGGCAACAAGAAGGAGTCTGCGGAAGACAAGGCCGAGGCCGCTCGGAAGGCCGAGGGCAAGGATACCGTGGGCGCCAAGGTCGACCGTGGCCTCGACAAGACCAAGGCCAAGGCGCGCGACACCAAGGACAAGATCGCAGCCAAGACCGAGAGCAGCGATGACGTGCGTCAGGCCCAGACGGCGCTGAAGGAAAAGGGCCAGGATCCGGGCCCGATCGACGGCATCCACGGGCCGCGCACGTCGGCGGCGCTCCGCAGCTACCAGAAGACCGAGAACATCAAGGAGACCGGCCGTCTCGACAGCGAGACCAAGGCCCACCTGATGGGCGGCCAGGCGTCTTCGACGACGGCCGCGCCGTCGGCCTCACCGACGACGGGCCAGACGCCGGCGCCGCCCGCGGCGACCGGTTCGCCCTCCGCGCCCCCGGCGGCGCCGGAGAAGACGCAGACGAAGTAACGTGGCATCGCGGGGCCGGCGGTCACACGCCCGGCCCCGCGTGACGTCGCGCGCGCGGGGGCTGTGTCGCGCGACGGGTTGACTTGCAGGCACCGCTCCGGTAGGGTGACGTGGTCACCGCGGGGTGGAGCAGCCCGGTAGCTCGTTGGGCTCATAACCCAAAGGTCGCTGGTTCAAATCCAGCCCCCGCAACCACGGCAAACCCCCGAGATCAGACACGGTTTCGGGGGTTTCGTGTTTCTACTGCTTGATCGCCGCCTCGGTCCTGGTTGCGCGGGGGTTGCGTCTGGTCGCGTCGTCCAGACGGTCGACCGCCTGGCGGTTGGCGCCGGGGATGAGGTGCCCGTAGATGTCGACGGTCACCTGGATGGAGGAGTGGCCCATCTGCTCCTTCACGTATGCCGGCGACTCGCCGTTCTGAAGCAGCAGGCTCGCGAAGGTGTGCCGCAGGTCGTGGAACCTCACCCGCCGCAGCTCCGCCTTCTCGAGCAGCTTGTAGAAGACCCGGTGGCGGAGATTGTCGCCGTCGAGCGGACCGCCGCTTTCCGTGCAGAAGATCCAGTCGGGCACGCCCCCCCAGCCGTTCTTGAGGGTCTCCTTTTTCCGCGTGCGGTGAAGTGCTCGGAGCGCGTCCGTCAGTTGAGCCGACATGTCGACGCGGCGCGTCTTGCCGTTCTTCGGTGTGGTGACGCGACCAGCGACCAGGTTGCGCCGGACCTCGATGAATCGACCGTTGAAGTCGATGTCGGGCCACTGGAGCGCCAGCAGCTCTCCAAGTCGCAACCCCGTTCTGACGGCGCAAAGGAAGAGGGGGTAGTCGCGAGGAAAGTCCTTTCGCGCCGTCGCGAGGAGCGCCGACACCTCGTCGGCGGTCAGCGGGCAGATCTCGGCCTTCATCTCGTCACCGTTTCGGTAGTAGCGTCCGAGGCGGAATGCGGGATTCCCCGTGATGAGGCCGTCTTCCATCGCTTGCGAGAGCACGCTGCTGAACGTTCGACCGATGTTTTCGATGCTCTTCCGGCTGAGGCCCTTTCTACGGCACTCTGCGATCAGCGTCCGGCAGTTCATGCGCGAGATCGTGGCCACCGGCCAGTCGCCCAGAACCGGAAGGATATGGCGGTTGAGGTTGGTCCGGTACACGCGCGTCGTGCTGAATTTGCATGCCTGCTTTGCGTGCGTTTCGACCCAGCTCTCCGCATAGCTGCGGAAGGTCGTCGGAGCCGCCGTGGTCGAGTCCTCGAGAGGACCGGTATCGCCTTCGGCGAGCCGAGCCTGAATCTTGATCGCCGCTGCGTCGGCCGCCCGTTGACCCGCCCGCCCGACGCCGACGCGCCGGGCCTTCCGTTTCCCATTGTGATTGATGAAGAGCCAGTACGCGCCTTTCCAGTGCTTCACTTTCACGCCCATGCGTCGCCCTCCTCCGCGGTTGGGTTCATCGAACGAGGTCCACGAGAGTCACGCCAAGGGCGCGGGCGATACGGGCCAAGAGCTCCAGGGACACATTCGCTCCGGTCTCGATTCGAGCGAGGGTCACCCGATTGATGGCCGCACCGGATGCCACTTCTTCTTGCGTGCGGTGGCGGGTACGGCGCAGATCGGCGATGCGTGTCCCAACGCGCTTCGTGACTATGGACATGTCTGTAGCTTATAAGCTACTTACACTCTCCGCGTCAAGCGTTATGGAGATCACGCATTACTGAATCGACGATCCCCGCGACGTCCGCCTGCCCCACGCGACGATATGCGGCCATCCACGCGTCGAACTCCGAACGGCGAACGAGGATCTTGCCGCCCACGCGGTAGTGGGGTAGAGGGTGGATCGCATCGTCGAGATGTTCACGAAGCTTCCTAACGCTCACGCAGGCGTAGCTGGCCAATGCCCTGAGCGTTAGGAAAGGGTCTAGGGCAGTACTGACGACGACACGATCGGCAAGGATCCCGCGGACCTGGCCGACCGTGTTGTCCGAAGGCGCGTGCACTTTGCGCGCTGGGTCGCCTGCGCTCATCGACTCGTGACGGTCCTTGCAACTGGGGTATCCGTGCCTGCGCTATCTGGCGCGCATACGCTGCCATGTGCCCGCGAGTCACGCAGGACGCGAAGTTCTCTTCCGCACTGAGCGAAGCCCATGCCAAGGCCGTGAGGGACGCCGCGCCGGGCTGCAAGTCTTCGAGGTATCGACTACTCTGAAAAGAAGAGTTTCGATGGACTGCACGCGAATCCGCCGCCAGCGATGCGAAACGCCGCGTGCCCGTTGCACGTTGACGCGACCTCACGATGGGCCGTGGGCTGCCGTGCTCGTGTAGGCGAAGGGTAGGTGGTCCGCCTCGACGCCGACTGGAGCCGTTGATCGGCGTGAATGCTGACGCGGGCGTTCCGGCGTGGCGACGCCGAGCAGGCGGAGCATGGCATTAGCACACGCAACCCCAGGTCTCCCATCTCGTGGTTCAATGTCGAGTGGTGTGCAAGACCGTCCTC
>Ga0137418_10003287_pt1 | contig 14861 bp, 25 predicted proteins | sample CZODoug3_1_2_16f_FD_122242 | JGI IMG/M metagenome (GOLD analysis project Ga0137418, IMG submission 122242) | Vadose zone soil fungal communities from Angelo Coast Range Reserve, California, USA - CZODoug3_1_2_16fungal (Hybrid Assembly) | ecosystem: Environmental > Terrestrial > Soil > Vadose... | reverse complement strand
GAGGTTGCCTTGATCGACACTGAAGGGAAGAAGGCAATTGATGTGTTCTATGTGACGAAAAAGGGCCAAAAGCTTTCAGAAGTCGATCAAACAATGCTTTTGGACGAACTGCAAAAGGCACTCATTTAGGCTCGGGGCCAAAACTTCTGTCCGATTTAGCCAACTGACAAACATAGCCAGCAGTTTGGGGCGGACCCAGACGCATTTCTTCATTTTCTCGGAGTCTAAAATCTCGCCCCATCGGGCGCGTCCGGTCTCGGGCAGATTCGCGAACGGGCATCTATGAGCGACTAGAGGCTTTAAATTCTCGTAAACCATGGCACCCGTTAGGTCAGCGAGATTCGTCAGCCTCGCCACCATGTTCCAATGAAATTAGCGTTCACCCGTGAAGTAAAACTGTCTTAAAGAAGACAGTCTGAGAATTTAGCTTTTGCACTTTGGATGCTCGGAACAGACATGCGACATAAACTCAGCATCGCACTGCTGTTCGAAGGCGCCTTTCATTTCGGCAATCGTATTGCCTGCGGGGAATCCTAAAGGATGGAACTCCCACGCGCATTCGGAACAAGCCCAGCCCATGAAGCGTTCTCTTTGAACCCACACCATCACCCGCTGTGTGGCGGGACCCTTCCGACTAGATGGTGTTCCCACGGCGCTACCTGGTAAACGTGTGCACCCTGAGCGACTAACGGGAATACGCGCGTGGTCGCTCCCCGTTCTTTAAATTTAGTTAGACGTGCCAGCTTTTTGTGACCTTGCTTCGCCTTCATCGTGAATTGCGGTCTTAATCTTGGACAGCATATCGGGCGGAATGCTTTCCATGCTGTGGGCTGTCTTGGCGTGTTCGGCGGCTTTTCTCAGAACATCGTGTTCGGACTCTCCGCGAATTTCAAAGTCGCATCCGGGTGCTACATCGGCGCAATTGAGGATTTTTGACATGAAGTTCTCCTAAAGGGAAGCGGCGGAGCCAGGGCAGGTCTAAATGGTAGGTCTCTCATTGCGCTGGGTCAACCACGCCGGTTCCATCCAAGGCCGGTCCGGGGCTGACCCTTGTTCCTACCCGGTTCGAGGTATTGTTTTGGATACACAAAAACTGTACGTTCAGACCGAATGGGGATTTTCTGTCCACTCCCCTCCCTCACTCTTAGTCCTTCTGCCCCATTCACATCTGGAGGCAGGAATGACGAAGAAACCAAAAACAACCAAGCACGGAACAGTCAAAAAAATCATCAAGTCTCCCGACCCGAGTGTGCCAGAAAAGGCAGAAGTCCAAGTTCACGAGGCGGACGAACTTTACAAAGAGATTCGCATTGAAAACGCGCTAGAGGATGAGCGCGGCAAGAAAGTGAAGCTCAAAGAAGATGCCCCTGTAGATATAACCGTTGAAGCCGACACGAAGGCAACGACGCCCGATAATAACGAAAAACGCTAAGTTGGTGAACGCGGCCCCAGAGTATTCTGAAAATGCCCAGTGTCCTAATCGTGGATGACAGCCCGGACGTGCGACACGTTGTACGGGCGTTCCTCGAACGAGATGCCACTTTCAGTGTTTGCGGCGAGGCTGGTAACGGTCCCGAGGCGCTCAAGAAAGCAGAAGCACTGAAACCCGACTTCGTTTTACTGGACCTTTTGATGCCTGGAATGAATGGCATCGAGACAGCAAAAGTCCTCAGACGGCTCCTGCCCAAAACACGAATAGCTATCTTCACAAACTATATAGATGACTTTGGCACCAGCTTGTCATCAGCGGTTGGTATCGACGCTGTAATCGCAAAGGGCAGTCTGACCGACATGGCAAAGTCCCTGAAAAAATTGATTGGCCGCAACGCAAACTGACTCAATCTTGAGCCGCATCTCGCTTCGCCACAAAGATCGCAACTAATCATGGATTTTCCCCGGAATTTTGTTGCGACGGTTTTGTTCTTCCCTGTAACAATCCTAGAACCTACTCTCACCTGATTCTACGAAAGTTTCCGGACCTTCAGGCCTAGCGAAGTAACTCAGCGGTCGGAAGCTGGCCAGGGCTTGGGTCTCATCCTCAAAGCTTGGGATAGTGTCTAGTAGGCGAAATACAGTCAGTACCTCCAGCACCCGTCCGCATGGGCATAGTAATTTGAGGTCGCCACCCTGCCGTTTGAGAGAAACGTACGCCGCTACGATGACGCCGACGCCGGAACTGTCCACCTGGGTCAGATTTACCAGGCTCAGCAACAACTTGCGCATACCGTTGGCAACCAACTGTTTTAGACGGCTGTTCAGCGGCTCGCTCTCACCGTCGATGGTCGCCCTCCCCTGAAGGTCCAGTATGGTGACATCGCCGCATTCCCGGATTAAGATTTGAAGTCCCACAATGGCCCTTACAGCAGTTCAGATGACAGATTAGCCTCTTCAACTAACCGCTGCAACACACTCGGAGAATTCGTATTGACCGACTATTGTGAGGGGATAGCGCCCGGAGGATTCATGGATATCTTGGTGGCATTGAGGCAAGAAGAAGCGAAGTGGGAGAAGGAGGTGAGTGCGGCGCAGCAACAGTTGGACAATGTGCGGGCGGCGATGAAGCTCTTAGGCGGGATGGGTAGCAGTGCTAGAGCGACTGGCAGTAGCAGTGGTAAAACGACTGGCGGGAAGAAACGGGTGATGTCTGCCGCTGCGAGAGCGAGGATTTCGAAGGCAACAAAAGAGCGGTGGGCAAAGTTTAGAGCAGCGAAGGCGAAGGGGAAACAATAAGACCGCTAATTTTGCACAGCCATCAGACCCGGTATCAGCGGCCAAGACTGATCGGCCAGGGCCTAGGAATCATCAACGTCATCAGGAGCAAGCCGAGCAATGCCATGTTTTTCATGAAGTTCACCTGCTCGGCCTGTTTCGCCTGTGGGTCCTGAATCGCCCAGTAATTGTGGATTCTGAACGAGAAGCCAAGCAGGCAAATTACGAGCAGCGTTGCGCCGATGGTTGGGTGATACCCAAGCAGAAGGCTCGCGCCGCCCAGTATGAGCAGCGCTCCCGTACCGCCGACGGCGAGTTCCGCAGCAGGCGTGCCTTTGCTCTTTGCATATCCGGCCATCATGCTGAGTTTCGCCAAGTGGTTGATGCCGGAGGTCAGGAAGAATCCGCCAGCGATAATTCGCCCGATGAGGAACGAAATGTTGATAGTGTTCTGATTGTACATAGGCCCTCCTTGCTCTCGTGAATTTCGCGCTAGCCGTGATGCTCTAGTCACCGCGCCCGGCGAGCGCGACGCAGGCAAATCTAAAATAGAATCTCTGAGAGGGCAAAGCCAACCATTTATTCCACGCCGCCTTTTCCGATGAACACGGAAAACATGAATGACATGAGCGCAAGAACCAAAAGCAGATGAATTAGAATGCCAGTGACGTGAAACACGAAGTAGCTCACTCCCCAGGACGCCTGTTGCCAGCCAAAATGCGGAACCGCGCATTTTTGTCCACCTTAGATCGGCACTAGGACTTCCTTTGCGGAACGGCCTTTCTCGCCATAGGGTCGCCCTCTACACTCTTGGCAAAGGCACTGATTCCTTCGGCATTAAGTTGACCGTATTCACAGAGCTTCAGGATTTGTGACCCGGTGAGCATGAATCTCTTCTCCTACCATGCCGCGACTGACCTGAATTCTTTGCTGCTTCAAACTTTTCACACATGCGTCCAACTTATCCAAAGCCATTTCTACCTCCCGCATACTGAAAACTACAGCCTAACACCCCACGCCACGTATGCACTTATTCGCCTTGTTAGCAGACGGGGCATCGCGGGAGGCGGCTGGAGGGATATACCAATGGAAGCAACAGCAGCGGCAATTTTAGTTCAAGCGATGTTACAAAGTTCTCCACCATTGCAGGGCAGTCTGCGGGAAGACCTTCAAAAAGGAGGTCCGCAGGCAGGTGCGGATTTCTTGAAGCCATATTTTATAGCGGTGGCGAGGATGCTGATGAAGGCAGAAGAAAAAGGCTAAGAGTCGACTGTTTTGAGTCTAAAAAGTTTCGTGCTGCGTGCGCATAGAATCGGAGCTAAAGTGTGACAGCAGGTCGCGGCCACTACTCTGTCTTCTGGATTAAATGTTCGAGCATGCGCGTTTGTGTGGGCGCGGCATCTCGGCGTCCACCCCGCACGGAAACCGGACGCATGCTCTGGAGATGGGGCGCGCCCGGTGAATAGATGCGCCGCGCTCGCTTAAGGACCTTGATAATTTTCGGGATTCTAGGCTTAGGCACTGCACTCCTCTCCATTGAGAGAACAGTGCAGCGTTCAAATCGTCTCAGGCGGGCAAGAAAGGTTGTCAAGATACCCCTCTCTTTTCTGGCTGTGGAAAACGGCATTTTATCGAAGGGATTCATCTTGAAGCGCGACTCGCACTGTTCTGAAGGGCTGTGAATATTTCGTGTCTGTCTTCATGCTGCGTATAGTTCGGGTTTAACACCTTCAACCATTGTCCGGAAACTGAATACGTGCCGTTTTTCTTCTTGCAGATGATACCTTCTAAATCCTTTTTGCAAATTGCCCGATACAACACGCACCCGCACATCTCGATATGCTGCACGTAAATGATGCGCTCACAATCACTTTTTCCAATTAACTGGCGAAGGCGTTTCTTGCGCTCGATGAGGGGAAGTTGCCGCAAGTCTTTCCCATTCAGCCATAGCAGGTCAAAAGCATAAAACGCAGGCTCAGCGCGACGGCGGAGAAGTTGATTGAACCGGCTTTTGCCCTCATCGTCCAAGCAAACAAGTTCGCCGTCCAGAATCGCGGTCTTTGCTTTCAGTTTTGCCAGCGCAGCCTTGAGGGAATCGAAACGTTGGTAGTAATTTGTGCGCCAGGAAACCAGGGAACAGCGACCGTCAGCAATGTAGGCGAGTGAGCGGAAACCATCGTGCTTCAGTTCAAACACGAAATCAGGATTATCAAACGGAGCGAGAATCCGCGAGAGGCGCATTCGCTCGATTTGGGGCATGTTCACAGCTCTATTTTAGAGGTTGCACAGAAATGGGGCAAATTTAGGGCGTGCGGGAGGGGAAGGAAGAGGGCCCTGCCGAATGGTCTGATCCTACCGCGCGAATCGATTGTTTTAAGTGTCTAACAGGGATTGAATATGACCAAGCAACTTTCCAACGCCATCACTTTTTGGCACAACCGCCGCTATGCCGAGAATCTTAGTGAGAGATGTACTCAGCTTATCCTCAAACATTGTGCGAACGGCGGTCCTGACTGATGCCTCGTCCTCGGCAATGAGGATGCGCTTGGGCATGGGATGGTGAGAGCGTACATCCGGGGGACGGGGATTACTACAGCGTTGCTACAACCTGATCGGAGCCGAACAGTTTCGCGTGTTTGCACCGTTTCAAGGCACCCCGATAAGATCGAAACGTGGCGGAGAAAATGAAAGAGTGCGTATGGGTTCGGCCCAAGCTGGTGGCCGTTATTGAGTTCCTTGAATGGGCGGACGCAGATCGGCTGCGGCATTCAAAATGGGATTGCGAGAGGAGGTTGTGAAAGAACATGCGGGTATCAATAATCCCCAAACGGGGTCACACTACTCACATGGGCTCTGACACAGTATCAAGCACTTTGAAGAAAAAGCGGGACGATCTGACCGGACAGAGAGACGCACTATTCAAGAAATACTCTCAAACGCCGCATGATCTTGATCTCGCGCAGCAGATAAAAAGGATTGATGATGAAGTGGCCGTATGCACTGACAAAATGAGAGAAGTAAATCTGTCTGAACGCAAGTCAAAGTCAACACCTGATCCATCAAGAAACTAGCCGCAAGCTGCCACCTCCGGACATTGAGGCCGATTAGTTAGGTGCCAGCAGAGCTTTCAGATGCTCACCGAGCTTCGTGATCCCGTCAGATTTTGACAGGGCGAGGTCAACGCCAATCGCCGCCATTGACTTTGGAACATCGTCCATGTGCATCGAGAAGAGAATTATTTTCATGCGCGGCACTACGCCCTTGAGAATCACGGCGGCTTCTGCACCCGTCATGATGGGCATCGATAAATCGAGCAAGATCAAATCAGGTTGGAGTTTCTGTGCCTGCTCGATGGCCTCTTTCCCGTGTGCGGCCTCTCCACAGATTTTGTAGGGAGTACGAGTTTCCACAAACGTCCTAAGTAGATAACGGATGTTGGGATTATCGTCACAGATCAGCAGGGTAGGCGTAGAGGCGTTCCGCTTATCACTAGCCTGTGGGTTCTTCGGATCGGACGCGGTCGAACGGGGCGGCACAGGGACGACTGAATTACGCGGCGTAGACGTGAGAGCACGCCGGGTCACATTTGCAGCTTGCGGTCCTTTGGCACCTTGGACGATTTCGAATTCAACCGCGTCCCCTTCGTTCAGGGTTCTGTATCCCTCGCCTACGATTGCGGAATAGTGGACAAATACATCGGGACCATCCTCGCGCCCGATGAAGCCGTACCCTTTCGTATTATTGAACCACTGGACCGTGCCTTCCATCACAGCACTACGCCACTGCAAAAGTTTTCCCGTTCGGGTCGGAGATGTTTCGGGCTTAACTCTGGTATACGCTTCATAGCCGCACCGCCTTCTTATAGTCTTTGATGACTACGTGGTTGCCGTCTTTGATTAGGCTGTGGATCGCATCCTGCAGCTTGATTGCGGCAGTGAAGAAAATCCCAAGGACGGTGTTATCCGTGAAGCGGATCGAGACGAACGCTCCTTGGTCTGAATCAATGCCACTTTCGACGTGTTCAACTGTCTTGCCTTTCACTCCCTCATATTTGGTTATCGCGGGAGACATGCGGGTCGGTCCTTTTCTCGGGGACTTCTTGATGTTTGGAGGGGCGGGCTGGGTGGTGGGAATCGAAGCATTTGGTGTTCCCTTGCTGGGGGGACACTACGAAAAAGGTTGGTGGATGTCAATACCCAACACAGTCTATCGTCTCTATGCCTATCTAATGTGTTGTTAGGGCTGACCTACGTGCCGATACCTCGGAACAGTTCTCCGGGTTTGACCTTCAGGGCTTTGGCGAGCTTCACGATTGTGACGAGGGACAGATTGCGCTTACCTCTCTCAATTGCTCCCACGAACGTAACATGCAGGCCCGCCAGGTCTGCCAACCGTTCTTGAGACAGTTTCTTCTTCAGGCGAAGCTGCCGCACACGTTTCCCGAACGTGGACATGATGACAGCCATAAATGTGGACATGCCTTGCATCGATCTCCCCTTCACAACAACACATTTGAATTGGTGTTTCCAAAACTTTGGTAGGTGCGCGTAATATTGACCAAGAATTGGCGCACTCGACCAGAGTCGATAGGCTCTATGCTCCTGACCTATCCTATGTTGTGTTCGCGTACCACCTATCGCATCTGTGATAATCGCTCCACTGTCCCTCCTAGCTGGCTGTACCCAAGGGTCAAACCATTGACAGAAAATCAATCTCGCCAATGCGAAACTTGAATGAACGCATCTGCGTCTGACGGGATAGAGTACAAGTGGAGCACGCCATGAGCGCCAGATACCGCATTGAACCCACTGCAGACAAGTTCACTGTGTTTGGTCCGTACGACGAGGATGTAGCAGTTCATTCAACCCGTGAGGACGCCGAGGAAGAGATCAAACGTTGCTTGGCGGAAGATGCGCGTGCGGAAATGGCGCGGATACTTGTGGACAGCGCAATCAAGTCCTATATGGATATGTTTGGCGTAGATCGTGAAACCGCCCGCGAAGAAATCGCACACGCGGCTGAACTGAGAGACTGAGTTCAGCGAGAAAGGCGGCGGTAGCCGCAATCCCACTCGGTTCAGGCCGTCCTTCGCTGTCCGTTGCGTGATATGCGCTGTGGCCGTTTGCGGGCTGGCCATATCTCTGCATCCGGTTCAGTTGCGCGGAACTCAGCAGTCACCTCTGTGCGGGCTATGCTTCAAAAATATTCATTTCCGTTTTATCGCTGAACCTTACAAAAATCGTCGCGCCCACGACCCCCAATTCACCACGCTCCTCATGGGATTCCATTCGCTCCACAACCTTGCCAGTAGCTTCTTTGAATTGCCGGATCGTGCTCATCGCCATTGTTAACCCTCCGATGTTAGTGCCGGGGGCAGCAGGCTCGCTTCTCAGCGGGGCTCTGTCAATCACTTTTTTCTTATCCACCCGCGAACTCAACTCCTACTTTGGCCGCTTGCTGTCATCAGGAAAAAGCAAAGCTGTAGCGAAGTAAATTTGTTCCGTTGCTGAGTTCTGGCCCCGCATCGTTCTGAATGCCGAGGGTGAAACACCTTACTTTCATTGGCCGGAGACCGTGTAACGTGTCACGGCAAAGATCGCTCAGTAGCACAACCCGATTCAGACCGTGGCGATGGAGTCGACAGGGGTGTACTGGATCCCGCTGTTTCAGATACTGGGGGAGCGCGGCTTCGAAGTTTATTTGGTCAATGCGCACTATCTGAAGAGTGTGCCCGGACGCAAGAGCGACGTACCATTGGGGCAAGGTAGAGGGTCACAATCGGTTGAATGCGAGCAAGGTCACGCGACGCTAACAACGTGCTCCTTAATCGCAAACCTTACCAGATCAGAGTTCGTGCGCAATCCGAACTCCTTCATGATTCGGTACTTGTGAAATGCCACCGTGCAGGTCGCGACATCCAGCACGGCAGCGGCTTCTTTCATGCTGTGGCCTTCGCACAGTAGTTGAAGGACTTCGCGCTGACGTGTGGTTAGAGTCTTGGCTCGATCAATCCGAGGATCTAGAATGAACTCCTCGAGCTGCCGGCGCGCGATCTTTGGAGTGACGTATTGCTTGCCTTTCAAAACGTCGTGAATTGCCGTGCTCAGTTCGGACCGTGAGGAGTTCTTCAAAAGGTACCCGGATGCCCATTCCTTCAGCACTTCCGAAGCGACGAGGTGGTCTTCGTTCACAGTAATGACAATCATTCTTGCATCAGGCATCATTTTCTTGAGCTGACGACCCGCTTCCAACCCGCCGAGCACGGGCATACCAATGTCAATCAGGATTACGTCTGGCTTCAATGCCGGAGCGACTTGAAGAAGCTTGCGCCCGTCCGAAACGATCCCGACGACTTCAAATTCCAGCTCGAGCAGCTTTCCAAAAGCCTCGGCGACAAGAGTATGATCATCCGCGAGCAGGATGCGGGGCTTTCTCATAGTTACCTCCCAGAGTGCGGCGGAGGGCGGAGTGAAAACGCCAGTTAGGCTGAATATTGGAAGTTATACTAAACATATTTCTACCACCCTTGACAAGAAACCTCGTTCGATAGCGTCTGAGTCTGCTTGGGATGCGTTCGGCCAGTAGCCGCGAAGAAATACATCCGTTTTCGGGAGGCTGCGAAATTGCGTGGCACCGTGAAGTGGTTCAATAACACGAAAGGGTATGGCTTCATCGGGCGCGACGATCACCCGGATGTTTTCGTTCACTATTCCGCGATTGTTGGTGAAGGTTATCGCACTCTGCAGGAAGGAGACGTGGTCGAGTTCGAGATTGTGCAGGGACCGAAGGGGCCGCAAGCTGCCAGTGTTCGAAAAGTCGAGAGCTAAGTTGCACAGTAGGTTTGTACATTTGTGGCGTTGCGCGACGATAAGAATCCGGGAAGTGACTAAGGAATCGTAGGTCAGGTGCTGGATGACTCTTCCATTTCGGACACTTCGCTTATGCGGTGCTTTATTCGCGTATGGAAGTCGGCCCGTTGCAGATGGCGGGCGTCAAAGGCCTCGTCAGTGTCGCCACGCTAATTCCCGCCGAAAAGCTCGATCCCTTCTTGCTGATCCACGTCCAAGCCTCCCGGACCTATCGCCATGCGGAAATTCGCGACCAGAGCACTGACTCGAGCTTCCGTTGGACTGCTTGGTCGCAGCCCACCCGCAACGGAACTCGCCATGCGAGTTCGTAGCCCTCAGTCTTCGGTCCCGTGCCCTAGCGCCGACTAAACCTTCGCCTCAAGCTTAGCGGACTCCCCACTACCCTCTGCGGAATAGCCCGGATAATCCTAGTCCATGGGGCAGCAGTCGAATCCTTTCCACAGATCGGATACCGCTGATACGCAAACACTGAACTCAGTCCTGATTAACGTCGAAAACCAGACGAGTAGAGTACTAGAATGCGGAGCCTGGCCGTAGTTTACAGAACTATAAGAATTGATAGTTCCGTAGCCGAACTGGCAACCCTAGTATTACGAGTACCGTGGACTTGACGCCACTCAGCCGCTCGCTCGCGTTCGGGGCTGAATCTGTGTGCAAACAAACGGGAGACTGCATAGTAGACAAAAGAACATGCGCGTCGCACGCCTCAAGTCAATGGATCATAAACAAAAGTTGACGGCATTACTGAGGATCACTGCGCAACTGGTGGATCGATTCGAGCAGCTTGCACCGGACGTGGATGGTAATACCGACCCCGCTGATGTCCGTCTCATCAAAGCGTTCCGTACGAAGCGTGATGAACTTATTCTTTCCCAAGGTGCAAAATCGGCACGCCGATTTAGAGGCAAACGATGACTGCACGGGGTTGTAAAGGAACATGCGGCATTATCGGCGTTCTTCATGCTTTGGACAGACTGGGCGTGCGCTATTCATAAATCGGCGCGATTCAGGACGGGTCAAGAGTACGCCGAATCACATTTGCTTTGCGATCCTAACCGTGTCCCCTTCATTCTGGGTCTTGTGTCCCTCGCCTGCGATTCCTGTGTAGTGGACAAATACAACTGGACCGTCATAGCGCCAACGAAACCGTAACCTTTACTGTTGTTCAATCATTTGACCAGATCTGGCACTAGCGTTCTCCCTTAGACCAACGGCTTCGCTGCACTTTGCGTCCTCTTAGCAAGAACTCATTCACTGCCTTTCGCACCAATGCCGACACAGGGGCAAGGGAACGCTTTGGCATTGCTGCCAGCGCCTTTATCTGGCCATCCGTAAGCCAAACCACAGTTCTCTTCATGTTTCTACAGGGCCGAATACATCTCGCCGTAGTTCCAGAACTATAAGAACTGATAGTTCCGTAGCCAAAGTGGCAACCCTAGTATTACGAGTAGCGTGGACTCGACATCACACGCCGGCTCGCTCGTGTTCGGGGCTGAGAGTCCTTAAAAATGTAGCCCCGCACACGTGTGACTACCCGCGACTAGGCGTTGGAAATCAACAGGCATTTTGGATTTTTCTTCACAGGGTTGCAAGGGGAGACCGCATGGTGGACAAAAAGGACATGACCTATCTTCTTGACGCCATTGAGCGTATCGCTCTCGACTTCAAGACAATGCAGCACATGCTAAATCACTATCATCCAGAAGGTCCGTTGTGGATTCGTCAATTGGGCGATTCGCTGAAAGTGGTAGAACCGGTAGTTGATTCCATCTTTGTTGAAGTCCGCGAAAACATTCAATCAGGTCAATCCTTCGATAACGTAATTCCATCTCTGAGAGCAGCGCTGAACCGGGTGTCATTGTGAAAGTCACGCTTCCAAGGGTGAGAGCTAAAAACCCGCCGCCTTGATTGGTGCGGTGCTTCCACATAGAACTGCTGACGTCTGCATTCAATTTTGGTATCTTTCTGGACCAAGCGTACCAAGCTGGTCTCCGTGAACCATGCAATCCACAAGAATCTGGCCGAGCGTCTCCACCTTGCTGGCGGCGGCTCCTGGATCACACTGCTGTGCCTCGTAGCAATCCTTAACTATCTTTTGCAGCTTTTGTCGTTTAGCTTGCGATTACCAGCGGCCAGGATGACCGCCATTTGGATACCCGGCGGGCTCCTCCTCGCTGCGTTCTTGCTTGCGCCCGCATCACGCTGGTGGACGCTTATTTTGACGTTCGCTCTGTCATTTATTGCGGCGTTTTGGTCGGACCGTCAGCTCGGACTCCGCATTGTAGTTCTCTCGATGCCAATCTCCTTTTTTGCTGCTGCAGTTATCGCGCGATGTCTGCGCGGAGCGGATGGTCAGCTTTGTTTCTCTACACTGAGAGGATTCCTAAAGTTCGTCGCCTTACAGGGTCTCGCATTCCTTCTCGCGGTCCAACTGCCGATTGCCGTCTACCAAAAATTATTTGGCGAGCCTGTCCCTACTTTATCCGTGTTCGCAGTGCGCCACCTGGGCGAGGTTCTGGGATGCTTGTTCGCGGCGCCAGCTTTCGCGCTTACTGCCGCGGTTGCCCTTAGGCGCGCTCGTGCAAGCAGCACGACATCCCGGACAGAATTGTTGAGCGCGCTGGTGGCTTACGTGACGGTGGCTGCGGTGGTTTTCGTCAGTCCATTAACGCCATTTCCGGCGCTGCTCTTTGCACCTCTCCCGATTCTGCTCTGGGGAGCACTTCGACTAGGCCTGGAAGGCGTTAGTTGGATGCTGCTCCTACTCGCTGTCGTCGCGACTTTTGGTGCGATTCACGGGCATGGGCCCTTCCTTGCGATGTCGCCGACGAACAACTTGCTACAGTTGCAGATGTTTCTTATAGCCTTGGGACTGCCGCTCCAGGCACTCGCGGCGGCGGTTCACGAACGCAAGGTCAGTTCTGAAGCACTTCGAGAAGGCGAAGAACGGTTTCGTCTGGCGGCTCAGGCGGGAAAGATGTTCGCCTATGAGTGGGACGCTGCCACCGATGCGATCGTGCGCTCGGGAGAGAGCGCTCGGATTCTCGGGATAGCTGAGGCGACGCCCACTACCGGTGAGCAAATATTGGCTAAGGTTCATCCAGATGACCGAGAAAGACTTATTGCGGCGATGGCCCAACTTAGCCCTGAGAAGCCCTTCCTCCAACTCAGCTATCGCATTGTCGGTCCCGACGGCACGGTGATTTGGGTGGAGAGGAACAGTTGTGCGCACTTCGACGAGCAAGGCAGGATGCGGCGGATAGTAGGCATGGTAGCGGACATCACCGAACGTAAGCTGGCGGAACAGGCACAGCGAGAATACGAGAAAGCCGTGGAAGGTTCGGAAGAGATGATCGCTGTTGTTGACCGAGAATACCGCTACCTGATCGCGAATCGTAAGTTCCTGAAGTATCGGGGCATGACGAAGGAACAAGTGGTGGGGCGTCTGGCCCCAGAAGTACTGAACCCGGGGGTCTTCGAGTCGTTCGTCAAAGAAAAATTGGACGAGTGTTTTTCGGGTAAAGTCGTTAAATACGAAATGAGATACACATATCCTGAGCTTGGCGAAAGGGACTTATTCATATCGAACTTTCCCATTGAAGGTTCGGTCGGCGTCGATCGAGTGGCTTGTATTTTGCAGGACATCACGGAGCGCAAGCGGGCCGACGAAGCACTACGAAAGAGCGAGGAGTGGCTACGTCTGGCGGTCCAAGCGGGAAGGATGTATGCGTTTGAGTGGGATGCTGCAACCGATGTGATACTGCGATCAAAAGAGTGCCGAGGTATTCTTGATTGGATGGAAGATCCAACGTGTGATACGGCCCGGCAGTTTGTCGCCAGCGTCCACCCCAACGACCGCGAGGCGTATGCCGCCAGACATACGTTTACTCCTGAAAATCCTACTTATAAAAACAGCTATCGAGTTGTACGCCCAGACGGGAGTGTAATTTGGCTGGAGGCAAGCGGCCATGTCTCTTTCGACGCGCAGGGCAAGGTGCAGCGAATCATAGGCATGGTGAAGGATGTGACCGAAAGGAAGACAACGGAGGAAGCGCTGCGCGAAAGTGAAGAACGCTTGCGCATGGCGGCGCAGGCGGGACGCATGTACGCGTATGAATGGGACGTCGCCAGCGACACAGTTGTGCGGTCGCCGGAGTGCGCCGACCTGCTGGGTCTTGGTAGCCCGGCGCACACGACTCGGCGCGAAATGTTGAACTGTCTCCATCCGGACGATCATGGGATGTGCGGCGACCTGAGTGCAGTTACGCCACAGAATCCGACCTTGCGAGCGCGGTACCGCATCGGTCGGCAGGATGGCACCTGGATGTGGGCGGAGAAGACGGCGCGTGCGTTTTTCGATGACCAAGGCAAGATGGTGCGAATGATCGGCATGATCGCAGACATCACCGAACGCATGCTTGCGGAAGAGGCTCTTGCCAGCCTGAGCCGCAGGTTGATTGAGGCACAAGAGCAGGAACGTTTCCGCATTGCCCGAGAGTTACACGACGATGTCGGTCATCGGATGGTGCTCCTCCAGATGGGTCTGGACGAGTTTATGCAGAACATGGACGGGCTAAAGCCTAGCGCCCGAGAACTCCTGCAAAACATTTCGGAATTAGCGTCAGAAGTTTCGAGCGATCTTCACAACGTGTCTCACCAACTTCACCCAGCAAGACTGGACCTTATCGGATTGGTAGCCACAGTGCGGGACTACTGTAGAGAACTCTCCAGGCAGCACCACTTGCAAGTCGAGTTTGTCCATCAGGACGTTCCGGCGGAGACGCCAAATGACGTTGCTCTTTGTCTCTTCCGGATCGTACAGGAGGCCTTGCGCAACATTGTGAAGCACAGCGGAGCCGCGGAGGCCAAGGTTGAGCTGTGTGGCGATGGCCATCAAATCCACCTTCGCATCTCGGACGAAGGCAAAGGGTTCGACGCTGGGTCTGCGGCGGGACAAACCGGCCTGGGCCTAATCAGCATGCGCGAACGGCTGCGGCTTGTCGGGGGACATCTTTCGGTGGAATCGCAGCCGTCGCATGGCACGCGAATTCGTGTTCGGGTTCCGCTGGCCGCAACCGACGCGGCAGTCACAATCGAGGGTAAGGCTCACAAGGCAAGAACATGAACATTCTCCGCTATGAATCATTGAAGTTGCTGCGGTGACCGGCCTTTTCCCTCCAGCGAGTCCAGAGGACTCCCGGTCGCGCTGAGGTGACGTTCAGAGAGATGGAGGTAGATGGTGGTTTCTTCCAGATCGCGATGCCCTAGCAACATCTGGATGGT
>Ga0137418_10003286_pt1 | contig 14861 bp, 15 predicted proteins | sample CZODoug3_1_2_16f_FD_122242 | JGI IMG/M metagenome (GOLD analysis project Ga0137418, IMG submission 122242) | Vadose zone soil fungal communities from Angelo Coast Range Reserve, California, USA - CZODoug3_1_2_16fungal (Hybrid Assembly) | ecosystem: Environmental > Terrestrial > Soil > Vadose... | reverse complement strand
CCGATCTCGCGCAGCGGCTCGCCGATGAGGCCGCGCAGATACCAAGGCGCGCGGCGACCCTGGAACGCCTCCAGTTCTGGGAAATCGCCTGGATCACGATCGCAGCATGAGCCGCTTCGGCCTGCGATCCGGGCTCAGCGAAAGTCAGAATGTTCGGCGTCACAATCTCTGCGCGTCGATAATGTCGAGGGTCGCGTTGCGGGTGTCTCTCGCACTCTGCGCGGCAAGGAGCAGTGGCTGTATGGATCGAAATCTCGACGTTCTGACCTTCACAGAAGCGGCCGGAAAAAAGACGGTGATCCGCGTTGTCAGCGGAATTGTCTTGCTGCTCCTCCTGGTCTGGCTCTCTCCGTTCGGCACGATCGGGGCGGGCGAGCGCGGCGTCCACCTCCGATTCACGGCGCCCACAGGAAAGGTCTTCGGCGAAGGGCTGTACTTCCTCGTGCCCCTCATGGAATCGGTGCAGATGATGGATATCAAGATCCAGAAGGAGGAGACCAGGTCGGACGCGGCGTCCAAGGACCTGCAGACCGTGCACTCCGTCGTCGCGCTGAACTTCCACATCGACCCTGCTCGAGTCGCGAAGATCTATCAGGAGGTTGGCCTCGACTTCAAGAGCCGCATCATCGATCCGGCGATGCAGGAGGCCATCAAGGGCTCGACCGCCAAGTTCACCGCCGAGGAGCTCATCACCAAGCGCGAAATGGTGCGCGACGACATCAAGGCAGAACTGGCGAAGCGACTGAAAGAGCACGACCTCGTCGTCGACGAGTTCAACATCGTGAACTTCGAGTTCTCGAAGGTGTTCAACGACGCGATCGAAGCCAAGGTGACGGCCGAGCAGAGCGCGCTCGCCGCCAAGAACAAGCTCGAGCAAATCAAGTTCGAGGCCGATCAGAGAGTGGCTGAAGCGAAGGGAAAAGCCGAAGCCATCACCATCGAATCCAATGCACTGCGGTCGAACCCGCAGATTCTCGAATTACGCGCGCTGGAAAAATGGAACGGCACGTTGCCGCAAGTAACCGGCGGCTCCATCCCGTTCGTCACCCTGCCGAAGTAGAAGGGGGCGAGTGACGGCCATGCCGACGCGGACGCAGCAGCTCGGGCTCCTGATTCTCCTGGGGGCGCTGACCATCTATGTTTTCGTGCGAGTGCTCTAGCATGCTTACAAGAACCCTTCGAACGGCGGCGGCGCTGGCGCTGCTTCTCGCCGGGACGGCGAACGCGCAGACGCGTGCGCTCACGGCGGACGACTACGCGCGCGCCGAAAAGTTTCTCAACTACAACACGAACCGGCTGGTGCTGCATGTCGCCGCGCAGCCGACCTGGGTCGGCGACGACCGCCTCTGGTACCGGACGACGACGGAGAACGGGACCGAGTTCTTCCTGATCGACGCCGCCACCGGCGCGCGGAGCGCGGCCTTCGATCAGGCGAAGGTGGCCGCCGCCTTCTCGGCCGCCGCGCGGGCGAGCTACACGACGTACCGTCTTCCGTTCAACCAGGTCGATTTCAGCGCCGACCGGAAATCCATTTCGTTCAACAACGGAGGCAGCCGCTGGACGTGCGACGTCGGCGGCGTGAAGTGCGAGGGGAAAGCGCGCCCGCAGGGACCGCCGACGGTGACGTCACCCGACGGGAAGCGCGACGCGTTCATCCGCAACTACAACCTCTGGGTTCGGGAGACCGCGTCCGGCAGGGAAACGCAGCTGACGAAGGACGGCGTGAAGGAGTACGGCTACGCCACCGACAACGCCGGCTGGACCCGCAGCGACAACCCGATCCTCCTCTGGTCGCCCGACTCGAAGAAGATCGCGACCTTTCAGCTGGACGAGCGCGGCACCGGCGAGATGTACCTCGTCAGCACCAACGTCGGCCATCCGAGGCTCGAGGCCTGGAAGTATCCGCTGCCCGGCGATCCGAAGATCTTCATGATCGAGCGCGTCGTCATCGACGTCGATCGCACGCGCCTCGTCCGGTTGCAGATGCCGCCCGACGCGCATCGATCGTCGGTGTGCGACGACGTCGAGTGCAACGGGCCGTTCGAGGACGTCGAGTGGAGCGCGGACGGCCGGCAGGTCGCCTTTCTCTCCTCGTCTCGCGATCACAAGGAAGCGCACCTGCGCGTCGCCGACACCGAGTCCGGCAAGGTGCGGGAGGTGCTCGAGGAGAAGGTCGCGACGTATTACGAGTCCGGCAACGACGCGCACAACTGGCGCGTCCTGCCGGCCTCGAACGAGGTGATCTGGTTTTCCGAGCGCGACAACTGGGGCCAGCTCTATCTCTATGACCTGCAGACCGGACGCCTGAAGAATCAGATCACGACCGGTGAAGGCAACGTCACGCAGCTGGTGAAGGTGGACGAGCAGAATCGCCTCCTGTACTTCCTGGGCGTCGGCAAGGAGAAGGGGCGCGATCCGTATTTCGTGCACTTCTACCGCATCGGGTTCGACGGCAGGAACCTGACGCTGCTGACGCCCGAGGACGCGACGCACGTCATCGCGCCGTCACCCTCGGCGAGGTACTTCATCGACAGCTATTCGAAGCCCGATGCCGCGCCGACCGCCGTGCTGCGCGATACCAGCGGCACGCTGATCGCCACGCTCGAGAAGGCCGACATCTCGCGCCTGGTGGCGACGGGGTGGAAACCGCCGCAGCCCATCGTTGTCAAGGCACGCGACGGCATGACGGATCTGTATGGGCTGCTGTACACGCCGACGAACCTGAACACATCCGCGAAGTACCCGATCGTCAACCACATCTATCCGGGGCCGCAGACGGGCAGCGTCGGGCCGCGCAACTTCCTCTCGGCGCGCGGCGACTCGCAGGCGCTCGCGGAGCTCGGCTTCGCCGTCGTCGAGATCGACGGGATGGGGACGCCGTGGCGCTCGAAGAAGTTCCACGACGCGTACTTCGGCGACATGGGCGACAACACGCTGCCCGACCAGGTTGCGGGGATGAAGGATCTCGCGGTGAAGTATCCGTGGATCGATCTGCAGCGCGCGGGCGTCTGGGGACACTCGGGCGGCGGATACGCCACGGCCGGCGCGATGTTCCATTATCCGGACTTCTTCAAGGTGGGCATCTCGGAGTCGGGCAACCACGACAACCGCAACTACGAGGACGACTGGGCCGAGAAGTGGCAGGGGCTGCTCGAGAAGAAGGGCGAGACCACCAACTACGACAGCCAGGCGAACCAGAATTTCGTGAAGAACCTGAAGGGCAAGCTGCTGCTCACGCACGGGACGATGGACGACAACGTGCCGCCGTCGAACACGCTCGTGCTGGTGGACGAGCTGATCAAGGCGAACAAGGACTTCGACCTGCTGCTGCTGCCGAACCGCCGGCACGGGTACGCGGCGGAGCCGTACATGATCCGGCGCCGGTGGGACTACTTCGTGCGCCACCTGCTCGGGGCCGAGCCGCCGCAGGGGTACGAACTGCGCCCTGTCGCGCCGTAGCCGCAGCTGCCTGGATCCCGCTAGCCCATGAAGGCGCCGCCGTTGGCGTGCAGCGTCTGCCCGGTGATGTAACGCGCATCGGGCCCGCACAGGAAGCGAACGACCGCGGCGATTTCCTCGGGCGTGCCGCGGCGCCCCACGAGCGTCGCGTGCGACGCGTGGTGCCCGGGCTCCGGCCCGCGCCGCCTCGTGTCGATCAACCCGGGCGCGACGCAATTCACGGTGATGGCGTGCGGCGCGAGGTCGTGCGCCAGCGCCCGCGTGAGGCCGACGAGGCCCGCCTTCGCGGCAATGACGTGGGCGCGGCGGGCCGCGCCGGTATAGGACGACAGGCCGCCGATGTTCACGATCGAGCCGCCGCCGGCCGCGACCAGGTGAGGCAGCGCCGCGCGGGCACAGAGGTACGCGCCATCGAGAATGGTCGCGATGATGTCGCGCCACTCCTGGTAATCGAGCTGCGCGAAATCGATCTCCCGCCGCGTCGCCGCGTTGTTGACGAGGATGTCGAGGCGTCCGAACCGATCGATCGCCGTCGCGACGAGCGCGGCGGCGCCATCGGGCGTCCCGACGTCGGCGAGCCGTGCGGCCGCCCTGCCGCCGGCATCGCGAATCTCCTGTGACACCGCCTCCGCCTCGGCCGCGCTCGACTTCGCATTGATGACGACCGCGGCGCCGGCGTCGGCCAGCGCGCGGGCGATCGCGCGGCCGATGTTGCGGGCGCTGCCGGTCACGATGGCGACCCTCCCGTCGAGATCGCCGCCGGTCACGAGCGGAGCTCCGCCAGGGCGGCGAGCCCCGGCTGCCCGAACAGCTCGTGCGACAGTCGTCGAACGCGCTCGCCCCGCTCGCGGCGCCAGCCGCCGTACAGCACGTTGTCCATGAACTTGGCGTCCAATTCTTCCTGCGACAGCGGCGCGTGCACGCCGCCGCGCATGTAGGGCCGGCGAATCTCGCGCCGGCTTCCGTCCTTCAGCGTCGCGCGCAGGCGGCCCGTGAAGTTGCGCGGGTACTCGTCCTCCGGGTTGATTGAATAGCGGATTTTCGACGCGAGCGCCAGCACGCCGGCATCCTCGATGCGGGCCTGCGTGAACTGCGCGAAGCCGGCGCGGCCGTCGAAGAAACCGACCGCCATGCAATAGGGCGTGCTGAACTTCGCGGCGTACGGCGTCGGCGGCCGGTGCTTCACCGCGAGCGGTTCCCACAGGCGATGCACGGTTCCCTCGCCCACGTCACAGACGATATCCGTGATGTCGTCCGGGCGCACACCCTGTTGCGCCAGCTCGATCGCGCAGTCCACGAACGGCTGCGTCATCGTCCCGCACGCGTAGGGCTTGAAGGCGATCTGTTCCATCACCCACGCGCGCCCGAGGTCACGGCGCAACGGCTCGAAATCGGGCTTCACCGACGGGGCGAACGCGCGATAGAAGCCGTGTTGCCCCTCGAGAACCGTGCGGGGGCCGTCGAAGCCGCCACGCGCCATCAGCGCGGCGCGGATGCCCGACTGCGCGGCCCAGCCGGCATGCATGCGCTTGGTCGACGTTCCCTCGGCCAGATACTCGATGATGCCCGACGCCATGCTTCCGGCGATGCCGAGCGCCGAGGCAATCTCCGGCGCGCGAAGGCCGAGCGCGGCGGACACGCCGCCCGCCGCAGCCAGCGCGCCGAAGACGGCCGTCGGGTGAAATCCCGCCGCATGGGTGGCTTTCGGGGCGACGAGGCTCAGGCGGCACATCAGCTCCGCGCCGGCCGCGATGCCGAGCAGGAGGCGGTCGCCCGCAAGGCCCTCGCGCTCACAGGCCGCGAGCGCAGCGGGGACGACCACCGCGCCGGCATGCACCGGCCCGCCTTCGAACGTGTCGTCGAAATCCTCGCCGTGGGCGGCCGTCCCGTTGATGAGCGCCGCGCCGAACGCGTCGAAGCCGCCCTCGTGGCCGATCGCCGTGCAGCGGCCGCCGCGATCGACGCTCGCGAGCGTCGCCCGGATGTACTCACTTTGACGGGCGGCCACGCAGAGGCCGCAGACGTCGAGAAAGAGACGACCGACGGTTTCGCGCGCGGCGGGTGGCAGCGTTGATGGCTGCGCGGCGGCGAGCCACGCAGCCAGTTCTTCAGCGATAGCCGCCACGCGGCGTCGGCTGGAGCATCATGAATCGCTACGACACTATGGCACGACTCCCATGTCCGCGCCGCTGAGGATTTCGCCGGGTCCGCGGCGCCATGGCCCTCGTAGGCGTCGCGGCACCCGGCCTACTTATCATTGTGACGTGCGACCGCTCGTCCTTGCCGTCCTGGGCCCGACCGCGTCGGGCAAGAGCGCGTTGGGACTGTCGCTGGCCGAGCGGCACGGCGGAGAGATCATCAACTGCGATTCCACCGCCGTGTACCGCGGCTTCGACATCGGGACCGACAAGATGCCGCTCGAAGCGCGACGCGGCATCCCGCACCATCTGATCGACATCGCGGATCCGACCGAGGTCTACACCGCCGCTCAATTCGCGCGCGATGCCGCGATCGCCATTCGCGACATCCACGCGCGCGGCAAGCTGCCCATCCTGGTCGGAGGCACCGGCTTCTACTACCGCGCGCTGACGCGCGGCCTGTTTCCCGGTCCCGGCGCGGACGAAGCGCTTCGCACCCGGCTCAACCGGATCGCGGACGCGCGCGGTCCCGAGCGCCTGCACCGTCTGCTGAGTCGCGTCGACACCGACTCGGCGGCACGTATCATGCCTCGCGATCTGAAACGGATCGTGCGCGCGCTGGAGGTCTACTACACGACGGGCCGGTCGTTGACGTCGCACTTCGCGCAGACGGCCTCGCCGATCGCGGATTGCGACGTGTTCGCGATTGCGCTGCGATTGCCGCCGGCGCTGACCGCGGAACGCGTCGCGCGTCGGGTCGACGAGCAGTTCGCGCGCGGCATCGTCGCAGAGGTGGAGGCGCTGCTCGCGCGCGGCGTTTCGCCACACGTGAGACCGTTTGGCGGTCTCGTCTACCGGCAGGTGATGGAGATGCTGCGCGGGGTGCGCGGCGAAGCGGAGACGCGCGCGCTCATCGTGCAGGAGAACCGGCGGTACGCGCGCCGCCAGTTGATCTGGTTCCGCAAAGAGCCTAATCTTAAGTGGTTCGATGGCCCCGGCGAGGGCGAGGTTGTGCTTCGACTCGTGGAAGCTGCGCTCGCCACGCATGAATCGCGAGGAGTTGCTCCCTGATGGCCCAGGTCACGGAACAGCGATCGTCGGCGTCGCAGCCGAACATCCAGGACGTCTTCCTGAACTACGCGCGCCGCGACCGTCTCGCGGTCTCCATTCGCCTGCTCGACGGACGCCAGTTCGACTGCCGCATCAAGAATTTCGATCGCTTCGCCGTGATCGTCGAGGTCGACGGCGCCGACCAGCTGGTGTTCAAGCACGCCATCGCCACGATCGGCACGCAGCGGTCGGTGGCGAACTACTTCGCCGCTCACCATTCCTGATTGATCTTTCCCCGCGTCATCGTCATCGTGCTCGACAGCGTCGGGATCGGTGAGCTACCCGACGCGCGGGCATACGGTGACGAGGGGAGTAACACGCTCGGCAACATCGCCGCGCGCGTGCCACTGCGAATCCCCACATTACGATCGCTGGGGTTGGGCAAGCTGGTGGCTCTTGATGCCGGTGAAACGAGCCTTCATGGCTTGTCCCAGCAGCCCCTTGGCGCCTACGGGCGAATGGCCGAAGCGTCGCCGGGCAAGGATTCCGTCACGGGCCACTGGGAGATGATGGGCGTCGTGCTCGATCGTCCGTTCCCGACGTTTCCGCACGGCTTTCCCGCGGAGCTGATCGCCGAGTTCGAGCGGCGGACCGGGCGGGCCACCATCGGCAACGTGGTGGCGTCGGGGACGGAGATCATCGATCGACTGGGACCGGAACACATGCGGACTGGCAAGCCGATCGTCTACACGTCGGCTGACAGCGTCTTTCAAATCGCCGCGCATGAAGACGTCATCCCGGTCGCCGAGCAATACCGCATCTGCGAAGTCGCGTTCGACCTCGTGGGTCGCGGCATGGGCGTCGGCCGCGTCATTGCCCGGCCGTTCGTCGGCTCGCCCGGGTCGTTCAGGCGGACGGCCAATCGCCACGACTACGCGCTCGAGCCCACCACGGACACGCTGCTCGACCTGCTGACGCGCAGCGGGGTGCCCGTCATCTCCATCGGAAAGATCAACGACCTGTTCGCGGGGCGCGGCATCTCGCACGCCACGCACACGGCGAGCGATGCGGAAGGGATGGAACGGCTCGCGGCTGCCGTACGCGAAGGGACGGACGGGTTCGTGTTCGTCAACCTCGTGGACTCCGACACGATCTACGGTCATCGCAACGACGTGACCGGCTACGCCGCGAACCTTGAACGCTTCGACGAGGCGCTCGCGCGGCTGCTGCCCGCGCTGCGCGATTCGGACCTGCTCGTCGTGACCGCTGACCACGGCAACGATCCGAGCACGCCCAGCACAGATCATTCGCGCGAGTATGTACCCGCGTTGTTTACCGGCAGTCAGGTCAAGCGGGGCGCGGACATCGGGACGCGCCAGACCTTTGCCGACCTCGGGCAGACGCTCGCGGCCAACTTCGGCGTGGGCCCGCTCGCGCATGGCACGAGCTTCCTGGAGGACATCGTTGTCCACCATCCGTGAAGGGCTCGAGCAGCGCGAGCGCGAGACGCTGGCGCCGCAGGCCGCCAAGAGCGCCGACACGAGGGGCCGCCTGAACCCCGAGCGCGAAGACGATGTCCGGCCGGCGTTTCAGCACGACCGCGACCGCATCATCCACAGCAAGGCGTTCCGGCGACTGAAGCACAAGACCCAGGTCTTCTTCGCGCCCGCCGGCGATCATTACCGCACGCGCCTGACGCACACGCTCGAGGTCAGCCAGATCGCCCGCACGATCGCGAAGGTGCTGCGGCTGCACGAAGAGCTGACCGAGGCCATCGCGCTCGGCCACGACCTGGGTCACACGCCGTTCGGCCACACGGGGGAGCGCGTGCTGGACTCGATCGTGCCCGGCGGCTTCCGCCATTACGAGCAGAGCCTTCGCGTGGTCGACGTGCTCGAAAACGATGGGCAGGGCCTCAACCTCACGTTCGAGGTCCGCGACGGCATCGGCCGCCACTCGAAGGGGAAGGGTGGATCGCCGGTCGGCGTCGACGCCTCGCAGCGCGCCGCGACGCTCGAAGGGCAGATCATGCGCGTGGCCGATCTCATCGCGTACGTGAACCACGACATCGACGACGCGGTGAGAGCGGGCGTGCTCAGGGAAGCGGACCTGCCGCGCGACGCGGTGGCGGTCCTCGGGGCGAGCTCGTCGGCGCGCATCGCCGCGATGGTGAAGGACGTCGTCACCGAGACCCAGCAGGGCGGGCTGGCCGAGATCCGCATGAGCGAGCCGATTCTCGACGCCACGCTGGCGATGCGCAGCTTCCTCTTCGATGCCGTCTACGAGAACCAGGAGGCCACCGCCGAGTTCCGCAAGGCGACCGGCATCCTCGGCGGCCTCTGGGAGAAGGTGCGCGAGCGGCCGGATGAATTCCTCGACCGCCGCATCATCGAGACCGACGGGCTCGACGTCGCCACGCGCGATTTCCTCGCCGGCATGACCGACCGCTTCGCGGTGACCCTGTACGAGCGCCTGTTCATCCCCAAGCCGTGGGTCGGGCCGATGGCATGGGATCAGCTATAATCGACGGTCTGTCTTTCGCGGAAAATTCGCGATAGAAGGGCCATGCAGCTCGATCTCACGCGGTACCGCCAGCCGGTCAGCCACTTCGGCCGGACGTTCCAGTTCGACGAAGTCCGCGGCGAGTCGGATGCCTATCGAATCGCGGCGCCGGTCGAGCTCGAGTTCGACATCCACAAGGACAAGGACAGGTTCCGCCTCGTGGGACGCGTGCGCACCGTGCTCGAGCTGGAGTGCAGCCGCTGCGTGGAGCCCTACAGTTTTCCGATCGACGCCGAGTTCGACCAGCGGTATCTGCCCTCGTCCCAGGCGTCGACGACGGACGCCGAGCGCGAGGTCGAGGAAGACGACCTGGAGACGAGCTATTACACGGACGACCAGATCGACCTGAGCGAGCTGATGCGGGAGCAGTTCTATCTCGCGCTGCCGATGAAGCCGCTGTGCCGCGAGGACTGCAAGGGTCTCTGCGCCCAGTGCGGCACGAACCTGAATACGGGCACGTGCGATTGCGCGCCGGTGTGGGAGGACCCGCGGCTGGCGGCGCTGAAAGCGTTCAAGGGAAAAAATGCCTAATCCAAAACGCCGACACTCGAAGACACGCACGGCCAAGCGCCGCACGCACGATACGCTGCGCCCGGCCGCGACCAGCCTGTGCCCGCAGTGCCACGAGCCGAAGGCGCCCCACCGGATCTGCCCGCATTGCGGGTATTACCGCCAGCGCCAGGTCCGCGCCGTCGACGAGGAGTGAACCAGTCCTCTCACGATGATCCGCATCGCCGTTGACGCGATGGGCGGCGACCATGCGCCGGCGGCGATCGTGGACGGCGCGGTCGCTGCCGCGCGCCATCTCGACATCCAGATTGCACTCGTCGGCGTCCCCACCCGGGTCGAGCAGGCGCTCGACGCGCATGCCGACTGGCGAAGCCTTCCCGTCACCATTGTCGATGCGCCCGACGTCATCGAGATGGCGGACCCGCCCGCATCCGTGCGCCGCAAGCCCCGCGCGTCGATTTGCGTGGCCGCCGCCCTGGTCGCGCGCCGCGAAGCCGGGGCGCTCTTCAGCGCCGGCCACACCGGCGCGACCGTCGTCGCGACCCACGCGGCGCTCGGGATGATCGCCGGCGTCGATCGTCCGGCCCTCGCGGCCACGATTCCGACGCGCGGCCGGCCGGCCGTGCTGCTCGATGCCGGCTATCCGTTGGGGGTCCACAACCGCACGGCAGACAAGGCCCGGCCCCTGGTGGACCGCGGCGCCCAATTCTACGCATCGGCGACCGAGCTTGCGCATCAATCCGACGTGGTGTTGACGATGCTGCCGGACGACACAACTGTCCAGGAGGTGCTCATCGGGGAAGGCGGGGTTCTCGGCGCAATCCGTCAGGGCGGGACGATCATCGATCTCAGCAGCGTCCATCCGTCCACCTCGCGGAGCATAGCGGTCGCGGCCCGGAGTAACGGCGTCGCCGTGCTCGACGCACCCGTGTCTGGCAGCACACCGCAGGCGGAGGCAGGTGCGCTTGTCGTGTTCGTAGGCGGCGATCGAGCCGTCTATGAGCGCTGTCGGCCAATTCTCGACGTGATCGGCAGCGCGAGCGCCTCTTTGGGCGCTTCGGGGTACGGTCCGCACGAGAACGAACCACAGCGCGCGGAGAGATCCCCTATGTGCATGGTCTCGTTGGTACGCACGACCTCGAGCAGGGGCCACACCGCAGGCCGCTGCACTCCCAGATCTATCGCAGAAATTGCAATGGCGTCCGGCAGCGAGCCGGTTCGCGCAATGAGTCGTGCGTTCATCCCTTCCGAACCGAGCAGGTAGAACAGCGCGAACGGAACATCGAACTCGAACTCTGAGAGCGTCTGCGCGGCAAGCGTCAACGCATCCTCGCTCGCGCGGGCCTTACCCGCCTGCGCGGCCAGGTCGCGCAACGCCCGCGTGCGCCGCTCGGCGAGCATCTTGGCTGTCGTCTCGGTGACCGGATGAAACAAACCACCAATCCCGCCGGTCTCGTCGCGGATCGGACTGAAGGAGAACGTGAAGAACGTCTCTTCGAGGTAGCCGTTGCGGTCGAGGAACATCCGCTGATTCTCGAGGTAGGAGGTCTCACCCGCGAGCGCCCGTTCAAACGCATCGCCGATGACAGGCCAAGGGGAGGCCCAGCACTCGCTGAAGTCCTGTCCCATCGAGGTGGGGTGTTTACCGCCGCAGATGGGCCAATACCCATCGTTGTAGATTTGGACGTGCCGCGGACCCCACGCCAAGGAGATCGGAAAGTTGGAGGCCAGGCACAGACTGACGGTCGTGCGCAGGCTCTGCGGCCACGACTCGATGGGGCCGAGCGGCGTGACGCTCCAGTCCATCGAGCGCACGAGCTTGCCCATCTCGCCCCCGCCCACCAGCCAGTCTTGCGGGAGAGCGTCCCTTCGACTCAGAGCGCGAGGCATCTCACGGTCACTCCATGAATGCCGATGTGCAACACGGGGTATAAGTCTGCGCCGTGCGTTGAACCTGCCGATCATGAGACTCCTTATGTCAAGCGTCCATGACGTAGCCCACAGTACGTCACGCTCCCGGTGTCGCCGCGAGGATCTCGAGGTCTCGGAGCGCTTCTCCGGGCCCCGTCGATAAGCAGGGGCGATCTTGCAGAGCGGTAGTCGTCGATCGAGCGACGAGATCCGCAACGGCCTCGGCCGAGATGAATCGGCGGCTTCCAATTGGGACACTGGCCAGCTGCCCAGTCCGCAGGGAGGTGGTAGATGGTTCGAATTATTGGCCGCTTAGCCCAGTTTTGACGGTTGACTCACCCCGCCGAAAATATTGCGGGCGTCTTCCTCGAGCGCTGCATAGACATTGCATCCGCCCGACTCAGAGCAACCGGATTGGTCTGCGAGTCTGCTCTGCCCACATTCCCAGGACCGGCACGGCTGCGATCAGGATACCGAGCAACGTCACGATGTATGGGCCGTACTGACGCGAAATGTTCATGACATCCCGGCTGACATGCGGCCAAGCCGTGACGACGGCAACCACCAGCAAGAGTGCGATCCCCAGCGTGTCGAGCGTCAGCAGGCGCAGCATCGACCGACGCCAGCTCTGCAGCTCCAAAAGGGCTCTCCGATAACGTGCCCGTTCCTGCTGCCGTGCGCGCATAGCCCGCTCGGTGGCGTCTATCTGCGATTCGGCTCGCAAACGGGCCATGAGCCGGGCGTCGAAGTCTGCTCCTGTGTCGAGGCCACCGAAGAGCGCCTGCAGGTGTTTGTCGAGTTCGGAATCAGGTGTGGTCATGCGGTCGCACTCATTTGCCAGCGGCAGCGCTCATCCGGGTGCGCGCGCGATGCAGCAACGTTTTCACTGTTCCAACGGGCATCGCCAACATATTAGCTACCCCCTCGTGGGATTGCTCTTCCATGTAGAAGAGCATGATGACTTGCCGTTGCTTCGTGGGGAGCTGATCGACGAGCCGCAGGAGCGTAGCGCGGTCGACGATGGCATCGGCTGATGGAGCAGGATCGAGCGCTTCCACCGCGTCCATCACCTCCGTATCGCTGAGAGAGGACTGCGGGCGTCGTGCGCGGAGCGCTGACAAGCTCGCGTTTCGGGCAATCGCATAAATCCACGTGGACAACGAGGCGCGCCCGTCAAATCCGGGCAGAGCCCGCCAGACCTTGATGAATACCTCCTGGGTCACGTCTTCTGCCGCCTCACGGTCGCGAAGAAAGCTGTACGCCAACCCAAAGACCTTGCGTCGGAAGGCAGGCAGGAGCACGGCGATCGCCTCGTCGCGGCGTTGCGCCCGCACAAGCTCCATGAGTCTTGCATCGGTCAACACGGCGGCGCATTGCCCGTTTCGTCCGACCCCGATGTTGTCGCTTTCCCTTTTGAGTTAAGACGTCTGATTGCTGCCTGGCGCGGGTTCTTCGCGTTTCGGAGCCGCCGTCTTGCGCCCTTCCACGAAATAGAAGATGAGATAGGCGACGCCGACGGCGACCGCGATCCAGCCGGATCCCCCCATCGGAGCCTGCAACCAATTGCGGCCGCCAAATGTGATGGCGAGGCCGACACCGAGCCAGATCAGGCCCCGCAGCAGATAGCGGGCGCGGGGCGCCATCTGCGCCGCCTCCACATGCGGCTCCGGCGGCAGATCCAGGCCCTTCTCGATGGCCGCCATGCGCTCCTGATGGCGGCAGTCAATCTCGCGCACCCTGCGCCGGTGCCACACCACGATCCAGATGATCAATGCACCCAAACTCACCGTGACCGAGATAATCGGAATCAGGAGGGCCATTACAGGGACCAGAGGCTCAGTTGACATGGTCACAACCTCGTTTCAGCCGGTCAGTATCTGCAGGATCCAATCGAGCTCGGGGCAATGCCGCGCGATCATATAGCCGGCGATCGCACCGATCACGGCGGCTAACAGGGCATCGTTCACCGCATTGTCCTGGCGTCGTCGTTTTCGCGCATCACAGGGGTTTATACGCGCGGGCGGATCATTGGGTTTCAGGGTTGAGACTCCCTGCCAGCTACGGTGAAACCCTGCAGCCCGCACGCGCGTATCAATCACAGGTGGATACGCAAAGGAGATCGCCCTATGAATACCCAGTCAACCCTGACCCGTCCTGGCGAACGGCACACCGCGGCCGTAGCAGCCATCCTCATGGCGCTGTCGGGGATGGTGCCCGTTGCCACGATTGCCGATCAGCCCGCCACGGCGCCTGCCGTGAGCCGCGTTGCCGACGTAGCGCTCGCCGACCTCGACCTCGCGACGGCGGAAGGTCTGCGCGTGGCGCGCGACCGCCTGCACACCATGGCCCGGCACGTTTGCGCACAGCCCGCGGGCAGCGGCGGACTCTCATCCGAGCCGACCTTCGTCGCATGCGTCGATAGCACGCTGGCGGGCGCCCTCAGGCAAATCAACGCCCTTAGACAAATCAAGGGGACGTCGCGCCATTCGGTCACGCGCGCCGCAAACGTCTCGCTCGCCGATCTCGACCTGTCGACGCTGGAAGGATCCCGCGCCGCGCACGAGCGGTTGGAGGCAATTGCCCGGCGCCTGTGCGCGGAGCTTGCCCGTGGCCACGACCTATCGTATCAGCCGAACTTCGCTGCCTGTGTGCATGACACGCTGGCGGGCGCGCTGGCACAAGCTAACGTCCTGGCTGCGGCCAAGAACACGCGCACTGCACGGGGCAGCGCGCCCTAGTCGCCGGCAGTGAGCATGAAGCATCGTTGCGCGGTTGCTGCTCGATACCGTCAGTCTCGAACTCGAACGCGATGCGCGTAGCGGCCCGGGAGCGAAGTTCCTCAATCTGATCCGGCACATACCCTCTCCTCGCAGGTTCGAAAAATCCACGCACCCTGCGAGCCACCCGCCTGCGTTCTCCTGTGATGCTCCATAATTGTGTCTGCTTCCGGGGACGTGCTTTCTAACAGACATCCGAGGAGTGGTGAATCGGGAGCTATTGTCCGGACACGCGCATCAGCGATTGGCGGCAGGTGGGTGTGATGGACACGAAAGCACAAGGTCTCGAGACCTGGAGTCACCGGTCTCATAACACAACGCGTGGGCTGTCTGTGTTGGGCGTGGCGTGGACGATCGCGCTGACCATTCAGATCGCGACGCCCGCATTCGCCGGTCCTCGCGAGCAGGCGCAACGCATCTACGAACGCATAGCCGGTGTACCGCCATCGGCCGC
>Ga0137418_10003285_pt1 | contig 14862 bp, 11 predicted proteins | sample CZODoug3_1_2_16f_FD_122242 | JGI IMG/M metagenome (GOLD analysis project Ga0137418, IMG submission 122242) | Vadose zone soil fungal communities from Angelo Coast Range Reserve, California, USA - CZODoug3_1_2_16fungal (Hybrid Assembly) | ecosystem: Environmental > Terrestrial > Soil > Vadose... | reverse complement strand
CGGCTCGACGCTCTTTTGTTTGCCGGAAATACCGCGGCGGCTCTCGCCGCCCGCCCCGGCTACCCCACGGTCATCGTTCCTTTCGGAATGACTCCCAATAACCCCATGCCGCCTTTTCCGGAAGCCTTCAACCCAAACCCGGCTCCGCTCGGCGTCAGTTTTACCGGAATGGCGTGCAGCGAGCCGAGGCTGATCGAGCTCGGCTACGCATTCGAGCAGGCCACAAAGCGCCGCATTCCGCCCCCGTCTACACCTTAGAGATCTTTAGGCCGCGGATTACGCGAATTACGCGGCTGTTACTTACAAACCCCGAGGAGACCACGGCACTTTACCAACCTCCTCCACGAACAGGCGGAGCGCTCTTTCGTATGGTCTGCCCTTGATGGCTGCCGGAAGATGCTCCTGGAGTTCTGTCCATGGAAAGGGAACGATGACATGGGGTCGAAACTTATAAAGCGTGCGCAGTTCTTCAAGGTAATACCCGGAATCCTTGCTCGGCTCGATCGTGGGCCGGGCCGGAGTCGACGGGTTGTACTCCAGCACGCCCCAGTTCGAACTCCGCGAAGAAATCTCCGAAAACAGCGCAGGTGTGGCAGTACGGAGGTGACGTTTGCCGTCAAAGAGGTTGTACACAGTCACGCCCGCCGATCCAAAGGGATCAATGAAGGCCGTTTCAACCGGACTCGCCGAAGTCTGTAGACGGACGTCGTTACGCTGCCCGAAAAGAAAATCGGCAGGAATTTGATGGGAGTAAAAGCGGTCAGACGATATCGGTGGCGAAGCGGTCATCCAGCGCGCGAAATCGCGCACGTAATTGACGATCATCTGCTTGCGAAAGCGCATCCAGGCTTCCCAAAACCGGTCTCCTCCGTGCGGTGCTCGGGGCGCGTCGAATCCTTTGTCGATAAGGTACGGTCCGGATGTCGGCAATTTATCGGGAAGCGCCATATATGCTGCAAACGAGATGGGTCCGCTTTCTTCGAAGTATTTCAGTTGCCACGTATTAAACTGCTGGCCAAAGTCTTTGTTGAATGTGTGCCCGTCTCCATCGTCGTCGCTGTCTGGCGTGCGATCGCCGGAATAGGCTGGGGAACGCAGCCAGTCTCTGAATTCGGCGACCGCAAACGGGCTGTAGTCGGCATACACAATGCCGGCCTTGCTCGTCCGGCCAGTCGCGTCTGGTCCGAAGTTCCGTTCCCAGGTCAATTCCACTTCACCATCGCCGCTCACGCTGACGAGCGTCTCAGGAAATTCTGCCATCTTTCCGGCGAGATGCCTTGAAACCAGCCGGATGGTTTCCTCCATTCGTGTGCGGAGCGGCATGGCATAACTGGAAGGAGTGGTCCAAATCGAACGCGGAACCACCCTTGGATTGGTCAGGTCAGCAGGTGGCGCTATCCAGCCATCGGCAAACCACTGTGCATTTCTGACATCCTGTCGCACGGCAGCCTCGCGCAACCGATTCCACCCATGAAAGAAACCGGAGACCAGCGCGATGTGGGTTACCAATCCGTTGTCCCGCGCCCGCTGCACGATGATATCCACATTCCCTAAAGCCGATGCGAGGATGGTTTCTTCGATCGGGCGATCCAACTGTGGTGTTCGATCGTAGTCGAGCCACAGGAATCCGGCGAATCCGAGCAGAACATGCGGCGCCTCGCCGATGCGGCGGCGTAGTTCCGTGGCTTCGGCTGCAAATTTATCGGCCGACACGCTGGTGTATTCGATATACAGCGGGGCGAGCACCAGCGAATCCTCGTACGATGGCTTCGTGGACTGCGCCCCTGCTGTGAGCAAGGCAAAAGCTATACCGAGCGAAACAATGGCTGCACGCATGGCTGTAGCGGCGCTCTATCAGCGCCGGATATCCCTGATTCCAGATAGTCCGCGGTCACAGACCGCCGCTACAGTTTATGATAGGTGAATGCAACTGACACCCGAAATGGCCGAGCGGCTTGCCAGACTCGTTGACCAACTGAGTATTCAAAAAGTGCGGCGCCACATCTTCCTGTGCGCGGACCAGACTGAGCCGAAATGCGCGCCGAAGGAGGAAGGGCTTGCGTCGTGGACCTATCTGAAAAAACGGCTGCAGGAACTCGGCCTGACAAAAGAGGAAAACGTCGTCTACCGCACGAAAGCGAACTGCCTGCGCGTTTGCGAGCAAGGTCCGATAGCGGTTGTTTACCCCGAAGGGACCTGGTATCACCACGTAACTCCGGAGGTTCTGGAGCGGATCATCCAGGAGCATCTCATCGAAGGCCATCCCGTTAAAGAATTCGTCTTCGCCGAAAATCCTCTGTGACCATTCGAGAAGAAGCGATCGCCACGGTGAAGCTCGGAGCCCCGCTCATCGCGGCGCAGGTCGCCCAGATTTCGATCGGTTTTGTGGATACTGTCATGGCCGGGCGTCTGGGCCCGCAGGCTCTCGCCGCCGTGGCCGTCGGCTCGAGTGTCTGGTTCACGGTGATCGTGCTCTGCATAGGACTCCTGGTTTCGGTGAGTCCTTCTGTTGCGCAGCTCTTCGGCGCAGGCAGGCATCGGGAAATCGGACACTGTGTTCGGCAAGGACTCTGGCTCAGCCTGGCTGCGGCCGCTGCATGCTTTCTTGTTCTGCGAGCGATTGAACCGGTGCTCGACTGGCTCCATGTCGCACCCGAGCTCATACCGACCAGTATTGGTTTTCTCCACGCAATCTCGTGGGGTCTTCCTGCATTCTGCGTCTATCAGGTACTGCGAAGTTTCAGTGAAGGAGTTTCGATGACGAGGCCCGCGATGTACGGGAGCCTTATCGCACTGTTTGGAAACATCGCCGGCGATTACATTTTCATGTACGGAAAGCTTGGCTTACCGAGGCTCGGCGCTGTCGGCTGCGGAGTGTCCAGCGCAATTACGATGTGGCTCATGCTCGTGTTCATGGCGGCATATATCAAGTTGAAGCCCGGGTATCGGTCGTTTGGCGTGTTCGATCGGTTCGAATGGCCGCGATGGAAAGAGATCAGCACTCTGGCGAGGCTTGGCACGCCGATCGCCGTCAGCCTTTTCATGGAAGCGAGTTTGTTCGGCGTCGCCGCGCTGGTTATCGGTTCCATCGGCACGAGCGCGGTCGCCGGCCACCAGATCGCACTCAATGTCGCTGCTCTCACATGGACGGTTCCGCTGGGCATATCCCTGGCAATTACCGTTCGCGTGGGCCAGGCGATCGGACGGGACGACCCGTATGGAGCACGATTTGCGGGCTTTGTCGGAATAGCGCTCGGTGCCGCTTTCATGAGCATTTCGGCTCTCGTCATGTTTACGGCGCCCCGGCTCATCGCGAGCATCTATACGCAGGATCCCGAGGTAAAGGAAATGGCCGTGAGGCTTCTATTCATGGCTGCCATCTTCCAGATCTTCGACGGCCTGCAGGTCTCCGGAGCAGGCGCGCTCCGCGGGCTGAAAGACACGAAGATCCCGATGTTCATCACTACTTTTTCATATTGGGGAATCGGAATGCCGCTCGGTTACCTGCTGGGCATCACACTGGGCCATGGACCAGCCGGGCTCTGGATCGGCTTCATTTTCGGTCTCGGCTTCGCGGCCATTTTGTTGAATGTCCGCTTTCATCTGGTGACTTCTGCAAATCGCCGGTTTCCGATTTAAGATGTACGCGCGAAATACACCGTGGAGGCTTGCATGCGCAAACTGACAGGATTCGGGATCGCTCTGATCGCGATCATCGTCCTTGTTCGCATTCTCGAAGCGGGCTCAGAACCCACTCGCGCGAAGAAGGGTATGGTGATCTCATCGAGCGCGATTGGCTCGGAGATTGGAGCGCAGGTTTTGAGGGATGGTGGCAACGCGATAGATGCGGCCGTCGCGACCGCTTTTGCTCTGGCTGTGACCCACCCGGCGGCCGGGAACATCGGCGGCGGCGGATTCCTTCTATATCGATCCGCGTCCGGTGACGCTGTAGCGTACGACTTCCGCGAGAGGGCGCCATCCGGCTCGTCTCCCACGATGTTCCTGAAGAATGGTCAGTACGATTTCGATGTTCACCATAACAGCTACCTTTCGGTTGGGGTGCCGGGAACCACGGCAGGTCTTTATCTCGCCTGGAAAGATCACGGCAAACTTTCGTGGAAGCGCCTGGTCGAGCCCGCGGTCAAGTTGGCGCGCGATGGATTTCCAGTTTCGATCGGCCTGGCCGAATCATTGAGCGGCATTCTGGATGAGATGAAGCGATACCCAGCGTCCATGGCGCAGTTTTCCAAAAGCGGCGTTCCGTACGAAGCCGGCGACATCCTCCGGCAGCGCGATCTCGCCCGGACGCTCCAACGGATCGCCGATCAGGGCCCCGCCGGCTTCTACGAAGGCGAAACGGCGCTGCTCATCGAGAAGGAGATGAAGGAGCACGGTGGTCTCATAACGCGAGAGGATCTGAAGGCGTACCAGCCGAAGAAACGCACTCCGATTCGCGGTAGATATCGAGACTATAAAATCATCGCGATGCCGCCTCCCTCGTCGGGCGGCGTGGCTCTCCTGGAGATGTTGAACATAGTGGAAGGATACGATCTCAAGGGAGACGGATACGCTTCGGCCCGCACTGTCCACTGGATCGTCGAGGCCATGCGGCGCGCCTTTGCGGATCGCGCGCAGTACCTCGGCGATTCCGATTTTAATCCCCAGATGCCGATTGAACGCCTGATCTCGAAGCAGCGTGCGGCAGACCTGCGCGTTACAATAAGGGAGAATCGGGCCTCGAAGTCATCGCCGACCGAGTTTTCATGGCCTGTGGAGGGCAATCAAACCACGCACATTTCGGTCGTGGATGGTCAACGAAACGCCGTCGCTCTTACCTACACCCTGGAGTATTCCTTCGGCTCCCGCATCGTCGTCCCAGGCGCCGGGTTCCTGCTCAACAACGAAATGGGAGATTTCAATGCCGGTCCCGGCCTCACGACGTCCGATGGTTTGATCGGTACGCCACCGAATCTGGCTCAGCCTGGAAAGCGCATGCTGTCGAGCATGACCCCGACGATCCTGGAAAAAGATGGCGACGTCTTCATGGTCACCGGAAGTCCCGGCGGGCGGACGATCATCAACACGGTGCTACTCACGATCCTCAATGTCGTGGATTTCGGCATGAACGCGCAAGACGCGGTCAATGCAGGCCGCTTCCATCACCAGTGGCTTCCGGACCGGATCACGTTCGAGCGATTTGCGTTCTCGCCAGATACGCTGGCACTGCTTCGAACGAAGGGACACGAGCTGGTCCAGAGCGGTAATCAAGGTGCTGCAGAGGTGATTATTCGCGATCCCGCGAGCGGCATATTGGAAGGCGGCGTTGATCGCCGCCAGCCGGATGCGGGTGCGGGCGTTCAATAGGATCTGTAGCGGCGCTCTATGAGCGCCGGTTCTTCGGCGGTCATAGACCGCCGCTACAGCAGACGGGCTCATCAACCATGGAACTTCCCCGAAGATTAGGTCTGTTCAGCACAATCGCGGTAGTCGTGGGTTCGACGATCGGCAGCGGTATTTTCAGGTCTCCGGCCGGGATCGCCGCGAGAATCCCCGACGAGGGACTGTTCCTTGCTGCGTGGATTGTTGGTGGCATATGTGTGCTCGCAGGAGCGTTGACATATGCCGAACTGGCAGGTTCTCTTCCGCAAACGGGAGGAGTTTTCGTTTACTTGCGCGAGGGGTTCGGCCGGATGCCGGCTTTTCTTTTCGGCTGGGCGGAATTGACGATCATTCGCGCGTCGGCGCTCGGCGCGATTGCAACAGTCTTCGCCGAATATCTGCTGCGAATGCTCGGCGTCTCCGCCGCGGAAAGCGCTGATGCCGTTCACTACGTCGCGGCCGCTGCGATTCTGCTCGTCGCAACTTTCAATTTTGTCGGAATCCATATCGGCGCTCTGGTTCAAAACCTGACAACGAGCACGAAATACCTGGCGTTGTTCGTTCTGGTACTGGCGTCGTTTTTGCTCGGTGGAAATTCCACAACCGCGCCGGCAGCGGCCGCGGCTTCAGGTCCGACTTCTCTCAGCCTGTTCGGGCTTGCGCTGATTTCGATACTGTGGGTCTACGACGGCTGGGCCGACGTAACCTTCGTGAGCGGTGAAGTTCGAAAGCCCGAACGCTACTTGCCGCTGGCACTCATTCTCGGTACGTTGTGCGTGATTGCAATCTACCTGGCGGCGAATTTTGCCTATGTCCGCGTCCTGAGCGTTGGCGAGATTGCGAATTCGCAGCTTGTCGCAGCAGACGTGGCGCAGCGTCTGGTTGGAAATGCCGGCCTGACATTAGTCTCGCTTGTCGTGATGATCTCCGCCTTCGGAACGCTCAACGGCTCGATGATGACCGGTCCGCGGATTTTCTTCGCAATGGCTGACGAAGGCCTCTTCTTTAAGGGGATCGCTGCCGTCCATCCACGATTCAAGACCCCCTATGTGGCCATCTGGCTTGCCGCGCTGACGGCCGCCGCATTCGTCATGCTTCGCGATTTTCAGCAGCTCTCCGATACTTTCATCCTCGGTATATGGCCGTTCTATGCGGGCGCCGTGGCAGCCGTCTACGCCTTGCGCCGGAAACGCCCGTCGCTCGCGCGTCCGTATCGAGTATGGGGGTACCCCGTTACACCGGCCATTTTTCTTGCCGCCGCGTTCTTTCTCCTGGGAAACGCGCTGCTCACCGACAGAAAGGCGCTGGCTGTGTTCGGGATGCTTCTGACGGGAATTCCCGCGTACTGGATCTGGGAGAGAGCCACGAAGAAATGAACTGCAGGAATATTGTGTTTCCCTCCTGAGGATGAGAAAAATATTGAACCGATCACCGGTCGGTAGTACATTCCGCCTCAACCAATTCACGCATCCAAGCCTGATGCAGCTTGAGCCCCTCGTATGTGCCTGGAAAAACCTTTTTCGGGAGGAGACGACCATGAGTATTCGAGGAACGCTAGTCTGTATTCTTTCTTTGGTTATCGCAACGTCAACAAGTTTCGCTCAGTCTTTTCAGGGCGGCATTCGAGGCGCCGTCATGGATTCGGGAGGAGCGCTGATTCCCGGAGTCGAGGTGACGCTGACGAATGAAGGAACCAACGTCTCTCGATCGACGGTTTCCAACGAAGTCGGTCAGTACGTTTTCAGCGCAGTCGCGCCGGGAATGTACAAAGTCAGAGCCGCCCTGGGGGGCTTCAAGACATTCGAGCGTTCGGGTATCAATCTTGGAACGCAGCAGTTCATCAACATCGATGTGACGATGGCACCTGGGGCTATTACTGAAGAAGTTCAAGTCGTCGCGGATGCTCCATTGGTGGAAACGGCAACCGCGAGCACGGGGGCTTCGCTTCCGAATGTTATGCTGAGCACGCTGCCGAACACCGGGCGAAACGCGTTCATGACCGCACTGATTGTGCCGACGGTGGTTCACAACGGCAACCCTTTTTACGTGCGCCAGCAGGACCAGACGAATTCTTCTCTGGTATCTCTTGGCGGCGGCCCCATGCGCGGCAACAATTACCTGATGGATGGCGTGCCGATCACGGACCTCCGCAATCGGGCGGTCATCATCCCGAACATCGAGTCGGTCGGTGAAGTGAAGGTTCAGGTCAACACGTACGATGCCGAGATGGGTCGTACCGGTGGTGGCGTCTTCAACACCACCATGAGGTCCGGAACCAACAATTGGCACGGCGCAGGCTTCGCACAGCAGCGCCCGCAGGCCTGGGCGGCGAGAAATTTCTTCGACGCCCAAAAAGCCGACTTCAAATATTGGCTGTTTGGCGGCGGTGCCGGTGGTCCGATTAAGAAGGACAAAACCTTCTTCTGGGCGGCAACGGAGGGTTATAAGACCGGAACGCCGTGGACGCTGAAGATGAACGTCCCCACCCTCGCCATGAGACAAGGTGACTTTACCGGCGTCGCCAGCATCTTTGATCCTACGACGACACGGCCGGACCCCAGCAGGACGGGCGGTTATCTTCGCGATCAATTTCCGAGCAACAGGATTCCGGCAAACCGGCAGAATGCAGTTGGCCGCGCGCTGATGCAATATTTTCCGGAGCCGAATCAAGCCGGACTGATCGACAATTTCGTCAAGACCGACGTTCTGCACGACGTTGCGGACCAGATTACCGGCAAGGTCGATCACAACTTTAATCAGCGCAACACCATCAACGGCACCTTCGCGTGGTATTTCAGCCATGAGCCGTTCCCGATCTATTTCCGGGGAACGCCGGCAGAGATTGCCGACCAGAACAACTACAAGCTCTACCGGAAGGTGTACGCGCCGGTTGTCAATTACACAATGACGCCGAATGACAAGTCTGTGCTGACGCTTCGATATGGCGAAAACTCATTTGGAGATGACTGCATTCCGGCAAGTGACGGGTTCGACCTTGCGAAGCTGGGATTTGATTCGTCCTACGTCAGTGCTGTCGAGGTCAAGCAGTTCCCCGGTTTCACGCTTGACGAGTATCGCGCCCTGGGTACTGCGGCAGGGGGCTACAACTACAAAAACAAGTGGCGCTCGCGCAACATCCTTGGCAACTATTCGAAGTTCGTCGGCCGGCACAATTTTCGTGTTGGCGGCGCATACCGCCAGATCGGAGTGAACTTTACTGATAAGAGCGAAGGCACCGGTGTTTTCTCTTTCGACAAGGTGTTTACGCAATCCGATCCGAACGTTGCTGTGAATGGTCAGGGAAACGCCATCGCCAGTCTGCTGCTGGGATATCCCGCCAGCGGCAGACTCACCACGGCGGTACCGTTGCGATTCCTGACCAGAAACTATGCGGGCTATGTTCAGGATGACTTCCGCTTGAACCAGAGCCTGACATTCAACCTTGGTTTGCGATACGAGTACGAAACCGACCTCATGGAAAGAGACGACCGCCTGGTCGTCGGTTTCGATCGAAACGCCACGAACCCGGTGGCTGCAAAGGTCACCGATCCCACGATTAAGGATCGAATCAAAGGCGGCCTGATGTATGCGGGAATCGGCGGCAATCCGACACACCAGGGCGATCCTCAGAAGCTTGGTTTCCAACCGCGATTCGGTTTTGCGTACAGTGTGACGCCCGGCACGGTAGTCCGTGGCGGTTATGGCATCTTTTTTGCGCCGCTTCAGTTGTTCTTCCCGAGCAGCACGGGTTACGGCGCGCTTGGATTTACCGCCAGCACAGACTATCTCGCCTCGACAGATGCCAATCTGACCCCGGCAGGAGTCATTTCCAATCCCTTCCCGCGCGGACTCCGGTCGCCCACGGGCAACACGCTTGGACTGTTGCAAAACGTGGGCGGCAGCGTCCGTTTCGTTGATCAGAACAACAAGCGCGGATACACCCAGCAGTACTCGTTCGACATTCAGCACGAATTGCCGGGTGGTGTTGCTGTAACCGTGGGTTATGTGGGAAGCCGTTTGCTGCATATCTCTGTCGGCGGAACATCATCACCCGGTGGCAGCACACCTACCGCGATGGTCAACATCAATCAGTTGCCAACCTCGGTGCTTACCCTGGGCACGGCCCTTCAGCAGCGGGTCACGAATCCGTTTTTCGGCATTCCCGAAGCGGGCGAATTGAGCGTCTCTCCAACGATCGCAAGAGGACAGTTGCTGCGGCCCTTCCCCGAATTTCAGGACGTTCTGATGGTGCGGCCAAGCCTTGGGTACGGGTACTACAATTCCCTCACGGTGAAGGCGGAACGTCGGCTGGATAGCGCCGGCATCGGGTTCCGTGTGAGCTATACGTTCGCCAAAATGCTCGACAATTCTTTTGGCGAAGCCAGTTTCTACGGCGGCAACCCCTCCCGTATCGCCCTCGACAACTACAATCTCAGAGGTGAGTACGGACTTTCAATCAATGACATACGCCACCGGATGATTATTGCGCCCCTTTGGGACCTGCCATTTGGTAAGGGGAAGCCATGGGCAACAGGACCTCTAGCGGATCGGATCATCGGAGGCTGGAACATCAGCCCTGTGATCTCGATCCAGACTGGAATGCCGGCGGCGGTGTGGCAGGACAACAACAACGCCGGAACCCTCGGCGGAATACAGCGGCCGAACATGGTGCCCGGAATCGATCCATGCACATCCGGCAGCACAACCGAGCGGCTGAATAACTGGTTCAATATGGCCGCTTTCACCCAGGCGGATCCTTTTACGGTTGGAAACGCGCCGAGAACGCTGAACTGCAGGATCGCTCCGCAGTACAACATGGACGTCGCGATTCGGAAAAACATCCCTATCACAGAAAAAACGCGTGCCAGCTTCCGTCTGGAACTGCTGAATGCAACGAATACGCCGAAGTTCCTGAATCCGGAAAGCCGGTTTGGCCGTGGAACTTTCGGCCGGATCACAGCTCAGGCAGGATTCCCGAGGATCATCCAATACATGATTCGCTATGAATTCTGAACGCAGATAGACAAGGTCAACTGTAGCGGCGGTCTATGACCGCCGGGATTCGTTGATTCCAGGAAAGACCGGCGCTCATAGAGCGCCGCTACAGTAAGAGCCGCACGCTTCAAGGTGGCTACACACTTTTAGGAAAGTGGACTCAGGCCGCATCGACAACCGAACGCGTGGTCTGATGCTGGCGCAGCACATCGGCCGCGATCTTCTTGCTTAAGTAGACCTTGGATTCGCGATTGTCCTTCAGGTGCCGCTGAAACTTGATGACATCGAAGTTGAGGTGATCAAGCGTGGCGCGCATACCGTAGAACCGGTTTTTCGTTTTGACGACCAGTTCGTGGTAACCGTTTGCGTGCGCCCACTCTTCCTGCTGCTCCGTCAGCGCACGATAGTGGCCCCGGCCACGCCACTCCGTCCGGGTCCCGCCGATCCAGCTGTAGAAGATTCTTCGGTTTGGAAATTCGACGACGTCGCGCAACTGGCCTACCAGATCGACAAGTTTGAGATTGGTTTCCTGAGCCCGCAGCTCATGACCGATCTTGTAGGACACTGGAATGAGGACGCCATCGTCGTCTTCGGACGGAGCCATCGAAAGCAGGATTAGATGATCGCGATCCTTCAGCCGTTCAATGATCTCTTCGGCCGTCTTCTTCCCACTGAACTCCGTAAAGCATTCCTCGATGTACTGGACCTCCAGCGCACCGGGCTCCAGCGTGTATTGGCGGATGACATGTTCCATTCATATAAATGATAGCGAAAACAGAGCTAATTCGGGGACAGACGTATAAATCACCTAATTAGCAGAAAAAGAAACTTTGACAGCTAATTAGGTGATTTATACGTCTGTCCCCGAATTAGCTCTTACGGTTGGACCGGTGGAAGTGCACCCACGGCAAGATCCGTATTGGGGCACGTGGGATGGCCGAAACCGCTGGGGCTGTTCCCGGTTCCCCCACTGGGATTCGGGATGACGTCATATTTGATGTTGTCCGGATGGGCAGCGTCTCCACCGACACCGCCGACTCCTAACATATGATCCAGCGCGAGGTTGTGGCGCACACGCCAGGCGATATTGTGATCGGCGCATGAGGTATCGCCACTCACTCCGACGCCTCCAACCAACTTTTGGCCGGTTGCGTAAAGTGCAAGGCCACCACCGAATACGTTTACACCGCCGATCTTGCCGCCGACCATTGGGTCATTCGACTTCCCGTAGTTGCTTGAATTTCCGCCGTAGGCCACGCTGACATCGACAGGATTACTCTCCTGCAGGCCGAAGAGGCTGCCGCCGGGCTGAACCGCCGAGTAGAGGTTCGCCGTTGACAAAGCCAGTCCGGTCGAACTGCCGGAACCGCCGCTTGAAGAGGAACTATCGAGACTGAATGCATTAGCGGTATTCGCCTTTTGCGCCGAAATCACGCGGCTGCCGGGCCATTGGGCGCCTCGATTTGTCCCCGAGAAGGCTACGGCACACACGACACCGTCACGATTTACAAGGGTTGCCCACATGTGAAGGTTCAGGCCGCTGGTCTCTGCAAAAACTGCTTTGTTAAGCGCATCCTGCAGCGCTGCCTGGCCGGGCAGTGCCTTGCAGGCTGCCCGATTGTCGTCATCATCCTCCGCTAAAACCATGGCGGGGACCAAAAGGAATGTGGCTGCTAACATCACCAGTGATTGGAAATTGAGCTTTCTAGTCATCGAAAAACCTCCTGATGAAAAGGCTTCCTGCCTTGAAGTGGTTTGGGCTCGTGTCCTGCCAAGTCCAAGCAGATTAAATACAAAGTCTGCTACTTTAGCCACGTGACGCTGGAAGACAAAGAGAATTGGAAAGACTAGAGCTGCGGCTTGAGCTGGTCGTAAAAGACCGGGACCGAACGCGTTGGCAAAGTCAACCGAATCGCCATTCCATGATTCGTGACTACGAGCAGAGTTGTCTCGGCGCGGTTGCGCGAGATTTCTTCGACGTCGATGATATTTCGATACACCGTCTTGCGAAGCGAGAGACCTGTCCGTCCGGTGGTAACGATGTATTCAGGGTAAACTCCGGCAAACTGTCTCAGAATCAGGACCAACCCGAAGATGTAGGCGAGAGCCGCAATCACGAATTCCATCAGTACCGCTGCTGGGTCCGCGCCGCGAACGTAGTAAGCGGTCCGAATGAAGATCGTGACATAAGCCGTAATGGTTCCAATCAAGATGTAATTCAACGGAAGGGGCCATCGGCGATGCGACAGCACCACGGCTTTCGGAAGCCGCTGCATGATGGTGAGAATGAGCGTGAAAGGGATGGTGACAACGAGAACCGCGAATAACAGCGATGCAAGCCAGCTCGGCATTCAGTCCTCACCCCAGCAGCGGGTCCGGAATCCGCATTCGACGCGGTCACAATATGCGCGCTCGGCCGCGGGCCATTCTTCTTTCTCGACTGCCATGAAATACCTCGACATGAGATCGCGCAGGCGCTGTTCCGCTTCAGCAATCGTGTACTCATGACGAAGGATCTTCATAGGCGATTTCAAATACCAGAGTTCGCCGATGGCGCGTCCCGTTCCCAGCGCTTTCATCAGGGCAAGGGCATAGGCTGTCATCTGAATCTCATAGTTTGCTTCACCGCCCTCCCGCCACGCAGCGTATTTGTAGTCGATCACGCGAGGGACTTCGCCTGGAACCACGGCATCCATCCGGCCACGGACCCAGCAATCCTTTCCTTCGACCTGGATATGCATAATGAACGGCATCTCGCGCTCGGGGGAAGCCGACAGCAGGTCGCGCCAATCCGTTGAATCAAAGACCACGCCGAGGTCGGAAAGCCCGGCGGCGCGAAGCGCGCCGGCAGCAGGCAGGATTGCGGTCTCCAGCAACTTGTGTGCGATCGAGCCAAGACGCATTTGCGGCGTATCGCCCGTGGACTCTCGCCCAGGCTCGGCGTTGCCGAGGAGCCGCGTCCAGTGAAAATATCGAAAGCATCCGTCGAGCGACGTCAAATCCGAAGGAGTTATTTCGATTGTTGGAATCCGGAGCGGCAGGCGGCTCAGCCGGATGTCCGGCTCCCCGACGAGAATCGTGTCCGTATTGAAGGCCAGCTGTTCGGGAACATTCAGAAGCGAAGCCGGCAACACCTTGACCGAAAAGCCTTTGAACTTCAGGCTTCCCGGCTTTCCGTCTCGTGCCTTTTCGATTGCTTCCGGATCGATGCCTGTGAAGAGCTGTTCCATCCATTGGAGCCACGGACCCGTCTGTTTTGAAAACCCTTCGCCCAGCACAAGCATCTTCCGGGCTCGCGTGACCGCCACGTAGAGCAGGCGCTTTTCCTCTTCGTACTGCTGGTCTTCCTCGAACTCTTTCGCCTGGAGGATCAGCGAGTGCGGCAGCGGCTTGCGATGCAGACCATATCCGGCGCCGACGAGCAGTCCCCATCGGTCGCTGAAGAACGTTCGATCGCTCGAGCCGCGGCCGGCCTTCGCCGCAAGGTCCGGAATGATGACGATGTCGAATTCGAGACCCTTCGCCTGGTGCACGGTCAGCAATCGCACAACTTCGTCTTCCTGGCCGACGATCTGAGCTTCCTGCTCGCGCACGCTCGTGTCGTGCGCGCGGTCGTGGAGGTAGCGAACAGCATCGTCGAGGGCCGTGGTTCCCTGCCTCGCAAGCTCGCGCGTGATTTCGATGAGCTTCCCGATGTTGGCCACACGCTGGCGCCCGTTCTTCTGCGCCATCATGACGACATCGAAGTTCGTCCTGCGAATGACGTCCTGAAGAATCTCCGCCGCTGTGGCGGTGTCCCGCCTTTCGACCCAGTGTTGGAGAATCTGCTGTAGCGGTCTATGACCGCCGGCGATCTCGTAACTCGGAAATTGCCGGCGGTCACAGACCGCCGCTACAGTGAGGCAAGGGAGAGAACAGCATGGCACCACATGAAGAGTTGCTCCGGAAAATCGCACTGGTAAGAGGCAGATGGAAGACATTCCTATGGCTTCGAGGCCTGGCCTGGGTCCTGGGCGTGACGGTGATTTCGCTCTTGATCGGGCTTGCGCTTGCAAATTCCACCAGCATCTCCGGATGGACAATTACTGCGCTGAGGCTTGGTCTGGTGGCCGCCTTTATCTTCACGGTGTTCAAAGCGCTGGTCTTGCCTTTGCGACGTACGCCCACCGATACGCAACTCGCGCGCTTTGTCGAGGAGAAGAATCCCGGCCTGGATGTTACGAACGGCGGAAAGCAGTCGAGGCGGCGATCCGGCCTGATAATCCTCGACGCCAATCTGTATGGATTCGACCGCATTGGTGAGAAGGTCCACAAATTCTTTCCACGTAAGTGCCTCATTCTACCACCAGCAGTCTTGAGCATCTGTAAGAGCGAACGCATGGAGATTTAGCAACGTCAGAGGCGAACTGGGTGAGCTCTAGGCGAGTGAACAGGCAACTGCGCTAGTGAGAGGCTGGTACGGGTAGTATCCCACTGCCTACGCCGACG
>Ga0137418_10003283_pt1 | contig 14866 bp, 18 predicted proteins | sample CZODoug3_1_2_16f_FD_122242 | JGI IMG/M metagenome (GOLD analysis project Ga0137418, IMG submission 122242) | Vadose zone soil fungal communities from Angelo Coast Range Reserve, California, USA - CZODoug3_1_2_16fungal (Hybrid Assembly) | ecosystem: Environmental > Terrestrial > Soil > Vadose... | reverse complement strand
CTCTCCGGCGGCGAAAAGGCCATGACCGCGCTGGCGCTGCTCATTGCCATCTTCCGCTACCAGCCAAGCCCGTTCTGTATCCTGGACGAAGTCGACGCGCCGCTCGATGAAGCCAATGTCGGACGCTTCACACGCCTGATTGGCGAAATGAGCGGGCAGACGCAGTTCATCATCGTCACCCACAACCGCAAGACCATGGAAATGGGCAGCGTGCTCTACGGCGTGACGATGCAGGAGCCCGGTGTTTCCAAACTTGTCAGCGTCCGCTGGGAAGATTCGGAAGCGTCCGATCCTAAACAGCGAGCTGCGGCTGCCTCCGCTGCGTAAATTCATTCGCCCTTAAGCAAGTAAGGCGCTCCAGCCACTCCAAGAAATCCATGCGGCATTCTCCGCCGGCCGCATAATTTTTTCTTATGTTGCTCCGCAAAAATTTCCACCGTCCGCGCCTTTGACTTCGCGTTGCTCTGCGCTAGAATGCTTCTCACTTTGTCGGGGGAACTTTCTCCGTGCCACCTGCTCCTGCCATGAAAGCTTTGAGGGAAACGCAATTCGCCGGTTTGACGCCCGCCGCGCGAGGCAAGGTCCGTGACATCTACGATCTTGGCGACAAGCTGCTGATCGTCGCCACGGACCGGCTCTCGGCTTTCGACGTCATCCTTCCCACGCCGATTCCCGACAAGGGCCGCGTCCTGACGCAGCTTTCGCTTTTCTGGTTCCGTCTGCTGGAAGATGTGATTCCCAACCACGTACTTAGCGCCACGGATTTTCCCGCGCCCTTCGACAAATTCAAAGACGAACTCGCGGGCCGCTCGATGATCGTGCGAAAGACGCAGCCGTTGCCGATCGAATGCGTAGTACGCGGTTATGTGTCCGGCTCAGGTTGGAAGGACTACCGCACCACGGGAAAAATCTGCGGCATTCCGTTACCTGCGGGTTTGCGCGAATCCGACAGCTTGCCCGAACCCATCTTTACGCCAGCGACCAAAGCAGTCTCCGGCCACGACGAGAACATCTCTTTCGACCGCGCGGCAACGCTCATCGGCAATGCGCTTGCCGAAAAAGTCCGAGCCGTCAGCCTGGATATATACCAACGCGCCGCGGCTTATGCGGAACCGCGCGGGATCATCCTTGCCGATACAAAATTCGAATTTGGACTGCTTAACAATGAATTGATCTGGATCGACGAAGCCCTCACGCCTGATTCCTCCCGCTTCTGGCCCGCCGCGCATTACAGCCCCGGCGGGCCCCAGGCCTCTTTCGACAAACAGTTTGTTCGCGACTACCTCGAGAGAATGCAGTGGCCGAAAGCCCCGCCCGGCCCGGAACTGCCTCCCGAGGTTGTCGAAGCCACTCGCGCCAAGTACCGGGAAGCCTTTCGCATCCTGGCCGGGCGCGAACTGGATTAGCAAGCCAGGCCCCCACACGGTAAGTTCTTGAGCGGAGCGTGCCACTGTGAAAGATCAATTGGAAGGGCTCGTCAATCAGATGGTGGAGCGAGGAATTTTGTTTGACGAAGCAGTCGGCGAATTCGAGAAGCGCTTCATTAAGCGCGTTCTGGACCGCGCCAACGGCAACCAGTCCCGTGCTGCTGAAATTCTCGGCATTCACCGCAATACGTTGAGCCGCAAGATCGGTGAATACAAGCTGGAATCCAACGGCCACCGCCGGCATTCGGGCTAATCAAGCTCCTGTTCGCTTCCGGAAACAAAAACGGCTCCCTGGCAGGACCGGGGAACCGTTTTTCCACGTAAGCCGTTTGGAGAAAGTCTAGCTCGGCTTTGCCGCAGGCTTTCTAGGTGTGGGCTTCCGCACCGGTGGCTTCTTCGGGGTTCCCTTTTCCTTCGGAATGTCCTCTTCCTTCACCTTGGCCTTGTCCCAATGAAGGAAGAAGGCCGGCTCGGGATCGTATGCTGTCAGTGTTCCCGTGAAGTGGATCGCCGTATCCTTTTCGACGCGAGCCGCCTCAGGCTGGCCCACAACCTTAACTTCCATGTTGGGTGTCTTGGCAGCCTCGAATTCCGCGTCACTCGTAACAAACGCCATCTTCAGCACGACGGCATCCGTACCCGGCACTACTTCAATGACTTTCGCAAGCACTTCGGGGAACTCCAGACCGCAAGCGGCCAACCAGGTCAGCTTGGCCTTATCGCCGCCGGCCTTAAGGTCGGTGATCACCGTCAAAATCGTCATATCTTTCTGGGCGGCCGAAAGGTCCGTAGCGCTGGGGATGGAATAGCTGGCCGGGCGTTCGGCGGAACTGCCAGCAAGTTGCAGAAGTTCATTCAGCTCCGCATCCGTCAGGCTATCGCAGACCGTTCCGCCCTGATAGTTCACAATCAGCTTCCGCAAATAGTCCTTCACTTTGGCCGCTTGCGCCTGGGTCGCGCCCTTGGCTGTTACAGCTCGGGCGATGGACCAGAAGGCGTCCATATGCTGCGGGGGATTCATGCACAGGTAAGCCTGACCCAATCGGTAGTTGAAAGTGAGATCGTCTGGATTCAGAGCCAAAGCCGCCTTGTAGTATCCCACTGCACCGGAACAATCCTTGGCATTCATCGCCGCTTGAGCCGCGATGCCATTCAGGGTCAGCTGCGACACCGTCTTCTGCTTGGCCCACGCCTCGTCGGTCACACCATCTGGTTTTTTTACTTCCTCTAAGGTCTTCAATGCGGAAGCGGCCGCGGCCTGGGCTGCTTTCGCGAGCGCGACGTCTTTGGAAGCGTTAGGGCCTTCCTTTGGGTCGGAAACCATCGCATAGTACGCCGTGGCATGCGTGTAATAGGCATTAAAGCGAGTGAGCGCGTCTATCTTGTCAGCGAGGGCCGCCAGCTTGTCGGCGCTCTCGATCATTTTCAGGTAGTTCTTCTGCGCGCTGTAAGCCTGGTAGTAGAGCGGATAGACGTAATTGAGGAGCGTGGAGTTCGGATACTTCGATACGAAATCGTCCAGACACTTGATCAGCGTTGCGGGAACTTTCTCTCCGGCGCACGCCTGGTAAGCGTTGTATTCCGCCATCGTGTATTTGGCCGCCCCTGTGTCCTGACCCGCTGCGGGCGCTTGCGCGATAGCGCCCGGCCCGTTCCCAAGAATCAGGCAAAGCGCACCCAATATCGCGAGTCCCGTCAATCTCTGTGTTGCGTTCATTCCGATTTCTCCTCGCTCAAACTCCGAGCCTGAGTTTTCTGCTTCCGGTGCACCCGGGAATCTTCTGCCGGGAATCGCATTGTTTCGGAAAACCTTGGGATTATAGGGAAACCCGCGCCCTATCTGCAAGACGTTCCCTTTCGTTGACTTGATGACCTGAGGAAAGTTTTTCATGAAGAAGGCAGCGTGTCTCTTGTTTCCCTCACAGCCACCAGGGGATCCCAAGTGCCGCGGAAAACTCTAATGATAGGATGAGTGTCGCACAAAAAGAGTGGCCTGTACGAGGAAGAATTCTCATGGCGCCAATCAGCAATCCAAATGGAGACCCGGTGACGAAGAAACCGCTGGCGGGCGGCGTGGCCCTGGTCACCGGCGCGAGCCGCGGTATTGGCCGTGCGATCGCGAACCGCTTGGCCTTGCTAGGAGCTTCCGTCTCGATTTGCGGCCGGGATCGCACCGCACTCGATGCTTCCGCGCAAGAAGTGGAAAAGACCGGCGTACCTGTGCACTTTCAAATTGCCGACGTCACCAAACCACCAGACATCGCCGATCTAGTCGCCAAAACAGAAGCAAAACTGGGCCCCATCACCATCCTCGTCAACAACGCGGGCATTGGGCTGTTCGGCCCCGCGCACGAAAAAACCGAGGACGATTGGGACCGCGTGCTGGACACAAATCTCAAGAGTGTCTTTCTCGTTTCCCGCGCCGTGGCGCCTTCCATGATCCGGCGCGGCTCGGGCGACATCATCAACATCAGTTCCCTCGCCGGGAAAAACACTTTCGCTGGCGGCGGCATCTACTGCGCGTCCAAATGGGGCGTGGTCGGACTTTCCGGCTGCATGGCGGAAGATCTCCGGGAGCACGGCATCCGCGTCAGTGTGATTTGCCCGGGAACCGTAGCCACGGAATTTTCCAGGCGCGGCGCAAAGGATGCTTCGCGAGCATTAAGCCCGGAGGATGTCGCCCACGCAGTGGAAGCCATGGTCACGCAAGGCCCGCGAAGCTTCCTGAGCCAGATTGACCTCCGGCCGCTCCGGAAATCATGAAGCGGCCGGCCGGGCGCAGACTTTCCCTCTTGACAATAGTCGTTATAACGACTATATTCACACCATGGGTTCTCGCTCCAAAGCCGCTCGTCCCTCCGCTTCCCTGGAGGCCCGCATTTTTGTGGCGCTCTTGCAAACCGCCGACGCCCTCGGCCAGGAAGCGGAACAGCTCTTGAAGTCGGCGGGCCTGACGGGCGCGCAATACAACGTCCTCCGCATTCTCCGCGGGGCCGAGCCTGAAGGTTTGCCTTGCCGGGGCATCGGGGATCGCATGATCTCCCACGACCCGGACATGACGCGCCTCCTCGACCGCATGGAAAAGCGCGGACTGATTACACGGGAACGCCAGACCGACGACCGCCGCGTCGTGAAGACGCGCATCACGCCGCAAGCACTCAGCCTTCTAAGAACCCTGGACCAGCCGATTCATGAGCTTCACAAGCGCCAGTTCCGGCATATGTCTGCCGCGCGCTTGAAGATGCTCTTTGATCTGCTGGAAGAAGTCCGCGTCCGTAAACCTGATTAGCAAACCCTTTGGGAACGAGTTTCGATTATCCAATCAAGAAAGAATGAGGAAAAAAATGGGCCACTATCTATCTCGAATCGGGGTAACCGCCGGGCTCGCAGCCGTTCTCTCGCTGCCCGCCGGCGCCGGCACGTCGGATTGGCGCATCGATCCGCAGCATTCGTCCGCGCAGTTTTCGGTCCGCCATATGGCCATTTCCACCGTGCGGGGAGCCTTCAGCAAGGTCAACGGCTCGATCGTGCTGGACGACAAAGACATCACCAAATCCACCGTCGACGTGACTATTGACGTCTCGACCGTCGACACGCGTGAGCCCGGCCGCGACAACGACCTGCGCAGCGACAAGTTCTTCGACGTCGCGCACTTTCCGGCCATGACTTTCAAATCCAAAAAAGTCGAACAGGTCGCTCCCGGAAAGCTCAAAGTTACCGGCGATCTCACCATTCGGGGCACCACCAAAGAAGTCGTGCTCGACGTGGATGGGCCAACGGCTCCCGTGAAAGATCCATGGGGCAATCAAAGGGTCGCCGTAAGCGCCTCGTCAAGAATCAATCGCCAGGACTTTGGTGTTAAATGGAACGCCACTTTGGACAATGGCGGCGTGGTGGTCGGCGACGACGTCAATATCACCATCGATGCAGAAATGATCAAGCAAGTGCCCGGAAAATCCGGTAACTGACGATCCAGCGTCGGCAGAGGTTGGGAGGGCGCAGGTGGTGGAAATGCATCGCCCGCTCCCCCTGAATCATCGAATAACGGAGTGCAGACGGAAAGGTTGAGCTCATGCAGAAGCCAGCACCCAGCGATTTTCCGGTCCACGAACTGATTCGCGAGCGTTGGAGCCCGCGTGCTTTCGCTGACAAGCCTGTGCCACAAGACGTTTTGCGCAGCATTTTCGAAGCCGCCCGCTGGGCGCCTTCCAGCAATAACGAACAGCCCTGGGCCTATATCGTGGCCACGAAAGACGACAGGGAAAATTTTGAAAAAATGCTGAGCGTCCTCGTAGAGTTCAATGTCCAGTGGGCCAGGAGCGCTCCCGTGCTGGCGCTCGCTGTCGCGAGATTGACCTTCGCGAAGAACAACGCTCCCAATCGCAACGCTCAATACGACACCGGCGCGGCTACCGCTCTCCTCTCCGTAGAGGCCACCGCACGCGGCTTGGCTGTCCATCAAATGGCAGGATTTGATCCGGAAAAAGCACGCCGCGTCTTTGGAATTCCCGCGGGATGGGAACCTATCGCCGCACTCGCCATCGGTTATCCGGGCGATCCGGCTTCTTTGCCTCCGCCCTTAAAGGATCGTGAGATGGCGCCCAGAACACGCAATCCAATCGCCGAGTTTGTCATGGCGGGCCAGTGGGGGCATACTGCTCCTTTCGCAAGGAAATAACGGAGATCCCTGACGCCGCCCAGCCATGCACCGCACTCTCGAATTTCTGCTCCATCACGGTTACGTTTTGTTGCTCGGATGGGTTTTCGCCGAGCAGATAGGCCTGCCGCTTCCCTCGATGCCGCTGTTGCTGGCGGCAGGCGCGCTCGCGGGCACGGGTCACCTGAATTTTTTCACCGCGCTCTTCTACGCCATTCTCGCCGCGTTGGCCGCGGATTCCATCTGGTATCAGCTCGGCCGCCGCAAGGGCATCAGGATTCTCCAGCTTCTCTGCAAGATTTCGCTTGAGCCGGATTCCTGCGTTCGCCGCACCGAAGGCATTTTCTCGAAGCAGGGCGCGCGCTCGCTTTTGCTGGCGAAGTTCGTCCCCGGCCTGGGCACTGTCGCGGCTCCCCTTGCCGGCATCTTTCACATGCGTCTCCGGCGTTTCCTTCTCTTTGATGCGGCGGGGTCCCTTCTCTGGGCCGCTAGTTTCCTGGGCCTTGGCTATGTATTCAGCGGAGAGATCGAGCGCGTGGCGGAGCATCTCGCCGCTCTCGGTGGCTGGCTCCTGGTCCTTCTCGTGGCTGTCCTAGCGTCGTACATCACGTATAAGTTTGTCGCCCGCCAGAGATTTCTGCGCGACCTGCGCATCTCGCGCATCACCGTCGACGAACTCAAAGAAAAACTCGACGCCGGCGAAGAACTCGTCATCGTTGATTTGCGCCACTCGGTGGACTTCGAAGCCGATCCTGAGACGATTCCCGGCGCTTTCCGCATAGATTCCAAGGAGTTGGAGGAGAAGGACGACCGTCTGCCGCGCGACCACGAAATCATCCTCTACTGTACTTGACCAAACGAAGCCACCAGCGCCCGTGTGGCGCTGCTCCTCAGGAAGAAAGGCATCACGCGGATTCGGCCGCTGCAGGGCGGCCTGGACGCCTGGCGCGAACGCGGCTATCCGCTCGACACCATCACTCTCGCCGTAGATACCAAATAGAAGCTGTTTGGCAGCGCCGGAATCCCTGCGGTGATTCTTCTTCGCCAAGCAGAGAGTTTCGCTACAACCGCGGCAGAACGATCCCGCTCTGCGCCTGATACTTTCCCTTTTTATCTTTATAGCTCACTTCGCAATCTTCATCGGACTCAAAGAAAATCACCTGGCAAAGCCCCTCGTTCGCATAAATCTTCGCGGGGAGCGGCGTGGTATTGCTGATTTCCAGCGTTACAAAGCCTTCCCACTCCGGTTCAAACGGCGTCACGTTTACGATAATCCCGCATCGTGCGTAAGTCGACTTCCCCAGGCAAATCGTCAGCACATTTCGCGGAATCCGGAAATATTCCACCGACCGCGCCAGCGCAAACGAATTTGGCGGGATGATGCACACGTCACCCTTAAACTCAACGAACGATTTCGGATCGAAATGCTTTGGATCCACAATCGTCGAATTTACGTTCGTAAAAATCCGGAACTCATCCGCCACGCGGATATCGTAGCCGTACGACGATACTCCGTAGCTGATCACTCCCTCGCGCACCTGCCGGTCCGTAAACGGTTCGATCATCTTTTGCTCCAGCGCCTTGCGCCGGATCCAGCGGTCTGGCTTAACGGCCATCCAATCCTCCCCAATATTTGTTTGCAGCACCAGATTGTTTCGATTGCGCGCGGCAAAAGATGTTCAGTGTAGATTACCCCCCACGTCTTGACAACCTGCGTCGCACCCTCTAGCATCTGCCTCGGAAGCGTTGGAGGATTGCGTGATTAAGCTGGATATTGTAAATGCCGTCGTCGTTGCGACGAACATCAGCCGGACCAAAGCCGAGCAGGCGGTTGAAACCATTTTCGAATCGTTGAAGCAGGCTCTCGGTCGCGGCCAGCGCATCGAGCTCCGCCGCTTCGGCGTCTTCAGCGTCAAGCCGCGCAAGACCGGCATCGGCCGCAATCCCCGCACAGGCGAAGAGGTGAATATCCCTCCGGGCAAAGCTGTCCGCTTCAAGCCGGGCAAAGAGCTTCAGGGCATCAACGAAGATAAGAAAGAGAAATAGCCGCTTTTCAGCCGCGTATCAATCATTCTGGGCAAGCAAACTTTTTCTCATTTCGAAACTGGCGCGAACCCACGAAATTGTGCTGTACTGGTGCGTGTCCATCTCAGTCATCGCACCGGCCACTTCGTGAGCACCCCACTCCCAGAAAATCCTCCGCCATCCATTCCCACAAACTTGAACTGGCGCGCGATTCCTTACGGCCCGTCGGCCTATACCACGGTCCCCCCGCGTCCTTCGCTCAAGATGCTCTTCATCGCAGGCGTCTTGTTTTTTCTCACACTTTGCACCTGTCTGGTCGCCGGCACTCAATTTGCCTTCGCCTACGCGCAAAATCAGGCCGTTTCGCTCGACGAGTTCTTCAAAGCCTTCACCCTTCTTTACAAACACCCGCGTGCCCTCGCGGCAGGCTTGCCCTTTGCCCTCACGTTGCTCACCATTCTGCTCGCCCATGAGCTCGGCCATTTCTTCGCCTGCCGTCATCATCACATCCGCGCGAGCTATCCCTTCTTCATTCCCTTCCCGTCGCTGATGGGTACGTTCGGCGCCTTCATTCTGATTCGTTCGCCGATTCGCACCGCCCGGGCGCTCTTTGACGTGGGTGCGTCCGGTCCTCTCGTTGGTTTCATTCTGGCAGTGCCCGCGCTCGCCTACGGAGTCCTCCACGCTAAGTTTGTTCCGGGCCTGGACGATACTCGCAACGTCGACTTGGCTTTTGGCACTCCGCTGCTCCTGCGCCTCTTCGCTGGCTGGTTGCATCCCGGCATTGCTTCTGGCTCGCTCCTGCTTCATCCGGTTGGTCGCGCCGCCTGGGTGGGGCTCTTCGCCACCTCGCTCAATCTCTTACCTGCCGCCCAGCTTGACGGCGGCCACATTCTGCGCTCGCTCAGCGCTCGTCTTCACTATTTCGTTTCCATCCTTCTTCCTCTTGCTCTAGTCGCGCTTGGACTATTTCGTTTCTGGGAAGGCTGGTACGTTTGGGGAGCGCTCCTTTTCGGCATGCGTTTTCTGCGCATCGCTCCCATTTACGATCCCATCCCGCTCGACACTCCTCGCCTCTGGGGAGCGCTCTTTGCGTTTCTCGTTTTTCTCCTCTGTTTTATGCCCGCGCCGCTCTACATTTCTCCAACTTCCCATTGAACGCTCCCCATCTCCGGTTATGATGCCTTCGGTCTGAAGCGCCACGTCGCGCCAGCATCTCCATGCCTGAACTTGTCCGCACACTTCGCCTTCGCGATCTTCTCCTCCTCTTCATCGGTTCCGTTATTGGTTCCGGAATATTCCGAACGCCAGGCCCCATTCTTCGCCAAGTTGGCGGCTCTGTCGGCCTTTCACTCCTTGTTTGGGTGGTCGGCGGAGTCCTCTCCTTGCTCGGCGCGCTCACCTACGCGGAGCTCGCGGCTGCCAATCCCGAAGCAGGCGGCTTGTACTGTTACATTCGTGACGGCTTCGGCCGTCTCGCGGCCTTCCTTTACGGCTGGTGTCTCTTCCTGGTGATTGCCAGCGGTTCGGTCGCAGCCTTGGCGCGCGCCTTCAGCGAATATCTGGCGAGAGTGCTTCCCATTTCACCTGTGGAACAAACGGCTGCTGCGGTCCTCATGATAGGAGTCGTAACCGTCATAAACGTCTGGGGCACGCGTAAGAGTTCAGACCTCCAGAATTGGACCACGCTCGTCAAAATGGGCATCATCGTCATCCTCAGTGCCTTGCTACTGGCCTTCGGCCATCATGCGCGTGAAATTCCATCCGCCTTCGGCGCTGTTCAACACGGACTGGGCCTCTGGTCCAATTTTGGCTTGGCGATGATTGCGGTTCTTTGGGCTTATGAAGGCTGGCAGTTCGGCACCTACAGCGCCGGCGAAGTTATTGATCCGCAGAAAGCATTTCCACGCGCTTTTCTGATGGGCTCGCTGATCCTCGTCGGGCTCTATCTCGTCGCCGTTGTCGCGTATCTCTTCGCCCTCGGCCCCGCTGACATGGCTATGAGTGACACTATAGCCGCCACGTCTGTCACCGCCGTCCTCGGCTCGTGGTCGGGCAAAATCGTGGCGCTCACCATTCTGATTTCGACTTTCAGCGCCGCCAATAGCGTGCTCCTCACCGCCCCTCGTGTTTTCTACGCGATGGCCAACGACAAGCTCTTTTTCCGGAAACTTGCCGAAGTCCACCCTCGGTTCAAGACGCCGGCAGCGGCCATCATCGGACTGGGTGCATGGTCGGCAGTTCTAGTGTGCGCCGGTGAGCTGGGCAGTTTCAGCGCCTTGATCGGCGGGGTGATTTTTATCGGATGGATTTTCTACGGTCTTGGGGCCGCCGCCATTTTCCCTTTTCGCCGCGCTTCGGCGGGCCGGCCAATTCCCTATCGCGTTCCCGGCTATCCCTGGACGCCCATGCTCTTCGTTCTGGCCGCCGCGGCCATTGTTGGCAACGCTGTCTATCTCGCCTTTCGCGACCCTTCTCAGTTCAAGAATCTCGCCGCCGCCATTCTGCTGTTTCTAATCGGTCTCCCGGCCTATTTCTTCTGGCGCAAACGCGCCGCCTCTTGAAAGCCCTTCATGTAGCCGCGGGGCTTTAGCCCCGCCAAGCATAGAGACACACACAGGTTGCGCCTGGCTCTGCATGGAATGAAAACTAAGTAGCGTTCTTTTAGGAACAAACTCACTCTTCAGGCCGCGTCCTAGCCACCAACCCCAAAACCAACTCCCGCGCCCTGCGGACCCGCTCGTTCTCCGACCCATGCGGCTCCAGCTTCAAATAGGTATCCAGCCCCTGCAGTTGCGTGCGATATTCGTGCCTTCGCCCGCCGACATCCGATAGCAGGAGAAAGGCTTCGGCGAATTTGGGGTTGCGGAGAAGTGCCTCGCGCGCGCTGCTTTCCGCCTCGTCCAAGCGGTTGAGCCGTAGCTGCGCCACACCCAGGATGAAGTACGCTTGGGGTGAACTCCCGTCCTTTTCTAGCCCTCTCCGGACCATCGTCACCGCTTCCTCCGGCTTTCCCTCCCGGTAAAGAAGGTAGCCGAAGCCAAAATCCGCCCGGGCGTACCCGCCACCACTCAGATCAATGGACGTTTGAAATGCTTCCATCGCTTCATCGAAGCGGCCCAGGTTCGTCTCTATCACCCCGACGTGATAGTAGGCCTCGTAGTATTCGGGGAATGCCTGTGCCGCCTTCGTGAAGTGGCTCAGGCCCCCGGCAAAATCCTTCTTCGCCAGGCTCCCCAATCCCTTTTCAAACTCACCCCGCGCCTTCCCCGGAATCATTAGCTCCCGCGCCGATACTGTGTACTTGTTCCGCCCGCTTTGCGCTGCGCTGGACGAATTGAGGTAAAGCACGAGCTTCGAAGAGGCGCCATCGAGTCGTGCTCTCGTTTCCGCCGGCTCGTAGCCTGGTTCCTCAACGACGATCTCGTATGTGCTTCGAGGGAGGCTTCGCACCTCAAAGTGGCCTTCCAAGTCCGTCAGCACGCTGCGAAATATTCCTGCGGCGTGCGATTTCAATTTGACGGCCACCTGGCTCGCGGGCCGATGGCTCTCTTTGAGCAGCACGGTCCCGGAGATGATTCCGTCCGTCTGTTCAGGGCTGGAGGCTTGCGCCCTCGCCAGTGGCGCCCACACAATCGCAGTCATATTGAGGAAAAGGATGAAAAGGAGGGCCCTTTTCGGACACAACTTCTTCACGTTCGGCAGTTTGCACAGCATCTCGACCTGCTGCGCACTTTTGAGCCATTCGCTCAGGAGACTTGGCGGTTGGGGGAATCACTACGGCCGCGAACCGCCACTTCCAACAGTCAACTTCAGGCTGCGGTTGTGGTCTCGCCAGCGCCGCTTGCACCATTTCCCAGAAACCAACCGTCACGTGCGCGGACCAATGCCCGGATATGTGCACCGCGCATGCCGAAACGCTGGCTAACCTATTCCTTCGTCGCACTTCAGTCGCGCCTTCTCTACGTCCCCCGTTCGCGACGCCGCCATCTTCTTTCGTTTCAATACATCCTTCTTCAAGCTTTTCCTCAAACGCGCTGGTTTCGTATCCATCTGTGCACTAGGGGCCGAATCGCGCTCCCACTTTCTGCCGTCGGAAACTGTCTCAACTGGCGACACTCCGCTCTATTTTGATTCACTTTGAGATTTGGCGGGCGGCCCAAGTGCAAGCGGGGAGGGTGATTTGAGGGTGTCCCACGTGTCGGTGTTACACGCGGGTCTTCGTTTTGCGGACTCGCTAGTCCACGGGATCGATGGGCACCAATCCGCGCTCCCCTTTCTCATAAAAGAGAAAGCTGCTCCACATCCACCCGCCGGGATTCCGCACCAGTCCCGGTTCACGGGATTGGCGTGCATGTACTCTAATTTCTCTCGTTTCTTGCGCCTGCTATAAACATTGAAGTCGTAAAATCTGGGTTGCCAGAATCGCGACAGACCCGCATCAGCGCTCATGAAGGGCAGCCGCAACTGCGCCTCCAAAACGCGACGCTTGTTTTTCCGCAAGTCCCGCGAGACGCGCTGCTTTAGCGCTTTCATCACCACCGATGGCGTGACCTTGGGCGGCTCGCTGATCAAAAGATGCACATGGTCCGGCATCACGACATACCCCACCAACAGAAAGCCATACCTCTCGCGAATCTTTCCCAGGGCATGTACAAATAAGTTTCGCGCACGCGCCGTCCTTAGCAACGGCAATCGCCGGTAACAGCTGAAGGTGAGAAAGTGCAGATCACCTCGGCCGTAGTAGCGCTTCAGCTTCGTGGGCATGAGTCAAATTCAAAGGCCCCACGTGTAACAGCGACACGTGGGGCACCCGCACTTCCGCGTATTCTAACGCTGTAGTGAACTATAAACGGTGGTATCCTCTCGCTGTGTTCCAGCGAAGAGCGGAAAATGGCATTCGCGCAACGGCCTCTGGGCCACCCGCCCAAGGCGCTTGGCCGTCCCAGGTTCCCCCCAGTTAGGCCTGAACCACGTTGAGGCCGAGTTACCAGAGTCGTTATGATACGGAGGCTGAGATGGCGATCTCAGACAGTTAGGATGCCGGAGGACGTCATTCGATGGGGCCCAGTCACGACTCTCGTGAAAGCGCTGGCGCTGGCTGTACCATGGGGAGTCATCGAGGCTGCGGCTAACAAACACGAGAAACTGGGCTATACCATCGGTCTCTTTGTGGGCATTGTTTTCATGTATGTTGTTCCACCAAGGGAAAAAGGTCTGTGGCGTTGGCTCCTAGTCGGAGTGGTAATAAGTCTGGTCCATCTCGTTCTTCAAACAGTTATGCCCAAGCTATGGCATTGATTTTTTTTGCGGCAATAACAGCGACCCCGCAAACAACACGGCGGTACAGCAGCAAAGACAGCAATGTGTGCAAGCCGCTTATAGCCGAGCTTTCGATGCGGCTTCTCAAGCCGCCTGGCATAACGCCACTCTGCCTTTTAAGAGCGCACTTAAGGGGTTCATAGGGGGAGCTATCATCGGGTGCGTGCCACTATTGAAGGTGGCCGCGTGGAGGTGCCGTCCCCGGCGCAATCGTCGGTGGACTCGGAGGAGCCATAGAAGGTGGGGGGGAGGCGATCTACAAAAACTTCACCAGCTACTTCCAGGTGAAAACCCAACTCAAGCAGGACCTTGCTGCCTGCCATAACTAATGGAAAGAATGGAGATCATTCAAATGCACTCCCCGATTGGACTGAACCTGGCAGATATCAGCCTCAAATGCGCTAACTACTGGCAATCTGTGCTCCGCTTTGGTCTTCCGTTCATAGTTCTATATCGTGGGATCGATTATCTGCTTTTCAGAGTGACAGCAGGCAACATAGGGTTGCGATACCACTGGCCGCTTGCGCTTATCATGGATGTTCCCGTGATGCTCTTCGTGTCTACTCTGTGGTGGGGGCTTATGCGTGAGATCGCAGCTTGGAAACAAAAGAATTGGCGGCAATAACAGCGGTACCGCAAGGTCACAAGCACCGACCCAAAGAGACCTAGACAAGAAGGTGCTGGCGGATTGCAAGGCCGAAGCAAAAGCGGCCGCTGACGCAAAGCCGTCCCCCGCGCCAGACGCCAACTCTATTCTGTCGGGAATCATAGTTGCAGGATTCACCATGATTTTTCGCGGCGCAAGCGTTGCAAACGCCGGCAAGGGGTTCGCCGTTGGGGCTGGGTCAAGAGCCGTAGCTAACACTTGGATCAAGTCGCGAGCCTACAGCGACACCTACCAAGCGTGTATGGCTAACCATGGCGTATTCCTGCCAGATGTTAGCTTCTTCTGATCGATAAAACTATGAGACTAGCTTCCAAAATTGCCGGACACAAGCATGCCGTATAAGTCAGATGTAGCCGCAGCTTGGTTCTACAAGGCCCTAGTGATCGGTCTAGCGCCGGTTGTCTTGGAACATTTGCTGCCAGGGCACGCTCACATGACTTTCGCCGTGGGGTCGATCAGCGGCGTGACCCTGCAACACTTTCTTCCGCCCCGAGGCCGGACCAAGCATCTCATCATTCTGCTCGCCCTCGCGCTAGCGTGCTCCACCATAAACTGGAGGTTTTTTTGATTACACCTCCACTCCGGCGGCAATAGCAGTGACCTGAGAACCGGGGGACAGGAACGTGTGAAGAAATCGATGCGGCGGAAGGAACTGCAGTGTGTAAACTGCGAGCATGAACAGCTCTGACATTCCTGTTCCTCGACTGGTAGCGATTGATCGCCGGCAACTGCTGTTGCGCACCGTGGATGTAGAAAAGTTAGTGGAAG
>Ga0137418_10003282_pt1 | contig 14875 bp, 11 predicted proteins | sample CZODoug3_1_2_16f_FD_122242 | JGI IMG/M metagenome (GOLD analysis project Ga0137418, IMG submission 122242) | Vadose zone soil fungal communities from Angelo Coast Range Reserve, California, USA - CZODoug3_1_2_16fungal (Hybrid Assembly) | ecosystem: Environmental > Terrestrial > Soil > Vadose... | reverse complement strand
TTCACCGATGCAGTCTGCATGAGGCCTCCCAGCCTGGACTTACGAATTGATAGACGAACCCTATCGCTTGCGGCACGAAGAGTTGTCAAGTTGGATTAAGCCCTCTCACATAAAGTGACATCCATTTGACGCTTCAATGACAAAGCTTCGTCTTGCGGGCCGTCAAAATAGAAGAGATTAATATGAATACCGCGCTAAGAGCGATATATCGTGACTCAAGACCAGCGCGACAAGCGGCTCGCCGCAGCCAGCCGCGCCGAGCGCCCACGCAGGCATCGGTTACACCTCAGGCTGGAAAGGCGCTCAAGCCGGATGCGGCTTCCCTCAAAGAGGCAATACGCCTGGCGCAACAGGGTGACGACGCCGCATTTGAGATTATCTACCAGATGCACAGCCGCCGCGTGTACGCTCTCTGCCTTCGCATGGTTGGCGATCCTGTGGAAGCAGAGGACTTGACGCAGGAAGCGTTCCTGCAGCTGTTCCGGAAGATTCACACGTTCCGTGGCGAATCCGCGTTCTCTTCCTGGTTGCACCGGCTGACCGCGAATATCGTATTGATGCGCTTCCGCAAGAAGAGGCTTGTGGCGGTCTCGCTGGACGAACTGACTCGGCCGGACGAAGAAAGAGAGCGGCCCATTATCGAATTCGGCGCGCCGGATTTGCGGTTAGTCGGGGTGTTCGATCGCGTGAATCTGCAAACTGCGGTGGAGCAACTGCCGGAGGGCTACAAATCGATGTTCCTGCTGCACGATGTACACGGTTTCGAGCACAACGAAATCGCCACGATGCTTGGCTGCTCGGTGGGGAATTCAAAATCGCAATTGCACAAGGCGCGCAAACGTCTGCGCGAGCTGCTGCACGAGGTGCGTCACTACGCAGCTCATCGGTTGCTGGAGATTGCAGCTTCCGGCGCCTAGTTCCGTGGATGCGCTACTGAATTCGCCCGCAAGGGGGCCTGCTCACTCGCGGCGACTTGCAACTGCTTGGATGCTGTAGGCTGCGGAAGGAAGCAAGCGCGGCTAGGAGGTTCTGGTGAGCGAGGCTACTTCGATGATGGGATTGGGCATCGATTTCATGGTACGCACAAAGGCGGCGACAACCTTCGCGTCAAACTGCGCGTTCGCACAGCGTTCCAGTTCCACTAGCGCTTCCGCTGCCGGTCGCGCTTTCTTGTATGTGCGGTCGCTTGTGATCGTGTCATAAGCGTCCGCGACGGCGATTATCCGGGCACCGAGCGGAATCGCTTCGCCGGACATCCCAGTGGGATAGCCCGAGCCGTCAAAGAACTCGTGATGGTGCAGCACCATTTCTCGAATGCGTGCCAATGGGCTCAAAGGTTCCAAGATTTTGGCGCCAAATGTCACGTGGGACTTCATTGTGTCCCATTCGTCAGGGTTGAGCGGCCCGTTCTTGTTCAAGATATTTTCCGGGATGGCCACCTTGCCGATGTCGTGCAACACCCCTCCGAGACGGATCTCCTCGATCTCCAGGTCGTTCAGCCCTAGCGCCTCGGCAATCAGCGAAGCGTAGGCGGATACCTTCTGCGAATGGCCCTGCGTGTAGTGGTCTTTTGCGTCGATGGCAAAGGCCAGCGATGTCACGGTGTCCAGCACCGCTTGCGGCAGCGCCTGCGGGCCCTGCGTCGCAGCCGCTGCGGAGGTAGCGCCGTTGATCCCTTCCGTGGCCGCCAGGGATTCCGTGAACTGCTTGAGCCTCGAATAGATTTCTTCAAACGCTTCGGGGCCGGTGGCGAATAAGCGTTTCAGCGTTACGCCGAGATACGCTTCCAGGACGTCGCGCTTCCATTTCTTCGCTTCGTTGGGGTCAAAATGGTCGGCGGTCGACACCGCATTGCCGCCCTGGTGCTTGGAGAGATACATCGAAGCGTCCGCCACCTGGATCAATTCCTGCGGGGAGGAGCCATGCAGCGGATAACACGCTATACCGAAGCTAGCGCTGATATTTTTCTCGCGCAACAACGGGTCCGCTGAGACCCAGCCGCGCAGTTTGGAGGCCAGTTGCCGCGCGTGCTCCATATTCGTTTCTGGCATCAAGATAACGAATTCGTCGCCACCATATCTCGCGACCACATCGGAGCGCCGACAATTGGTCTCCAGAATGTGGCCCACGCGCTGTAAAACCAAATCGCCTTCCAAGTGCCCGTAAAAATCGTTGACGAATTTGAAGCGGTCAAGATCCATTAGCACCAGCGCGAATGCACGCCCCGCGCGCGTCGATCTCTTCCATTCCGCGGACAATGCTTCCATGAAGAAGCGGTGCGTTTTAACTCCGGTGAGACCATCGGTGATGGCCTGCTCCTGCGCCTTCTGGAACGAAAGAGCGTTGTGCAAGGCGCCAGCGATTAGGTCCGCAAGGGTGCGGAGCAGCAGCACCTCTTCCTCAGAAAAATCAGCGGGCTGCGACGATTCCACGTAGAGGATTCCGTGTAGTTGCTCCGCGTAAAATATCGGCAGCGCGATCGCTGCCAGCGTGTCAGGCAAAAGCGGCTTGAACCCAGCATCTGCGGGGACGCTGGCGTTGTACGCGGCGAGTTGCCCATTACGCGCGACCTGGCCGATCAGCCCGGTGCCGAGCGGAATTCGCTGACCCAGCGCACCCCGTCGCTTGCCGGCTTCCGCCTGAATTACGATTTCACGGGTCGAATACTCGAGCTGCCCAATGCCGATGTGGTCATACGTCAATCCGGACTCAAGCTGCTCGGTAATCTTCGCCAGCATTTCGTCGGGATTCAGCGTGGCAATGGCATTCCGTGAAATGGTATTGAGCAGCGAAAGGTGACGCGCCTTGGTTCGCTCCTCCTGGAACAGCCTGGCATTTTCGATGGCAATGCTGGCTTCGCTGGCCAAGACGCGCAACAACTCCAGGTGCCCCTCGTCAAACACGTGTTCCTGGTCGGAGAAGACGGCCATTGCGCCAATGGCGCGATCGTAGGCCACCAACGGCACGCAACAGAAACAACCCCCTTCGCGCAAAGGTACGACACCCAGCTTGTTCACTTCGGCAAGGTAGTTGTTGCAGATCAGCACCGGCTGCCGAGTTCGGATCACGTACTCGGTCAAATGATTCCCCGCTCGGCGGCTGCGCCGGGGCATGCGATTCCCGCCGATAACCTCAAGATGAAAGCGCATCTCATCGCGAACGGGATCGAGTTCGGCAATGTAGAAGTTTTCGACATCAAACAAACGGCGCAGTTCCTCCCAGATTTTGCTGAGCAAATCTTCCTTGTTCAGCGTCGAACTCAGCGCTCGTCCGATTTCATTCAAAACGTGCAATTCTTCCGAGCGCCGCGAAGTCTGCTGCACCAAATAACTGTTCTCCACCGCCATCCCTATTTGGTGGCCCAGCGCCAGGAGCAATCGATATTCCGCCGGTGCAAATCTGCGGCTGTCCGGCGTTCCCAACAGGAGGACGCCAAATGCTTGCTCCTTTGCCTGAAGGCTGATGGCTACCACGCTGCGTAGACCTTGTGCGATGGCCAACTGCCGGAATCTCTTGATCGGCTCTTCCCTTTCCAGTGCCGCCACGGACTCCGCGTTGCGCAAATCGCGGAAACCAAGGAGACCTCCCAGCCGCGAGACCAATCCGACCAGATAGTCGTCCAACCCTTCGGTTTGGGCCACGCGGCAGAAGTCGTCGCTCAGCCCCACGGCCACCACCGAGGTCGGTCCCTGCGGATCTCCGTGGTGCAGGAACAGCGCGCCGGCGGGCAGCCGTACAACTCCTAGCACTCGATCGAGAGCCTGTGACAGCATTCGCTGAATCTCTCCGCCAACGAAACTTGATGTGGCCAGATTCAGATTAGAGAGCGCCAGCATGTTGCGCTCGATGCGGCGTTTCTCTTCCTCATAGGAGGCCATTACCATTAACATGGCCACGAATGCGGAAGGAACCGCGGAGACCGGGCTGTCAATGGCCAGTTCCGGAGGCGCATTGCGAAGAAAGACGAAAACGGCTAGCTGCAAAACGCACCACGCCATAAAGGACAAGCCCAGCAGGCGGTCTGCAAGCGTTTCTTGCCGTTTGCTCTCCTGCCAAAAGAGACCCGCGACGGCGCCAAACAGGAGCGCGGCGGGGACTACCACGGTAAAGCTAAAAAGATGCAGCGCATTCGCTACCGACCACGCACCCAACACTACGGCGGCGGCGCCTGCGCCAAATTTCCACGGCTTGCGCTGGGCGTATAGTTGCGCGCCCAAGAAGAAGAACACGGCCGCCATCGCATATAGCCAACGATCCAGCGCCGTTTGCAACGGTGTATCCGGCACCCACTGGGCCAGCGCCGCACCCAGGTAGTGGAGGGCGAACAGCGTCCAGCCGGCCGTCCACAGCAGCAGGTACGGCTGCCGTTTCAGACTGTATATGTATGCGAAGAACCCCGCGACCAGCGAAGTTGCCGCCAGCATGGCCAGCGCAATGAGATTGTTGTAGACCAACACGCTTCGATTCTTCCGCGATAACCACGGAACCACTGCCGCGCCTGCCCGGACAGGAGCAGGTCAGCCGCAATTTAAGTGTATGCGCACGCATTGCAGGCTGCGCGCACACCTCGCGCTACCCACAAAAACGCGTTATGGACACACAAAATAGAGCACTTGGATTATGGAGCATCGGTTTTTGTTGAGGCAAGCGTACCGCGGTACTGGTGGCCAAAAAGATAGCAGAGCAGAGGTAACGACGGTGAGGTAATTACTTGACTACATTAGTGAATCGGAGTGCCCCGGGACAACCAGACGTGAATTGGACCAGCAAGCGTTGTTTGGTTACACTGACAAACCGTGCTTTCCGCGGCAGGAACTAAGGAAACTCCAAACGAACTGCAAAAATGAGCGAAATATCTAAAAACACGGCTGGCCCTGTGCGCGTACGCTTCGCGCCGTCGCCCACGGGCTATCTCCACGTCGGCGGGGCGCGCACAGCCTTGTTCAACTGGCTTTTCGCCCGCCATCAACGCGGTGCGATGATCCTGCGCATCGAGGATACCGACGCCGAGCGCAATAAGCCCGAGTTAGTGCAAGGAATTGTGGATGGCTTGCGTTGGCTGGGAGTTGATTGGGACGAAGGCCCGTTTTACCAGTCGCAGCGTACTGAGCTTTACCAGGCTGCGGGCAAGAAACTGCTCGCCAGCGGCGCGGCGTTCGTGTGCTACTGCCCGGCAGAGCGCTACGCTGGAGGCGACCATTCGATGGAGGCTCAGGATGATGAGCCGAAGGCGGCTGGGCCACGCCGCATCGTGCGCTGCACGTGTCGAGACGGCAAGCCGTCCACGCCGGGCGTTAAGCCCGCCGTTCGTTTTCGCGTGCCAACCGGCGGGACGACCAAATTCGTCGACGCGGTGTTCGGCGAGCGCGAATTCTCCAACGACGAAATCGAGGACTTCGTGCTGTTGCGCTCTGGCAAGGGCGATGAAGAATTTGGTCAATCCATGTATCAACTGGGAGTTGTGGTCGACGACATCGACATGCGCATCAGCCACGTGATTCGCGGGGCAGACCACATCTCAAACACTCCCAAACAAGTATTGCTGTACCGCGCGCTCGGCAACGAGCCTCCCATATTTGCGCACGTGCCGCTTATCCTAGGCCCGGACAAGTCGCGCCTCTCCAAGCGCCATGGCGCCACAGACGTCAACATGTATCGCACGGAAGGTTTTTTGCCCGAAGCATTCCGGAATTTTCTCGCCTTGCTTGGATGGGCTCCTGGCGGTGACGAAGAATTTCTACGCACAAAGGAGCTGCTCGAAAAGTTTTCGCTGGAGGGCGTCAGCCGCACTAACGCCGTTTTCGATCGGCCGAAACTGGAATGGTTCAACACCCAGTATCTTCAGAAGCTGCCCATTGAGGATTTGCTGCCGGAAGTGGAAGCCGTGCTGAAGCGCAGCGGTCTTTGGAAAGACGAATGGGGCTCCGGCGAGGGACGCGACTGGTTTGCGAAGACGGTGGATTTGCTGCGCCCGCGCATTCGCTTGCTGCCCGATTTCTCATCCTGGTCCCGCGCTTTTTTTACGGACGATTTCGAGATTGATCCCGCCGCCAGCGCCAAGTTCTGGAAGGATCCTAAAGTTCCGGAGTTGCTCTCTAAACTGGCGGAAAAGCTGGCCGATATTCCGCCCGGGGATTGGAACCACGATGCGTGCGATCACGCACTGCGCGCTCTTGCCGAAGCCGAAGGTGTAAAAGCAGGGCTGCTTATTAATGCTACGCGCGTCGCCATCGTCGGCCAGGCCGTAGCGCCGCCGCTGTTCGACACCATGGTGGTTCTCGGCCGCAATCGAGTAGTCAATCGTCTGCGCCGCGCCTTACCCACTCTGACCGCCGGTTGAAACTACTCTGCGGCTCGGCCAAACAAACGGGGCTCAGCCTTCGCCGCCTTCGTCGCCAGGTTCGAGCAGGCAGGGATGCCACTGCTCGTCTTGTGCGTGTGCTGCGCAAAACCAACGACGACATTGATCACAGAAGACTGAGGAAGTTTCGTTGCACGGCTCGTCCAGGCGGGAGACGCCTTCGCAGGAAAGCTGCGCTTCTGAGTTCGGATACTCGCGGGCCGGTTTCGCTTTCATGACTACACCCGTGGCGCCATTCTACTCCTCAGCGAGAGGATTCCGGAATAGTTTCAGCGGCGCGCGCGGTCTTTGCGGACAGCTTCGTCGATCAGCGTGTCTAACTCTCCGCGCGTGAGACGCACGTCATTGCCGTTATCGCTTGTATCGGAGGTAATCGGCAGTTCCGCGCCGCCCCCTGGGGGAGGCGTGACGAAATAGCGGGATCGCGCGGCCATCAGCTTAGCCACCTCGCGGCTTGAGAGCAACCTCGGAGTGCCGGCCATTTCCGCAGCCAGAGTGATTTTCGCGACGTGCTCAATCGTTTCCAGGCGGAAATACGCGGTCAGCAAATCTGGACCGCAAGTAACGGCACCGTGATTGGCCAGCAGCAGCGCATCATAATGGGGAACGAAGGGCTCCAACGCTGCGCTGAGCTCCGGCGTTCCCGGGGTGGCATAACGCACTAGAGGAATGCGTCCGAGCCCAACGATAACTTCGGGAAGCAAAGCCTGATCAAGTCCGCGTCCAGCAACCGCAAACCCCGTCGCAGTCGGCGGATGGGCGTGGCAAATGGCGTTCACATCCGGCCGCATGTTGTAAAAGAGGAGGTGCATGGCCAGCTCAGAGGAGAACTTGCGTTGGCCGGAAAGTTGCCGCGCGTTTAGATCGGTGACCACCAGATCTTCGGGCGCCAGCATGCCTTTGTTCATGCAGGTTGGCGTGGTCAGAATGCGCTTGTCGTCCAGGCGCACCGACACATTTCCCTCGCAAGCTACGTTGTAGCCCTGCTCGTACATCCAGCGCCCGGCGATACAGATATCCAGGCGATGCTGCAGTTCAGTTTTGGCGCTGCCCGGCAAGAGTGAGTCCGTAGACATCGGCGGACACCTTCCTGGCTTGGAGTTTCCCTCCAAGCCGTTCGGGGACAAATTTTCGTGCGATGCGGTGTACAACGCCGCACATCGCGGAATCCTAAGCGTAAATGCCGCGCATTTTAAGCGCACTGGCTACGCGATCGATGGCCAACATATACGCCGCTATTCGATTATTGACCTTGTGCGTTTCGGCGTAGCGTACCACTTCATCGAAGGCATTTTCCATAACATCCATAAGGCGCTCGTTCACTTCGCTTTCCCGCCAGAAAAAGCCTTGGCGGTCCTGCACCCACTCGAAATAGCTGACCGTAACGCCGCCTGCATTGCCAAGGATATCGGGCACGGTGAAAATACCTTTGGCGTCGATGATGGCGTCGGCTTGCCACGTCGTCGGGCCGTTGGCACCTTCGCAGAGAATTTTTGCTTGCACTTGGTGGGCGTTCCTCTCGGTAATTTGATTTTCGATCGCGGCGGGGATCGCGATCTCGCACGGCTGGAAGAGAACGTCGCGTGCACTCATCTTTGTCCCGCCGCCCGGAAAATCGTGTAACGCTTTCTTTTGTGTATACACCCAATCAATGACCTTGGGAATGTCGAAACCTTTGTCGTTGTACAGTCCGCCGCCGATATCCGCAAGTCCGACAATTTTGTACCCCGCCCGCTGCATTAAGAGGCCGGATATCGAGCCGACATTGCCAAAACCTTGAATCACTACGCGGCTGCCCTCGCGCTTCATGCCTAGCTTGGCAATGGCTTTATCGCAGCAGATCATCACGCCGCGGCCGGTCGCTTCGCGGCGGCCCGCCGACCCGCCCAGTTCGATGGGCTTGCCGGTAACTACGGCTGTGGTGGCCTGACCCACATGCATGGCGTACGTGTCCATCACCCAGGCCATCATCTGCTCGCCGGTGCCAACATCGGGAGCGGGCACATCGCGCTCCGGCCCAAGCCAGTTCACCAGTTCCGCGGTATACCGACGCGTCAGTCGCTCCAATTCCCCTCGCGACATTTTTCGCGGGTCGCAAATCACGCCGCCCTTTGCTCCTCCGAATGGAATGTTGACCACTGCGCACTTCCAGGTCATCCACGTCGCCAGCGCGCGCACTTCATCTATGGAAACGTCCGGAGCAAAGCGAATCCCGCCTTTGCCGGGTCCGCGTACCGTAGAGTGCAAAACGCGATAGCCAATGAACACTTCGAGTTGGCCATTGTCCATACCCACCGGAATGTATAGCGTGATTTCCTTACTGGGATATTTCAAATAGCGGTACAAGCCTTGCTCAAGCCCTAACTTATTCGCGGCCACTTCGAAGCGCGCTTCCGCGTTCTGATAAACATTCATCTCTTCCGGTGCAGGCGCTTGCGACATCTGAAGAATCTCCTTTGGATCGAACCTGCCCGACCATTATGTCCGTCGTTTCGCAATTCGCCCGAGCGGTGTGAGGCGCAGGAAGCGAACTGGAGAACCAAGAAAGAGGTGAATTCGGCGGGCAACCCACCGCTGACCCGTCACTTGGCCGGGCCGCCAGTATACGAACCTGCTTCGCTGCTCGCAAGCAGGAGAGCGTCCGTGTTTTCCAATTTTGTGAATAGGAAATTCTGAGAATTACATCCGTGGATTGAAATGGTCTTCGCAGGATACCCCGATGAGCCGCTGAAATTCACATTCGCCTGCGGATATCCTTATTGATGCACCATTGGACGCGCGACGATATTTCGCCTGCGAAAAAAACCAAACAAAGGTGAGCAGCGCGCCGAGAATCATGCCCCCAAACAGCAAGCTGACCACACGCGCAGCCACGTAGAAACTTCTGTCTGCCAAAACCGGCTCAATTCCGTTAGCGTGCTGAGCCTCGGCTGATTTCTTATTTGCCACGTCCAGCGCCGCCTCGCTGGGAACGTCTGAGAACTTCATCATGGCCACAAAGCTGTAGCCCCGGCGGGGAATCGTTTCGATATACAAGGGGCTTTCCGGACAATCACCCAGGACTTGTCGCAGTTTATTGATTGTGGTGTTGACATTGGCGTCGAGGTTAGTCAGAAACCTTTCGGCCCATAGTTGACGACGCACCTCTTTGCGGGTGACCACGTCACCAGCACGCCTCAGAAGCAGCACAAGGGCTTGGAAGAGCTTGGCCTGCACCTTAACGCGTCGGCCATTCTGATACAGCTCGGCACGCTCAAGGTCGGCCAGGAACGCCCCGAACCGCGCGTAACGACCCGGCTGCTGCTTTAGTAGGCCCTCGTTGGAATCCTGTTGCGCCACTACGTTGGGTTGTGCGCTCATCCTGCGGAGTCCTTTACGCTTGGGCGCCAGCACAATCAGTTTGCCGTTCGCCTCCTAATCGAGCTTAGACGTAAGTAGGCTAGCGGTTCAGGTCCCTGAACTTGTCAAATTTGTGTCTATTTAGGAGCGTTGCCTAGCTAAGGCGAAAGGTGCAGCCAGCTATTGCAAGCGGAATTGGATGGTCACGGCAAGGTGCATGGGAACCGGCTTGCCGTTTAACGTGGCGGGTTGATACTTCCACTGGCGCAGGGCGTCCATGGCCGCCTGATGCAGGAGGGACGGGCCGGAGACAACCTTCATCGTGGTGACGCGACCGTTGGCATCAACCAACGCGTCAACGCGGACACTGCCCGCAACGTGCTGCGACTTCGCCAATGCCGGATAGATTGGCGGCACCGAGGTAATCATCCGGGCTGGCGTGACATCGCCGCCCTGTGCAACAGGGGCTGCAGGAACTGCTGGCTGGTTCGTAGTATCTGCAAAATTTGCGCCCAGGGAACCTTCCCCAGGGGACACTGGGTCGCCGCTCAGCTCGAAAGTGGGCTCGACTGCACTATTTGCCTGTACATTTGTCGAGCGGCCGATTTTGGGCTTAGCCAAGCGGACGTGTCCGAGCGACGGCTTCTTTGTCTCTGGTTCGACGACCTCGATAGAGATCTCCGGTACCCTAACTACATCGCCATCTGAGTTAGCCTTGGGGATGCGCTCAGTAATCGCCGCGGGCTGCACTTTGCCCTGAGATGGAGAGGAGATCGCTGCCGGCGTTTCGGTTCGGACATTCGCGGCACTCGACCCTGTCACCGACGCCGAGGTCTGAGCGCTATTGACTGCTGGAAGTGCAGGCATAACGGGTGGCACAGTAGAAGCTAGCGAATTCGATTGCGATGAATTGCTTGCCGCTCCCGGCAATCCGAAGGAGTCGCGAAAATACCATGCACCGCTGGCCGTCGCAAGAATAAGTCCTGCCGCAATCGCCAGCCAAAGTCCTTTGCCGCTTCCCGGTTGCTTGCTCAGGTCGGGTGTGGCTGCACCGAAGAGCGAATTTCCAAACACCGCAGCACTGGCTCTTGGTCTTGGGGTGCTGGTTGATTTCTTCGGCGCGGTTGTTGCGGTGGGCTTTTGCAAAGAGGCCGAGTCCTCCACGGCCGCGGCCTGCCAATCGTCGGAATCGCTAGCGGAATCGTTCGCGCCTTCTTGTTCTGGTGCTACGTGAACGCCTGCATTGCGCGCCAAAGGCTCCAGCCAAGCCGGAATCTGGACTTCCTCGCTATCAAAACTTGACTTCGCCGCCGGCGTCCCTTGCGGAGCCGTTTGCGCTGAACGTAAGTCGACTTTGGCCGCGGCGATCTGCAACTTGGCGCTTGGGGGCTCTTCATTCACGATTTCAAGAATCTTTGCGGCGGCGTCTCCAAGCTCCTGCTTCGACGGCGACACGACTGGAACGGACGACTTCGCCTCGCTCTCCTTTTGTTCGGAGAAGAGCAGGGCTGATAGTTGTTCCTGCAAGCGGTTAGCTTCCAGCTTCAATCCATCAATGGAGCTTTCTGCGGGCGCCAGGAAATCAGCTTTGCTAGTCGGGCGCGAATCCGGCTTAATGTCGGTTTTGAATTCTTGCACCGCATCGGCGAGATTTGACGTTACGTTCTCGGCGGGTTGCTTGGCGTCGGCGTAGGAGGTGCCCCTCGGCTCCGTGCTCTTGGTCCGATCCGCCGCCATGAGCACGTCGGATTTTTGCGCGGTAACCGAACTCGCGCCACCCGTATTTCGGTCCCCCGGAAAGCGCATGCCCCAGAATCCGAGCACCGGCTCGGTGAATTCCAACTCCACGTAACCGCTGGCGCTGCGATAATTTTTGGATTTCACTACCTGGCAGACGACTTCTTTCCTTGTTTTGTCGTTGGTCAGAAAAAGAAGCTGCCCGGGTGCCACCGACGACGACAGCCTAATCACTGCTCCATTGGCAAGCACTAGTACGGTGGTGGTTGTTTCCGAAAACGGTTCCCGCTTATCACTGCCTTCCACCGCGCGTGCGCCGTTCACCGTCACCGGCACTTCCAGCGCAACGGGTTGTGCGCTGCTGACGTCTGCACCACTCGCTGGAGTTTTGGAGGCGCGTTCCGGCTTCTCCGATGAAATGGGAAGTGTAGTGCTGTCTTTCAGCGTCGGCGGCATGTCTTACTCGCTTGCAGAGAAAGTTTCGGCTGAGCTCTGCCGGCGCAGAGCTGTGGTCGAACCTCTTCATTGTTCAGGGCCTGCGAGCACACCAGCCATAGTACGTGCGTACTACGCTGGAAACAGACTGGCCTTTTGGACAGGTTTTAGGCGCAAAAACGAAGCCTAGGTTCCGAGCGGAGGCTTGAACTGCTCGTCAATTTCCACTTGATAGCCGGTCACCATCTTGTTGGTCTCATTGGCCATACCGATCACGGCTTGCAGTTCGTGGAACATCGCATCGGTCATCCCTTTGTTCCTGGCCGAAGCTGTATGTGACGCGATGCAATAGGAACAATTATTGGTCACGCTTACCGCAACGTAGAGGAGTTCCTTGGTTAGTGGGTCGAGTGCGCCGGGCGCCATTATTTGTTTGATGCTTTCCCAAGTGCGCTTTAGGGTCACCGGATCGTGCGCGATGGCCTTCCAGAAATTATTGATCCAGTCGATCTTGCGGGTGGCCATAATGTCGTCATAGATCGCGCGAACTTCCGGGCTGGCATCTTTGTATTCGATCAGCCTAAACATGGCCATGTCATTCTCTCCGCAAATTGCACTCGACGCTTTAAAACTAGCAGGAAGCACGGGGTAAGGCTAGGTCTCCTGTCCAGGCCCTATTAAAACGATATAATGGCTGCATTTTGAGCATGAAGCGCAGGGGATGACGCATGAAATTAAGTGGACCTGGGCTGGCGAAGACTGCCACCGTGTCTTGGGCTCTGACTGAGCCAATGACGGATCTATTCGCCACTCTATGGCTCGCCGACAATGCCGGCTCTTTCCTTGCAAATGGCGGAGCCGTTTTCTACCACTCGCCTATACAACCGGAACCGCTGCGTCCTGGCTGGCACGGGTGGAGCACCTACGGAGATTTTGTGGCCAATGAGAAGCTGGAGATTTCCCAACGCAGGTCGCAATACTTCGCCAGCCGCATTATAAATCTGGAATGGGTGAAGCATGGCGCGGGAACGCACCGAATCTCGCCTGCATTTTCCGACGTAACCGATGACGCAGGCCATACGCTGATCACGGTCTATGGGGCGAAGCGACCCGATGGCAAATGGTCATTGATGTTGATCAATAAAGACCCGTCCAATGCGCATGAAGTGAAAATTGAGTTCGACGATGGCAGTGGGTCGCCGGCACGCCGCTTCGCCGGTACCATCACCACATTAACTTTTGGCGCGGAGCGGTATGTTTGGCATCCGCAAGGTGCAAAGAGCCACGCCGACCCGTATGGGCGCAGGATTTACGCTGCCGAAGGCTTTCTGTGACTGTGCTTCGGGGAAAGCTCGATAGGAATTAAAGCAATTCGGCCCACGAAGAGCTGGTGTTAGCAGGAGCGCAGCGACTCGGCCAGCTCGAGGTTCGCTTGCAAGCGACGGTCTATCTGCACCGCAGCGTAGCGCGCGCAAACGGCGAGTTCGCGCTGGCTCCAGGCGCCGACCGCTGGCATGCTGCTGCCGACCAGCGAGGCGACGGCGTCCACCAGCCGGTAATAGACGCGAACCAGGCTCAAGCCATTGCCGCCAGGACGCAGCTCTGGGGTAAGTTCGTGGATACCCACAAGTGCCGGAAAATCCTCTCCGGTGAGTCGCCCATTTTGCGCCCCAGCGGCGGCTAGGACTCGTTCAGAAATGGGTTGAGCCGCGGCTCCGGCCAACATGGCTCGCCAGTAGTAGGCGGCGAACTGTGTCAGGGCAACGATCGAAATTGCAAATAGCATAGCGGCGAGCATCCCTCAGCCTCTTTCTCTTTGCACGCATAAGTCTGCCTGCGATGCACTGCGCGACCAATAGCTCCGGAGTACCAGCCGCGTAGACCTCTCTAAATTATTAAAAACACAACATTTATCGGTGAAGGCCAGCATTCAGGCTTGTACTTGCGTGTTTTGCTTTGCTCTTCTATCCTCCTCCCCTGCCATTTACATGGAGGGATCATGGGCTTTGGCCGAATCAGCGCGTTGGCAGTGCTTTTCATGGCACTCGTTGTCGGGGCCCTGCGGGCTCCGAAACTGAGCGCTGCCTCCAACGAACACGAGAGCGACCGTGCGGCCATAACAAAAATTCTTGAGGCTCAGCAGAATAATTGGAACCAGGGCAATGTGGAGGCATTTGTGGAAGGCTATTGGCGTTCTCCGGATTTGACATTTTCCGGGAGCGGCGGGATTGCGCGCGGGTGGGATGGCGTGCTTGCCCGGTACAAGAAAAATTACCCCGACCGCGCGGCGATGGGTCAACTCGATTTTTCGGGTCTCGAATTTCATTTTCTTAGCAACGATGCCGCCCTGGTGCTTGGGCATTGGCATCTTGCTCGTGCGCGCGGTGATATTGGAGGAGTTTTCTCCTTGGTGTGGCAACGTTTTCCTGAGGGCTGGCGCATTATTCACGATCACACCAGCACGTTGGAGAAGGCGAATTAAGGCCGAAGAGTAAGCTGGCTGCTCGCGACAGAGTGACGGCTCAGTTCATCTAACCGAAGCGTGATTCTTATGTTTGCGTAGCATATTTAGTGGGCAGCGAGGACTGGTGTAAGGACAGATGCGTTTATTGAAAATAAATTGTCACACGCGGCAACGCGCGGAGGCTACCGGATGGTAGCGAACGCGGTGCATCTCGCTCTTGCTGGATTTGGGATAATCGCCGCGATGATGCTGGCGCTTTGGATTATTCACTTGCTGCTGCGCAACGCTGCGATTGTGGATGTAGGTTGGGCGGCCGGCCTGGCTACACTGGCAATTTTTTACGCTGCGCTTGGACCGGGATATTCTGCGCGCAAATGGGCAATGGCGGCGATGGCCGGCTTTTGGGGATTGCGGCTCGCGATTTATTTGCTTTTTTCGCGCGTGCTTGGCAAGCCCGAAGAAGGGCGTTATATCCAATTGCGCCGCGAATGGAAGACGCATCTTGCGTTACGCTTCTTGTTTTTTTTCGAGTTTCAGGC
>Ga0137418_10003280_pt1 | contig 14876 bp, 14 predicted proteins | sample CZODoug3_1_2_16f_FD_122242 | JGI IMG/M metagenome (GOLD analysis project Ga0137418, IMG submission 122242) | Vadose zone soil fungal communities from Angelo Coast Range Reserve, California, USA - CZODoug3_1_2_16fungal (Hybrid Assembly) | ecosystem: Environmental > Terrestrial > Soil > Vadose... | reverse complement strand
CACGCCGTCGGCGAGCAGGAACGCAACCGCCCGGGCGTGATCGGAGAGCACCCGGTATGACGCGCCGCGTTCGCCCCGGTCGTATCGCTTCCCGATCACCTCGACCGCCCGCTCGATGAGCGGCGTGAACAGATCGGTGTCGAAGTTGGACGGAACGCCTTGCATGACTGCAGCAATACGCTCGAGACCGGCGCCCGTGTCCACCGAGGGAGCGGGGAGCGGGGAGCGAGAGCCATCGGTCTGCTGATCGAACTGCATGAACACGAGGTTCCAGATCTCCAGCAGCTTCCCTTCCTCGCTCAGCGCGACGAATTCGTCGAGGCTCAGTTCTCGCTTCCCGCCTCCCCCCTCCCGCATCCCGCGCGTGTCAACCAGTATCTCCGTGCAAGGCCCGCACGGGCCGGTTTCGCCCATCTGCCAGAAGTTGTCCTTGTCGCCCAGTCCGTAGATGCGCGACTCGGGGATCCCCGCGATCTGGCGCCACAGCCGGCGGGCCTCATCGTCGCTGTGGTGCACCGTGACGTACAGCCGGTCGGGAGCGATGCCGAGCCAGTCCTTCCCCGTCACCCACTCCCAGGCGTACTCGATCGCTTCCTTCTTGAAGTAGTCCCCGAAGGAGAAATTGCCCAGCATCTCGAAGAACGTGTGGTGACGGGCCGTGTGGCCGACCTGCTCCAGGTCGTTGTGCTTGCCGCCCGCCCGGACGCACTTCTGGCAGGTGACGGCGCGCTTGGAGTCGCGGCGTTCCAGGCCCTGAAACACGCGTTTGAACTGCACCATCCCCGCATTCGTGAATAGCAGCGTGGGATCATCCGCAGGGACGAGCGACGAGCTGGGCACCTCCTGGTGGGACCGTGGAGGCGTCTTGAAATAGTCGACGAATTTGCGGCGGATGTCGGCGGACTTCATGGGCCGGAATATAGCACGGCCTTTCGGCAACCTGAAGAGCAACTAGGACTTAGGTGTGGCTATAGCGCCTCGATGATCGTGCGAACCACAGGCCCTGCAAACCCTCGGCGGGCAAGGAACGCAACCAGCCGCCGCTTCCGTACCGGACCTGGTAGTCCCGCCAGTTGTCGGGCGCGCTTCTCCGCGACGGCCCGCACGACCGCGTCGGGATCGACGCCGTCATCGGCGAGTGCGGTCCGGACCGCCTCCTCCGCGACGCGGCGTTCCACGCCCTGCGACAGAAGGTCGCGCACCAAGCGCATCGGGCCGCGACCGCGAGCAGCCTTGGTACCCGCGTAATCGCGCGCGAAGCTCGCGTCATCGAGCAGGCCCTGGCCCGCCAGGCGCTCGAGCGCCCCGTCCACGGCGGCAGGGGGATGCTGCTTCTGAAGCAGGCGACGCCGCAGGTCAAACCGCGCGTGGGCGCGACGCGCGAGGGCGCGCAGGCCCGCGCGGTGCGCGCCCTCCAAATCCGCGAGCGCCTGGAGCCGATCGAAGACGGGCGCGGGAATCTCGGCGCCGATCTGCAGGCCCAAGGGGGCGAGATCCACGGCGGGGAGAGACGCAAAACGCCCCCGATCCACCTCGACCAGCCGGTAGTCCGGCCGGTGCGGATCGGGGGCGAGCCCGGTTAGCAGCATTGCTACTCCTCGGGGGTGGCGGCCTCGTCGTCCTCACCCGCCGCCGGACTGGGAGGGGCTTTGACGCCGAGGTGCTCCTTCACGCGGGCTTCGACCTCGGCCGACATGTCGGGATGGTCCTTCAAGTACAGCTTGGCGTTTTCGCGGCCCTGCCCGATGCGCTCCTTGCCGTAGGAGTACCAGGCGCCCGACTTGTCGATGATCCCGGCTTCTGCGGCGATGTCGACGAGTAACGACTCGTGGCTGATGCCCTCGTCGAACATGATGTCGAACTCCGCCTGACGGAACGGCGGCGCCACCTTGTTCTTCACGACTTTCACGCGGACGTGGTTGCCGATCACCACCTCGCGATCCTTCACCGGAGCGATGCGCCGCATGTCGAGGCGCACGGAGGCGTAGAACTTGAGCGCGCGTCCGCCGCTCGTCGTCTCCGGATTGCCGAACATCACGCCGATTTTCTCGCGCAGCTGGTTGATGAAGATCACCGAGGTGCGCGAGCGGTTGATCGCGCCGGCGAGCTTGCGCAGCGCCTGGCTCATGAGCCGCGCCTGGAGGCCGGGCAGCGAGTCGCCCATGTCGCCCTCGATTTCGGCCTTGGGAACGAGCGCGGCCACGGAGTCGATGACGACCACGTCGACGGCGCCCGAGCGCACGAGGATTTCGCAGATCTCGAGCCCCTGCTCTCCCGTGTCGGGTTGCGACACGAGCAGATTCTCGATGTCCACGCCGAGTTTCTTCGCGTATTCGACGTCGAGCGCGTGCTCGGCGTCGATGTAGGCCGCGGCGCCGCCGAGGCGCTGCGCGTGGGCCACGACGTGCAGCGCGAGCGTCGTCTTGCCGCTCGACTCAGGACCGAAGATCTCCGTCACCCGGCCGCGCGGAATGCCGCCGATGCCGATCGCGGCGTCGAGGTTGATCGCCCCCGTGGAGATTCCCTCGAGCCGCACCTGCGGCGTGTCGGAACCCATTCGCATGATCGAGCCTTTGCCGCACGTCTTCTCGATCTGCGTGATAGCCAAGGTGAGCGCTTTCCGGCGGTCGTCGGAGAGCTTGGTCGTTTCGCGGTTCTCGGAGGGGGCTGCCATGGTTGTCCTCGACATGGGTTCTCGGCCTCTTGAGTTGAGGCCCGAATATATACCGAAGCTGCTACGGCTGCAACTATCGCCAACCGGGGCGGAACGCGTCTTCCACGTGCTCTAACTTGTTCCCCACCAAAGCAATACAGTCGAAGCGATAGACGCCGGAGGGCTTCCCGTGACGATCCACCCAGACGCGAGCGGCTTTCACGATCTCGCGCCGCTTGGCGCCCGTCACCGCCTCCAATGGACTCCCAAACGCGTCCCCCTGCCGGGCCTTCACTTCGACGAACGCCACCAGGTGTCCGCGGCGCGCGACGAGATCGACCTCCACGCGCCCGACCCGGAAGCGATGCGCCACGATGTCCCAGCCGCGGCTCTGGAGGTACCGGATCGCCCGTTCCTCGCCGGCGAGCCCGCGCTTGTGGCGGTCGTCGGTCCATTGCTCCGGGTCGCTGCGAATCCCGCTGTCCACGGCGGCAACCTAGCACGCTAGCGCTCGGGCCGGTAACCCAATGTACGCGCGCGGTGCCCTATTCACTCGCGCCGACGATTTCGTCGAGCTCCTCGAGTCCCACCAGGACATCACGCGGCTTGGAGCCGTTCGCCGGTCCCAGAATCCCGGCCATTTCCAGCTGATCGATAATGCGCGCGGCGCGTCCGTACCCGATGCTCATGCGTCGCTGCAAGAGCGACGTCGAGCCGAGCTGGTTCTGAATACACACTTCGGCCGCTTGACGGAAGAGCGGATCGCGCTCTCCTGACCCCTCCCCCATCCCACCGCCATCCTCCCCCGCCTTCGCCGCTTCCTCGAGCGCGGCGACCTGCTCGTCGATCGACGGTTTGCCGGGCACCGGGACCGCCGCACGTGCGTGCGCCTTGTACCAATCCATCAGTTTCTCCGTCTCATCGGTCGAAATGAACGCCCCCTGCACGCGCATCGGCTCGCTCTTGCCGGGCGGGAGAAACAGCATGTCGCCGTTGCCGAGCAGCGTCTCGGCGCCGTTCTGGTCGAGAATGGTGCGGCTGTCGACCTTGGCCGAGACGCGGAACGCAATGCGGCAGGGAAAGTTCGCCTTGATGAGACCGGTGATCACGTTCACCGAGGGACGTTGCGTCGCGAGAATCAGGTGCACGCCGATGGCGCGCGCCTTTTGGGCCAGCACCGCGAGCGGCGTTTCGATCTCTCCCTGAACCGTGAGCATCAGGTCGGCCAGCTCATCGACGACGAGCACGATGTACGGGAGGATGCCGTCCTTGTACTCCGCATCGAACGGCAGCTCCTTCTGAATCCCCGCTTGTGTCGCGAGCGTTTCGCGCGGCCCCTTCAGGGGTTTCTTCTCTTCGACCTTGCGATTGAAGTCCCCGATGTTCCGCGCGTGATTCGCGTGCAGCAACTTGTAGCGGCGCTCCATTTCCCACACCGCCCACTTGAGCACGTTCGCGGCCTTGTGGTGGCTCGTCACCACCGGCAGCCCCAGATGGGGCAGCGCGGCGTACATCGACAGCTCGACCATCTTCGGATCGATCATCAGGAGCTGCAGCTTCTCGGGCGGATGCGCGTACACGAGGCTCGTGATGATCGCGTTGATGCACACCGATTTTCCCGAGCCGGTCGCGCCCGCGATCAGGAGGTGCGGCATCTTGGCCAGATCGTCGACGACCTCGTCCCCCTCGAGGTTACGGCCCAGGACCACCGGCAGCGTCCGCGTGGGGCGCCGGAACTCCGCCGTGTCGATCAACTCGCGGATGTGCACCATGCGCGGCGTCGGGTTCGGGACCTCGATCCCGATCGCGGCCTTCCCGGGAATCGGTGCCACGATGCGCAGCGACTGCGCCCGCATCGCCAGCGCGAGGTCGTCGGCGAGCGCCGACACCCGGCCGACTTTGACACCGCGGCCCGGTTCGAGCTCGTAGCGCGTGACCACGGGACCTACCGTCTTGTGGATGATCTGCGCGCCTACACGGAACGTCTCGAGCGTCGCGACGAGCCGCCGCCCCATCTCTTCGATGGCGACCGCGTCGGCGTCTCCCGAGGCCGCGGGCGGCTCCGTCAGCAGGTCGATGGGCGGGAGGAGCACGCCGGCCGGCGGAGGCGGGGCCGGTTTGGACGGCGGAGTCGGCTTCGGTTTCCGGTCCTTCGGGACGGGGGACGGGGGATGGGGGATGGGAACGGGGACGGCGGGTTGCTCCGCCGTGACGCGCTTCGGCTTCGGAACCGGTTTCTCCCCGTCCCGGCCTCTGAGCATCGCCAGCGGATGCCACCCCACCGTGACGATCCCCAGCGCCGACAGCGCGAAGAGCCCCGCCAGTACGGCACCGGCCGTCCCCACTGCCCCCTGGATGCCACTCGCCAGGAACTGCGGGAAGAGGCCGACGAGCTTCTGGGACGCAGTCCACTGGGGGTAGGCGTTTGGAAAGACGGGGCCGAGGCCGATCGCGATGCCATAGGGGACGAGGAGGATGAGACCGGCACCCAGCGCCGCGGCGCGGCCCCACGAGAGCGGTCCCAGCCGCTCGAAGGCGGCGAGGGCCCACCCGACGCCCAGGACCGGCAGCACCACCGCGCCCAACCCGAACATCTGCCACAACATGCCGCCGATCTCGCGGCCCCAACTGCCGGTCAGCGGGAGCTGCAGGAGGGTGAGACCGAAGAACAGTCCCAGCAGCAGTGCGGCGACGCCGATCAGCTCGTTGCGGGCCTTCTTATTCATGCCGTGATGCGGCGGTCGGCGTACACCGGGACGACCGTGAACCGGTCGGGGCGCGCGCAGAAAGACACGTCCTCGCCGAGACCCGTCTCGAGGAGCTGGCGGGCGGCGTCGCTGCGGTCGAACGCGTCCTCCCAACCGCCTTGCTGTCCCGCCAGGTCGAGCGAGACCTGTGCGGCGTCGTTGAGACTCACCTTCCGGGTGCCCTTCTTCACCGTCTTGATGAGCCGCCCCGCGGTATAGGCGTCCTCGAGCGCGAACTGCTTCTCCCGGCCGGCGCAGATGATCACCAGGTCCCCGCGATCGGCCCACAGTGCGCGGGCCCGCTCGGCGACCGCGCTGAAGTTGAGAGCGGCGGCGACCAACACCGGGTCGCCGCCCTGAGCCGCGACGAGGGCCGGCGTGCCGTTCGTGGTCGCGAGATACACGGTCTTGCCGCCGACCGCCTCCGCCGTCATCTCGCGCGGCGAGTTGCCCAGGCCGAACCCCTCGATCTTGACCATGCGCCGCTCCCCGGCGAGCACCATCCCGTCCTTCTCGAGGTTCGCCGTGAGGCGGACCGCCTCCTCGGACGTGGCGGCGGGGACGACGGCCTTGGCCCCCGCCGACAGGGCCGTAACGATGCTGCTCGTCGCGCGTAGCACGTCGATGACGACCACCCCCCGGCCCGTAAGATCACCTGCGTTCAGGCCGAGTGGGGTGAAGTAGACGTCAATCTTCATGCTGGATCTTTGAGGAGCTGCGGCTCGCGCTCGAGGAACTTCGTGTCGACCTTCCCCTCGATGAAGTCGGGGTGGCGCATTACCCGGCCGAGGAATGGAATCGTGGTGGTCACGCCCTCAATGATAAACGAGTCGAGGGCCTGGCGCATACGCGCCAGGGCCTCCGCCCGGTTATTGCCGTGCACGATCACCTTGGCGAGCAGCGAATCGTAATAGGGCGGCACTGTGTAGCCGGCGTAGATGTGCGTGTCGACCCGGACGCCTGGCCCGCCGGGCGGATGATACGCGGTGATCAGTCCCGGGGACGGCTGGAAGTTGCGGGCCGGGTCCTCCGCGTTGACGCGGCATTCGATGGCGTGGCCGCGCAGCCGGTTGCCGTTCATCACGAACGACAGCGGTTCTCCCGCCGCCACGCGGATCTGCTCCTTCACGAGGTCGAAGTTCGTGCACATCTCCGTCACCGGATGCTCGACCTGGATCCGCGTGTTCATCTCCATAAAGTAGAAGGAGCCGTCCTCGTCGAGCAGGAACTCGATCGTCCCGGCGCCCACATACCCGATCGATTCGGCCAGCTTCACCGCCGCGTCGCCGATGTCTTCCCGCAATGTCTGGTCGAGCGCAGGGCTCGGCGCTTCTTCGATCAACTTCTGGTGGCGGCGCTGCACCGAGCAGTCGCGCTCGCACAGGTGCATCACCTTCCCGTGCGTGTCACCCATGATCTGGAATTCGATGTGGCGCGGCCGAGCCAGGTATTTCTCGAGGTAGACCTGCCCGGAGCCGAACGCGGCGAGTGCTTCCTGCGTGGCGAGGTTGAAGGCCTGTGGGAACTGCTCCTCGTCCGCCGCGACCCGCATCCCCTTCCCGCCGCCCCCCGCGGCCGCCTTGATGATGACCGGATACCCGATCTTCGCGGCAATCTCGAGGCCCTCGTCGGGGGACTCGACGGGCCCGGGGGAGCCCGGCACCGTCGGCACCTTGAGCTTCTGGGCGATCTTGCGGGCGGTGGCTTTGTCGCCCATCTGGCGGATCTGATCGGGCGTGGGGCCGATGAACGTGATGTTGGAGGCGCCGACCTTCTCGGCGAACTCCGGGTTCTCGGCGAGGAAGCCGTACCCCGGATGGATCGCGTCGGCGCCCGTGATCTCGGCGGCCGCGATGATTCGGGGGATGTTGAGGTAGCTGTCGCGGCCCGGCGGCCGGCCGATGCAGACGTCGTCGTCGGCGAAGCGGACGTGCAGGCACTCGCGGTCCGCCTCGGAGTACACCGCCACCGTGGCGATGCCGAGCTCCTTGCACGCCCGGATGACCCGCAGGGCGATCTCCCCGCGGTTCGCGATCAGCACTTTCTGGAACATCAGGGCGTCAGTTCGATCGCTCCGGCTTGGTCGGCGCCGCCCAGCCGGTTCCCCGAGGAATCCACGCCCGACACCTTCAGCGCGAACTCGCTCGGGTTCGAACAGTAGAAGATCGCACTCTCGTAGCTGATCACGCCCTGCTGGTACCAATGGAAGAGGGACTGGTCGAAGGTCTGCATCCCGTATTGCACGGAGCCCTCGGCGATCAGATCCGGAATGCTCAGCTGTTTCGCGAGGTCGCGCACGTTGTCGGCCACCGCCGCCGTGTTGATCAGCACCTCGGCCGCCGGCACGCGGCCGCGGCCGTCCTTGCGCGGCACGAGGCGCAACGAGATCACGGCCTGCAACGCGGTAGACAGGAGGTGGCGGATTTCGTCGTGCTGGTGCGGCGGGAAGAACGAGATGACGCGGCTGATCGTCTGCGTCGCGTCGGTCGTGTGCAGCGTCGAGAAGACCATGTGGCCCGTGTCCGCCGCTTTGAGCGCCGTATCGAGCGTCTCCATGTCCCGGATCTCGCCGATCAGAATCACGTCCGGGTCCTGCCGCAGCACGTGCCGCAGCGCGGAGTTGAACGACAGGGTGTCGTTGCCGACCTCGCGCTGCGAGATGTTCGCCAATTGATCGCGATGCAGGAACTCGATCGGGTCCTCGATCGTGATGATGTTGACGCGCCGATTCGTGTTGACGTGGTTGATCATCGCGGCGAGCGCAGTCGACTTGCCCGACCCGGTCACGCCCGTCACGAGGACGAGCCCGCGCGGCTTCAGCGCGATCTCTTCCATGACGGGCGGGAGGCTCAGCTCCTTGATCTGCTTCACCTCGTAGGGAATCGCGCGGAACGCGAACGCCACCGTGCCGCGTTGCTGATACACGTTCGTGCGGAACCGGCCGACGCCGGGCACGCCGATCGCGAAGTCCGCTTCCTTATGCTCGGCGAATTCCTTCACCTGGCGCGGTGTCATGATCTGCTCGGCAAGCGACTTCAGCTCCTCGGGCTTCAAGGCCTGAGTGTCGAGCCCCACCAGCTCACCATTCACGCGGATGGTCGCCGGCCGGCCCACCTTGAGCAGCAGGTCGGAGCCATTGCGCTGGACCATCGTCGTGATGGCTTGCTTGAAGTTGAACGCTACGGGAGCCGCGTCAGCCATTGGGATCCACCCGGAAGAGGACCTGCCCGAACTCGACCGGCTGCGCGTTTTGGACGCACACTTCCTTCACCACCCCGCCGACCTCGGACTCGATTTCGTTCATGATCTTCATCGCTTCGATGATGCACACGACCTGGCCGACGTTGACCCGGCTCCCGACCTTCACGTAGGGTTGCGCTCCCGGCTCAGGCGCCGGATAGAAGGTCCCGACCATCGGTGACGGGATCGCGAGCAGATGCGAGGCCGGTGCGGGCGCCAGGGCGGCGGGCGCCGCCTGGGAGGGGACGTGACCGGGCATCGCTTGGGCGGCGCCCATACCGGGGGCCTGCGACACGACCACGTGTCCGCTGGCACTCCCCAGGACGTGCCCCGCCTTCGAGACCCGCACCGACGACCATGCCCCAAATAGCCCGCGCCGGATCTCGATGGCGCCCACGTCCGGGGCGTCCTTCAGGATCTGCACGAGCTGCGCGATGATGTCGAGCTTCATACCGTCAAAATACCCCCCATCGGGCCCTACACCAGTTCCACGAGATCCGTGCAGCCATCAGACAACAACACGGGGCCGTCCGCCGAGAGATGGACGTCGTCCTCGATGCGCACGCCCCCCCGACCCGGCACGTACACCCCCGGCTCGATCGTCACGACTGCGTCCAGGGGCAAGGGGTCCACCGCCGTCCGGGCGAGTCGCGGCGCTTCGTGCACTTCGAGCCCCAACCCGTGACCGGTGGAGTGGCCGAACGCGTCGCCGAAGCCCCGCGCCTCAATCGGATCCCGCGCGAGCGCGTCGGCGTCGCGGCCCGGCATCCCCGCCCGCACGCCCTCGCGCGCCCGTCGTTGCGCGCCGGCGACGAGATCGTACAAGGCCCGCTGCGCCTCCGTCGCCCGCGCACCCACCACGACCGTGCGGGTGATGTCGGCGCAGTACCCATCGACGACGGCGCCAAAGTCTAGCAGCAGCCACTCCCCCGCCGCCACCACGCGACGGCTGGTGTGCGCGTGCGGCAGCGCGCTGCGAGGGCCCGACGCGACGATGGCCGGGAACGGATGGCCTTCGCTGCCGAGCCGGCGGAGCTGGCCTTCGAGCGCTCCGGCAATCTCGAGCTCCGTCTGACCCGGCCGTACGGTCGCGATCGTCGCCCGCCACGCATCGCCCGCGAGCGCGGCCGCGGCGCGGATCGCCGCGACCTCCGCCGGATCTTTGCGCGCGCGCAGCCGCTCCACCATTTCGCCGGTCGGCTTCCACCGCCACGCCTTCCCGACGCCGCCGACCGCAAAGCGCTCGGCATCCTTGACCGTGACCGCGTGCGCCTCGTACCCCACGGTCGCGAGCGGCCCCAGAGTGGGCAGCTCTTTGAAGAGGCGGTCCCACACGCTCGCCCCTTCGATCTCCAAGCGGGAGACGGCACCCGCTTCCTCCCGCGCCTGCTCGGCGTAACGGAAGTCGGTCACCAGGAGCAGATCGGCTCGCGTCGCAACCGCCACGCCAGCCGAGCCGCTGAATCCCGTCAGATACCGGATATTGGGGCGCGAGGTGACGAGGAGCGCGTCGAGGTCTTCAGCTTCGAGGACCGCGACGAGCGCCGCGTGTCGATCGCGACGCCTATCGCCGCTCGAGGAGGCGGACAAGGGCCTCGAGTCCCAGACGATAACTGTCGGCCCCAAACCCCGTCACGACGCCGACCGCGAGATCGGCCAACAGCGAGCGACGCCGTTCCGGCTCGCGGGCGAAGATGTTGGACAGATGTACCTCGACGAACGGCACCCGCACGGCCAGCAGGGCATCCCGGACCGCGAGGCTGGTGTGTGTGAACGCGGCCGCGTTGATCACCGCACCGTCGGCCCGGCCCTTCAGACCCTGGATCGCCTCCACCAACGCACCTTCATGGTTCGTCTGCGTCCAACTGCACTCGACGCCGAGTCCACGCGCCTGTTCTCGGATGGCTGTTTCGATCTCCGCGAGACTCACGCGACCGTAGACCTCCGGTTCGCGCTCGCCCAGCAGATTCAAGTTGGGGCCGTTGAGGACGGCGATGTGCACTAGGACTTGAGCTTTTTCAGCCACTGCTGGAATTGGTCGGCTTCTGCTTCATCCTCAGGTGGGCGCTGCGCGCGCCCGGAAGAACGGCCCGGCGTCCGCGCGCTGCCCGGCTCGACCGGCGCCCCTGCCGCACCCCCTTCTCCACCGCCAGCCGCTGCTGCCGGTGCGGCCGCTGCCCCTCCCCCAGAGCCACCGAAGAAATCATCGAATGAGAACGGGGCCCCACCGGAGCCGCCAGCGGGCGCCGGTGGGGCGGCCCCGTCTCCAGCGGCGGGCGCGCTCGTCGAGCGCCGCGCCGAATCGTCGCCGAAGACCGAGTCCAGCGAGATGTGATCCTGCGCCGGATGCGACGGCTCACCGGGCGCGCTCATGGCGCCGTCGGCGCCATCGAATGCCGCCTCGAGCGTGCTCTGCTGTGCCGCCGGTGCAAGTTCTGGTTCCGGCGCGCGTGCGGGCTCGCGCGTGGGCTCTGCAGCCGGAGCGGGAGACGGCGCAGATCCGCGACCCGACCAAATGCCCTTCAGGAACGCTTGCGCCGACACGCCGGACCCACCACGGCGCGCGCCCCCGCCGCCGGTCAGCTGCTCGACGCGGCGCCGCAGCTTGGCGTCTTTCGGGCGCTGCGCGAGCAGGGCCTGGTAGACGCGCAGCGCGTCCTGCTGGTGCCCCTGTTTCAGGTACAGCTCGGCCATCGTCTCGGTCAGCACGGGCTCCGCTTGCGACAGCGTCGCGGTATCGGCCGCGCCGTCGTCGTCGGACAACGCGACGGCTGCGGGCAGCGCGGCCGCGGGCGGTGGAGGCGGAGGAGGTTGCGGCGCTGGAGGTGGGCGTCGCGGCGCCGGCACCGGGGGAGGCGCCTCCGCGGCCGGCATGTCGTCCGGCATGATGAGCGGCAGGTCGACCTGCGGCATCGCGTCGTCGATCAGCTCGGGCAGCGGCGCCGGCGCGTCGGCGGCATCCGGAGTATCGAGCTTGAACATCCCGGAGCCCTCGTACTGCGTGCGCGCCAATCCAATGACGTCCACTTGCTCGATCTGCTGCGAGTTGAGCTCGACATCTTCCTGGACTTCCAGTCCTTCGGCCTTCGCCGCCGCGTGCGCCGAGGCGTTGAAGTCCAGCCCTCCCTCGAACGTTTCGACGTCCGGCGATCGGTTTGTCGTCGCCTGCAGGGGGGCAACGGACTCGGGCGTCTCGTGCTCGACCTCGAAGTCGGGCTTCGCCAACGGCGCCGTTTCGGCCTCGGCGATCGCGACGGGCCTGGCGGTCGCGGCCTTGGTCTTGGCCCGCGCCAGCGCTTCGGCGGCGTCGCCATTCAGGGGGTCGGCGTTGAGGAGCCGGCCGAGCCAGTCGACGGCCTCGTCGAACCTGCTGTTCCGCTCCGCGATTTCGCCCAGGATCTTCAGGGCGATGATGTTTTCGGGATCGAGCGCCAGGACCTTCTGGAACCCCTCCTTGGCCCCGGCGTCGTTCTTCATGTCGATCAAGCAGCGCCCGTAGACGATATGGGCGCTGATATAGTCGGGGTGCAGGGCCAGGCCATTCTGACACAACTCGATGGCCCTATCTAGTTCTCCCGCTTTACGATAGGCGTCGGCCAGGGGCGCAAAATTTCGCCCCTTGGGGTTTTCGGCCCAACGACGCTCGAGTTTCTCTATCTCGCTGGTGTAGGCCACGCCCTAAGTCTATGTGGGAATTGGACGAAGATAGTGTTCGGCTGGCGTCGCTGTCAAATCTTCGGAACCTTCGGTCGCTTGAGTTTGTGCGTTGTCATCCCTAGACTTATGCCCCTTCGCCTGTCCTGTCCTTCGAAAAAGGATTGTCAGTCATGGTGCTTCGGGCGCTCCGCAGCCACGCTAAGTGGGTGTTCTTCCTCCTGGTCGTGATTCCGTTCATTGCATGGGGCGTGTTTCGGGGTGCCAGTGGTTTGAACGAGATGGGAGGCGCGGGGGGCGACGTCGTTCTGAGCGTGAATGGCCAAAAGGTGCACGCGCCGGAGTTTCAGCGCCGCACTCAGAACGCCACCGAGCTGTACCGCCAGCAAACGGGGACCACGTCGCTGACGAAAGAGGATGAACAGCAGATCCAGGAGCAGGTCACCAACCAGCTGATCCAGGAGATGCTGCTGCAGCAGGAATACGGCCGGCTCGGCATCCAGGTGAGCGACGAGGAGATCATCGACGCCGCTCGCACGTCTCCGCCGCCCGAAGTGACGAACGATCCTCAGTTCAAGACCGATGGCCAGTTCGACATCCGCAAGTGGCAGCAGTTCCTGCAGTCGGGAGCCGACCGCAACACGCTCGCGCAGATCGAGGCGCTGTACCGCGAGCGCATTCCGCAGATCAAGTTGGCGCAGTACATCACCACGGACGTCTACGTCTCGGACGCGAAGCTGTGGCGGATGTACAAGGACGCGCACGACTCCGCCACCGTCGCCGTGCTTCCCGTCTGGCCATACCTCCTCACCGACTCCATTGCGGTGAGCGACGCCGAGCTGCAGAGCTACCTCGACAAGCACCCGGACGACTTCAAGCGCCCCGCGATGGCGTTCGTCCAGTTCATCGCGATCCCGCGGCTGCCGAATCCCGCCGACAGCGCCGCGGCTCGCGCCCGTCTCGCCAAGGTCCGCGCCGAGCTCGCGCGCGGGGTGAAGTTCGAGGATGTGGCGCGGCGCGAATCGGCCGACACGGTGAGCGGCAAACAGGGTGGCGACTTGGGATGGGTGAAGCGCGATGAGCAGGCGTTCGACCCCGAGTTCATGGCCGGCCTGAAGGGTCTCGCACCCGGGCGGGTCTCGCCACCGGTGCTGAGCCAGTTCGGCTACCACCTCATCCGCGTGGACGCGGTGAAGGGCGACTCGCTCAAGGTGCGCCACATTCTCGTCGCCGTCGATCTGCTGGCCGACCACCTCGACGCCGTCGAGGCGCGCGTAGACAGCGTGGAGCGCTTGGCAGCCGACCAGACGAACGGGGCGCTGCTGGACACGGCCGCCCATCGCTTCAACCTCCCCGTGGCGCCCGTGTATCGGGTCGTCGACGGCGAGCGTTTTACGCTGGGGCGCTACGCGATTCCCGACGTGGGCGTGTGGGCGTTCCAGGCCCACGTGGGGGAGACGAGCCCGGTCGTCGAGGCGAAGCCGGCGTACTACGTGTTCCGGCTCGACTCGCTCGTCCCCGAGGGCGTCCCGCCCCTCGGCGACGTGCGCGAGCAGGTCCTGCGGTTGGTCAAGCTCGAGAAGCAGAAGCAGATCGCCAAGCACCGCGCGGACTCGCTCGCGGCAGCGCTGCGCGGCACCCCCAATCTGCCCGCGATCGGGGCCGCGCGCGGCCTTCCCGTGCAGCGCCTCGGTCCGTTCACGAGGCTCAAGCCGCCCAGCTATCTGGCGAGCGAGCCGCTCGCGGTGGGGACGGCCTTCGGGCTACGCGTCGGGGAGCGAAGTGGGGTGATCGTCGGACTGCGCGGCGAGTTCATCGTCGAGTCGCTGGGTCGCAAGATGGCCGACTCGTCGGCGTGGGTGAAACAGAAGGATGCGCAGCGGGCCCAGATTCTCAGCGCCGTGCGCCAGGCGCGGATTCAGCAGTACGTGGACGCCCTGCGCGCCCGGGCGAAGATTTTGGACCGGCGCAAGGAAATCTTCCGTACGCAGGCGTCCGGGGACGCCGCGACGAGCTAACCCCCCTACTCCACCAACCGCTTCGGCTTCGCGTCGCGCGGCGGCTCGTTGTCGGGGAGCCGCTGGATCGAATCCTCCGCGTCGGAGAGGGCGCGCTTGAACTCGCGCAACCCCTTCCCGACCGCGCGGCCGGCGTCGGGCAGCCGATTGGCGCCGAACACCAGTAGCACGATCAGCAGCAGGATGACGATCTCGCCGCCGCCCAGATTGCCGAGTCCCATTGACGAGCTCCTTTACTGACTCAGCCGCTTCGGAGCGGAGCCCTGCGCCGGCGGCAGCGGCGTTTCGGACGGCGGCGGCTCCACGGCTTCGTCGGACTTCAGGCCACGCTTGAATTCCTTGATCCCCTTCCCGATCGACGCACCGATCTCTGGAATTCGTTTCGCGCCGAAGAAGAGCACGAGGATCAGGAGGAGGATCGCGATTTCGGTGAAGCCGAGATTGGCCATAAGTCCTCGTTTAGAAGAGCGACCGAGCGACGAAATACGCGATCGCGACACCCACGACCGCGAGCAGCGATACGTCAAGCCCGATCGGCCCCAGGGTGATCGACACGACCAGCAG
>Ga0137418_10003279_pt1 | contig 14877 bp, 10 predicted proteins | sample CZODoug3_1_2_16f_FD_122242 | JGI IMG/M metagenome (GOLD analysis project Ga0137418, IMG submission 122242) | Vadose zone soil fungal communities from Angelo Coast Range Reserve, California, USA - CZODoug3_1_2_16fungal (Hybrid Assembly) | ecosystem: Environmental > Terrestrial > Soil > Vadose... | reverse complement strand
CCAATCGTGCCGACGAACAGACCGCTCTCCATTGGCTTTTATATCAACTGGGACGAATCGAGCTATGCTTCGTTGAAACGTAACCTGGACCATCTTGATTGGGTTATCGCTGAATGGTCACACCTGCAAGCAGCGCCTGACGGCAGCACGTCGCTGGTAACTGAAGTTGACGCGCCTGCCCTTAACTGGATCCGCCTGACTCGGCCACAGGTCCAGGTTATTCCAATGGTCCAGAATCTGGTGGACGAAAAATGGCAACCGGATCTACTGGCCCATGCCGTAGGCGATGAGGCTGGGCGGCAGCGCCTGATTGCCGCGTTAACCGACTTTGTCCAGCAAAATAAATTTCCCGGCGTCTGCGTCGATTTTGAAGAGCCGCCGCCGGCGACCCAGCGGGCCCTCTTAACTTTCATTCAGGAATTGCATCAGGAGTTTGCAGCAAAGGGTTTGTTCGTCATTCAGGCGGTGCCGTTTGACGATCCTGACTGGCATTACAAGGATTACGCTGCGGCTACTGACTATATGATGTTGATGGCCTATGACCAGCATTGGGCGGGCAGCGATCCCGGCTCGGTAGCGGCGCAGGATTGGTACGAGCGCAACATCGCCAATCGCATGCACGATCTGGATCCGGCGAAGACGATCATTGCCCTAGGAAGTTATGGTTACAATTGGACTGAAGGTGAAAAAAATGCTGAAGAGGTTACTTTCCAGGAAGCATTGATTACTGCTCGTGATTCGGACGCAAAAGTAGGGTTTGATCCGGCAACTCGCAATCCGCATTTTGAGTATGACGAAGAAGATGGCTCTCATCACCTCGTTTGGTTTCTCGATGCGGTCACGGCGTATAACCAGATACGCGCGGCCAGCGGTTTCAAACCGGCCGGCTTTGCGATTTGGCGTTTGGGTTCTGAAGATCCGTCGGTTTGGTCCATCCTTGGTAGTTCTCAATCAACTTCTCCCAACGTTTTGAGCCGCATCGTTTATGGCTATCAGGTGGACTTCCAAGGCACCGGCGAGCTGCTGAAAGTCGTGTCACGTCCACAGGACGGCTGGCGCAATCTGGATATCGATGGCGGCGACGGTTTCATAAATAATGAAGAGTTTGTGGTAACTCCGTCATCTTACGTTATTCAGCGCGGCGGCGATCATCCGGGAATGATTGCGCTGACGTTTGACGATGGACCAGACCCGCGCTGGACGCCGGCGATACTCGATATCCTGAAGCAGGAGCATGCACCAGCCACATTTTTCATTATTGGAAAAAACGGTCAGGCATATCCCGACCTGATGCAGCGCATTGTTGACGAAGGCCACGAGATTGGTAATCACACTTTCACTCATCCCAACCTGGGCGAAATTCCGCCGTCACTTATCGAGCTGGAACTAAACGCGACGCAGCGTTTGATTGAATCAGAGATAGGCAGGTCAACCGTTTTGTTTCGTCCGCCGTATTTTGGCGACGCAGAAGCTGATAAGCCGCAGGAAGTAGAGCCCGCGTATCAAGCCCAAAATCTTGGTTACCTGGTGGTGGGAGTGCGCATCGATCCTGACGACTGGAAAATGCCCGTCACCGCAGATGAAATCATCAAACGAACAATCGATCGCGCCATGGATAACAACTCGGAAACACGAGGCCAGGTCGTTTTGCTCCATGATTCAGGTGGTAATAGGGCTGCCACCGTGCAGGCGTTGCCGGAATTGATTCACCAGTTGCGCGCGCGTGGATTTCAACTTGTGCCGGTTTCTGATCTGGCGGCACTCTCACGCGATCAGGTGATGCCGCTGATTCCTGCGAACCAACGGGTGTTCACACGCGCGGATGCAATCACTTTTTTCTTTCTTTCGACCGGTGGTTGGACGCTGCAGTGGATATATGTGATCGGAATTGTCCTGGGTCTGGGGCGGCTGGTTTTTATCGGCGCACTGGCGTTTGCTCAATGGCTGCGGTCACGACGTCGCGAGCGTTTGCACGCCGGAGAGCGTTACGAGCCCTTCGTTTCGGTGCTGGTGCCGGCGTTCAACGAAGAGCTGGTCATTCGAAACACTATCGACAGTTTGCTGGCGTCTAATTATGAAAACTACGAAGTGATTGTCATTAACGATGGTTCCAAAGATCGGACAGCCGAAGTTGTTAGAGAGAGTTTTTCCGCCAATCAACGTATCAGACTTTTTTCAGTTCCCAACAGCGGAAAAGCCACCGCTTTAAATTTCGGTTTGAAACACGCAAGCGGTGACGTTGTGATTGCGCTTGATGCTGACACGCTCTTCGCGCCGCAGACGCTGGCGGCCCTGGCGCATCGCTTTTACGATCCGACGGTGGGCGCCGTCGCCGGCAATGCAAAAGTTGGTAACCGCATCAACATCGTGACCCGCTGGCAGGCGCTGGAATACATCACTTCGCAAAACATGGATCGGCGCGCGTTTGCCAGTTTGAACTGCATCACGGTTGTGCCGGGCGCAGTCGGCGCCTGGCGGCGCGATTTGCTGGAACAGGCCGGCGGTTTTCCCGGTGACACGCTTGCCGAGGATCAGGATCTGACGCTGAGGATTCGCCGCCTGGGATACAAGATTGGTTACGAAGAAAACGCGATCGCCTGGACCGAAGCGCCCGACCGCTTGCGTTCGCTTGCGCGCCAGCGATTTCGCTGGGCCTTCGGAACATTGCAATGCATGAGCAAACATCTCGATGCGCTTTTTCGTCCTCGTTACGGCACGCTCGGCTTCGTTGCCTTGCCGAACGTTTGGATTTTTCAGATTTTGTTTCCACTAATCTCGCCGGTGATGGACCTGATGCTCGGCTACACTCTAATTTCCGCGGGACTTGATTGGCTGCAGCAACCGAAAGGCTATTCGTTCACTAACCTGCGTCAGGTGCTTTTCTACTATGCGTTGTTTCTGGCAATCGACTGGCTGGCGGCGTGCTTCGCTTTCATTTTGGAAAAGAAAGAGCAGTGGCGTTTGCTTTGGTGGTTGTTTCTCCAGCGGTTCTGTTACCGGCAGGTGATGTACTACGTCATGATCAAATCCGTCGCCGTCGCCACGCGCGGCCGGACGGTGGGTTGGGGCAAACTCGAACGCAAAGCGACTGCTGAAGCGCAGTCTTAAAGCACAAATCTGCAATGTCGAACAAGCGGAATGGAATGCTCACCTTTGCGTTGTTGTTGGCAGCGGCGCTTTGCTTTCGCGTTGTGATTGCGCGGTTCTGGCCGAATGACGAACCTGGTGACGGTAAAATCTATGCGCAGATTGCGCGCAACCTGCTCGAGCAGCACGTCTACTCACATGCGACGGAAGCGCCTTTTGATCCCTCACTGATACGCCTGCCTGGTTATCCACTTTTTCTCGCCGGCATCTATGCAACCTTTGGACATGGCGATAACACCGCCGTGCGCGTGGCGCAAGCTCTGATCGATACAGCTTCATGCGCGCTGATAGCGTTGTTAGCGTTTTACTGGGAACCCGATGAAAAACTAAAGCGCCGCAGCGCTATTGCCGCGCTCGCGCTTGCGGCTGTCTGTCCCTTCAGCACGATCTACGTCGCGACCATCCTGACCGAGACGCCCACAATTTTCTTTGCAATTGCGATGTGCGTGACAGCGACGCTGGCATTTCAGGCCAGGGACCAAAGGCGCGCGATACTGTGGTGGATCGCGACTGGGATCATTTCCGGACTCGCCGTTTTATTTCGGCCTGACAGCGGACTCTTCGCCGCCGCAATAGGCGTCACGCTGGTCGCCACTACGCTGCTGGGTTCGAGCCACGCGCGAGACACGCGGCCCTGGAAAGACATCCTGTTTAGATTTGCCCGGGCTTCATTTCTCGGGGCGGTGTTTTCGCTCGCATTCTGCCTGGTGCTGGTCCCCTGGACCATTCGCAACCATCGCGTGTTCCACCTCTTTCAGCCGCTGGCGCCGGCGCATGCTGAAATGCCCGGTGAGTTTGTCCCGCGCGGATATCTGGCCTGGCTGCGCACCTGGATCGACGATGGGCGTTACATTGGGCCAGTGCTTTGGGCACTCGACGAATCCCCAATCAAAATTGCTGACGTCCCGGATCGCGCCTTTGATTCCACTGAAGAGAAACAGCGCGTAGCCGCGTTGCTCGATAAATACAACCATCCGGTCGATGAACAATCGCAGAACGCCCGCAATGCGCAATCGCAAGCATCGCCATCGCCCCCGGACAACCAGGCGGAAGCAGACGAGCAAGATAAATCCAACGGCAACGCCAACGACAACTTGAACGACAACGCAAATGACAACAGTGAAGAAGCGGACTCTGGTAATCAGAACGACGAAGACAATGCAAATGGCAACGATGAAGCAGACGAGAATGATCAGGCTGATGAAAACTCGACCGCTAATCAGGCTTCAACTCAAGCTGTTGAGATGACGCCGGAAATCGATGCGGGTTTTGCGCAGATCGCGGCTGAACGCAAAGCGCGCCATCCGTTTCGTTACTTTCTTTGGCTACCGTTCAAGCGTGGGCTGTCGCTGTGGTTTAATACTCATTCGCATTACTATCCTTTCGAAGGCGAGTTGCTGCCGCTCAGTGATCTTGATTACGACATTCATCAACAATACTGGCTGCCGCTTTTTGCCGGACTGACTTTTGTTTACACGCTGCTTGGAGTGGCAGGAGGATGGTTCCTGTGGAGTTCCGGCTTGTTCGCGGCACGGCGTTGGTTGCTACTGGCCGCGCTTATGATCCTTTTCCGAGTAGGCTTCTTCTCTACCTTGGAAAATCCCGAGCCGCGCTACGTTGTAGAAGTGTTTCCGTTTTTGTCGGTGCTGGGTGGGATTGCCCTGGTCCGTCTTATTGAGATCAGTAGGACCAGCCCGAAAAAGCTATTTTCTAATTGACCGGATCGTTTGTCTGGCAAGAAATTGTTTTAGACCGCCGGGAACAATTGCACGCAGCAGCGCATGGGCCACACGGCTCGGCACCAGCACTCCGTGTTGCACCAACGCATACTCACTTTCCCACCAGTTGGGCACAAACTTTCCTTTGAATCGTCGCAGGCCTTCAAAGCTATAAAACGTTTTCAATGGTCTTGATGCCGAACGCAAGGCGCGTTCGATGACCGGATGATCGTGCGTTGAAATATCGTCGTCGCCGTCCTCCGCGAGTGGTGCGGTTCCCAGTGTGGCCAGCGCCGCGCCCGATTCTTTGAGATGTCTTAGTGCTTCTGTGACCAGTAAGTCAGCCGTGCCGGTGGGAGCGTCGGGTGCGCGCAAGACATCTTCCAGATACCAGCCATCGCGAGCTGGAATGGGACTGGCTGCAATCAGACCCACCAGTTGTTTGTTGCTGTCGCGCGCAACAAATATTTTCTTTCGCTCAGCGCTGGCAAAAGGATCAAGTGCCAGCAACCAGCCAAAGCTTGCCGCCGCTCGACGCGACTTTAGCCATTGCAAACAAAGATCCGCAATTTCTTTCCTGAACGCAGAGTCAAAGTTCTCCACCAACTCCACGCTCACGCCCTCGCGTGCTGCTTTGTTGACGCCGGCGCGCAGGTGCTTCGCTGAATTTCCGCGCGGCTGCCACTTCTGTAAATCAAAATACGGTGCGGCGCCGATCTTGATTGCTGTTAAGCCAAGTGTGATTGCTTCGCGCGCAAAGCGATCGGTGGCAGGCACGAAGGCAGCAATCCGCTTTGCTTTCGAGGCTGCCGCCATGAAGCCGATTACCAATAATTTGATATCGTCCTTATGGGCCAGCGGGTCGCCAGCGGCCAGCCAAACGCGTCCGAATTCGCCATAGATAATTGCGCCATCTATGCCAGGCATGGACCAGGTCGCGGCACCGGGCGCGATGCTTACGAGCGAGTGTGCGTTGTAGCCGTAAAGCGTTTGCAGGCGTAGTAAATTGTCAGTCGGATCTAACGCTGGCGCGCGCCGCGCGCCACCGCGGATTACTTGCACTTTCAGCCTTACATAGCGAGCGCCGTAGCCCGCACCACCGCCGGCCGCCAGCCACCAAATGTCACGTATAGGAATGTGTGGGTGAATTAGCACGTCTTACGAAGAAAAGAATGTATAAGCGTGCCCACTTGGTTGCTGGACGCGCTCGAAGAGTTGCAAGCCAACCAAAAAGCTAAGGTTTAGGCGTAACTGGCGGCGTGGCTTCGGGAACCTGTTCCGAAGGCAACACGCGCGCTGGTTCAGGCTTATCGGGAGAAGTATGCAGATGAATGGCTTTCCAATCTTTTCCTAATCTCTTGAAAACCAAAGTCATTCGGCCCGTCGCCGTTTCCGGAGTTCCTTTGTAAGTTTGCGACTGCGTCCAAAGACAAGTCACTATTGCGCCGTCGCGGCCCAACATGGTGATCGAGACATCGCGGACGTCCAGCTTGACGTCTTTCACGTCGGCGTAAGAACTTTCTCGGTTCTTCCGCATCTGATCCCAACCGCGGGTCACGGTTCCGTTGTTATTGAACAGAATCAGGCGCGAAAAATTCAAATAAACGTTTGCTACGGCTTTCGCATCAGCGTGGCGAATACCATTCAGCAGCGCGTTGAAAGCGGCGATGACACTCTGCGAGCCGGGCGTTTCACTTCCGGTAATTTTCGGTTTCACTTCCTTGCGACGAGCGGCCGGCGCAGTAGGCGCGGGTTGCTGCACATTAGTGGTTGTTGTTTGGCGTGCAGGAGTCCTTGCCGGAGCCGGTGTGCCGGTGGTGCGCGGACGAATCGTGGGAGAAGAATTTGTGTTCTGCGCCAGGGCTGCGGAGGTTGCCAGAGTCAAAACTAAAACGCTAAAGATCATAAGACGAATTTTCATAAGTGCTCCTGTTAATAAGAATCTCATTTCGTAGATTATCAGCTACGGCCAACTCGCAAATTACACATCACCCAGCGCGTTCATCGCGTCGAACCATGGTACTCCACTGCGGAGTCTTTCAACAGAACGCTTTTGCCCGAGAAGCGCGAAAACTTCAAACATCGAAGGCCCGACCGCCTGACCCGTCAACATGGTTCGCGAACCATTGATTAGCAAACCTGCTTTCACACCAGTTTCTTCAGCAAAACCACGAAGCGCGGCTTCGGCAGTGTCGTGCGTAAACGTATCCAACTTTTCCAGACGATCGGCAAGCGCCGGCAATAACTCTTTTAGTCGGGGTTCTCTCCGGAGGTTCTTGTTAATCGCTGCCTCATCGAAATCAAAGTCATCGGAAAAATAAGCGCGGCCTTGTGCAGAAAAATCCTTCAAGGTATGAAAGCGCTGGCGAATCAACTCCACGGTTTTCACAAACCAGTCGCGATCGTCTTCCTCGTATTCTTCCCGCCAAAGCTTGTTGAAACGCAACTCGGCTTTGATCATCGGCAGCAAATCAGCTACCGGCATCGTGCGCACGTACTCCGCGTTCATCCACAATGCTTTCTCATCGGTCCAGTGGCGCGGATCGTTTTCTTGAAAATTGAAGACTGCCGGCGAGCGGTGAATGTGTTCCAGCGAAAATTCCTGGATCAATTCGTCGACAGATAAAACTTCCTTGCCATCCGCCGGGGCCCATCCCAGCAACGCCAGAAAGTTGCGGAACGCCGCCGGCACAAAGCCACGGTCGCGATAGGTAGTTAACGAAACCACTTCGCCGTGTTTTCGTTTGGAAAGTTTTCCCTTGTTCGGCGCCAGAATTAACGGCAAATGCGCAAAGTGTGGCAAAGGCACCCCCAGCGCTTCGTAAAGCAGAATTTGCTTGTGTGTGTTGGTCAGGTGGTCCTGGCCGCGGATGACATGCGTGATGCCCATTTCGATGTCATCGATTACTACCGAAAGGTTGTAAAGCGGATGGCCGTCCGATCTGAGCAACACTAAATCTTCAATTTCAGAATAATCGCGTTCTTGTGGTCCATAAACGATATCGTGAAAGTGCGTCTTGCCCTCGCGCGGAATTTTCAGACGCACGGCAAAAGGTTCGCCTGCTGCGGCGCGTTTGTCTGACTCAGCGGCAGCCAAATCCCGAAAAGGATTACTGCGGTGGTCCACGCCTTCCGCGGCATGCGCGCGCGCGCGATCGGCGATGCCTTGTTTCACAGTCGCGTCGTTACGCTCCGCTTTCGGTGTAAAGTCGCGATAGGCCCTTCCTTCTGCGACCAGTTTGTTGGCCGCGGCGCGATGCTTGTCAGCGTTCGCAGATTGAAAAACTAATTCTTCATCGTAAGACAATCCCAGCCAGGCGAGGCCATCGATGATTGAACGCGTCGATTCTTCAGTCGAACGCTGCAAATCGGTGTCTTCAATGCGCAGCAGAAACTTACCGCCAAGTTTTTTTGCGTAGAGCCAGTTGAACAGCGCCGAGCGCGCCGCGCCGATGTGCAGATAGCCGGTTGGAGATGGAGCAAAACGAACGCGAACTGGCATAAGTAAAAAGGCAAAAGGTAAAAGGCAAAAGTAATGAGGCCGCAGCCATTTCTTTGCCTTTTACCTTTTTACTTTTGCCTTGAAAACTGGCGGAGATGACAGGATTCGAACCTGTGAAGGGCTTTTGACCCTTAACGGTTTAGCAAACCGCCGCCTTCAGCCACTCGGCCACATCTCCGCGAAGATGTAAGAAATTCATTCTAAACAGCGAACCCTGATTGTCAAGGTTGCCTGACGCCAATGTCTCACTTAAGCGCTGCGGATTATCTTTCTGACAGTCGTTGGTCAATGCCAGGCTTTATCCTGGACGCGAAAGACCAGATCCCCGCGGCTGGTATTGACGCGACGGTGTAAGCGAGCGATACTGAAGCATACATCATTTGTCCGAAAGAAGTTCTCGCCCCTTGGTTCATCCCTGGAACGCGCACGTGACTTTAGTGCGCACTGAGTCTACGCAGTAAGAGACACCAGCCTGGCTGGTCCCCTGCCGACGAACGGTTCAATTCTTGCCAAGAGGGCGAACGCTCTTTCCGTCGTACCATTCGCAGGCACATACATCTTCTGACAACGTCAGATCCGGGAGGAAGTTATGTTATTCATCACCAATTTAAGACAATTCAGTTCCGCTTGCCTTGCGCTTCTTCTGGTTGCCGCACTGTGCGCAATACCGGTAGTCCATGCCGAGGATGGCGAGGACGATTTTGAGTTTACGGGCACTATCTCAAGTTTACCCAACACACAGGGATTCATAGGTGACTGGGTTGTGGCAGGACGGACCCTCCATGTGACCTCGGCCACGCGCATCGAGCAAGAGAACGGTAGTCCTGCCGTCGGCAAGATTGTCGAGGTCGAGGGCGTCCTCCAGATGGACGGCTCAGTCAACGCGACCGAGATCGAGGTTAAGGATGATGTCGCAAACAACTTTGAGTTTCGCGGGAGGGTTGAACAACTTCCTTCGACTACAGGATTCATCGGTGATTGGACGGTCGCGGGTCGCATCGTTCACGTAACTTCAGCGACTATCATTCGGCAGGACGAAGCGCCGCTTGCCCTCGGAGTCTTTGTCAAGGTCGTCGGCACACTCAGGCCTGACGGCACCATTGATGCCACGAAAGTGGAGACGGAAAGTAAGGAACACCCGCCCTTCTTCGAGTTCACAGGCACGGTGCAAACGCTTCCGAATACGCCCGATCTAACCGGCGACTGGACAGTCGGCGGTCGCATCGTCCACGTAACACCGCTCACGCAGATAGACAGCGATGAGGGGCCAATCACAATTGGCACAATCGTCGAAGTCAAAGGCACGGTGCGCACAAACGGATCGGTTGATGCCGTGAAGATTGAGTCGGAGGAGGATGCAAACGAGTTCGAGTTTCATGGCGTGATCAATAGCCTGCCGAACACCACCGGTTTCATCGGCGACTGGATCGTTAACGGCCGGACAGTTCACGTCACGACTTCGACTCGCATAGATCAGGAGGAAGGGCTTGTGGCCGTTGGCGCGTTCGTCGAGGTGAGGGGCACGCTGCGCACGGACGGCTCGGTTGCTGCTGCGCGGATCGAAGTCGAGCGCAGCGCCGGAGATGAGCATCTTGTGCCGACCCTGGAACTCGAAGGCACAGTTGAACAGCTTCCTAATACCCCTAACCTGGTTGGCGATTGGATTGTGAGTGGTAGGATTGTGCATGTCTCGTCGGCGACGCGAATTAGGCCGAACACTGGCGCTATCGCTGTTGGCACGTTCGTCGAGATTGAAGGGACACTGCGCACGGACAATACAATTGATGCGTTGTCAGTGGAGGTCGAGCACGCCGACGATGATCACCCGCTCGTACCCTTCCTGGCCTTGTTTGGAACGGTTGAAGTGCTGCCGAACACCGCAGGATTCGTGGGTGATTGGGTCGTCAGCGGGCGCACTATTCACGTCGCTTCCGGCACTCCGATCTTGACTGGCCATCGGCCGCTCATCGTCGGCTCGTTCGTACGAGTAGCCGGCACACTACGTTCGGACGGCTCGATTGACGCGCGGCTGATTCAAGTTAAGCGGAGCGACAACACCGGCCGTCGCCTTAACTTCTTCGAGTTGTTCGGCACGGTTGAAAGCACGCCCGCCTCAGGCCTCATCGGCGACTACCGCATCAGCGGCTTGATCGTGCACACCACGGCCGCAACACACTTTGCGCCGCACGACAAGATTATCGCCGTCGGTTCACGCGTTAAAGTCGTGGGCCAACTGCGAACAGACGGCACGCTCGATGCAGCCGCGATCGTGGTCCAGGGCAATGATGATGACGCGCGCGACTTCGTCGATGCGCACTACGACGACTTCTTGAATCGCGACGCGGATGATTCAGGACGTGATTTCTGGACCAGGAACATTACACAATGCGGCTCTGATGCGCAGTGTCGCGAGGTAGCGCGTATCAACACGAGTGCGGCGTTCTTCTTGTCAATTGAATTCCAAAACACGGGCTTCCTCGTTCATCGGCTCTTCGTGGCAAGCTTCGGGCGGATGCCGCGTCTTGCGGAGTTCCTTGCCGATACGAAAACTGTGGGTGAAGGTGTTGTGGTCGGCGCCGATGCCTGGCAGCAAAAACTCGAGGCCAACAAGCAGGCGTTCATCGCCGATTGGGTACGTCACCCGTCGTTCGTGGCCGCCTTTGGCACGATGACCAACGCGCAGTTTGTTGACGCACTGCTCGCTCAGGCCGGCATCACACTGGCTGCAGCCGAGCGAAATGCTCTGGTTGCCGGCCTCGATAATGGCACTGTGTCGCGGGCCCAGGCTCTCCGTCAGATTGTCGATAACAGAGCTTTCCAGGATAAGGAGTTCAACCGAGCGTTCGTGCTGATGCAGTACTTCGGCTACCTGCGCCGCAATCCTGATGACGCTCCGGATGGCGATATGCAGGGTTATAACTTCTGGCTGGAAAAACTCAATCGGTTCAATGGCAACTTCATCAATGCCGAAATGGTTAAGGCGTTCTTACGTTCCGGTGAGTACCGGCAACGGTTCGGGCACAAATAACCAACTCTCGCGCCGCGATGCTGAAACCCGGCAGCCTGTGCTGCCGGGTTTTTCTTTTACGAAATCTCCCCGTGTAGCATGTGACACGTAAACGACCTTATGAAATTACTTTGTTCTGCCGATCGCCATCAGCGTCAGGTCATCAATTGGCGCGCGACCCTCTCCAAACGCCCGCAGTTCGCGAATACTCAGGTCAATCAACGCGCGAGGTGCGAGTTTTCCATTTCCCTCCAGCAGCCGCGAGAGTCGTTCAATTCCAAACTCGCTGCCGTTGCCATCGGCAAGTTCAGAGAATCCATCAGTGTAAAGAAAAAGCGAGTCGCCTGCATTCATCTGAAATTTGCTGACAGAAAAACTCTCGCTGCAAAAAACACCGACGGGCAAACCTGTGGCAGCCAGGGCCCGCACGCTGCCGTTCTGAACTAATAGCGGCGGCAGGTGCCCTGCGTTGCAAACTTCGACTTCACCGTTGTTGCCAACCCGGCCGCAAACCAGCGTCGCGTATTGCGTCGGCAGCGTGCTCTCGCAGAAGACACGGCTGGCGCGTTCCACCATTTGCTCGAGCGGTAAATTGAGCGAAATCAGTGTGCGAAACATTGCCTGGAGGTGGGCCATCAGCATCGAAGCAGCGACACCTTTGCCCGACACGTCACCGACAACGAACATCCATGAACTGTCGTCGCCGTTGATCAGATCGCAATAATCACCACTCACCGCGCCGGCCGCTTGGTAGTGATAAGCAACTTCCCAGCCGTCAATACTCTTGTAACCCGTTGGCAATAATCCTGCCTGAATTTGGGCCGCCAATTGCAGATCCTCTTCAAGTGCGCGTTGTTCTTTTTCCGTTAGGTGGTCAATACAAAACCGCGTCAATGGATCGGCGATCAACCGTTCAGTTTCAACTGAGTCATGACAAACCTCACACAAGCCATAAATGCCAATGTCCATGCGCTGAAGCGCATCATCCACTTCGTGCAGCAGCCGTGTTAACTCGGCAGGACGATGAAAACCGTGCGCTGCCGCCTCTAACTTCTCGCGCCGATCGACTAATTGATTGCGCAGTACGGGCTCAATTGCGGTTGCCATTTCTTTGATTCCTTCCTGGTTCAGGCCGTCATGCTGGCGGGACGTGGAGCTCTCTGTAGTTGTACGGGAAGCCTGGGAGCGCAACAGATCTTCTGCAAGCGAGAACGATCGCTTTGCATGGCCGGATGGCCGGCCAGCCAGGTTCTCACCTCGCGAAAAATTCTGGCAGCGTGCGGGTCGCGCGGTTCGGTGATGCGATAGTGAATCCATTTACCGTCACGTCGCGCGGACACCACGCCGGCGCGTTTCAGGTAGGCGAGATGCCGCGAAATCTTGGGTTGATTGATTTTCAAGACCTCAACAAAGAAACACACGCAAACCTCGTCTTCGCCGATGAGATTGATCAGTCGCAACCTTGTTCGGTCTGCCAGTGCTTTAAAGAGAAAAGCGATGTTGTCTTCGTTATTTGCCATGCGCGTTTTGGACGGTTTACCTGCAGTTAAGTACTACGATTTTGAGTTGCCGAGAGTTCCTTTTTACACCTGAATTTATCTGCATTTTTGAGTCTAACTTTACCGCGGAAAAACAACGAAACTCTATCCGAATCTTGCGTTCGAATTCGAAGTGTTTCAGCCGTTGCCTACCTTGTTGCTGCGCCGCTCCAGCAGTATCGTGTCGCGCCAGACGCCTTTCATCTTGCCGATGCGTTCGCGGCGACCAACTTCGCGAAAGCCACCCGATTTGTGCAAAGCGAGACTGGCAACGTTTTCCGAAACGATGCTCGCCTGAAGTGTCCAAATATTATTGGCCTCCGAATCCGAAATGAGTTTTTCCAGCAACGCGCGTCCGACCCCCATACCGCGTGCTCCATTTGCGACATAGACACTGACCTCAGCTACGCCTGCATAGACCGCTCGGGCAGAAACCCGACCCAGGGCCGCCCAACCAATCACTTTTTCGTCTGAAACAGCGACGATGCGCGGGGCAGGCAAATGAGCTGCGTTCCAATCCTCCCAGGCCGGTGACTCAGTCTCAAAAGTGGCCTGATCCGTGGCCATTCCTTCGAGGTAAATGGCCCGAACCGCCGTCCAATCGGCTCTGCTCAGGGTTCTGATTCGAATTTCTTTCCGCACCTTTCAGTGAAAATCTTATATACGTCTTGACGGATATGTTATTTCAGGCGTAGTCTGTTCACATTCGCTTAGGCGAATATGAAATATAGAGGAGGACGACATGGAAAGCAAGCAAACTGTGCAGGCGTTAAAAGCACACTTGGCTCTTAACGTGCGAGACGTTGAGCGGAGCATAGAGTTTTACAAGAAGATGCTCGGTATTGAGCCAAGCAAGGTGCGGCCGGGCTATGCGAAATTCGACGTGCAAAATCCGCCACTCAATCTGACTTTGAATGAAGCTTCGTTCGGCGTGCGCGGCGCCCTTTCGCATCTCGGTATTCAGGTTGGGTCGACTGCTGATGTCTTGCGGGTGCGTCAGGATTGGGCCGATCGGGGACTGATCCCGCCGCCGTTACGATTGGGCAGACAAAATTATTTCCAAAGGGCCGCAATCGAGGGCCGCATCTCCCAAGGCGAATGAAAGAAAGCCGCCAGCGATAGGCTGGCGGTTTAGCATTGCGACCAACAAAGGAAACACCCCATACGAACTACCACATTCGTCAGGAGTATCCAGTATACTTATGTCAAACGCACATTTAGAACAATACATAATACCGATCTCATTTTTCAACAGCAAGACAGCGACCGGCAAGAACCCCAAGACAGGACGGCCAGACTTTTACGATGGCCTCAATCAAGAAATTACTTGGCCCGATGTCGTGGCTCTCCTGGCGGGATATTCCCAGGTCCAAGTCGATGTCAAGGAATCCAGCTTCCTGGCGGTGGGGCGGGGTTTTATGGAAACAGTTTTTGGGTTGATCCCGCGGCGCACCTCTCCGTTGTCGCTCTGACCAACACCGCAGTAGCCGGCTTGACCGGTGATTTTCGGGATTCGGCTGTGCGGGCGGTTTGGGCATCCCATGACAATACGTTTGCCACAATAATTCCACTCGAGCACCGACCAAAAAGGAGCACGCGCACATGTTGCCCACTGCGGTAGAGAACATCTGATTATGGATCTTGCCTCAGTCGATTCATTTCATTTAGTATTTCCTGGCGAATTACGAGTACTTCAGCTCGCCATTTTTGTTCCAGATCAGCGCTGATCGGCCCATTCGGTATTCTTTCCAAAACTTCCAAAGCCGAGTGATATTCGCTGAGACTTCGCTTCAGCATCGCGACCAGCAGAGCCGATTCACGAGATTCGTCGCCTTCAACCAGGCCATGCAGCGCATTGGCCAGCTTTCCCATTCCTTGGAGCAAGAACGCATAAAGATCCTCCAGACGATCTGGCGTCTGAGGTTTCGGCGTGTCGGAGTTTCGAATTTCAGCTACCGCTACGCA
>Ga0137418_10003277_pt1 | contig 14879 bp, 10 predicted proteins | sample CZODoug3_1_2_16f_FD_122242 | JGI IMG/M metagenome (GOLD analysis project Ga0137418, IMG submission 122242) | Vadose zone soil fungal communities from Angelo Coast Range Reserve, California, USA - CZODoug3_1_2_16fungal (Hybrid Assembly) | ecosystem: Environmental > Terrestrial > Soil > Vadose... | reverse complement strand
GAACCGTCATCCCGCCAGCACCGCTCCTCCGTTCACGTTGAACACTTCACCCGTGATGAAGCCCGCATGCTGGGTGCACAGAAACAGGATGGGGACCGCGATCTCATCCGGCGTGCCGACACGGCCCAGCGGGATGGACGAGAAAATGCGCTCCTGGATCTCCGGGTCATTCAATGCCGGTTCCGACATGTCGGTCGCGACCCAGCCCGGCGCCACGCAATTCACGTAGATGCCGTCTCCGGCCAGCTCGGTTGAGAGCCCTTTCGCCATACTGATCAGGGCTCCCTTGGTGGCGGCATAATCCACGTGAAAAGCCTCTCCGCGCTGGCCCGACGTCGAACTGACGAGCACAACGTGCCCTCCCTCACCGGTTCCCAGTTTCTTCTGTTTCTTCATTTGCCCAACCGAATGCCGAACCAGAGAAAAAACGCTGTCCAGATTTACCGCGACGGTTGCATGCCATTGCGTGTCGGTCATCTGGTCGACGGGCGCGTCCTGGGGCGGCCATATCCCATGGTTTGCCACCAAGATATCCAGCCGCCCGAAGCGCTTGACGGTCTCGTCCACCAGATCTTTGGCACCCTCGACCCCGGACAGATCGCAGGCAACGGCCGCGCAGTGTTCCCCGCCACAGGCTTTCACCAGGGCCTCCGCCCGCACTTTCGCGCGCTGGTAGTTGAACAGGACGCGCGCGCCGGCCGCGACGAACGCCCGCACGGCGGCTGCGCCAATCCCGCGCGATCCACCGGTGATGAGAGCAACTTTGCCTTCCAGGGAGAGAGCAATCGACATGCTTATTAGTGTCTAGGCTGGCCTTACAAGTTGCAAGTCAGGAGGCCACGCGAACAAAACAACAGAACCTGCCGCCCCGATGGGCACGGGCTTGAGCGAATCGTTTACAGACCGTAGCCGGGCATCCTGCGCTCGCTGACACAGTACCGACAGCGTCGCCCTCCGTCTAGTCCCCCAGGCTCGGCGACGCCTTGCCGGTCTTCATCTGTCGGATCAGAACACGCACCAGCATCCCGTCGTAGCGCGTGCCGCTCATCTTCTCGATTTCGGCCAGCGCCTGTTCAGTGGTCTTGGCGGAAGCAAACGACCGTTCGGTGGTCATGTTCACGAACGCATCCGCCAGGCCGAGAATTCGGGCCCACAAAGGGATCTGCTCCCCGCGCAAGCCGTTCGGATATCCCGTCCCGTCAAAAGCTTCATGGTGATGCTCGACCGCCTTCTGCAACATGAGGCTGCCGGGAATCGTGGCTACAATCTCCGCGCCTGTCCGGGCATGCGCTTTCATGCGGGCGTATTCCTCGTCGGTCAACGGACCGGGCTTGGTTACGATGCGTTCCGGCACGAAGAGCTTCCCGACGTCATGCACGCGAGCTGCATAGAGCAATTCCACGATCTCATCCGGTGGCAGAGCCAGGGCGCGTCCGATGAGATCCGCGTACCGCCCCACCATGTCTCCATGCCCGGAAGCGTGGAACTCGCGCGACTCCGCGGCACGCGTCAGGGCCTCAATCGATTCCTTGAGCACCTGCACATTGCAGTCCTCTTCGCCTCCGCATAGCTTGCGAAGGGTGGCGACCAGTTCCTCCAGATCATCGGGCCCGGTCTGTTCCCGCTGCAGGAAACCCTCAATGTAGCTCGAGATCTGCTGGCGCTGCGACGCGAAGTCCTCGCCCTCGCCAAATTCTTCGGCCATCGAGACCCGATTACCGCCGGCGTGCTTGGAGACGTACATCCCGGCATCGGCGACCCGGATGATGTCCTCCGCCGAGAAGCCGTGTCCCGGGAAACTGGCAACGCCAAAACTGCCCGTGATCTTATGCTCGACCAACATGGCGTCCTGTGCCAGCCAGAGCCGCAGACGTTCGGCCAGCGCCTGGGCCTGTTCGACGCCGGTTTCCGGCATGAGGATGATGAATTCGTCGCCGCCATAACGGGCGACCACGTTCGATTGCCGGCACCTCTGTTCCAGCAGACGGCCCACACGCGCCAGGACGAGGTCCCCTTCGAGGTGCCCGAGCGTGTCGTTGACCTCCTTGAATTTGTCCAGGTCGACCAGCACCACGGAGAAGGGGCGACCGGAGCGTGAAGCGCGTTTCCATTCCGAAGAGAGCGCTTCCCAGAAAAACCGCCGCGTTTTGATGCCGGTCAGGCCGTCGGTGATCGACTGCTGCTGCAGTTTCTGAAAGACGAATGCGTTGTGTAACGCTGTCGCCAGCAGGTCGGCCAGCGTGTTCATGATCAACACGTCCTGCGGCGAAAACGCACTTTCCTGCCGGCTCTCGACGTTCAGCACTCCCAGCAGAGTCTCGCCATAGGTAATCGGGATACAGAGAACAGCACGAGAATCCGGAAGCACACCGAGCAGGTGTCCTTCCGCGGCATTCTGGACTAAAGCTCGCTCACCGGTTCGAGCGACCCGGCCAACAATCCCCAAACCCAACGGAATCCGTTTCCCCTTGGCTTGCGCGGTGGCGCCCGCCTCGGCCTTGATCTCAATATCTTTCGTGACGTAATCGAGAATGCCAATCCCGATATGATCGAACTGGAAGTTTTTCTGAATTTCCCCAACAATTTCGGCCAACATCTGCTCGGAGTCTTCGCTCGAGATGGCGGTCTTCGAAATATTGTTCAGGAAACTCAGGTGCCGCGAACGGCGCTGCTCCTCGGCGAACAGCCGGGCATTCTCCACCGCCACCGACACCTGCCCCGCCGCCGTCTGCATCACCTCCAGGTCGCGCTGCTGGAAGACATATTCGCGTTCGGTGCTCATCGCCACCATCACACCGGCGGGCTTGCCCCCCAGCAGGATGGGTGCCCCACAGAAACACTTCGCGGGCTGGCCTCCCACTTGACTGGCTCCCAGCCGCTCGCGCGTCTTCTCGAGATCGGAGCGAATCAGTAGCGCCTGCCCGGTGCGGATGATGAGCTCGGTCAATCCCGTGCTCACCCGGCGCGAGCGTTTGGGCAGCACCTGGTTGTTCTCCGTCTCCAGCTCGAAGCGGATCTCGTCGTTCTCCTGAAACGCAATGTAGAAGTTGCTCGTGTCGAAAATCTGCCCCAGCTCCTGCTGAATCGTGCGTAACACTTCATCCTGGTCAAGGCGAGAACTAATGGCCTGCCCGATCTGCGTCAGCAGTTCGTACTCCTTGGTGCGCCGCTGTGCATCGTGCATGACCACGTAGTTTTCCAGTGTGAGCCCGATCTGCAGAGCGAGTCCGATCAGCAATCGCAGATTCGAAGATCCGAACACTTTCAGCTCCGCGTGTGGAAAGAGAATGACCCCGAAGTTGTGCTCCCGGGTCTGCAGGCTGACCGCCGTCAGGTGGCGGATATTTTCCTCCGCCAGCACCTTCTTGAATTCCTCAAACCGTCCACCCGGAAAGGCGGGCAGCGGTTCGGTCAGATCCGGCAGATTGCGGAACGTGAAGAAGCCCCCGCGCCGGTAGGCCAGCTCGCAGATGTATTCTCCCGCGCCCTGGCTTTCCAGTTTCTGCAGGAACTCGGGCGAGAAACCGCGCTCGACCGACGGCAAGACGCTGCGCCACTGCTCGGCTATGCAGATAACCGCGCGGCGCGTCGGCAAGGGATTGACCAACCGGTCGAGCACGGCCGTCATGCTCGGCACCAGATCCGCCGCCGCCAGCAGCCGGCGCGGGTCCACGCCCAGCGTGGAAAACGCCAGCGCATTCTCCTGCACCGCATTGCGCTCCTGCTCGAACAGCACCATCACCATGGCGATCCCCAGCAGCATCTGCGGCAGCGGGCCGAGCATGTGCCCGGTCTTGCCCAGCACTTCCGAGAACGGACTGCGCAGTTGTCCCAGGCCCATGAGCGCGGCCCATAGCGCAAGGGCGAGGGCCAGCATGTGGAAGGCTACCGAATTACGTTGGTGCGCGAAGCGGTAGAAGGTGAACGAGCAATACAACAGAAGCGCTGCTATGCCCAGTTCCAGCCGCACGTGATGCAGCGGGAACACCAAATCGCTCTGGAACACGCCATTCACCCGATGATCGCGCAGGTTCCACAGTGCCAGTCCGACGCCCGCCAGTCCGATCGCCACGTCATACCAGCGCAGGCGGAAGCGCTCCCGCATCAGGCGGGTCGAGACGAAAAGACAAAGCGCCATCATGACGACCAGCAGCGAACCTGCCAGATACACCCAGGCCGACGGCGGGTAGTAGGCATTCCAGGCGTCGAGCCCAAAATGCAGCGAGTAGGCTGCCCATCCCAGCTGCCAGGCGCGGAAATACGCCTGCCGGCTCTGCTCGTAGAGGTAGGTGAAGACCAGGAACAGCAGCAGGGCCACAATCCCCGGGATGATGACCACATTCGTGGCAAGGCCGTTCATAGCGCGCAAAACCACTCAGACTTCTCGTTCACCACAGGTTCACCGGGAGTGCAATCGGCTCATGGTTTCACAGCCCAGGCGCTAAAGACAATACGTTTTCAGTACAGGGGGTGAGGAGAACTCGTCTTCGCGACGCGGTCTCTCGCCGCGCGCGCGACGGCGCTTGACGGTGCTTGACGGTGCTTTCGACCCGCCCGTAACATGTCACCTTCATGCCTGATTCCCCTACTCCTATCAAAAAAGGCGACTTACCATCGTCCGGCCCCAGGGTTCGCTTTGCCCCATCGCCCACCGGATTTCTCCACGTAGGCGGCGCCCGCACCTTCATCTTCAATTGGCTCTACGCCCGCCGGAGGGGCGGAACCATGGTGCTGCGGCTCGACGACACCGACGTCGAGCGAAATACGGAGGCTTCCGTCACCTCCATCTTCGAGGGGTTGAAGTGGCTCGACCTCGGTTGGGACGAGGAGTACAAGCAGTCCGAACGCCTCGCGCTTCATCAGAAGATGGCCTGGGCGATCTTCGACCAGGGCCAAGCTTACCGCGATTTCACTCCCGCCCACACCGGGGATGCCGACAGATCCGGGGCTCAAGGCACCTGGCTCTTTAACCCCGGCATGCGGGAACTGTCCCGCGAAGAGAGCGACCGCCGTGCAGGGGCGGGAGCGCCGTTCGCGCTCCGCTTCCGCGTGCCTCGAGGGATCGACCAAGAAGTCGGCTTCGCCGACGCCGTCTATGGCGAGCAGCGCAAGGCCGCCGACGACATTGAAGACTTCGCTCTTTTGCGTAGTGACGGCATGCCTACCTACCACCTAGCCTCCTGCGCCGACGACGCTGACCTGCGCATCTCGCACATCATTCGTGGCCAAGACCATCTCACCAACACCTTCAAACACGTCCTGATCTTCGCAGCCGCCGGCGTCCAGGCCCCGCAATTCGCCCATCTACCGCTCCTGGTTGCGCCCGACGGAACCAAACTCTCCAAGCGCCGCCACGGTCCGGTCGTCAGCGTGACCACCTACCGCGACGCGGGCTTCCTGGCGGAGGCGTTCATCAACTTCCTGTGCCTGCTGGGTTGGTCTCCGAAGAATGATCGCGAGCAGATGGCGCTGGCGGAATTGCAAGACGCTTTCACGCTGGAAGGCATCAACCGCGCCAACGCCGTGGTGAATTTCAAAGACCCAGCCCCTACACCCGAAGAAACCTTCGACCCCAAAGCTGTCTGGTTGAACGCCGAGCACATTCGCAGCCTGAGCGTCGAAGAGCTAAGCGCCCGCCTCCTGCCCATCGTGCGGGAAGCCGGCTTTCCGGTTGACCCAGCGAAGATGCTCAAGGTCACTCCGCTGATCCGGGAGCGCATCAAGCTTCTGCGCGACGTCCTCACCGCCGCCGACTTCTTCTTCGTCGACCAGCTCCCGTCCTACGACCCGCTCGAGCTCATCCCGCAAAAGGGAGACGTCGCCATGGCCCTGAACGTCCTGAAGAGAGCCCGCGAGGTCCTGGGCGAAACCGAGTTCAAACACGACCTTCTGGACCAGGCGCTCCGCGCTGCCGCCCAGGAACTGGGGATCAAGGCCGGACAGATGTTTCAGCCCATCCGCGTGGCCGTCTGTGGCCGGAAGAACGCGCCACCGCTGTTTGAGACCTTGGAGGTTCTGGGACGAGAGACTAGCTTGGCCCGTATCGAACAGGCTCTCGAGAAATTGCAGTAAGAGTAGTACGCAGTAAGAGCAGCTGTCCTCCCGAGCGCGGTCGAGGGAGCCACCCGGTTGGGCATGCAGAAGCGGGCCGTAGCGCTGCGACGTCCGCCCGCGTAACGCCCTCGAGCAACGCCGTCGAGCGGGCTGGTGGAGGGATGGAATATGGAAGATGGACCGAGCCATTTCGCGAACGCCCCGATGGTCTTCGAGCGCGCCGCTTTCGATCGCAGCGGGTGCGCTGGAGCAGAGACCGCGTCGCCCCGCATAAGGCAGAATTAAATTGGCAAATTGTCGTTCCTCTGAGCTCCTTGAAATCCGAGGGGCCCGTGCGCCTGTTTCTTTAAGCGAAGGGCGCTCCCGCCAAAACCGAGGCCGAGGAACGCCTGGTGGGAGCGGCCCACTGCCAACGACCAACCGCTAAGCGAAGCCTTTTCAAGATTTTGCCTGTAACTCCGGTAAACTCAAAGATTTTGCAGACGGTGATTTTGCAGACGGTGAAGAGCCCTTTGTTTTCTGGACTTTGCAGAGAAAGGGGGAGGGGAGTCCCCGGTAGGAACCGGTAAACTTCATCCCAATCGGAAACCATGGGGCGCGGGGTCCTCGCCCGCGCCTTCTGACCCGGCGGCATTCAACAGTTCAGCCCGAAGTTATAAAATGAATTTGAGATGAATCCGTCCAACACCTCCACCGAGGCGGCCACCAACGCGCCCGCCGAGTCCCGTCCGTCAAACTTCATCCGCGACATCATGCTCGACGACCTCAAGACCAACAAGTACGCGGGCCGTGTGCAAACCCGCTTCCCTCCTGAACCGAACGGCTACCTGCACATTGGCCACGCCAAAGCGATCTGCCTCGACTTCGGCCTGGCCGACGAGTTCCACGGCCACACCAACCTGCGCTTCGACGACACCAATCCATCGAAGGAGGAGACCGAGTTCGTCGACTCCATCATGGAAGATGTGAAGTGGCTTGGCTTCCACTGGGACGGTCTCTATTACGCCTCCGACTACTTCGGCCAACTGTACGAATGGGCCGCCAAGCTCATTCAGGACGGCAAAGCCTACGTCGACGACCTCAGCGCGGACCAAATCCGCGCTTACCGCGGGACGCTGACTCAACCGGGGAAAGACAGCCCGTATCGCAACCGCTCCGTGGAAGAGAACCTGAGCTTGTTCGAGCGCATGCGGGCAGGCGAATTCCCGGACGGTACGCGCGTCCTGCGCGCCAAGATCGACATGGCTTCGCCCAACCTGAACATGCGCGACCCGGTGATGTACCGCATCCTGCACGCCGAACATCACCGCACGGGCGACAAGTGGTGCATTTATCCGATGTACGATTTTGCGCACGGCCAATCGGACTCGATCGAGGGCGTTACGCATTCCATCTGCACGCTTGAATTTGAAGATCACCGGCCGCTCTACGATTGGTACCTCGATCAGTTAGGCATCTATCATCCACAGCAGATTGAGTTTGACCGGCTCAATCTCACTTACACGTTGTTGAGTAAGAGAAAGCTGCTCACGCTGGTGCAGGAGGGGCGTGTGAGTGGTTGGGACGATCCGCGCATGCCGACTATAGCGGGCATCCGCCGGCGCGGCTACACCCCGGAGGCCATCCGGAATTTCTGTAACGCAATTGGCGTTTCGAAAACCACCGGGACTATCGAGCTTTCGCTGTTGGAGCACTACGTTCGCGAGGACCTGAACAAACGTGTGCCGCGCGTGATGGCCGTGCTGCGTCCGCTGCGGGTGGTGATCGAGAACTATCCGGAAAATCAGGTCGAGGAGATGGAGGCTGTCAACAATCCTGAAGACGCTGGTATGGGCACTCGCAAGGTGCCGTTCTCCCGCGTGCTGTACATCGAGCAGGACGATTTTCGCGAAGATCCTCCGAAGCAATATTTTCGGCTGTCGCCAGGGCGAGAAGTCCGGCTGCGCTATGGCTACTTCATTACCTGCACGGAGGTAGTGAAAGACAGCACGGGCAACGTTGTGGAGATCCGCTGCACGTACGATCCGGCGACACACGGCGGCAACGCTCCGGACGGGCGCAAGGTGAAATCCACCATCCACTGGGTTTCAGCGGCCCATGCCATTGATGCCGAAGTGCGTTTGTACGATAACCTGTTTCGGGTGGAGGACCCCAACCAGGTGCCTGAAGGCCAGGATTTCACGGTGAATCTCAATCCAAACTCGCTCGAGGTCCTGAAGGGCGCGAAGGTCGAACCTGGTCTGCGCGGCGCGGCTCCGGGCAGCCGTTATCAGTTCGAGCGGTTGGGATATTTCTGTGCCGATTCGGATTCAGCTGGTGGAAAACTGGTTTTCAACCGCACCGTAGCGCTGCGCGACACCTGGGCCAAGATCGAAAAGGCGCAGCAGGGAAAACGATGATCATTCTGGGAATCGGCGGCATTCTCAACGACGCAGCGAGCGCGATTTTGCGCGACGGGCAACTGATCGCGGCGGTAGAGGAGTCGAAACTCGTGCGGCGCGGGCAAGTGCAGCCGGGCCGGCTTCCTGAGCAATCCATCGCCATGTGTCTCGAGCTGGCGGGCGTGCGGGCTGAAGAAGTGGATTGTGTGGCGGTGGTCCGTCCCATTCCGGCGGCGCAGGAAAGCGGGCTGCATCTGAACCTGCGGGCGCGTTTTCCGAACAGCCGGATGGCGCTGATCGACCATCATCGCGCGCATGCGGCTTCGGCATTTTATCCATCGCCTTTTGAAGAGGCGCAGGTGCTGGTGCTCGACCGGCGTGGTGATTTCCGTTGCGGTTCCCTATGGCGCGCCGCCGGAGGTCAGCTCCTGCAACTGGAAAAAGAGCTCTATTTGCCCGACTCTCTGGGCGAACTGTACGGCCGCGTAAGCGAGCTTCTGGGATTTCATGCAGGCGCCGATGAACACAAGGTGCAGTGGATGTCGGTGGACGGCGAAGACTCGTACCGCGACCTTTTTCTCGAAATCATGCGCCATGCTCCCGGTGAATGGCCGCGTCTTGACCGCTCGTATTTCGATTCAGAGAGCGCCACGCACGGCGGCTTCAGCGACAAATTCTTCGACCGGCTGGGCCTGTCTGAACGAGGCGCGATTTCACAGTCGGAGCGCGCCGCGATTGCCGCGGGGCTGCAGAATGCGATTGAAGCCACGGTGCTCGAAATGGCGGGAGCTGGAGTGAATCTCTGCTTCGCCGGGGGCCTGGCCATGAACGCTTTGCTGGTGGAAGCGCTCGAGTCTTCCGAGAAGCTTGCGGACGTTTTTGTGCAACCCGCCGGCGGCAATGCCGGAACTGCGCTGGGCGCGGTGCTCGAAGCTTGGCACGGAGTGTATCGGGAGCGGCAGCGCTTGCCACTGGGCAACCTGTGCCTCGGTCCGAGTTATAGCGCCGAGCAGGTGAAGCAGGTGCTGGAGAATTGCAAACTGAGGTTCCGCTACCTGCTGACGAACGAAGAGCTGATCGACACCGCCGTCGCGAGCTTGAGCGATCACAAAATCGTGGCCTGGATGCACGGCCGCATGGAGTTCGGGCCGCGCGCGCTGGGCAACCGCAGCATCCTGGCGTCGCCACTTGATCCTTACGCCGCTGAGAACCTGAACACCTACATCAAGCACCGCGAGCCGTTCCGCAAGTTCGCAGCCTCGGTACCGGCTGAATTGGCGTCGGAGTATTTTGACGTGGGCGCGAATGCGCGCTTCTTGGCCACCGTCGGACACGTGCGCGAGCAATACCGCAAATGCTTTGAGGCGGCGATTCTTGCGGGCGATCTGGTCCGCGTGCACGCAGTCCCCGAGAGCGATAATCCGCTGTACTGGAAGCTGCTGCATGCCGCCGGAAAGAAGACCGGCTTCCCGGTGCTGTACAACACCTCATTCAACCTTTTCGGCGAACCGCTGGTGTGCACGCCGCGAGATGCCGTGCGCAGCTTTTACTCTTCGGGCATCGACGCGATCTTCATCGGGAACTTTTTGTTGCAGAAGTGACTGCCCGGAGAACTCGTTGATCAGGGCTACATCTTCAGGTGTCGCGTCAGGAAATCAGCGGTGGCGTGATAGGCCTCTACCCAGCGGTGATGCGTCAGGAAGTCGTGGATCTCGTCGGGGAAAATCAATTGTTCGAATGGCACGCCATATTTGCGCAGGGATTCCACCAGCGTCACGGTTTCGCTGAAAGGCACATTACGGTCATCGTCGCCGTGGATCAGTAACACCGGCGACTTCCATTTGTTCACCGACGCCATGGGTGACGATTCGAAAGCGATGCGCGCGGCTTCCTGCTGTTTCTGCGGATCATAGGAAGGCGTGAAGTTACGGATCACCACGTTCCAATCATGCACGCCGTGAAAATCGACGCCCGCGGCGAACAGGTCCGAAGCGCGTGCCAAGCCGAGCGCCGTCAGATATCCTCCATAAGAGCCGCCCCACAACCCAATGTGGGCTGGATCCACATCGGCACGGTTCCGCAAGTAAAGGCCGGCACCTTCGACGTCGTTGAATTCGCTCGCGCCCGTTGCGCCATAGCTGAGGGCCTCGCGGAAATCGAGCCCATAACCAATCCCGCTGCGATAGTTCACGGAAAGCACGATGAATCCCTGGCTGGCCAGGTACTGGTTCATGGCGTAAGCGTTGCTGTAGTAGTACATGTAATGCCAGCCCATCAGCATCTGGCGACGCGAGCCGCCATGGAAGAAGATGACGGCCGGGTGGCGCTTGCTTGGTTCCATATTGCGCGGCAGAAACAGTTGGCCGTGGATGCGCATGCCGTCGGCCGCCGAAATAATCACCTGTTCCGGGACAACCAGATTGTCCGCGGGAAAGTCCGGTGGGATCGAGTCCGGCGCGAGATCTTTGGTTGCGCCTGAACCGGCGGCGATAGCAGGGCGCGCGGGCCGATGCGCGTCGGAGCGGAAAAACGCGATGGACTCACGGTCGCTGGTCACTACGGGCGAAAATTCGATGCCTTCGCCTCGCGTCACCGGCTGCGTTCCGGCGCGGTCTACCGCCGCTTTCCACAAATGGCGCCGGTCGACATCGTCCTGATTGGAAGAGAATATCACTTCGCGGCCGTTGGGATTGAGGGCCACGTGTTCCACTTCAAATGCGCCGGGAGTTAACTCAAGCACCTCGCCGCCTGAGACTGGAACGGAGTAAAGGTGCACCCAGCCAGTGCGTTCCCAGGGAAAAACCACGCGGCCGTTCGCCCACATCAACTGTCTGGACGCAACAACCGGATGAAACGCGCTTCCAGCCCCTTTTTCGGCGTGCCAGATCTCATGGCCGCGGCCGTCTGATGCGTCGGCGACGCGGATGGACCAGGGCGTGTCCGCAATGCGTTTTGGACCGAAGATGGACATTTCGCGCGAGGTGGGAATCCGGATGAAGGCGAGCTGGCGCGAGTCGGGAGACCAGATGCCGCCGCTGTCGTAATCCACGCTGGCATCCAGGTATTGGAGGGTTTTTGCCGCCGCGTCGAATACACCGATGAGGCTGTGGTTGCCGCGATCGCTGGAGAATGAGACTTTCGCGCCATCAGGCGACCAGCGCAGGTCGTCGACGTTGCCGCGCGAGTGCACAAGTTGTGCTGCTTTTTCGTGACCGTCGGGCGTGACCGACCAGATCTGGTCTTTGTAAACGAACGCAATCCGGTCGCCCTTGGGCGAAATTGCCGGCGAGTGGCCCTCGGCGAGTTTGCGGGGCGCACCACCTGTGACGGAGACCATCCAGATAGCCTGCTCCACACCTGCGGGGTTACTCGTAGGATTCGGATCCTCGCGACGCATTTCGAAATCGCCGCCTCGCACGTAGATGATGGAACGGCCGTCGGGCGTCCACTCGAGCTGTCCGATGTCCTGCCCGTCGTCCGCCGTGAACGACGTAATCTGACGGCCTTTGTAGTCGGGCGGTGAGGCCACCCAGATGTTGCGGGAGCCGCGGTTATCCATGCGCCAGGCGACATTTCCACCTGTGGACGCGGCAACCAAGTCCTCTGGAAACGGGGCGGACATGACCTGCTCGAGCGTGAACGGTTTCTGCGCCGCAAGACTTCCGGCAAAAAGCAAGAATCCAGCGATTGCCAATCTGATGCACATGGAAACAATGTAGCGTAAATGCTGAGAGCCTTCGATAACGGGTGTCGTTTGCTCGCACCGGGACGGCGGGCCTGGAGTCGAGCGGTTTCCGAGAACGAATCACGCGTGCCGTTCGTATCTAACAGTGAGGATATCTGTGTGAGCCTAGAAAACTTCGCGGAAGAGATTCAGGTGTTGGGCCGGGATCTGGTGGATCGAGTGAAAGCTCTGATTCACGAAGGCAATGTGAATCGCATCATCATTAAGGATGACAAAGGGAACACTTTCGTCGAGATTCCGGTTACAGTGGCGGCTGTTGGGGCGGTGCTAGCTCCGGTTCTGGCCGCGGTGGGCGCCATCTCCGCGCTGGTGGCGAAGTTCAAGATCGTGATTGAGCGCGCGCAGCCAAAGACCGCTGAGGAACAGGAGAAGTCTCAGCCACAGCACCCGTAGCGCCGGTCGATTGTTGTTGCTCGCGGGATGCGCGTTTGTGATTCATGGCTGCCCGAAAAAGGGCTCGAGCGCCCAACAAAACAATGGCAACGAGCGCAAGTAGCGGAAGCGAATACATTTGTAAGCGCTCATCATGCGCAATTTCGCACACCACGTCAACAGGTCTCTGTGACCTTAATCACGAATGGGGCGCCTTAAACGCCAAACGCCTTGTCAAAATCCTATCCGTGGCAACGCGCCCAGGGCTACTATTTCGGAAAGTTCGGGTCGGCTTTCACTTCGTTGATCTGAAGGACGTGCCGGTTCGAATGGCCCGAGATCAAAAGAATCCATTGATACCCGTCCATTGTCCCGAAAGCAGGATGGTCGAAAAAGTGATCGCGCAACGCATCCTGCGTGTGGTCCACGTAGGCGATAGTCTTGTCGCGGCTCTCTTTGAAGTGATCCACTAGTTCCTGCCTTGTTGGCCAGCGGTGCGTGGGACGCAACTGCTCAGGTGCCTGCGCTTTGTGGCTGCGGTCCACCAGCATTTGCAGAATGGTTTCGTCCCGGCCCTTCACTTTCTCGCGCTTGTCCGGTTCGGCGGGCGACTGCATGATCTTTTGAGTCACCAGACTGAATATCATGTCTTCGGATACGGCGATGTGCTCGGCGGCTTCGGCTACCGACCACCGGTCAGGCGTGGGCTTGAAATTCCATTGGGCCTCGGAGAGCCCGTCCACCGCATCCAGAAATAGTTTGCGTGTGGCGTGCAATTCGCTCATGGCACGTTCCCGCTCGCCTTGTGTTAAAGCTTGCGGCGACGCAGGAAGCGCGGCAAGGAAAAACGCGAGGGCTGTCAGTGCTCGTTTCATGATTTTCGCCTTTCGATAATTTCTTAGGATACAGCAAGTGGGTGGGACGGTTGGGTTACCCCACCGATCCCTCGCCGCCATCCACGCGCACCGTGTTGCCGGTCATCCAATACGTGTCCTCGTGGCACAGCACCGCGATGCATTTGGCTACGTCCGCGGGCGTAGTGAGGCGGTGGTGCGGGTTTCTGGCCTTAGCGTACGCCATCAGCTTCTCGTGGCCAGGAATCTTGCGCAGCGCCGGCGTATCGGTCACTCCCGCCATAATAGCGTTAGCCGTAATGCCTGATGGCGCGAGTTCAAGAGCCAGTTGGCGGATATGCGCTTCCAGAATGGCCTTGGCCGCGCAGACCGGTCCGTACTCCGGGATCGCCTTGCCCCCGCCTTCGCTGGTCATGGCATAAATGCGGCCGCCTGCGCGCATCAAGCCGTGGGTGATCAGCTCCTGGACCCAATAAACCAGGCTGTGACCCATGACATCGGCAGTCATTTCCATCTGTCTCTTGGATGCCACATCGCCCGCGCCTATAAGTGGCTTGAGCGATCCGAACGCCAATGAATGTAGCAGTACGCGCACCGTTCCGGGCTCAGTTACAAAATGCGAACGAATCTGTGCGATCACCTCGCGGCGTTTTTCCTCATCGGCGGCATTGCCGTTGAAAAATAGCGCCTGAGCTCCCAGCGTGCGAATGCGCTCCTCGATTTCCTTGGCATGCGGCAGCGTTTCGCGCCGGTCCAAATGGACACCAACAATGTTCATGCCTTTCGCGGCCAGCTCGAGCGCCGTGGCTTCGCCGAAACCGCTGCTCGCGCCCAGGATGACCGCCCATGGTTGTTCACTCATAGATTGATTGGTGTGACGGTGATCTCCCGCTCATCTCCTTCGCCGGCCTGAAGGTGGATCTCGATGCGCTCCGATGGCATCTGTTGCGGAAAGCGCTCTCCCCACTCCACCAGCACCAGCGCATCTTTTTCGAACAGTTCCTCGAGGCCCAGATTTTCTACTTCGCGCGCGTGCTCCAGCCGGTACAGATCCACGTGGTAAACCTTCCGCCGGCTGCCGTATTCATGGATCAGGGTGAAGGTCGGGCTCGAAACCTCTTCCGGCTCGGCCGAGCCCGCGCCTTTCACGATACCTTTGGCCAACGTGGTTTTTCCCGCGCCCAGATTTCCGATCAGCAGCACAGCCGCACCCGGCGGAAACTCCCGCGCCAACCGCGCACCCAGAGCGATGGTCTCTTCCTCAGAGCCTGTCCGAAACGTGCGCACAGAGCTCCATCGCGCTTGGCAGGTAGCGCAGCAGGTCGGTTGCGATCAGGCATTTTTCTCCAAGCTCACGGGCGCCCAGCTCACCGGCCAGCCCGTGCAGATAGACCGCTGCCGCAATGGCCTGCTCTGGTTCTTGAGGAAACTGGGCGAGAAATCCCGAGATGAGACCGGTCAGGATGTCTCCCA
>Ga0137418_10003276_pt1 | contig 14880 bp, 17 predicted proteins | sample CZODoug3_1_2_16f_FD_122242 | JGI IMG/M metagenome (GOLD analysis project Ga0137418, IMG submission 122242) | Vadose zone soil fungal communities from Angelo Coast Range Reserve, California, USA - CZODoug3_1_2_16fungal (Hybrid Assembly) | ecosystem: Environmental > Terrestrial > Soil > Vadose... | reverse complement strand
AAAATAGCCGTAAGTGATTGATTCCGCGTCGGCGCATTTTCATGATCCGTTGTGAGCCAGCAGGATCATAGGAAACTAGCTACTTTCCGGTGCAAAATGATGCTTCCTGAGGAAGCTAATTCGTACTCGAGGGCTATGGATCGGCTCTGCACGATCAAGTTTCGTTGTTTTCCATTGCACTATTCCTTGGTGGAGCAGTGCTTCGGACTTAGGCGGGTTGTGGGGGGCCCAGCCAGCGTCCAATGTTGATGAGATTGTCGGCAATGATGCCGAGTCCCACCCAGCGCCGCATGCCATCACTGCCGTGATAGCGACTGCGAGCGAGTCCGTGGCGTCGCTTCAGCACGCTAATGCGTCCCTCACATCCGGTCCGCCATTTCTGTCCTTGCTTGAACCAGCGTTGCTTTTCCAGTTTGCGTCGCACCGCACTTCGTGTGCTTCGGTTGGGCACGGAAACATGTTTCACTCCCAGGGCCTGCACCCCTTCTTCTTGCGCCTGGGAGTAAAAACCGGCATCGGCGGCCACCAGTTGCGGCACGCGTCCCAACTTCCTCCGTTGCGCTTCCACCGCCGACTGCAACAGATGACGGTCACTCGGCCGCTCCTCAAACACCTCATAGTGCGTGACGATCTGGTTCTCCGCTTCCTGCACCTGCACCAGCTTGCCAAACTCGTTCGGCTTTCCCGCCTTCCCCTTGCGGATGATTTCCGTGTGTGGTTCGAACAGGCTGACCAATTTGCCCGGCAACTGAGTTACCCCTTGGAAGACCCGCGCCTTGGTTTGCCGGACCACGCGGCGCACTCGTTCCGCCATCGTTTCCAGCCGCTCACATAACTCTCGTACTCCACTCCGACGTCGCCGTGGCAGGCCCGCAACCTCTTGCAACACCCTTCCCGTATCTCCCAGGATCTGGTGGGTTAGGTGCAGCAGTTGCCGGTACTCGCGCTGTCGCCGCAACTCCCCTTCTTCTCCTTTATGACGCAACGCGTGCGCCAAGGCGATCACCCGCTTCTGCACACTGCGCTTCCGGTCGCGCACTTTCCGTTTCAGTCCGCCTACCTTTCCCTCAATCTTTTTCATCATCCGCGTTAGTACACGCGCCCCATCATCCAACAACCCACTGTCGGTCGGGTAATGGATATTACTCTCCACCACCGTCGTGTCCACCCGCATCTTCCGCCCACGGATCACTCCGCGTTGTCGCGCCAGTTCCACGATCCGATCGTGCAACTCGCGCAGCGTGTCCGGGCCGATCGCTTGTCCCAACCGAACCAGCGTTTTCGCGTCCGGCACCTTCTCCGTCCCGATCCGGCAGAAACTGCGATACACCACGTTGGCCCGTACTTCCCGCTCCAGTATCTCGTAACTCCAGTTGCGCACGTGCTTCAGAATCAGCATGCGCAACGCCACCTCCGCCGGCGTTTGCGGCCGTCCCAGCGTCCGGCTCTGCTCATGCCGTTCCCCTTGCGCTTCGTACACCGCATCCACTAAGGCGTCGTCTTCCAATAACTCGTCCACCACTCGCATCCATGGCTCCCACAGTTCAGCCACTTCCTCGGCGAACAAACCCTCCCACAAACTCGGCTGTTGATGTCGTATGCGGATCATGCGCACATCATGCCTGCAAAACCACGCCATGACAATTCCGTTATTCGGTTCCGGTTGCTCTGACCCTACTCCCGCTTTTATGCTGGTTTGCCGCTGCTATTTCGCACCGGAAAGTAGCTAGCGGACACTACATGATTGTTCACAACATTGGCCAAGGCCCCCGAATGGAGGACGTTTTTCTCAGTGGGAAGATTGCCGGCCACTATCGCTACCACCGACCGAACGGCTGAGATGCATCTCAGCGAGTGGAAGTCGGGCCCTCAATGGTCACGCCTTTCCCGCGTTCTGCCATTGCCCGATTCACCTCCTCCGACTTCCCCCGGGGCACGCTGAGACTTTTCCACTCCCCCGATCGGAAATGTTTCGCCAGGAACACGATTTGTCCGACGTGGTAAGCGTAATGCGCCACCTGGCGGTTCAGAGCCTGCAGAACGGTGTGTGGTTCCTGTCGGATGTAGACAGTTCGCATTACGTCGTCGGGCGTCAGCGATTCCAGCGCCGCGAACACGCAGGCCCATCCCCGCTCCCACCATTGCATGACCTCGGCGCGAGTAGTGCTTGCGGTCAGTTCGAACTCTTGATCGCGATGGCGATCAGGCTTCTCGCCGTCTGTGGTCAGGAAATCCGTAAAGCGCGACCGCATGTTTCCGGCGAGGTGCTTGATCACGATCGCGACCGAGTTCGATTCGGGATCGAGAGTGATGAAAAGTTGATCGTCCGTCAGTTGCGCCAGGGCGCCTTCTCCCAGGCGCTTGTGCCCGCGAAACTGGCGGCCGGCCTCGTCCAGGTAGTGAGACGCGATCGGGTCCATGACAAGCCCATCATACCGCTACCCAATCGCGGACTGGACACCAGTCGGTTGCAACTGCACCTCGATGCCGCCCAGCCACTTTGCTATGAGGTTGTACAGAAATGCGCCCAAGGCGCCAAAGATGAACCCGAGAACTCCTTAGAAGACTGGCGCCAGCAGGCCGAAAAACATTCCGACTGCGCCGGCAAAGGGATTTTGACCGCCTTGATTCGGAATCATGGATCCCGCCAAGCCAATGAGAAGGAAGAACGGCAGGAACAGCAAGCCCAGAGCCGCGTACAGCGCCCCCATGGTTTTCGCAACGGAGAGTGCACCCACCGACTTGATCGTCTGCACCAGAAATCCTCCCCTTTCATGTAGCGATTTGACAAGTTGCATTAGAAAATCACGCTTCTCCCCACCCGCCACCCCCAGGAGATTCAATTCGGATCCGCTCACCTTTCCGCAAACGTACATGGAACTTTCCTGGCAATTCCTGGGAGAAGCCGTCTGTGCGCAAGACCGTTGCTTTTCCCGATGCACCAGCGGTGCCACCCTCCAATCCAAACGGCGCCTTCGTGTGCCGGTCGGCCAGCAACGTCACTTCAGCATCGGTGAGCACTTCAATCTCACGGACGACGCCGTCGCCGCCACGATGCTTGCCCGCTCCACCACTATCGGGCCGCAGAGCATACCGTCGAACGCGCAACGGGTAGGCGTACTCTAGCGCCTCCGCCGGCGTGTTCAGAGAATTCGTCATGTGAGTGTGCACGCCCGACACTCCGTCCTTGGTCGGCCGCGCTCCCATCCCGCCTGCGATTGTTTCGTAGTAGGCGAACGGCTCAAGCGTGTGGGGATCGATCCCTCCGATCGTCAGATTGTTCATCGTGCCCGAGGCGGCGGCGGGAATCCGTTTGGGCAGGGCCTGCGCCAGGGCGCGCAGCAGGACGTCCACGATGCGCTGCGACGTTTCCACATTTCCGCCTGCCACCGCTGCAGGCAGCCGCGCATTCACCACGGTGCCTTCGGGTGCGATGACACGAATCGGTTTCATCAGCCCGCCGGTTGCCGGGACATCCTCGGCCAAGAGACAGCGGAATACGTAAAAGCACGCGGAATAAGAGATAGCCTCAACCGCGTTAATGCAGCCCTCGACCTGCGGATCGCTGCCGGTGAAATCCACAGTGACCTGGGGTGGATCGGGCACTCCTGCCCGCTTGCTCCTCTTGTGCACCGTCACAGCCACCGCAATCTTCACAGGAAGGTCGCCAATCCCGTCATTGTCGAGGAAATCTTCGGCGTGAAAAGTTCCGGCAGGAACGCCCCGCAGAAATGCGCGCATTAACTCCTCTGAATAATCGAGCAAGTCGGCCGTCGCGCGCTTTGCGCGCGGCAAGCCGTAACGAGCACAAATCGCCTGCAGTCGATCGGCGCCCGTGTGACAGGCGGCGATCTGTGCGCCCAAATCACCTTCGCGTTCGCGAGGCGTACGGACGTTGGCCAACAGGAGGGCCAGAATGTCATCGTCCATCTTGCCGCCCCGCATGATTCTCACAGGAGGAACCCTGAAACCTTCCTGGTAGATCTCGCGACATAGCCCCATCGATCCGGGATACGTTCCACGGACATCGGCGTGATGCGCGCGTGATGCCACGTAGAAATCTGGGCTGCCCCGACCAGAACGCCCGCTGCGCACGTACACCGGCGCCACCAGGGTGATGTCGGGCAGGTGCGTGCCGCCCGCGAATGGATCGTTTAACATCACCATGTCGCCCGGCATGAGTGCGCATCGCGCGATCGCGGCACTGACCGACATGGGCATCGATCCCAAATGCACGGGCATGTGGTCGCCCATCGCGATGACCTGGCCGTCGCCGTCAAACACGGCGCAGGAATAATCACGGCGCTCTTTGATATTGGGAGAAAACGCCGTACGCCGCAGCGCCGCTCCCATTTCTTCTGCGATCGAGTGAAAGAGATTCTTAAAGATCTCGAGTTCGATGGGATCGCGTTTCATGCCGGAAACCGGAATTGCGCGAGCCAGTGTACTAGAACGATCGGTCTGCCAACTTCCCTATCGGTGCCGAGGAGTGCAGAAATATGTTGACATGCCTGTAACACTGCCGCAATATCTTGTATTAACAGGTGAGCCCATACCAATTGTTGGGCTATGTCGGCAGAGGGCGAAGCGCCCAACCGAAGACACCTTGCAAGGGAAAAAGTTCACGGAGGAATTACTTCATGGCAACCAAGAAAAAGGCTGCAAAGAAGAAAAAGAAACACTAACCGTCCGCGAGACGTCACCTCGCATGGGCCCATGTAATTTCACTAAAAGCCTGTCAGGAGAAGCACCTCCTGGGAGGCTTTTTGATTTCAGTCGTCAGTCGTCAGCCCTCCTACCAAGAGGCCCCGCGAAAATGAAGAATGTTGACGTAGACCGAGAGGAATGAGGTACCCCAAGGCGCGCAGGCCTTCGCCAACACGGCTGACGACTGCCGACTTTGCGACTGACACCTGACGACTAAACGGCACGAACCACCAAAGAGCATCTTCATGGCACGAATTGGGGGTTGTTCGCCGCGACGCGGCATGCTAGAAACGGCTGAGACAGGAATTCTGGCCTTCCTGAGCAGTGGGGCGTCACTTCTGACAAGCCGCATGAGCCCGAAAAAAAAGAACAGCAAATCGAGCAAGACGAACGAAATCCTCATTCCGGAAAAACTCTATTTCCGCATCGGTGAGGTTGCCCGCTTGTGCCGGCTGCCGGCTTACGTGCTACGTTTCTGGGAAACTGAGTTTCCCCAGCTCAAGCCTGTGAAGAGCAGCACAGGTCAGCGCATGTACCGCAAACGCGACGTCGAGAGCGTGGTGCGTATCAAGCGGCTGCTGTACGAAGAGGGATACACGATCGCCGGCGCGCGCCAGCATCTGCGCGACGAAGGAAAGACCGACAAGACTCAAGTAACGCTGCCGTTTCCAACCAACTCGCCCGCCGATTTGCGGCACCTTCGCCAAGGCTTGCAGGAGATTCTGACCATCCTCTCACCGCGACGCTAGTCTGCCTGACTTCTCCGGTTCTTTGAAGTTTTCCCATTTTGGAACGTTTTGAACTTGGTCGTGCTGCAGGTGCTTGCGTCTCCTTCCGCGTCCCTGCAATGTCGAATCAGGAGTCTGCCATGATCCAAGTGCTCCTACATCCCGAGGTTGCTGACTGCCAAAACATGCGGGCGGTTTTTGATGCTGCGCTTGATTTTCGTCGCACCCCCCGGTGAGCGGGCCTGCCTCGTTTTCCGCACGGCTGGCAATCCTAACGACCTGACGCTGCTTTTTGAATGGGAACATTTGGAGCGGGCGTGGGGCTACATGAATTCGGAAGAGCTGCGGAAGAAGATGAAGCAGGCTGGAGTGGTGGGAGACCCAGAGATCCACTACCTGGCGGAGATGTATTCGATCCACCGCAGCGCGGCCGATTGATTTGCGGTGGGGTTTGCCTTAGGGGCGGCGTCAGGCGCACGGAGCCACTCTCCCGGCCGCTTCAGCTTAGCGCGCGGGCTCGGCGCCGCCCGTGTTTACCGCCTCATCCAGTAGAATGCGGCTGGCACGCTGCGTTTCCTGAATGAGGTTGCGCTCCTTGGTCATTTCCGCTTCGGCCTCGCCCGCCATCACGGAACCGGCGGCCAGCGCAAAACGCAGAGCGTCTTTCTGGTCGTCGAAGTAGAGGATTACCTGCCTACTAGCCGCCATTCACACTTCTCCTGGGTCAAAATCGTGGCGCGCTCATCCCTGCCATCATTTTGAATGGCAAAGCAGTGATCAGAAAGTGTCGTTCTTGGTACCCTGCAAGTGAAATACGCGACGGTTGGATTACTCTGAAAGCCAATCGAGGCGCAGCGTCGTTGGTCCCAGAGGCTTACCGTGAAACGACTCATCCTGCTTTGCCTGCCGCTGCTGCTGGCGCCACTGTTCGCTCACTCGCAAGACAAAAGCCGTATCGTTGCCCTGGAAAACTCCTGGAACCAAGCCGAATTGCACAATGACGCCCATGCGGTCGACCTACTGCTGGCCGATGATTTCGTGATGACGGTGGCCGACGGCTACACTCTGAACAAGGCTCAGATGCTGGCCTCGGTGCGCGATACCTCCTATCGGCCTGAAGTGCTGCAGTCCGACAACATGGAGGTGCGCATGTACGGCCATACCGCAGTTGTGACCGGCTCTTACCTGGAAAAAGGCAAGGACAAAGGCAAGCCCTTCGAGCGTCGGGGGCGCTTTACGGATACCTGGATCAATCTAAGCGGGCAGTGGCGATGCGTCGCCAGCCACTTCAGCGTCAAACCGTAGCTGACAACGATTGCCTATTTACTCGGTGGCGCCGCGGGTTTGATTTCATCAGCGGCCTTCTGAATATCGTCGATCGAACTGGAACTCAGGTGGTACAGAGCCGGTTCGTTCTCGCGCTTGGCAACGTAGCCGTCGCTTGACTTCACAATCTGGACCTTCTCGACGTGCTTGCCGTCCTCTGAAGTTACCGAGGCCTCGATCGTCGGGTTCGCAAAGCCGGACTCCGGAAACTTATCCGCAGTAAGATCGCGAAGCTTGGAAACAAGCGATTGCACGGAGTCGGCATCCATCTTCTTGCCGTTCGACCACCAGTCTTCGCCGCCGCGGGTGAGAAAGTAAGCTTTCGACCCGCTACGGATCTCTACCTTGCCGGGATCCGCATAGCCCAAGTCGAAAAGCTTCTTCCCGCGAAAGTCATCCAGACTCTTGTCGAGAGCTTTGCCCAAATCAGCATCGATCTTGTACGCTCCCTCGACCGCGCTGGACTTCACATAATACGTGTCTTTGTCCTTGCGCACCTGCAGGGACTGAGTGCCGGACTCGTCCATAACCTTTGCGTTCGCGAGCGGCCTGGCGTGCGCAAAAGCGGCACTGTCAGTCTTGAGGTCGGCAGTGCTGAGATTCATCTTGGCGTCGGTCAGTTTGCGGACGACTTCGCTCACCTGGGAGGTGTCGGCTCGAAGCGGCTTGGGTTTCAGGATCTGCCATAGGTCTTTGTTGCGGCCAAACTCAATCGTCTGACCTTTCCGGACAATTTCAAGCCAGCTGATCTTGTCGGAGTTCACTGTAAGCAGCCGTTTGTCGCGCACATCGTTGAGACCTTTGTCGACGCTGTTCTTCGTGTAGCTGGCCACCGTGAACACCCGTGGATCGCCCGCCAGCATCGCGTAGACCGCGCTCCCGGTAGGCGTATCGTCACCCAGGAGAAGCTTTTGCGTCTTGTTGCTTTTTCCGGTGACGTCCACTTCCAGGGCAGGCTGGTCCAGACCGTAGGCTTTCAGATCAGAGGCTTTGTCTTCGACCAGGCGCTCGGAGTTCAAAGCTGACAGGGTCGAGAGCATGCTCGAAACCGCGTCCTGGTCTGCGCCGAACGGCTTGGGCTGGGTAATCTGCCACTTCCCCGATTCTGTCTTGGTGAGGACGACGGTCTCTGCATTCATCTTCTTAAGATCGAGCTGGGTAATGCTGGATGAATCCAGCTTAAGGATCGCAGGCGGAGTATCCGCCGACGCCTTGACGGTGTCGTCAGCGGGCTTGCGGTGTTCCGACCAGTAAAGGATGCCAGCAAGAATGAAGAAGACGACAGCAGCAACTACGAGACCACGGATTTTCATAGTCCTTCCCGAAAGACCCAGACACAGAGGATCGAGGAATCTCTTACCTCCTCTTCCACCAAACGGAAATTCCGGCAACCACCACGATCAGCGGCAACACGAATTGACTGGTGGCGCGTACCCAGTTCAGTTGGGCCCGCGTCATGGTGATGCGGCGGTCTTCGCGTTGCTTGGGGCGGATCGAGATCAAATCCTCATCGGACGCCAGCCAGTTGATGGCGTTCAGGGCGAGATCAGTGTTCCCATTGAAATTGATGAAGCTGTTGGCAGCCCAGGACGAACTTCCCACCACTACGAAACGACCTTGGGAATTCTCCTGGCCGGTGCTATAGGTGCCCGCAGCCGCGATGGTGAGCGGTCCCTTCTTGTTCTGGGGATCGTTCACGCTGACTTCACCCGAACTCAGATTGGTGGTCGCCAGGCTACCGGAGGATGAATCAAACAGCTTCTGGACGTTCGTTTTGTCTGTGTTCTTGATGTCCATCGAGCGGGATAAAGGGAAGCCGGTAGCGGTTCCTTTCATCTCGTTTACGATCGGCTGCGAACTATAGCTGGTGACCAGGGCCACCTGCGGACCGAGTCCGGCAAGTTGTCCGATGGGGTTGAGATCAAGGATCAGGTCCTTGTTCATGGTCACGCCCCAGCTCTCCAGCACGCTGGTAAGCGAATCATTGGGCGCGATTTCTGAACGTCGAAGTTTCAGGGGCGGGTCCAGCAGCAGAAACGCTCGTCCGCCGCCTTCCACATACTTCTTGATGGCGTCGACTTCGGGCGGTTCGTAGTTCCTGGTCGGCCCGGCGATGACCAAAGTGGTGCAATCGCTTGGGACCTCCGCTTTTTGCAGTAGGTCGACGGATTTACTTTCGTAGTTATCTTTTGAAAGGAGTTCCTTGAACTGGGAGAGACCTTCGCGATCGGTGTTATCGACCTGATGCTCACCGCTACCCGTCACGAAGCACACCGTCCGGGTATTGTTCTTCAGGTCGCGGATGAAGGCGCCGGTAACGCCCTCTTCCGTCATGCTCTTGGCTTCTTCCCGTTTCGTGCCGACCTGGACAATAGCGGTGCCTAAAGTCCGTATCCCAGCCTCGCGGGCCAAGGTTGGGTTCTTGTCGGGGTCGACATACTCGACTCGTACCTTCGGAGACAGGTTGGCGTACTGGTCGAGCAGATCTTTGCCGGCCCGGAAACGCGTACTCTGATCGAAGTACGTAATGGTTGCGCCCTGCTTCAGACCTTTGACGATCTTCGCGGTCTGGTCCGACAGGCTGTAGCGCTTATTCGAAGTGGCATCAAACGACTTGTCGTGCCGGTCGGCGAGAACGTTCGCGACGATCACGACCGCGATCACCACGAGGGTATAGATGGTCGCGTAGGCCGCGTACTTGGTTTGTCTCGCCTTGAGCCAGTGGCTTGCCATCTAGGACCTCCAGCGAAGAGATTCCATGCAACGCGCGGTGAAAAACAGTCCCAGGAAAATCACAGTTAGATAAAAGACGACATCCTTGGAATCGAGCACGCCTTTCTCGAAAGAATCGAAGTGCGTGGCCACGGACATGTAGGAGAGAACTCGTGCCCAAAGAGCGCTGTCATATCCGCTCACCCATCCGAAAACAAACAGTAACAGGCAGATGCCAAACGTCACCGCGCCCGCAACGATCTGGTTCCTGGTCGTTGTGGAGATGAAGGTTCCGATCGCCAACAGACCTCCAGCCTGCAGCAATAGGCCGAGATAAGTCACCGCAAGGGGTTTCCAATCAGGATTGCCGTATTTGAAAAGAAAAACAAAATTCAAGGCCGTGCAAAGCAGCATGCAAGCATATAGAGCCACAGCCGCCAGCCACTTTCCACCGATGATTTCCAGATCACGGACCGGAGAGGTGACCAGCAGCTCGATCGTTCCCGTGCGCTTCTCCTCTGCGAACAGCCGCATCGTAATCAACGGGATGAAGAAGAGCCCAATCACGGTCACGTTGTGCAGAAGGGGCCTGATAATCCATTCGTTGACATTCATCGGGAAGGTCTGTCCGCGCATCTGCATCTGGATGCCTTCGATGATGAATTCTCCCAACGCATTCCAGAAGAAGAAACCGAAAATCAAGCCAAACATCGCCAGCAGGATGTAAGCCACTGGCGAAACGAAGTAGCTGCCGAGTTCCTTTCGGCAGATGATCCAGAGATTTCTCACGATTGGGCTCCCTCCGCGACAGGTTGCTCGGCTTCTGCTGCGGCTTCGTTGCCGGTGAGTTGAAGGAAAACTTCCTCCAGGCTCATCGCGGCAGGTCGGAGTTCGTTCAGGTCCCACCCGGACTCCACTACGGCTCGCGCCAAATCGCCTCGCACAAAGCTTCCTTTTTGAATCTCTACTTCGAAGACGGCGCGGCCGTCGTGCTGCGCTTTGTTCACTACCCGGCTGACCCCCGAGACCTGTTCCAGTTTCTGCCGCACTGTCGTAGCCTCGAGACTCCCCTTCCGTCCGCCGACTTCCACCAGCACCGATTCGGCACCGCGGGCCCGCGCTTGCAAGTTGCGGACCGAGTCGGTGGCCACCAGTTTCCCCTGGTTGATGATGATTACCTGCTCGCAGGTCTGCTCGACCTCGGGCAGGATGTGGGTGCTGAGAATGATGGTGTGGTCCCCGGCCAGACTTTTGATCAAATCGCGCGTCTCATTGATCTGCTTCGGATCAAGCCCGGCGGTGGGCTCGTCGAGAATCAGCACGTCGGGATTGTGCACAATGGCCTGCGCCAGCCCCACGCGTTGCCGGTAGCCCTTCGAGAGCTTGCCGAGCAGTTTCTTTCTGACATCGGCCACCGCGCAGCGATCGCAGACGTAATCCACGCGCTTTTGCAGGTCGGCTCCGGACAATCCCTTCAGCTTGCCCACGAACTTCAGGTACTCCGCCGTCTCCATTTCCGGATAAATCGGCGGAGTCTCCGGCAGATAACCGATTCTCTTCCGGACCTCGAGCGACTGCTCGAGAACATCAAGGCCGGCAACCGTAGCCGTGCCCGCGGTGGGCGGAAGGAAACAGGTGAGCATGCGCATGGTCGTCGTCTTACCGGCGCCGTTGGGTCCGAGGAAGCCGACAATCTGGCCTTTGGCCACCTCAAACGAGATCCGGTCTACGGCAGTCGTGCGCGCGTATTTTTTTGAAAGCTCCTTGACTGTGATCATAAGAAAATTGTTGGCGCCACTGAGGTATACAGTTTGTCCAGCGGAAACCGCACGGAGGCGTGCGGACGGAAGTATTCTAGAAAGCGCGCCCCCGAAATGTCAATTTGTGACGGAGAAAACCAGACCTGGTTTGCGGAGCCTGTCCCCGCAGTCCGTTTATACTCCCCGTACAACCCTTGACACATACCCAACTCTCCAAGGGGCAGGTATATTAGTAAACTCTGACTGCAATCCACCTCCAAGGAGCGAAGAGATGCCTTCCCTTTTGCGGCAGTTTGTGCGCGTCGCCACGGCTTGCACATTAGCAGTTCTGTTTGCGATTCCACAAGACGCGCTGGCGCAGAGCCATGTAGTCAGCCTGGCTGAACTGCAGAATGCCACCATTGTTTCCACCCAGGCGCGCCAGCGGAACATTGAAGCGATTCGGCAGTTCGTCTCCTCCCCAGCTGCCGAAAAGGCGTTGAAGTCCGCGCACATCGATGCCAAGCAAGTGAAAGATGCAGTGTCCCACCTGAATGACCAGGAACTCGCGCAGCTGGCTGCACGGGCTAACAAGGCGCAAGCCGATTTCGCCGCCGGCTCGCTGAGCGATCGGGACTTGATCATCATCCTGGTTTGCATTGCGGCGCTCATTCTGATCATTGTGGCGGTTCGCTAGGCGCCCGATGCCTCGCAGCCTTGTCAGGATCGCGGTCGTTGTTGTGTGCTTGTGTGGGTTTGTTTTGGCCGCCCGTCCTGCCGGAGTGTGGCTCGATGTTCCCTTTGTGAAGCAGGAGAAGAATGGCTGCGGCGCTGCCAGCATTGCGATGGTGATGCAATTCTGGCAGCGCCAGCAGGGATTGCCTCCTGCCAGTTCCGACGCAGCGCAGATTCAGCGCGCACTCTATTCCTCCTCGGCCCACGGCATCTATGCCTCTGACTTGGAACGCTACCTGGAAAAGAGCGGCTTTCGTACGTTTGCGTTCGCGGGGACGGGGGAAGACCTTCGCCAACACCTCGAGAAAGGCCGTCCGCTGATCGTCGCGTTGCAGCCCACTGGCCGTGTTCCTTTGCACTACGTCGTGGTCACCGGCCTAGACACGGAGCAAAACTTGATCTTGCTCAATGACCCGGCGGAGCGCAAGCTGCGGAAGCAGGAGATGGCTAGTTTCGAAAAGGAATGGAGCAACGCGGGCCATTGGACGTTGCTGGCCGTACCTCGATCCGAGGGCGCGTCATCCGCGCACTAGGTCTCATTTGTTTTGTGCTTGCCGCCGCGGGGTTCACTTATAGTCAGTCCTCTCCGCTTCCCGCTGACCCGCACCGGACCCCTAAGATCACACAGCTCTTTGAACAAGAACGCTGGGCTGACGTCGTCCGCGAAGTGCAGACCTTCTCCGGCCGCGACGCAGACCTCGACTATTACGAAGGCAGCGCACTTGCACATCTGGATCGCTGGCAAGACGCGGAACGAGTTCTGCGCACCGGGTCCCGTTTGGCTCCCGGAGATAAGCGCTTTCCGATCGAACTCGCAGGGATCGCCTTCAAGCAAAAACGCCTTCCCGCTGCGGCCGCCTGGCTGCGCCGCGGTCAGCGTATCGATCCAACCGACAGGTATGCGACCGACTTCCTCGGAACTATCTACTTTCTTGAAGGCAATCTCGAGGCGGCTCTTAAGTACTGGAATCCCATCGGCAAGCCGCAGATCGAGTTCGTGCAGCCCGACGCGTCTCTACGCATTCGCCCAGTACTCCTTGACCGCGCTCTTGCGTTTTCTCCGGCGAGCCAACTGCATCGTGCGCAACTGCTGACCAGCCTCGCGCGGCTCGAAGGGCTGGAGGTCTTCACGGTTTCCCGGCTCCGATTGGCAGCGCGCCCGGACGGGAACTTCGACGTCATCCTGAATTTGCAGGAGCGCAACGGGTTGGGCAACAACATATGGGAGGCGCTTCTTTCTACCTTCAGCGGTGTGGCCTACCAGACCATCTATCCGGCATATTTCAATCTTGCTGGGTCGGCCATCAATGTCACTTCGCTGGTCCGATGGGACGCGCAGAAACGCCGGCTGCAAGGTTCGCTCTCGGGACCACTGCACCAGAATCCCAAATGGCGTTACCGCGTCGGTCTCGACCTGCGCAACGAAAACTGGGACATTCGTGATTCGTTCACTGGTCCTGCGCCAGTGGAAGCTGCACTGAATTTACGCCGTGAGGAAGCCAGCGCCGAGATTACTTCGTTCAACAGCGGACGCTGGGGATGGTCCACGGGCGTTGAGTTTTCCCATCGTGACTACCGCAGCGTAGTTCCCGGGTCTGGTTTGGCGCCCTGGTTGCTACTCTCCGGCAGTCAACTGAAGCAGCTAGCCAGCATTCACTATGACCTCTTGCGACTGCCGGAGCGCCGCTTGACCGTGACCACCTCGGCTTCATCGGAGCTCGGACGCATCTGGTCCCAGCCCGCACATGCCTTTGCGAGGTTGCGGGGCTCCGCCGCCGCCCACTGGCTTCCCAAGTCCGATGGCGACGACTATGAAACGCAGATGCGCGTGCGCGGTGGCGGAATCGCCGGCGACGTCCCCTTCGACGAGCTTTATATGCTGGGCATGGAGCGCGACAACGATCTCTGGATGCGCGCGCACATCGGCACGCGCGACGGCCGAAAGGGCAGTGCACCGCTCGGCCGGCGGTATTTCCTTGCTAACTCTGAAATCGACAAGAATCTCTACAGCAACGGGCTGATCACGCTGAAACTCGGCCCCTTTCTCGACAGCGGCAAAATCACGGACCCTTCCGGCGCCTTGGGAGCGCCGAAGTGGCTGTGGGATGCCGGCCTTCAGGCCAAGCTACGGGTTTTGGGCGTGGCTGTGGTGTTGGTGTATGGCAAAGATCTGCGCATGGGAAACAATGCTTATTACTTCACGATGCGTCGATGAGCTGGAAAGTTCAAAGCCTTGGGTGTCCCGTCGCCTGGGTTGCTCCGAAGTTGAATGGTTCCCTTGCGAATCCTCATCGGGCCCTTGAAACGTCGACATAGTCACGCCCGCTGTACAAGCGATACTTGCCGCTTGTCCCGACAAATTGCAGTGGGATCGGCCGCTTCATCGCTGTGTCTTTCGTCGATGATGCCTGCAGCACGTCATGCGCGCCCAGGTCCATGACGACAAGCTTGTCGCCGGTCACGAATCCGAAACCATAAGAGCCCGCCGGGAGCTTCTGTCCTCCGATCTCGAGCGCCACTTCTGTAATCAAGTAGCCCTGATACTTTTGCCGGATGTCGGAGGAATACCCGGAACTATCGACCAGCCCACCCAGTACGTAAACATCGTCGGCGAAACGGATGCCGGCGGTGTTGCGCATCTGCACCGGCGCAACCTGTCCGCGGAAAAAGACTTGGTCGGGAAAGATCTTGCCCGTGATCTCCGAGGCTTTAAGGACAGCCTCCTTCCCTTCGGGAGGACGCGCTACCGCGGAGGGGAAACGTACGCTCAGCAGTGCAATCAGAAACGCAAACACAGCCAAAGTCGTTTTGCGACGCATAAGGAAACGCTCCCTTCGATTGCGCTGAAAAATTCATAATTGACGTCGGCGGCTATTCTAGCTGCTCGGGACGGTCTGACAGAAACGGTGTGGGAAGAACGAGGGCGCCGGAGC
>Ga0137418_10003275_pt1 | contig 14880 bp, 15 predicted proteins | sample CZODoug3_1_2_16f_FD_122242 | JGI IMG/M metagenome (GOLD analysis project Ga0137418, IMG submission 122242) | Vadose zone soil fungal communities from Angelo Coast Range Reserve, California, USA - CZODoug3_1_2_16fungal (Hybrid Assembly) | ecosystem: Environmental > Terrestrial > Soil > Vadose... | reverse complement strand
CACCCCCCGCTCGTCCCTCTGCCCGCCCACCACCACGGGCTTGTCCTTCAGCGACGGGTCAAACAACTCCTCCACCGAGACGAAGAAGGCGTCCATGTCGACGTGGAAGATGGTACGGGCGGAGATGCTATGAGACTCGTTCATGTCGCATGAATCCATGGCGAATGATAGGCGAAAGTATATGCTCACGCTTGAGGCGTGGCAATGGATTGAGAGGGTTATACGGCACGAGGGGATTTTGCTACACCCCACAGGAAGGGACCTGAACCGAGAAAGACCGGGGCGCGCTCGCAAGCGTTCTGAGTGTAACCACCTGGTCACGTCAGTAATCTTACGTCTCGCCATGTGCCAGCACATAATCATTCCACATGAAAAGATCTGACGCTAGGAGACTGGTTATGCGGAGCGCATTCAGGGTCATTGTTGCAGTTGGTTTATTGGCTTCATTGTGTTCGTTTGCACACGCGGGCAAGGCAAGAAAAATTGTGTTGCCTAATCCACAGTTGATTCATTGCCGTTCAGCGCAGTGCTCGAAGTTATGGAAAGAACAGTCTAGCGACGAAGGCTGGGTCTTACCCGCCCAGATTCGGCTGGACACGGTAAACGACGAGATAACTGGACTCACTGCCGTTTATGAGAAATCCGTATCGACACAGGAAATCCGAGCGGCAATTGATTCGGTCTACGGGAAATCGAGAATGGCAACCGACAGCGACAAGTTGTGGTTATGGCGCGTCGAACCGCAGCAACTCGCGATCCAGTTGGCTGCTGAGAAGAATGGAGAAAACCAATTAATCTACTTGAAATTCGGTACTCCTGCCTCCCTCGCTCCCGCTGCGCACATCGATTGCAGCAAATAAGGGGTCGATAAATCCCCATCTCACCAATAATCTGGGTTCTGAGTGAAATGGCCTGCTAACGTCAATCATGCCGACAGTCAATGTGTTAACGAGATGGCGCGAGGATTTAGACGGAGGCGTGTTCAAGGGAGGCTGGCTTCGTCAGAAGCCTTGCAACCGCAATTGCAAGCACGGCAGCAACCGCGATGTAGACCGTATTTGTGCCCAGCACCTTCGCTATTTCAACCACGGTTTCAGCTGGACTGCGAATTGTGGCAAATGCTGACATGGAAAAATCCCACAAGAAATACGGGCTGAGCACAAGGGCGACGACTCTTCCGGTCTTCTTTCTCACAAAAATAGCGACGAGGCAGCCGACAATAATGGCCGGGTGCCCCGTCCTTGCGTTTTTTGCAAGGGCGGGTAGCGACACTGCCGACACGACGTGTGTTCGTTCCGGGGGCTGGCCCACCCTTTGCTTTTGAACCTATTCCCAATTACGCAATAACTGGCGGGTGGCCCAAACAAGCCTTCTATTGGCTTGTGTGGGGCCGTGCTATGCGACGGAGGTTAAACCTGGGGCTGGGCCACGCCCCGCTCATCCTCTATCCACCAACGATCACGGGCATGCCTTTCAGCGACGGGTCAAACAGCTCCTCCACCGTTGTGACCGGAATGACTTTCCGATTTGCCGGTCACTCGACCCAACCTAAAGAGTGGTCCTCAACATCCCCCAGAAATGTGAAACTGCTAATCACCGCGGTCCGCTTTTCGTAAAGCTGAAGTTAGCGGTTGCGGGTGTTGGCAAGCGCCCGAAGGAGAATGCGGGTATTTTGATTTATGGCCTGACGAAGGTACATCGTGAGGGCGAAAATAACGACAAGAAAGAAGAGATCGACGCGAAGGAGTGAATGCAACAGTCCGCCAAGGGTTTCCGGCGGGAACATGTGGAGGTGCATCCATATGAAGGTGACGACGGCGAGAATGCCAAGCGCGACGACGATGATTCGGGAGAAGCGTTCTGACCTGTCTGCGGCTGCAAGGGCCTGTTGGACGAAGGCGATTTCGGCGTTCGTATTTTCGGAGTTGGGCTGCTGGGATTCGGGGCTCATGCTGGTTTCCTTTCGAGAGTTAGGTGTTTACGAAGGGTTGCGACTCCATAGTGGAGACGTGACTTGGCGGTACCGACAGGAATGTCGAGAACAGCTGCGGTTTCTTCGAGTGAAAGATCGTGCTGGTAGTGCAGAAGGAGGACAGCTCGGCTGGCGGGCGAGACCTGGTCGAGAAGAGACAGGAAAGCGGCGTCGGGTGGCCCGCCAAGGTTGGGATTCGAAGTGAAGGTTCGGAGTAGAGAGTCGTCGAGGGGCTGCCAGCGGTGGGTGCGTTTAAGGTGGGTGATCGCGATGCGCGAGGCGATACGAAGGGTCCAGGCGTGGAAGACAGTGGGCTCGCGCAAGAACGGGAGCTTGCGGAAAATTTGGATTGATGTCTCCTGGAGAATGTCGTCGACGAGATCGGCGCCAGCCAAGCGGGTAATGTAGCGGCGCAACGGCGCGTGGCTGTTTCGGAGGAGTTGTTCCAGGGCAGCCCGGTCGCCGGTCTGGGCGAGGAGGACGAGGAGCGTTTGGTCGGAGGGGGGAGGCTCCTTTGGATGTGATGGGGCGTGCATGCTTGAAAGAGGAGTCAAAGAGAGTTAAGGTTCGGTTCAATCGAAAGAATAATGCTAGGCGACGGCGCGTGGCCCACACAAGCCCTCCTTGTGTTCAGTCCCATGACACCCTGTAAAGGATGTCATGGGACTGAACATTCTTTTGGCTTGTGTGGGCCAGTTCCACATCGTGGACCCAATCTGAGCCCACACGTTAGGGTCGACCACAGTTGTTCCCCGAATTCCGGCAAGCCCTTCTCCATTCATCCCAACTTTCTCTTCGCATTTCGGAACCCATCTCCCGAAATTTCTTGACTTAACGCCCCACCGGCCACACCATATCTAAAGGGAGCTGCACAGGAAATGATCTTTTAGATCTATCTCCTTTGTTTTCCGGATTTTCCCCGTAAGTCCTTTCAACTCAAAGATTTGGCCTCCTTCACTGCGTATCTCATTGATTCCAAAAGATCGAGGGGAGGGGGGTACCCTTCATGGATATTGTTGATATTGCAACATTGCCAACCGGCCCGCGGATGAAACATGACGGGCCGTCCGATTTGTATCGCAAGTAGAACCGCCTATTCAGGAGAAATCTATGAAGCGGAAGGCGCTCCGGACGATTGCACTCAGTAGCTTCACGCTGGTTGTCGTGCTCGGCTGGGCGTGGCAAGCGCAAGCACAGGACGCCAAAGCACCGTATCCGAGCATGGCCCCGCTCGACCAATACCTGATAGCGGATCGGAATGCGGAGATTGCGCTGGCTCGAAGCGCTGCGCCGGAGTCCATTTCACACGATGCCGACGTCATGGTCCTCGGACGGCAGGGTTACGAAACGGCGATCCAAGGCAAGAACGGCTTCGTGTGCATGGTGTGGCGGTCCTGGGCCGCGGGAAACGACGATCCCGAGTTTTGGAATCCCAAGCTGCGGGCTCCGATCTGCTTCAACCCGGCCGCCGCGCGATTCAACATCCCACTCACGATCAAGAAAACCGGGTTGGTATTGGCGGGACGATCCAAAGTTCAGATCTTCGAGGTTCTCAACGTCGCGTTCGACAAGAAGGAGTTGCCGACGCCGGAATCGGGCGCCATGTGCTACATGCTGTCCAAGCAAGCCTACTTAAGCGACAGCAACCCGCACTGGCATCCCCACCTGATGTTTTTCGTTCCACTGATGGAGCCTGCGAGCTGGGGCGCAGCCTTACCGGGTTCCCCGGTAGTTCTGGGTGTTGCTGATAAGGAAGAGCGACACACCTTGTTCTTGATTCCGGTCCCCAAATGGTCGGACGGTACGGCTGCTCCGCTGGATGAGCACTGATGACGGATGAGCACCGATGTGGATCGCGGACAGTCCAGAGCCGGCGAGTAAATTCCTACCCCGTAGTCTTCGAAAGAACGGGCACGGGCGTACTGACTGCTGTTTTCATCTTCCGCACCCTCTCATACACCTTCACATATTCTTTCGCCGACGCGCTCCAGGAAAAATCCTTGGCCATGCCATTCTTCATCAACTTCTGCCAAGACGTCTGGTCGCGGAAAGCTTGCAGCGCGGCCTTAATGGCGGCCAACAGCGCCTCGCCAGTGTAGTCGGTGAACTTGAACCCCGTGCCGGTCGCCGCGCGCGCGTCCCAAGGCTCAATCGTGTCATCCAGACCTCCGGTGGCTCGGACGATGGGCACGGTGCCGTACTTCAAGCTGTAAATCTGGTTCAACCCGCACGGTTCGTAACGCGAGGGCATCAGGAACATATCCGCCCCTGCCTCAATCTTGTGCGCAATCTTGTTGTCGTAGGTAATCTTCAACGCAATCTTGCCGGGAAACGCCTTGGCCATGCGCGCAAACATTTCCTCATACAGTTTTTCGCCCGACCCGAGAACGACCAGAATCATTTCCTCGCGCGCCAACCGGTCCATCACCTGAGAAACCAGGTCGAAACCTTTTTGTCCAGCAAAGCGCGAGACGATGCCAATCACGGGCAGCTTCGGATTCGCATCAGCCAGGCCAAATTCCTCCAGCAAGTCTTCTTTACACTTGGCTTTCCCGAACAGCTCGTCCGGCTTGTATCGGCTCGCAATATAGCCATCGGTTGCAGGGCTCCATTCGTCGTAGTCCACGCCGTTCAGAATTCCAGTAACATTGGCCGACCGCTCGCGCAGTACGCCATCCAGTCCAAAGCCGTATTCTGCGGTCTGTATCTCCTGCGAATACTTCTTGCTCACGGTCGTGATGTAGTCCGCGTCTTTCAGTCCGCCCTTGAGGAAGTTTACCTGCCCGTAGTACTCGAGCTTGTCCATACTGAACAGATCCCAAGGCAACGCCAGCAGCGGCAAAATCTCCGAGGAAAACAATCCCTGGTAGCCGATGTTATGAATCGTGAGAACGGTGTTCACTTCTTTGAAAGCCGGATCATCTCGGTACAGCGACTTCAACAGCACCGGCACCAGCGCCGATTGCCAGTCGTGGCAATGGAAGATGTGCGGTACCCCCAAAATCTTGGATGCCTCGAGCACGGCGCGGCAAAACATGGTGTAGCGCTCGGCGTTGTCCGGGAAGTCGCCCGCGGCAGTTGAGTACAGCGTTTCGCGGTCAAAATAGGGCGGATACTCCACAAAGTAGTGCCGCACTCCAGCCTTATACCCGCCGCTCAAGATCGAACAGAATCGATACTTGTCGTCAAACGGAACGGTTACGCTGCGCACCACCATTTGCGGATCGGTCAACTGTGTTTGCCGGTAGCGCGGCAAGTACACGCTCACCTGGTGACCCAGAGCGGCCAAAGCTCGAGGCAAAGCCCCCACCACGTCGGCCAGGCCTCCCGTCTTCGAGTAGGGCACACCTTCCGAGGCGGCAAACGCTATGTGCATGAACCAAGAACCTCCTGAGACTGTCCGCAGCCGAGCCCCGTGAAACGCTATGATGGCTCGTGGGCTAGCCTGGAACCGGGCCAAGCCCACACAAGTGTATGCGTCGGCAAGAAAAGGGGTCAATGTGACAAGAGGTAACGGCAGCGCACCAAAGGGCAAACCCAAGCTGGGGCAGCATTTCCTGCGTGACCAGGCAGCCGTGACGAAAATTGTGGACGCCCTCGGGGATATCTCCCAAAGCACGGTTCTCGAAATCGGCCCCGGCCCTGGCACGCTAACTGGGCAGCTCGCGAAACGTGCAGGGCGGCTGATCGCCATTGAAGTGGATCGAGTGCTGGCCGCGCAACTCAGCATGGCGTATGCCCTAGCCTCCAATGTCGAAGTCATTCAAGCCGATATCCTGGCTATCGACTTCGACACCCTCTTCGCGCCCCGCCCCGGCACCGTCCGTCCTGGTATCCAGCGCGCCCAAGAAAAAGCACGAGTAGTCGGCAACCTGCCTTACTACATCACGTCGGACATTCTGTTGCATCTGTTTGCGTTCGAGCAGTACTTTGATCGCGTCGTGATCATGGTGCAGAGGGAAGTGGCAGACCGGCTGGTCGCGAAGCCCGGAGGGAGTGAATACGGTTTGTTGTCAGCGACCGCGCAACTCTATGCGCGGGTCGAGAAGCTGTTCGAGCTTCCGCCCACGGCGTTCAACCCGCCGCCGAAGGTCCACTCGGCCGTCATTCGTCTAACCATGGAACCCAAGACGCAGGAGCTGGGAGTCTCTGCGCCTGAAATGATCGCGTTTTTTAAGCTCGCCTTCGCGCAGAAGCGCAAGACGCTTTGGAACAACCTGAAGGCCCGCTACAGCGACGCCGAGCTGAAAGCTGCTCTGGAGGAGACCAAGATCAAAGCGACAGTTCGTGCTGAGGCCCTTTCCATCGACAAAATGGCTGTCCTAGCCAAGGCTCTGCTGGGTGTCGCGCCCGGAATTTAACAATTGTTATCGCATACCGTTTCGGGACTTCCTCATTACCCTGGTAACCGTCGCTGAACCTTAAGTAGTTCGCGGAATTGTCCGATTTCGGATACAAAGATGTTACGCAGTATTCGTCTGTCTTCCGCACTCTGGTAGGGATTCTGGCACGGAATCTGGCTCTTGGTGGTTGAGCCAGAGGAGAGATCCGATGGATTTGGCTAGCAGCTTGCGCAGTATGGACCGCTCCGGCACGCATCGCACGGAGGAGATCCAGCAGGAAATCGATCAGCTTTCGAGCCGCGACTGGCAGCTTTGGTCGATCGGCATATTGTTGATGCTCGTGTTCGCCTCGGGCTTTCTCGCCCTGGTGCTACCGAATCTGGCGTGGTCGCAGCGCAACTTGATTCTCGATCATCGTTTTGTTCCGCAATTGATGTTTGGCTTGATCACGTTGGTAGTGCTCGTCAACATCTATCTGGTCTCGCAACGCAAATCGCTGAACTCAACTCGCGGGTCGCTCATACGCGAGCTGGTGTACAACCAACGCCTTGAAAACCTTTCGCTCTACGATCCGCTGACCAACTTGTTCAACCGCCGGGCGATGGATGAATTCGTCAGCCGGGAAGTGACGCGAGTGAATCGGCAGGGAACGCAGCTTACATTCTTGATGCTCGACATCGACGGGTTTCGAGCCGTGAACTCCAACTTCGGTCATCAGACTGGCGACGAAGTGTTAGTAGACTTGGCTCAGATGCTGAAAAACAATTTCCGCGGCGCGGATCTGCTTTTCCGTTACGGCGGCGATGAATTCCTCGTCGTCATGCCGGAAACGAGCGAAGAGCAAGCGGAGATCGCTGTGCGGCGCTTGCTGCGCGGAGTGGAAAGTTGGAACGTGAACAGCAAGCGCGGCTTTGAGTTACAAGTGAACTGGGGGATCACAGCCCACGTGGCTGGAGCGATTATTTCCGATGTGCTGCGCGAGGCCGATCGGAGGCTGTATCAGCGCAAGCACAAGATGGTGGCATTGTTCTAAAAACGTCGATCTAGCCTGCTTGATCGTGGCGTTACTGTTCTGGATTCCGTGGAAACTTCAGAAATGGCATGCGCACACCCTGAATGCTGTAGTTGTCGGCCTGAATGTTGGCGGGTGGGAGAAACCCCTGCGCTCCGTTGAACGTTACGTAGTCGTCCTGATCCACGCCATCTCCGCTCACACCCAAGCCGCCAACTAAGACTCCGTTCTTGTAGAGCGGCAGGCTTCCCGGGAAAAACACAATGCCGCTCTGATTCGCATTCGGCGGTTGCGATCCCTGCGAGCATGGGTTGGCAATGTCGTTAAGGAACAGATTGAAAAACGGTCCCGGGCTGGAGCCGTCGATGCCGGGTGGGAACAACGGCTGTGCGCCGAAGCTCACCGTTCGATTGGTGATCGCGGTACCGGAAGGCATCCCGGGCAAGTCGCCAATTCCCGCGCCGCTGAACCAGACGACGTTCCGCGCTTTGGCTACTGCCACGTCGAGGCTGAATACAGTTCCGTCGGGCATGCGGTGCAATCCGAGGATGGTTCCGTCGAGGTCGGTTACAGCGATGCTCATGCGGGTGCGCGATCCGGAGGGTAGCCGAATCACGGCACGAGTTTTGTTGGCGCTGTCGATTGCCTGCTGAATGATGGTGGCGACGTCCGTCGGGGTCAAGCCGCCGGTCCCAGCATTCGGGCCAACAAGGTCGCCTTCGGGCGGCAAACTTCCGGCTATCGGACCGACCACGTAGCTCCCGGCCAAGGTTCCCGCGCTTACGCCCGCCGGCAGTGTCGTCTGGTTCACGAATGGCAGGGCGACTCCTCCGACAATGACGACTCCCGGAGGAGGCAACTGCGCTGCCGACGGGAGAAATCCAGCATTGTTTGCTCCCGTGAAAGCGGCAAATTCAGCGTTTTCTGGTGTGCTGCTGACAACTCCGACGCCGCCAACTACACCTCCACCTTTGAACAGTGGTACGCCGCCCGGGTTTACGGCGTTAGGATCGCTGTCATTGCTATCCGCCTTACCGCTGATGACTCCGAGGCCCGTTGTTGTGCCGTCGATCGACCGAGCTGGATTGATCGCCTGTCCGGGCAGAAAGGTGGTGTTCAGCGGACAGCCGCGATTCGTATTCTCGATCCCATAGAGATCCGCCGGGCCCGTGCCGTTGACGCCAGGAGGGAAGTGAATGCCGCTAATGAACCGGACTGTCCGCGAGGAGAGGGGCGCTTGATTGTTGCTGAAAAGAGCTGCTGTATGAGCTAAACCAACCGCTAGCTCATTCGCGTCTACGGTTGCGCCGTAGTTGCCCACGGCCGTAACCGGCGCTGTCGGATTCCGGAACACCGCCAAAATATTGCCCGCCCGATCTGACACCGCGACCACCATGGGCGCATCCACCGACCCAGTCGCCTGTTGCACGATGTTTTGTACATCCGCCGCGGTGAGAGGGACGATGGTGATGACAGGGGATGGAGGCGTCGCCATGCCTCCATTGCAAGAGAGAGCGATCGAGGCGAGGACCGCGGGAAACAGTGCGGAGAGCCGTTGGAGCGGGCGCCGGGTCCTTGCGTTTGCGAACTTAGCTGAGACACGGTTCATGGGAACACGATTCCGACCTTTTGCGCACGGGCGAGAACGCCCGTGCCGCCATGGGTTACTCGGTATCTTCACTATAGAACGCTTCGTGTGACACTCTGGTAGTAAGCCTTCCGGGTAACCAGAAAGATCACGTGGTGACCAGCGGTGATTGACTTCCGTTTTCCCTCTGGCACAATCGACATAGCCCCCGCACACTATTCATCCTGATCTTGAAAAACGAGGTTTTTCCGTGACAATCCTGAAACGCGCACTGGCTGTCCTCCTCTGTTTATTGGTATCGAATCTCCCTGTTTTTGCAGCCGACGCGCAGCGCGCGGGGCAGATCAGCGCCCTGATGCCTGCTGCTACGCGCAACGACAAGCCTGCCAAGGCGAAGGACGACTTGGCTTGGAATGACGTGCTCAAGACCACAGCTTCCGGCCGCGTTCGCGCCAGCCTGAGCGATGGGTCGATTCTGAGTCTCGGACCCAATAGCGAACTGAAAGTTGTGCAGCACGACGCTGCCTCGCAGCAGACTTCGCTCGAGATCGGCGCGGGCCAGTTGCGCAGCAAGGTCGTCAAGATCACCCAGCCCGGAGGAAAGTTTCAGGTAAAGACGCCGAACGCGGTGATTGGCGTGGTGGGTACGGACTTTTACGTAGAATTTTCTGGCGGCAACACGAGAGTGATCTGCTACACCGGCGAAGTCTGGGTTAGCCCGATGAGTGGAGCTCAGGCCGCCGGACAAGCGGCGGGAACGGTGCACATCGTGGCCGGACAGACGGTGCTGGTCAGTTCGGTGATTCCGCCAGCAGGATTGCTGCCGGAGCCGACTCCGCTCGATTTGCAGCAGGCAAGCATGGCCGGTACCACCGTTTCGGATACGATTCCAGGGGTAGCTGCCGGCATGGGTGGAGGGATCGGATGGCATGCGATCCTTATAGGGTTGGCAGTGGCTGGCGCATCAGCGGGGGTTGTAGTGGGGACCAGGGATTCGGGTCATTCGACGCCACCGCCCCCACCGGTCAAGGGTTGCGGCAACCAGTGCTGAGGGGGCCGATTTTAGGTTGACGGGACGGGCCGCTTTCGCATGAACACCGCCGCGCAAAGCCGTCCGCCCCGGAGATTTCGCTTTCCTCGAATACCGGTTCGATTTCTGGATTTCGCGTTAGCGCTGGCGATTACGGCGTCAGCGGTTGTGCTTTTTGCCTATTCCGGCATCGGGGGAAATACCCGGGCCGGATTCGCTTTTTTACAGAATATTGAGCTGCGCTCGCTGGATTTCCGCTTCGCCTTTCGCGGGGAGCGGGTTCACGATGACCGCATCGTCATCGTCGATATTGACGACACGACGCTGCAAAAGCTCGGTTCGTTTCCCATCCCACGGCTAGCCTACGCCCAACTAGTTCAGCGCCTGCATGAAGACGGTGCGCGCGTGGTTGCCTTCGACGCCACGTTTCCGACAGTGGCCAATAGTTCCGCGCTGACTGCGCTGGATGCGTTGGAGCGCGAGGCCAAGCACGAAAACAATTCTGCACTTGTGCAAAAAGTCGCCCGCCTGCGATCTGACGTAGACCAGGATGCCCAGTTTGCCGCCGTTCTGAAGCAAGCCGGAAACGTAGTACTAGGCCACATCTTTCTCGACGCCCAGCGCGCCCAGTTGGCCGATCCCAAGCTACAAGACGACTACTACAACATCGTTTGGGGTAAGGCCTACCCGCAAATCCAGCCGGTGAAAAAAAATGGGAAGGCCTTTGACCTGAACAAAGCCTGGCAGGACAACGGTCTAGTCGGGCAGGGCATCGAGGCCAATATTCCGAAGCTAGCCGAAGCCGCGGCTTCCTACGGTTTCCTCAACATTCTCCCCGATGCCGATGGGACGCTGCGCCACGCCACCCTCGTTCAGCGCTATCGCGATCAGGATTTCTTTCCGCCGCTGGCGACTGAGGCGGTGCGCCAGTATGAGCAGATTGCCGATCAGGACATCATCGTCTACATCGCCGAAAACGGCCTCGAGCGTATCCAGTTCGGCAAGCGCGAATTGCGTCCCGGTCACGATGGCCGGGTGTTGATCAACTACGCCGGGCCTTATGGCACGTACAAGCATGTTTCCATGGCGAGCGTGCTCGACGGCAGCGCACCGGCCGAGGCATTCCGCGACAAGATTGTTCTCGTGGGAGCGACGGCGCTAGGCATTGGCGACCTGCGCAATACGCCGTTCCAAAGCGCGTATATGGGAGTGGAAGTCCACGCCAACATCATCGACAACCTGCTGCACTATGGCGAGCCAGCGCGGACGTTTCTCACACGCGGATTGCGCGAAGAAGGAACGGACCTGGCCCTCATCCTCCTCTTTGGATTAGGTCTAGGCTATTTCTGCCATCGACTGCGCCCGCTCTATGCAACCCTGCTGACCCTGGTCACCCTCACCGTCTTCACCTCTTTCGTCTACTACGCCTTCACCGCATGGGGGCGCTGGTATAGCATCGTCATTCCCGCAGGCACCTTGGTCGCCACCTACGCTGCCATCATCAGCTTCCGCACAATGTTTGAAGAGCGCGAAAAACGCAAGATCCGCAAGACCTTCGGGCAATATCTCTCGCCGGGGGTGATTGCGCTCATCGACAAAGACCCCGAGCGCTACATCCGCCCCGGCGGCGACCAGAAAGAGCTCAGCGTGATGTTCACCGACATCCGCGGCTTCACCACGCTCTCCGAGGGCATGACGCCGAACGAGCTGGTCGAGTGGCTCAACGAATATCTCAGCGCCATGACGGATATCCTCTTCCGCCACCAGGGCACGCTCGACAAGTACATTGGCGACGCCATCATGGCCTTCTGGGGATCGCCCTATCCGCAGGAAGACCACGCGGTGGCCGCTTGCCGCTGCGGCCTCGAAATGAATCGCCGCCTGGATGAGTTGAACGTAAAGTGGCGCGCCGAGGGCAAGAAGGAAGCCGCCATGGGCGTCGGCATCAACACCGGCCCGGTGAACGTGGGCAACATGGGCTCGGCCAAGCGACTGTCGTGGACGGTGATGGGCGACAACGTCAACCTGGCGTCCAGATTGGAAGGGCTGACGAAGGAATATCACATCCGCACGATCCTGAGCGAAGGCACCTACGCTCAGGTGAAAGACCAGTTCGTCTGCCGCGAGGTGGATAAGATTCGCGTGAAGGGGAAGCTGCAGCCAGTGACGATCTACGAGCTTCTCGATGACGCTTCAGCGCGCCCGCAATATGCCGACCGGTTGGCGCGCTTCGACGACGCCATGCAGGCGTACCGCCGGCAGGACTGGGCGCAGGCGGCGGAGAAGTTCGCAGAGTTGCTTACGCACTATCCCGAGGATGGACCCTCGCAGGTTTTGTTGCAACGCGTTTTGGAATTTCAGGAAAGCGCGCCGGCGGCGGATTGGGATGGGGTGTATGTGATGAAGACGAAGTAGACCGCGTGAAATAAGTCAGGGCTGTTCACTTTCGGCAGCTTCCGCAGCTGAGATTCGAACGAGACAGAACGGACCCACGTCGACCCCCACCATAGGTTTGCCCGCTCGCAACGCTTGGTCGAGCGCGCTGTATTCTGCGCTGCGAGTGAATACACTTTGAAAGTTCGCTTTCGAGAGAGCCCGGCTCCAACCGTACTCCAGCGAATCGCAAGCAAGCTGGAGAGCGGCATTGAAATAGGGCTCCTTGCTGATCGGGAGATGGACTCCCTTGTCGGAGCCATCCAGGGCAAGGTAATAGTTCGGAAACGATCGAACATCCATCCGCTTTAGAAGCGCCCAGGTGAAAGCCGAGGGCACAAATGCGCAAAGCTTCTCAGCGTGGACATGTGAAAATCCCTTGGTTTCTAGAGCGGCCACCAAATCGAGCTCGCTGATACTCGGTGACTCGGCAATGAGGTCAACAACAGCTACGACTGCGTTTCGCGCTTCGATGGGCGTGAGCATACTTGGTTTGATGTAGTCGACTACCTCATCGGTCCGGCGGCCTCCTGATCCACCAGCCAAATCAAGCTTCCATTGGTGGGCTTGATCCCCTGGGCGGGATAAGTCTCCTCATCGGGCTTGCCTTGCAGCACTTGGAGAAGTGCCTCCTGCTTTCCCGCACCGGTAGCCATGAAAAGCACGGCGGCGGCGTTGTTGAGCACGGGATAGGTGAAGGTAATTCGCCAGGTTTTGAACTTCTCCACCCAGTTGGCGGCGACCAGACGCTCGTCTTCGTGTAAAGCCGCCGTTCCGGGAAACAGGGACGCGGTGTGGCCGTCGGGGCCGAGGCCGAGCAGGATGAGATCGAAACGCGGCAGGGCGTCGTCTTCCTTCTCGTCCCCGAGCTGAAAGAACTGTCGCAGGGTCTGCTCGTAGGATTGCGCGGCTGTATCGGCATCGGGAATTTCGGCGGGGACGCGGAAGATGTTTTCCTGGGGAATCGGAGCTCGCGAAAACAACGACTCGTTGGCCATGCGGTAGTTGCTGTCCGGGTGATCGGGCGGCACGTGGCGCTCGTCGCTAAAGAAGAAGCGAATCTGGCTCCATGGGACGTCCGACTGCGCTGCCAGCAGGGAGTAGAGATTTCGGGGTGTGGAGCCGCCGGAGAGGGCCACAGTAAAGCGTCCGCTGCCCTGAATGGTCGTGCGGGCGCGTTGCAGGAACTCCGTCGCCGCCGCCGTGAAGACGGCGGGGGGATCGGTCAAGACGCGTACGATGGGTCCGGAACTCATGGCGGATGGTCCAGGTATTGTTTCACGCTCGCCAGGAAACATGTAGGCCGAGACGCCCTCGACTGGGCGGGCGAGCTAGGCTCGCCTCGCTTTTGATTGTGGAACCGCCTAACTCCTTGCCTGGCAGGCGGAGGCGCCTACCCCTACATGACCCCCGCTTGCGCACATCGCGCTGCACCCAACAGCGCCGTCTTGTCGTTCGTAATCACACACACGGGAATCGCCTCCAGCACCCGCTGCAAACGGCCTTTGCTGCGGAAGGCGTCCATAAAGAGCGGCCCTTTGAGTTTGGAAAGAATCTTGGGTGCAATCCCTCCGCCAAGATACACGCCACCCGTAGCCATAACCTTCAGAGCCATGTTGCCCGCCTCGGCTCCATAAATGGAAATGAACAGGTCGAGTGCATGCTCGCATAGCTCGGACTTGCCCTGCATCGCAGCCCGCGAAACCGCCGCCGCTGGGTCGGAACTGGCCATTTCCTCGACCAGCCAGGGCTCCGGACGCCCATGCCCAGTATCGCGTAGAAACTTGAAGACGTTGACCAGTCCGGGTCCAGACAGAATGCGCTCGTAGCTGACATGGCCGAAGCGAGCCATCAGATATTGCAGAAGTTGCGTTTCAACTTCGTTACGCGGCGCGAAGTCGCAGTGGCCGCCTTCGCAGGCAAACACGTGGTGCTGTTTGCCGTCCCAGTAGAGGCCGGCCTCGCCCAGTCCCGTGCCAGCGGAGACTACGGCCTGGTTTCCCGTGGGCTGGCCCTGGATTTGATTGAGAGTGACCAGGTCGTCCCCGCTCAAGGTGGCGATGCCCCAGGCGTTGGCCTCAAGATCGTTGATGAGGAGCGTCTTCGGCAAGCCAAGCACAGCCGCCAGTTGCGTAGACTCCACGACCCAGGGCAGGTTCGAGGTCTCCGAGCGGCCGTTGACCACCGGTCCGGCAATCCCGAAGCAAGCCGCCTCGGGCTTGTGGAGCTCCTGCATCGTCAGCTGATCGGCAAATTTCGCCACAATCTCATCCAGGCCGCTGTGCTGCCGGCTGGGGAATACCGTCTCGATGACTTGCTCCAGTTTTCGGTCCCGAACTTCATAGAGCGCCAGACGCGCGTTGGTCCCACCTATGTCCCCGGCAAGAATCACTTTTCGAAGTTCCTCCAGGTGCGGCCGTCCTTCGTGAGCAGTTCGTCGGCTTCTCTTGGGCCCCAGCTTCCCGAAGCATAGTTCGGGAAGTTGCGCGGCGGCAGGGCTTT
>Ga0137418_10003272_pt1 | contig 14887 bp, 13 predicted proteins | sample CZODoug3_1_2_16f_FD_122242 | JGI IMG/M metagenome (GOLD analysis project Ga0137418, IMG submission 122242) | Vadose zone soil fungal communities from Angelo Coast Range Reserve, California, USA - CZODoug3_1_2_16fungal (Hybrid Assembly) | ecosystem: Environmental > Terrestrial > Soil > Vadose... | reverse complement strand
CCGCGCTCTCCGCACCATGATCGCCACTCACGGCATTCCGCTCAGCCTCTACCGCAACCGCCACAGCATCTTCCAGCGCAACGATTCGCACTGGACCCTGGCCGAACAGCTCGCCGGAAAACAAGCTCCTACCCAACTCGGACGTGCTCTCGACGAACTCGGTATCGAGCAGATCCCCGCCTACTCTCCCCAAGCCAAAGGTCGCATCGAACGCGCCTGGCGCACCTGTCAGGACCGTCTGGTCAGTGAACTCCGCCTCGCCCAGGCCACCACCTTGTCGCAAGCCAATGCCGTGCTCGACCAATTCTGTGCTGATTACAACCAGCGCTTCGCCCGTCCTGCCGCCGAAGCCGCTTGCCAGTTTCGCTCCTTGCCCCGCCGTTTCGATTTGGCTCGGTTGCCTCAGCTTGCACTACCAGCGCACGGTTGCAGCTGATCACACCGTCACCCTAGGCGCCCATACCGTCTCTCTGCCACCCTTGCCCGGCCATCGGGGTTATGCTGGAGAAACCGTCGAACTCTCGCACCAGCTCGATGGCACCTTGCGCATCTATCGCGGAGATCACCTTCTCCTAGCCCGGCCCCTGCCGGTTGAAGAACACGCCGAACGCCGCCCTGCCCCTATCACCTCGGCCCAGAAAAGAAAAAAACCGAGGCCTCGCATCTATAACCTCTCCAACCTCTCCGGCCGCCCTGCTTTAGCGGCCGTTACTTAAACGATAACGGGGGTGACATAGTCTCGTTGCAGTTAATACGACATTATCTCGTTGCAACAACAGCCACGGAGGGGGTTAGCTATACGAACGGGAAAAGTGATACACCCGGGAGGGGTCTAGACTCTGGAAAGGGCCGGGGCTGGGCGGCGGGGGTCGGTGTTGATGCCATGGAATTTTCGCAGCTGAGGTATTTTGATGAGCCAATTGATGAACCAGACACTGTCACGGAAACGCAGACAATCGGGGCGGCCAAGGCGTCCCGTCGGATCAGTCCTGCATCACCGGCTGCGGTGGGGCTGATGTTCCTTCTGAATGAGGTAGCAGGTTTTGCCTTGGCCAGCATTACGTGGGATCGGGCTGAAAAAATGGTTGAGGGACTGTGCTTGGTGCCGACGTGTCAATGAAGTTCTGGATTTTAGTCATCGTTCTTAGCGGAATGGGAGTTGCTCTGGGTACCACAAAGCAAGGTGTCCCCGTCACCATTTCTTCCCAGGAGGAGATCGCCAGCCACCAAATCGGAGACCCACCCTTCGTCAGAGTTGAGGCGTCGCCCGACCAAGAAGGAGCGGCCCGAAGGTGGGTGAGTATTCACGTGAGGGTTGGCCCAAAAGGTTCTGTGCTGTTGGCAACCGGCGAGCGAGACGTACCGTCTAACGTGCGGTTGATGGCGGAGGCAGTTGCCAGAGCTACCAAGTACCGTCCGTTTGAAAGAGGTGGCCATGCAATCGAGGTAGAGTTTGATTGTGTCGTCGCTGTATTTCCTCCCGAGCGGCAGCCTTCACGGCGAGTGCCTTTTCCGGCTGTGAGCGATTGGAATTCGGTTCGGATCAGGCTGAGTCGCACGAGGTGTTTCGGTGTGTGCCCAGTATACTCAGTTGAGATACACGGGGATGGAACTGTTCTCTACAAGGGAGTGGCATTTGTGGCGGTAACAGGAGATAAGGCGGGTTCGATTTCAAAGGAAGCCGTGAAGCAGTTAGCTGCTGAATTCCGAAACGTCGACTACTACTCTTTGGACGACTACTCCGCCGATGCTTTTGACGTTCCGACGGTCGAAACTAGTATAGACATCGACGGTCACACAAAAAAAGTGATTGACCAAGACGGGCTCTGGTCTGGAATGCCAATTAGCGTTCTGAAACTTGAGTTTAAGATCGATGAAATCGCTGGAAGTAAGCAATGGGTGGAAGGATCGCGGTAGCAGATTACAATACGCCTCAATCAGAATAAGAAAAAATCCTGGCGAAGGCAGCAGAAGGTTTTTCCGAATTCGTCTGCGCGGGCCGAGTTGCCAAGTCTTCTACCTTGGTCACCAATGATCTCTTCTCCATATAGCGCAGGCTCACGTCCGCCGGGACCGGAGGGGTCCGAACCCCGGAAGGGCTGGGCCGGGGCGCGCTCGCTAGCGGGACGAATTGACGCGAGGCTGTGTCGTCATCGTGGAGTGCAATCGCCGTCAACGACAGCCATCCATCCAGCGCGGGAGATCGGGTTTAAACTCATTCGATGAAGCTGTTTGGCAAAATCGCCGCGATCGCTGGTGTGGTGATTCTGGTGACTGTAGGAGCAGTATGCGGCTGGTTATACCTTTACTCTGCTGACTTGCCATCGATAGCTGATCTATATCGGTACAATCCCACCACGGCCTCTGAAATTCAAGTGAGAGCAGGCTCGCTGACACATGTGGTGCCTAGCGATCTGCTTGGAAAGTACGTCGTCAGCGCGCTGCTCGCGGCAGCGGGACAGGTCGAGTCTCGTGGGCCGATCCGCGCCACGATTTCCAACTTGTTGTCGGCGGTTCATCCGTATGCTCAGATGTATTCGTGGCAGCTTGCACACGGGCTGGTTTCCAAGGGTGACGGACCTCGTCGCCAGATTGTTGAACTCCGATTGGCCGAGCGGATCCAGCGACACTTTGACCAACGACAAGTTCTAACGATCTATTTGAACCGCGTGTATTTCGGCGAGAACGCCTACGGTGTGGAAGATGCGTCGATGCGATACTTTGGCAAGCATGCCGCTGATTTGTCTTTAGACGAGGCAGCGCTCCTAGTCGGTCTGATTCGTTCCCCCAGTCGAGATTCCCCAGTCGAGCATCCGGAGCGCGCTGTTCAAGAGCGCAATTGGGTTATCGACCAGATGATCAGCCAAGGATCGGTGTCACGGGAAGATGGAAGGCGAGCCCAGGGATCACCGCTGATTGTCAAACGAGCTGCGAATTCCGAGGCGACCTACGATTTCAATCGGTGCGCTCTGAAACTCTCCAGCCATGGATTGCCCACCAACACGACAATCCGCGTGCGGCCCGGGGAGAAACCCATGAAGCAGATCCCCGTTATCGCCTTCAAAGTTCTGGAATCGGGTGAAGTGGCAGAAGCGGTCGTTTTTCGCAGCTCAGGAATCGCAGACATCGACAACTATGCACTGGCAGGCATCAGGGCAATGAGGTATAGCGAACGCCCGCCTGGCTGTGGGTCATTAGATAGCCAAGCGACCGTGAACGTCGATTTCTAACTGAGAGAGTGAGACGACGGCCCAGTGGTTTGACTTAATCTCTATATCGCTCTCCGACCGTGACTGGGCGGCGCGCGAGCTAGCGAGAGGGGCTTTCGTTCCGAAGCGTCAGAGCTTATTGGGCGTCACGCGAATGAATGAACCGAAGTACAATTAACCTTGTGTTTTACCATGCGAAGGTTACCTGCAAACCAGCCAGAGCAAAGGAAGTTGCGCTCGTTGGGTACGAATATGATCTCAGTCGTGAAGACACCCAAACAATGCTGCTCATGTCATCCGCTGCTGCAGCATGCAATTTGCGCCTGACAGGCTGTGGCGCATTCCCAAACAAGTACATCGTGTTTGGAGCGGGGCCGACCGAAAGAAGTAGCGCGTTGTCTGCGCGGTTCATAATCGGCTTGTCGAAGTGAAAATACAATGCCATGTTGCCCTGCTGAATGAAATATCCGCCTGGGACAAACTTTGGCAATTCGCCGATTTGAGAATTCAGTTGTTCGGCGCGCTCTTTCAGCAAACGGATCAAGTTGTCGTACTCTTCGCGCGCGTGATCAGAGATGAAAGTGTTGACCCGCTCTTGAAAACTTTGCTGATCGATTTCAGCCTGTTGTCCTCTTGCCTGCTCTCGCGCAAGGTTCTTGGGTCGTTCCGCCAGGTTGTCAGACATTGAGGTTTGCTCCTTACTTCAAGGGATGCTGTATCCAGCAGCAATCAGTTCACGCCGAATCTCCTCCGCATTGTCCCGCACGTCATTTCCGATGTTGATTGTTACCAACCCGTGGAGATCTGAGGGTAGCTCTACCCCCGTTTTATACAAACAGATGACGTTGGGTCTGCCTAACGATTACACTCAGAATCCCTCACGCTCGCGCACTCCCCGCGCTGCCCCTCTCGCTAGCGCGCCCGGCCCGGCCCTTCCGGGGTCCGGACCCTCCGGATCCCCGGGGTGTATCACTTTTCCCGTTCGTATAGCTAACCCCGGCAAGCCACGGAGGGGGTATATACGACACGAGGGGATTTTGCTACACCCCGAAGGAAGAGGAACCCCGACCCCGCCCGCTCGCTAGATGCCCGCAGCTTCACGCACTCTCCTTTCCTCCGCTCCTCCCGCTTCGCTCTGTAACCGCTTTATGCCATACAGAAGAAATTAGTTTTCTAGGCGCTGAGGCTCGGCAACTCTCTTGTCGCCGGGCTTTGGGATGCCGACTAAGTCCACGTGGTCCCGTGACTGGGCGGGCCGGAGCGTCACGCTGGGCATTGTTTGAGACGTGACAAACGCGGCGGAGAATTTGCAGACCGCTGACCCGACTTAGAGAAAGGAGCCCCTTCAGCGGAAATTCTTCACGACCACGATCACTTGGTTGTCCTGGCCCGATTGCGAATACAGAACGAATTTTCGGTCGGGAGATACCGCCAAGCCCTGGGGCTCGCCATCGAGGGCAGAGATCGAAGTTCTTCTCCCGGTCGCGAAGTCGAAAAATTCCAAAATTGGTTTGGGTGAGCTCCGGGAATTGATAAAATACATTCCACCCGGAACCACTGCCCAATCCGGCCATTGGGGCGCGTCAGAAGTATTCAGCACTGCCGTTTCTGTGCCGCCAGGGCTTGGGACCTTCCAAATCCCGGGAATGTCAAAGCTTTTTGTGAAGTAGAGAAAGCCGTCGTCCGCTTCGAGCGGGGCAAACCCGCCCTTCTTCGTCATCTGCACCGCCCGCCCGCCCCGGATGGGTACTTTCCAGACCTGAAAATCTCTCCCTCCGCCTTTGGAAGCGAAATAGACCCACTGGCCATTCCGCGACCAGCTTGGGACCACATTATTGGCTCCGGGCACCGTCGTGATCTGCCGGGGCGCTCCGCCGGGCACTTCAACGACGTAGATTTCGCTGTGCTCTTTGGGGCGGAAGTCGAACGCCAGGGAACGGCTGTCGGGCGACCAACGGGGCGTGCCCGCCAGGCCGGGCATGGCAGTAATCTGCACTGGATCGGAGCCATCTCGGTCACAGACCCAGATTCCCGGGTATCCGGAACGGTTGGATTCGAATGCGATCTTGGTCCCATCAGGCGAGAACTGGGGATGATTAGCGTACCCCTGTGCCGCAATCAGCACGGACGCCTTCCCCTGCGCATGCGTGCGATCCTTTAGCGCCAACTGCCAGACATTGTTGTTGCTTATGCCGCGCATGTAGGCCAACCGATGGACCTTGGTTGCAAGCGCCGGATAGTAAACATCGGTGCCAGCTTCTGCTACCGGTCGTGGATCTCCTCCAGAAATGGGCAGCCGCCACAGGCCCTGGAGTCCGGCGCGAGCGGAGGAGAAAACCAGGTCGCTTCCATCCTCAGTCCAGGCCGGAGACCCGTAGATCGGGCGGTTGTCGAAGGTCAGGCGCCTGGGAGCGCCGCCCTCGATCGGCACGAGGAACAAATCATCGACCTCTCCCGGGCCGCTGGTTCTCACAAAAGCCATACTCTTGCCGTCCGGCGAGAAAGCTGGTTGAGAGTCAAAGTGTTCGACGGGCGGAGACGTCAGATGGCGGGTGCTGTGGTCGGCAAGCGACAACAAGGTGATGGCCGGTCGGCCCTCCGCGTTGGCTTCGGAGAAAGCCAGCATTGTGCCGTCCGGAGACCAAGCGAGCAGCTGGTCCCTATGGGTGAAGGATTGACGCTCCCCCTGGGAATGGGCATAAACCTTCTGTGGTGTCCCCCCTAAGGGGGAGACCGTATTGATGTCGAATCCCTTCTCGGAATTGCGGGAGAAAGCCACCGCTTGGCCATCCGGAGACCAAGCCGAACAACAATCTCCCGGATCGTCCGTCAGCTGCAAAAGTTTGTCCCCGCCGACCAGCGCCGTGTAAAGGCCATTCCCCTTCTTGGAGCCGTTGGTCAGCGTGAATGTCACCTGACTGCCATCCGGCGAAAAACTGGGCAGGGTCTGTCTCCCGGCGATGCCGGTTAGAGGGAGGATCTCCACCGCAGGTACAGATTCCTTTGACCGTGGAAAGAACCTCCAGACCGCAATACCCGCCAGCACTAGAACCAGGGCTAATGGCCAAAGGAAGAAGCCCCATTTCCAAATGGCCGGTCGAGCAACTTCCTCGCCAGCTGCGGATGGCATAACTGCCGCTGGCGCTACTGGCGATTCATCAATGCTCCCGATAAAGCGATAACCCAGCCGGGGCAGAGTTTCAATGTAGCTTGGCGTGTCGGCGGAGTCGCCCAGCGCGTCGCGGATACGCTTGATGGAATTGTTCACGCCGTGGTCGAAATCCACGAAGGTGTCGCCCGGCCATAGCGCCTGGCGCAGCTCATCCCGGGTCACCAACTCTCCTGGCCGCTCCAGCAGCATTTGCAGTATCTGGAGCGATTGCTGGGGCAGCTTCACTCGCACGCCTTGCTTGCGTAGTTCCTGAGTGCGAAAGTCGGCGTTAAAGTCCCCAAAGCGCAGGCTGGAGCCGGGCTTCTCCATCACATCTACATCCTTTTCCGCTTTGAGCCGCGAGTTTATCACGCCTACCGGGCGCCTAGGCACGCTGTTATTGGTTCTGTATTCAATTACTTCCGCGTGTGAGCCACAAGTGGGCGCGATGGGAGAGGCCTGGGATTGACGGAAATGTGCTTTTCGACGAAAACAGGGCCAGCGCGGTGAAGTCGGGCCGCCAAACTTTGGAAGATAATGACAACCAAAATCATTAACACCCTGACCGGATTGGTTCTACTGTTCGCAGTGGCGGCACCCCTCCACGCCGGTTCGATCCTTAAACCATGAGATGACGGTCAGCGTACCGTTTGGGTTCCTAGCAGGCGACAAGTCTTTGCCCGCTGGCGACTACTCGGTGCAAGTGAACCCGGAACGCGGCCGTTCGCAAATGGAGCGGGGCGCATATCGAACTCCGTCCGTGAAAACACAGAATGTAAATGTAAAGGAGCACTGAGATGACACTAAGACAGTTTCTACGGACCATTGGATGGTGTGCAGCACTTGCTGTGGTCGTTTTCGCGGGGATATCAATTCGGTCCCCACGCGTATACGCCAATGACGATGACAACGAATCAAAGATTCAAGTTGGTTTCAGGATAGCCCCGGTCCCGCTGAATCTGGATGGAAAAAACCACGCACTTGTGGGACTCGGTAGCTACATTGTCAACGCACAGAGCGGCTGCAATGGTTGCCACAGTACTGGCCCTGCTGCCGAATTCGTCCCAGGCGGAAACCCATACTTTGGCCAGTCGGCGAAGGTCAACCCCGCGACCTACTTGGGCGGCGGCAGGGATTTTGGTCCCTTCCCCGGGCCAGGTCCGTTTCCACACATCATCTCACGCAATTTGACACCAGACACAACTGGACTGCCTGTAGGAGGTCATACGTTTTCAGAGTTTGTCCAGATCATAAGGACAGGCGTAGACATGGACAACCTCCATCCAACCTGTACCGGCGCCCCCGACGGGAATTGTCTGCCAGCCCCGTTCGACGGCGCTCTTCTCCAAATAATGCCATGGCCTATCTATCACAACATGACGAACCATGACCTGCGTGCTATCTACGAATATCTGAGCGCGATCCCCTGCGTCGCAGGCGAGCCCGCGCCGAGCCCGCGACACAACGACTGCCCTTGAAGAGTGATCCGGGGGCCAGAGAACGGAGAAGGCGAGGGGCGTCCGTTATCTGAAGAAAGGAAAGAGAGGGCGCAACCTTATTGGCTGCGCCCTTTGAAATCGTTTGCCATGGACGATGAATGCCACCCTAGACTGCGCATCGATCTGGACACTTTTGAACCAGACTACCAGCCTCCAGTTCAGCAAGCGCCGCTCGCTTTGGTGTCGCAACGTCGCCATTGCACCAACAATCCTCCGTTTTCGGACTCCCATTGTTGAAGAATCTTCAGTGCTTTTGCCAGTTTGGACACTCGTACGGGCTCCTTCCGGCAGATTTTCTCTAGCGTGTGCTGGTTGATTCCTCGCCGAATGAATTCCCGTTTGGGAACTTTTTCGATACGACTCAATTGCACGGCGGTCGCTAGCGCGTTTCCACGACGCCTGTATTGAATCGCTTTGAATTCCTACGAGCGTAGTCATAAAGGACGGAGCCACAACTGTACAGTATCGGCAAGATACGGCTTATGACGAGACCGGATATATCAACACCGCATGTCGCTGCACCAAGGACAATGCCAAATAGGCCAGACTGATCAATCGTCGCCCAACCTGCTCCGGCTGTTGCTAGCCCTGTCTTCGGAAAAAGGAAAAACAAACGGCAACGACAACGACAAAAACAACCCCACAGATTCGCAGGGGTTGACAGGTCACTCCATATCAGATGAGAACCACCACCCGCACGTCGGGCATTTGCCAGGCACGTTATCGAATCTCTTCCCGCACCTTGTACATCTCTGCATGCCCCAGTTTACAGTGGTTAAGAGCGTTAGATGGCGCAACATCGCAATAACGCTCATGGAGGGTTCTAACCGCTATGGCCTGATACAACCCAAAACCGTTTTCCCCTGATCCTAGGGCTGAGCCTCACAGACATTATTCCGGACTGATCGTTGCCGGTCCTTCTTGCACTCCACCCCATTTTCCAGTAGAAATAAGCGACGTTCGGGACAACCCGGGGTGCCACGTTCGGTTCTAAGTCGGCATGTTCGGAACCTCGTTTGTCCGATCCGGTTCTGGAAATGGTTCTCGCGGTTTCTTCCGGGATCAGCGCTGTTCCGCCTCGGCCCCATTGGATCGTTTATAGTCCCCCCTGGTTTTCCTCTTGAGGAATGCCAGACCTGGACACTCTGCTCCACCGTCCGAACCGCTTTTCCCAGGAGAATTCCTCATGCACCGACTGAATCCCCAAGTTGCGATGGCCCTGCTCGTCGCTTTGCTCGCCCTTCCGGCCAAGCCCGCGGCCGCCCAAACGTACACCGTTCTCCACACCTTCGCCGGAGGAACCGACGGTCAATGGCCCGCGACCGGCGTTATTTTCGACGCCAACGGAGCCATGTACGGCACCACCTACGGCGTCCTGGACGGGGCCATCCCGGCGAATTACGGCACCATCTACAAAATTGGCAGGAAGGGCGTTTATTCCGTGATTCACAGGTTCCACGGTCCCGACGGCGCCAACCCCCAGGTTGGCTACCTCATCCAGGACGCGCAAGGGAACCTCTACGGCACTGCCCGCTTTGGCGGGACGCTGTCGGGCGGCCATCCCGGCGCGGGCGGTGGCACCGTATTCAAGCTGGATACGCACCACAAGCTGACCAACCTCTACACCTTTACGGGGCTCGTCGACGGATCCGTGCCCCTGGGAACCCTGGTACGGGATGCGGCAGGCGAAGTCTTTGGCACCACGCTTGGCGGAGGCAACTACGGCTACGGAACCGTCTTCAAGATCGACCATAACGGCCATGAATCCGTGCTACACAGCTTCCGCTCCGGCGCTGGCTACGGTGGCACGCAGCCCTCATTTGGCGTGACTGCGGATGGCAAAGGCAATCTGTTCGGCGTCGACTTTACTGGAGTCAACGGCGCCCCTAACGCAGGCAGCCACGTATTCAAGATCGACAAGACCGGCAAATTCAGTTCGCTCTACACGTTCACGGGCAAAAGCGATGGCGGACACCCTTCTGGCCAGCTCATCCTCGACGAGAGCGGCAATCTCTACGGCATCACAGCGGACGGAGGCGACTTCAACAACGGTGTTGTTTTCAAAGTGGATCGCCACGGCAAAGAGACCGTTCTTCACAGTTTTGCCGGCGCGGTCAACAATGAGGGATCGCATCCGGTCGGCGGCCTGATCCGCGACTCCGCAGGAAACTTGTATGGCGCAACCAATACCGGTGGCGTCGCCTCCAACAATGGCACCATCTTCAAACTGGATACCCTGGGCCAGATGACGATTCTCTACACCTTCCCCTTTAGTACGCAAGGCGGCCCAGTCGTGGGTTTAGCCCAAGACCCCGCTGGGAACTTCTACGGGGCCACCAGCCTTAACATGGTGGGTGCGCCCTTCTACGGCACCGTCTTCCAGCTAAAGCCCTAACGAAGCCGGTCCGCCGAAAGCCGTCGGGTTGCCCCGTTCCTTGTTGCGCCAGCAACAGGGCGGGGGCGTCTGTTTACACACCTAGTGACATTCGGTACGCAGGGTGTACAAAGAATTCCGTCGCGTTCTGAAATGAATCCCCTATTGATCCAGGTGAATAGGACATCACCGGCACGTTTGGATCGCGCTTGGACATGAAACCGATTACGCCAACCTTAAACAGGATATCGAGGAGCAAACGACCATGTGCCTCTGCCAGCCACCTCTTGTCTTGCTTTTCGCTCTGAACTTCCTCAGGTCTGTATCTTTGGCTCAGCTATGGCCCGTTAAACTCTCTTCCCACTTCCTTCAGGCGGTCTTTGGAATATTCACCTTTGTGGCGGGGGGAATCTGGACTGGTTTTCGGTTTCTTCCGGGCGTGCCTACTATTCTCGGATTCATTTTCGTCAGCGCCGTGGTCTTATTCCCCGTCAGCGCTGGCGCGGCAATCATTCGAAGGCAGCTGCGCCTGCCCCGTCATTCAAACTAGCAGTGGTCTGCCAACCCCCAAAACCGAACAGTGCCGACAACTGTTGAAATATCGCCATAGCTCTCTAATCTAATGACCAGCAGTCAAACGTGCTATCGCTTGTTTCCAGCACCTTGGAGCATCATCTGGCATAGCTGCGGGAGTTCGTCAATCTTCTTATGCCCCCTTCTTCCGAAAGCGTTCTCATACTGCAATTCTCGAACGGCGACAAATTGTCCGTAGCATCCGAGAACGGATACGAGGCGTTCACCATCCATCACTCCGGGATGCCGATCATCGTCGGATAAGGGACCAGCGATCTGGCGATAACGGGCGTCATGACCGAAAGGCTTGAGTCGTCAGTGTAATGGCGATTTTTTGTAATCATTAGAATGCCTGACGCGATAGTCCACTTCTGGCCGCCGGCTATTTGCTCAGTCAAGTGAAACAGCGCAGCGTCCCACCAACTTCCACGTGAAATACTTTGTACCTACATTTGCCGGAGCCTAGCGTATCACCCAACGCGTGAACGGAAACACATAGGCCTGCAGCGTCACCATGATTCCCACCAGAGCCGCCAGCGCAACGCTGTGGAAGAACACGTAACGCAAGATGTCGCCTTCGTGTCCGTACCACTCGGTGGCGGTGCTAGCCACGACGATGCTCTGCGCATCAATCATCTTGCCCATCACACCGCCACAACTGTTCGCGGCCGCCATCAGAGTGGAGGACACTCCGATTTGTTCGGCTGAAATTCTTTGCAGGCTCCCAAAGAGCACATTCGACGAGGTGTCCGAACCTGTCAGCGCTACGCCCAACCAGCCGAGCATGGTACCAAAAAACGGATAGAGCACGCCCGTGCGGGCAAAGGCAAGGCCCATAGCGGCGTCCAGCCCCGAATAGCGCGTGAGGTAGCCAATGGAGAGCATGGCCGCGATCGTGAGCAACGAGAAGCGCACCCGCACGATCGTCTTCCAATACACGTGCGCCATCCTCCAGGGCGTGAAGCCCATGATCAGGCCCGAGATCATTGCCGCCACCACAATGCCTGACCCGGTAGCAGTCAGCCAGTTCAGCGAATACACTGCGGCTTCCGGCGTCGGCTTGCGCACCACCGGTGGCACGCGCTGTATCATCAGATGCAATCCCGCGACTGGAAGCTTAGGCGCCGATAGCTTGTCGAGCGCAGTCTTCACGGTTGGCAACCCCCACGCGAAAACTAAAACGCTCAAAACCAGCCAGGGTATCCAAGCTCTTGCCACGAGCGCCCGGCTGTGCCCGTGGGTGCCGCGCGCCGCGCGTTCACCCTCGTGTTCGAAGCCCCAGATGCGCTTGGGACTCCACTTCAACAGAAATCCAATCAAAGCCGCCATGGAAGCCACGGCCGCGACCACGTCCACCAGCCACGGCCCATGGAAGTTCGACATGAGAAATTGTGGGATGGCGAAAAATGCGCCTGCCACTAAAACCGCCGGCCAAACTTCGATCATCCCGGCCAAGCCGGCGAATGCCCACACCAGCCAGAACGGCACCAGAACCGAGAAGAACGGCAGGATACGTCCCGCTTGCGCGCTCAACTGCAGGAGATCCAATCCAGTGACTCCCTGCAGCGCAATCAGTGGAGTTCCAATCGCGCCGTACGCCACCGGCGCAGTGTTCGCGATCAGTGACAGCCCCGACGCCTGGAGCGGCTTGAACCCCAAACCGATCAACACAGCCGCGGTCACGGCTACCGGAGTGCCAAAGCCGGCCGCGCCTTCAAAGAACGCGCCGAAGCTGAAAGCGATGAGCAGCAACTGCAGGCGCCGGTCTTGGGTGATTCCCGTCAGGCTCTCCTGAAGCACCTTGAAAAGTCCCGCCTCGCAGGTGAGCTGATACATGAAGATGACGTTCAGGACGATCCAACCGATCGGCAGCAAGCCGTAGCCTGCGCCTAATACAGCCGTCTTGGCGGCCAGGCTGGCGGGCATTCCGAAAATCCAGATCGAGCAGATCAGCGATGTAGCCAGACCGAGCAGCGCGGAATAATGAGCCTCCATGTGCAGCAGCGCCAGCGATCCAAGCAACACGACGACAGGCAACGCGGCCAGCAGCGCCGACAGCCACCAGCGTCCTGCCGGATCGTAGTTCTGCGGCCATGGATGGGCAAGTGGCGGAATCCTCAAAATCAGTACAGCTGCAATAGTCGTTGCCAGGAAGGCCACGATCCACACCACCGGATTGACCGATGGCGGAGAAGTCTGAGTTGCCGGGGCGATCGTAGAGGTCAATGGTTCCTCCAGGAGCCTGCACGTATTGCGTGAGCATTGTAGCCCCCGACCCCTCTTTGCGCTTGTGGCGGGCTAGCCCAGCTTCTAATCTCTCCAGACCACCGGAGTATGCATTCCAAATCATCGGCGGCGAGCGCGGACCATCGGACTTCCATCGAGAACGGAACAGCCAGTCGATCCGCAGCGCATAATTTTGTTAGAGGTTTGCGAGCCGGGTCGCAAAGAAAGGAGGGTTGTTGGGGTGGCTTCGCCGGGAGGCCCCGCTAAGCACCGCTAGTTTGTTACGCCGGCAGGATCGGCCAGTGCAGTGGCAAGCTCTATCTGTTGCGCCTTCTCTTTCGGCTTCGGGCGGAGCACCCGGCGCATCGGTTGCTCGATAAATCGGTAAACCGGGAACGAAATCACTGTAATCGTGGCGATCGGCAATAGAAACCACAACGGATTCTGCCGCCGCAGACTGCCTGCCGCATCGTGAAAGAAGCCGACGTAGGCCGAGATCACCAGCGGATGCAGTAAGTAGAAACTGTAGCTGACATCACCCAGCAACACGAAAAAGCTGTTCTCCAGCAATCCTCCTGCTGCAGGCTTGAGCGCCACGCCGTAAACGATCGCCGCAAACGCGGGCCCGACTACGGCAGCGTGAAGCAGCAGGAAAGGGTTCCGGTGCAGCACCGTGGCCGCGACGGCAACCATCGCGACGCCACCCAGAATCAGGGGCCACGCCCATCGCCGGTTGGGAGTGCTCCGCAAGAACAAAACCCCGCAAGCCATTCCCATTAGAAACTCGGGAAGCCGCAAGATGGGATTGAACTTGACGAAGTATTGCCAGGGAGCAATGGCATGAGGATCCAAAGCCAAGGGGCCATCAGGGTTCCAAACTCTGTAAACTACCGTTACGAGTAGCCCAACGGCAAAACCTACGGGCAGAATTGCGGCCAACTGCTTCCGCGAAAGCCGCACAAACGCAGGCAGCAAAAAGGGAAATAGCAGATAAAAGAAAACTTCGTTCGAAAGGCTCCATGTCGGCATGTGCCAAGCCATGGAATTCTGCGGAATCCAGGTCTGCACCATGGCAAGAGTTGTAATCGCCGCAATCTTGAGATGGGCTGCGGGCCAGATCCATTCGGGGACCGTCTTCGCCACATCCAACTTCAGGCAGACGTAGAAAAATCCTGGCGCCGTCAACAGCAGCGAAAAAAGAAACGCCGGATAAATCCGGGCAAAACGTAGTTGCCAGAATTCTCGCAGGCTGACTACCCGGTCCGCATACGTGTATACAAGGATGAATCCGGAGAGCACGAAAAAAAAACTGACGCCGAGGTACCCTACCATGGCGATGGGTTGGAACCACTCTGGGCCGAAAAAGGCTCTCATCGCCTGAGCGTGAAAGACGGCAACCCAGACCGCCGCCAGATACCGTAGTGATGTCAAGGCTGGCAACTGCTGCCGAGATTGCGCCGTATTCATCGATACGTTATACGCCCGCGACCGGGCGCGGGTTCCAAACATTTCGTATTTCCGGGCCACACAGGCCTTCTTCTGTCGGCCTACCCTCATCCACTCTAACTTTTCCTTCCCATTTTGGAACCCGTCCCCGCAAGTTCCCGAATTAGTGGTTGACTTAAAACTCCACCGGCCACACCATATCTATAAGGGGGGTTACAGACGAAAATGATCTTGCAGGACTTATCTCCTTTGTTTTCAAGATTTTCCCTGTAAGTCCTTTAAACTCAAAGATTTTGCATTCCTGCACCGCGTATCTCATTGATTCCATTAGGGAGGGGGTGGGGGGTGGGGTTTACTCTTCATGCACGACGACTTTCCTGCCTCTCGTTGGCGCGCGGCCGGTGCGCAC
>Ga0137418_10003271_pt1 | contig 14892 bp, 10 predicted proteins | sample CZODoug3_1_2_16f_FD_122242 | JGI IMG/M metagenome (GOLD analysis project Ga0137418, IMG submission 122242) | Vadose zone soil fungal communities from Angelo Coast Range Reserve, California, USA - CZODoug3_1_2_16fungal (Hybrid Assembly) | ecosystem: Environmental > Terrestrial > Soil > Vadose... | reverse complement strand
TCATCCTGGAACACTCCGCTGTAGAGATTCCATCCGGTGTTGGCCCCGACCGCGATCGACCGAATGCCCCCGATGTCATTGCCGTCCGCGTCCACCTGCGGGACCAGGATCGTGTACGGCCGGGTACCGACCGTCGGAGGCTCGACGGTGAGCAGGCCCGATTCATCGAGCCCGTTGAACAGCGGCCCATAGTTCAGGACGCTGAGCGGATTCGCGAGCGCGAGGAATTTGACCACCGGTCGGCTGATGCCGCCGTAGCTGTTGGCAGGAATGTGGGGGAAGTTCACCCGTGACGGCGGTACGAGCGTTCCGTCACGAAGGCGTGGCGCATGGCTCGGCGGTGGTTCCACTCCACGCTTGAGCCAATCGGTCAGAGCGACCCAGAGCGCTCGCTGGGTTTCGAGATAACTATTGGGGTTCAACTGCTGCTGGCACGGGCCCAGGGATGCTGTGAAGCCTGGCGGGAATGCGGCCGGGCCGTGTTGCGTGCTCGTCTGGAGGTAGGTCTTCACGAAATCCGGGTCCTGAACGTCGCGAACGCCCAAGGGGTCCGTCAAGCCCAGGGATTGTCGGCCTTCCCAGATCTCGAGTGAGGTCGCGAAATGGAAGATCTTCGGGCAGGTGTCCGTCTTGAGGCACCGTTTGAGAATGCCTCCCTTCTGTCCACTGATGGGATCCTGTAGCTCGCCATAGGTAAACGGGAATTGATACGCAGGGTAGACGTGATCCGCGACGTAGCCCCACGCGCGGCCCGGCTGGCCGAAGCGGATGTTGAAGGCCGCGCGACCCCCGCCGATCAGCGGGAAGGCGCCGTCGAAGACGATCCGTCCGTGCTCATCCTGGTTGAATCCCAGGTGAATGAATGTCCGCATGTTGCGACCGCTTTGCGAGGCGCCGGAAAACACAGCGAGGGTTCCGTGGCCGTCTCGCTCGTCATTCCGATCGTCGTCCCGATTCGACTTCTGATCTGGCCCGTCTGCGACCCAGAGCGGATTTGCCGTCCCGGCATCGTCATGGCGCTCGTGCTTGAAGAACGCGATCAGATCTCGCATGCCCGCGTAGCCCAGGCCGATGACGATGGGGTCTTGGCCGCGGTACAGCAATTCGTAAATCCTGCCGGGCTGAAAGCCGGTGCCGAACATGCAGATCTGCGTCGTGCTCGGGGTCAGAGTCACGCCGTCAGGGCATGACCCGAACGCCCAGGCATTGTTCGACATGGGCGCTCGCGGGTCCTTCTCGTGCGAGCGCACGGTCATCGTCGGAAGGAAGCCGTCGGCGAGCGCCACCTTATTGTTGGTACTGACCGTCGGATAACTTGCGTGCGTGAGCCCCGTGAAGGTCCCGCTGCTGAGATTGAGCGTCGTGGTGGCGGCGGGCACGATGAACTCCGCGCGCACCGTCCCGGTGATCGATGAGCCATTGTGGTTTCGCGCGATCGGCACCTGCATGGTCATCCGGCTATTGCCTGAGAGCACGTCCGGTTGCCATCCGCTCTTGATGAGCGTGTAGCCCATGTTCTGGAGGAAGCCGTCGCCGGCCACGGTGGGATTGTTACCGCCGGGAACGCCCACGTTGAACGGAATGCCGCCGTTGCCACGGTTGACGACATGGTAAAAGAGCATCCGATTGCCCTTCGCCATATCGATCGGTTTCAGTATGTAGATGTCGGTCGAATACTCGACCATCCCACGCGCATTCCGGGGAGCGAGATCGATATCCTGGATGATCGCGTTCAATGGGTGGTGAGGATCCACCTCACCGTACGCGGTGCCGGTAAGTTTTTCGAATTGCCCGACGCTCCCAAACGATGCCCCGGCGAACGTCGGTGATTCAGTGTTCGTGATCTGGATGCGGGTTATCCGTGCCTCAACGGTGGATGCAATACCGAGCAGCGAAAGAAGCGCGACCACCGTCAGAAGCCTTGCGCCCTGACGGCGCTCGCGCAGCAGGATCTGGTGAAGCGATTTCATCTTGGGTCCCCCTATTCGTGAAAGCCGCACGCCCGTGGACGGCCTGACTTCCGCTGCGCCACCTCCTCCCTCGTGTTTCGCGCAGACCATCCCCGCGCGTTTCGCGCCGCACTCGCGTTCGTGTGGGTGTACGGGCGGGGCACAGGATCGGGCGCGGGCACCAATGCGCGCGCCGATGACCGGGACGATAGCGGCCGAGCTCGCCGGGGCGGTAGTGGACCTTGGTCCAATGCGCACCCGCGGTAGCTGCTGACGCTTGACTGGCCACCGCACTCATCGGCCTCCGCGCGCAGGCCGAGGGTATAGTGGCGTTCGATTGGAGGTGCGCGATGGCCATTCACCTCGACCACATGATCGTCCCGGTGCGGGACAAGCATGCCGCCGCCCAGCGGCTGGCCGCGTTGCTCGACGTGCCGTCGGCGGAGGCGCTCGGCGAGTTCGTCGCGGTGTTCGTCAACGAGGGGCTGACGCTCGACTTCGCGCAGCGCGAGGGCTTCGAGGGGCACCACATCTGCTTCCGCGTCTCGGACGCCGAGTTCGACGCGATCTTCGGGCGGATCCAGGCCGCCGGCATCACGTACCGCAGCGGTCCTCGCGGCGCGGACGACATGACCATCAACAGGCGGCTCGGCGGCAAGAATCTCTACTGGCAGGACGCGGACGGCCACCTGTGGGAGATCCTGACCGTGAGTTATGCGCGGCCGGAGCACGAGCCGCTCACGCGGGTGAGGTGATGGTGGCGACGCCGCTCTCCCCGGATGTCCGCGCGCTCCTGGACGAGCCGAACTTCGCCCATCTCGCCACGCTCATGCCCGACGGCTCGCCGCAGTCGGCGCCGGTGTGGGTCGGCGTCGAGGGCGATCACGTGCTCGTCGCCACCGGCGAGGGATCGCTGAAGGCCAGGAACACCCGGCGCGATCCCCGCGTGTCGCTGTCCGTCGTCGCCATGGACAATCCGTACCGCGAAGCGCAGCTTCGAGGCCGGGTCGTCGAGCGGCGGCCCGATGCGAAGTTCGAGGTCATGGACCGGATCTCCCGCAAGTACATCGGCAAGGAGTTCCCGATGCGCGCCAACCCCGAGCAGCGCGTGGTCCTCGTCATCGAGGTCCAGCGCGTGCGCTACACGGTGCTGCCGTTCTCACACACGCCCCGAATCACTGGGGGCGTTCGTCCCTCCCAGGCGTGAGCTCCAGCTGCGAAATTTTGTTGAGGAGCGTTTTGTAACTGACCTTGAGGACACGAGCCGCCTCGGCGCGGTTCCACTGAACGCGTTCGAGCACCTGGACGAGGGCTTCCCGCTCGGCGGCGAGGGCGCCCTGGTATCCGATCTCGCGCAAGCTCTGGGTGGCGACCGGCGCGGGTCGAGGCGGATCGTCGGCCGGCCGCATGGCGTGGGGCGCAAATGCCTGTTCGGCGTCCGGCAGGAGAACCATGCGACGAATGACGTTCTCCAGCTCCCGGACATTGCCGGGCCAGTGGTGCGCGGCCAGACGTGCGATCGTCTCCGGCGCCAGGTCCCGGCGGCGTCCATACTGCTCGTTGAACCGCGTGAGGAATTGCGAGACGAGGGTGGGAATGACCGCTTTCCGGTCGCGGAGCGGAGGGACGCGGACCTCGACGACGTTCAGGCGGTAGTAGAGGTCCGCCCGGAACGCGCCGAGCGTCGTGGCGCGCTCGAGATCCACGTTGGTGGCCGCGATCACGCGCGTCTCCAGCTTGATCACCTCGTGACCGCCGACACGCGAGAATCGAAAGTCCTGGAGCACGTGCAGGAGCTTCGCCTGCAGCGCGAGGGGCAGGTCGCCGACCTCGTCGAGGAAGATCGTGCCGTGGTGCGCGTGCTCGAATTGCCCCTGCTTCCGTTGATGCGCGCCGGTGAACGCGCCTCGCTCGTGCCCCAGCAGCTCGGACTCGAGCAGTCCCGCCGGGATCGCGGCGCAATTGACTTTGATGAACGGCCCTTGACCGCGTAACGATGCGGCATGGATGGCTCGCGCGACGAGATCCTTACCTACTCCGCTTTCACCGCGAATCAGGACCGCGGCGTCGGTATCCGCGACATCGGCGAGGAGGGTGCGAACGGCGTCCATCTCGGGGCTGCCCTCGAGCAACGGCGCGTCGTTGAACACACGGCGGCGAGGTCTCAGCCCTTCGCCGGTCGAATCACTTTCGGAAGCGCTCACTCATGTCCTCCTGGAAGTCCCGCCCGAGCATCGCGACGCTTCATGTCGACGACCTGCCGCGGCCGTTACGATTTTCAGCCAGACACGGAGCGCAAGTCCGATACCGAATCGAGAGACGCGCAATATCAGGAGCTTGTAGGCGGCTGGTCAAGGAACGGCTGGCCAGTTTCTGATCGGGCCGGGTCGAAAGCGATCACGTGGCAGGACGGCCGAGGTGACGTCGGCGACGGAACAGGCGCCGCTGACCGGGCGCGCGCGAGCCGCGCGGACTACATGCGGCGCACGCGCTCCACCGTCTCCTGCATCTCGATCACGCGCGGCCAGCACCGCAGCGTGTCGGCAAGCGACGACTCCGGCGCCGCGACCGCGATCGCCGCCACCGTGTCCTCGGCAAGGCGGGCGGCCGCGGTCGCCTCGTCGCCGGCGCCGAGCGCCATGCTGGCGCGCGCGAGCAGATCGGCCGCCTGCCAGGTCAGCGTCGGGTAGGCGATCCGGCGTGCGATCGCCACGGCGCGCTTGAGACTCTCGATCGCCGCCGCAGCGTCGCCGCCGCGCAGCGCCAGCTCGCCACGACGGGCGTGAAACCAGCCGACGTACTTCAGCGACTCCGTCTGCTCCGCCTCGGCGAGCCCGCGGTTGGCCTCCGCCAGCGCCTCGCCGTCGCGGCCGAGCATCATCAGCGCGGTGCTCAGGCCGAACGCGAGATGGATCGACCAGCGCCAGCGATGCGCGCCGAACGCCTTGCGCGCGCGCTCGAGCGTCTCCTCGAAGAGCGCGACGGCGGGCTGGGGCCCCTTCAGCGCGAGGTCGTTGAAGCCGAGATCGATGAGGGCGCTGATCTCGACGTTGCCGTTCTTGATCCGGTGGCCGATGTCGCGGCTCTCGCGGTTCAGCTCGAGCGCGCCGGCGAAATCGCCGTACTCCTGCCGGAGCCAGGCGAGCGTGTTGGTCATGCGCCCGAACATGAAATGATTCTGCCGGTCGCGCGCGAGCGTTCGGCCCCGGGCGAGGGTGTCGTAGGCGGCGCGATAGTCGCCACGGCCGATCAGCGCGAAGCAGCGGTTCGACATCCCGAAGACCTCGTTGAAGCCGTCGTGGATCTCGCGCGCGTCCGCCTCCACCGCCTGGCACATGGTGATCGCATCGTCGAACCGGCCCTGCCAGTTGCGCTGCAGGCTCAGCAGCGTCTGGGACTGCACCACGATGTCTCGATGGTTGCCGGTCCGCGCCAGTGCCAGTGACTCGGCGAACTTCGTCTCCGCCTCGGAGAGATGCGCCTGCATCTGGTCGAGCGAGCCCATCAAGAAGAGCGTGCGCGCGATGAGGCGGTCGTCCCCGATCTCGCGGGCGATGTCGTGGGCGCGGCGAGCGTGCGTCTGGAGATCCGCCACGTGATCCCACGACAGGGCCATGTAGTGGCAGTACGAGATTTCCGCGTGCGCCTCCGCCTCCAGCCGGCGGTCGCCCTCGGCGCGCGCGTACTCCAGCATCTGCTGGGCCTCGGCCCGCGCCTCCTCCAGACGCGCCACGGTCGTCAGGATCTGGGCGCGGCGCTGGTGGATCTGCGCGAGCTGCAGGCGCGAGACGGGCGGCACCACGCGCGCAGCCGCCTCCAGCGCCCGCGCGTACCATTCCAGCGCCGTCGTGTTGGCCGAGGCCTCGCGCGCGCGGTCGCCCGAGCGCGTCAGGTACTGGAACGCCTTCGCCCACTCCTCGCCCTCGGAGAAGTGGTGCGCCAGCTCCTCATAATGCTCGGCGAGCCGATCCGGGTAGAGCTCCTCGAGCGCGAAGGCGACGCTTCTGTGCAGCTCGCGCCGGCGCTCGCGCAGCAGGCTGTTGTAGGCCACGTCCTGGATGACGGCGTGCTTGAAGACGTAGGCCGGCTCCGGCATCAGGCCCTGCTGGTAGATGAGCTCCAGCGCCTGCAGCTCGCGGAGGAGCCCGTCGAGCTGCTGCGGCATGGCCGAGACGCGGCTCAGCAACCGCACGAGAAACTGCCGTCCGATCACGGAGGCGAGCTGCACGGTGCGCTTGCCGTCGTCGCCCAGCCGGTCGAGGCGCGCCATGATGATGTCGTTGATCGTCTCGGGCACGTCGATCGTTCCCGGGCCGCCGACGAACACGAGCCGGTCGCCCTCGCGCCGCAGCACGCCCAGGTCGAGCAGCGTCTTGGCGACCTCCTCGATGAAGAGCGGAACGCCCTCCGCCTTTTGCGTCAGCGCGGCGAGCAGCTCGCGCGGAAGCTCGGAGACGCCGAGCACGCCCTGCGCCACGGCCAGCGCCTCGTGCTCTCCGAGCGTGGTCAGCGTCAGCGTCGAGTAGTAGCTCCTGGACCCGAACGATGGCGCGTATCCCACGCGGTAGGTGAGGACGAGCATGACGGCCACGCCGGCGATCGACTCCATCAGCGAGCCGAGGAACTCTTCGCTGCCCGGGTCCATCCAGTGCAGGTCCTCGATGACGAGCACGACGGGCCGCAGCTGCGCGCCGCGCACGGCGAGCGCGCGAAGGGCCGCGAAGGCCAGACGCCGACGGTTCGGCGCGTCCATGGTGGCCACGGCGGCATCGCCCGGGTCGACGGACAGCAGGTACCGGATGAACGGCACGTGGGCGTCGAGGTCGCCCATGCGGCGCATCCCCGCCTCGATCTTGGCGATGATCTCCGGCTCGCCGTCGAACTCCTCGATGCCGAAGTTCTTGCGGAGCAGATCCACCAGCGGGAGGAAAGGGATCGACTGGCCGAAGGAGACGCACTGCCCCTCCACCCAGCTCACGGCGCGGTCGCTGTCCGCCAGCCGCCGGCGAAGCTCGTAGAGCAGGCGCGACTTGCCGATGCCCGCGTCGCCGGCGACGAAGACGACCTGGCCGCGTCCGGCCTCCACGTCGGCGAAGCGCGCGAGCAGCGTCTGCAGCTCACGGTCGCGTCCGACGAACGGCGTGAGCCCGCGCTCGTGACCGACGGCGATGCGCGAGCGCGCACCGCGCGCGCGGACTACCTGCCAGGCGCGCACCGGCTCGTGGCCCTTCACCTCGAGGCGTCCGAGGTCGAGCGTCTCGAAGAAGCCTTCGATGGCCCGGTGCGTGGCCTCGCTGACCACGACGGTGCCGGGCCGCGCCGTCTGCTGCATGCGCGCGGCGAGGTTCGTCGTGTCGCCGACGGCGGTGTAGTCCATGCGGAGGTCGTCGCCGATCGCGCCGACGACAACCGCGCCGGTGTTGAGGCCGATCCGCATCGCGAGCGACGGCCCGCGCTCCGCGCGCAGCGTCGCCCCGTAGTCCGCGATGGCGCGCTGGATGCCGAGCGCGGCGTGGGCGGCGCGGCGTGCGCTGTCCTCGTGGGCGATCGGCGCGCCGAAGAGCGCCATGACGCCGTCACCCGTGTACTGGTTGATCGTGCCCTCGAAGCGATGCACCTCGGCCGTGATCCGCTCGAAGCAGCCGTTGATGATCCGGTGCACCTCTTCGGGGTCGAGCTTTTCGGCGAGGCTGGTGAACCCGGCCACGTCCGCGAACAGCACCGTCACCTGGCGGCGCTCGCCCTCCAGCGCCGACCGAGAGCGAAGGATCTTGTCGGCCAGATGCTTCGGCGTGTAGACGGGGCGCTCGGGCGCCGGCGGCGCGGGTGCCTCCTGCAGGCCCTTGCCGCAGTGACCGCAGAAGCGGAAGTCCGGCGGCGCCTCGGCGCCGCAGTGCGGGCAGCGGGCGGCCAGCGCGGCGCCGCACCGGCCGCAGAACCGCATGCCGGAGGGACTCTCGAAGGCGCACTGCGGACAGCCTGTCGAGGCCATGCCGGATTATACGCGGACTATAATGTCGGCCTGTCGCATTCCGCCGCAGAGGGGGAGCCATGCCGGAGTCGAAGCGCGAGGTCATCGCCAACGTCGCCCGCCTGCATCAGCACATGGACCGTCACCGGCTCTCGGCCGTGGTGGCGCGCTCCGGACAGAACTTCACGTACCTGTCCGGCCTCGCGTATCCGGGAACGCTCGCGCGGCATCTCGACATCGCCGATTCCGTGCGAGGTGTGATGCTGATCTGGCCGCGCAACGGCGAGCCGGTGATCGTGCTGAACAAGATCGCCGAGGGCCTGACCCGCCGCGATTCGTGGGTGAAGCGCACGGAGGTGTATGAGGCGTACACCGAGTCGCCGTACCGGCGGCTGGCGCAGGTGCTGAAGGGCCTCGGGCTCGGCGGCGAGCGCGTCGGCTTCGAGAAGAACTACGTGAGCGCCGCGCACTGGGAGGAAGTCCAGCGCGAGCTGCCGCAGCTGACCATGGTGGACTGCGCGGCGATGATGGACGAGGTCCGCTGGGTGAAGACGGAGGGCGAGATCGCGCGGCTCAAGAAGGGCGCCGACCTGCTCGACGATGCGTATCTCGAGGTCTTTCCGACCATCAAGGCGGGCGAGACGGAGCGCGCCGTCCACAGCCGCATCATCGGCAGCTGCCTGCGCCGGGGCGCCAACTGGGCGCACGGCATCCTGAACTCGAGCCGCAACCTCATTCCCTACGCCGGCGAGAGCGACAACACGTGGGCGAAGGGCGACATCGTCCGCACCGACTATGTCGCCTACGTGGACGGCTATCCCGGCCACCAGTCACGCAACGCCGTGCTCGGCAAGCCGAGCGCGGGCCAGGTGCGCGACTACGGCATCACGCGCGAGATCTACGGCCGGACCATCGACGCCTGCCGGCCTGGCGTCACGGCGGGCGAGGTCTACGAGTTCGTCGTGAAAGAGTTCGCCAAGCACGGCTGGAGCTACACGAGCCAGCTCGCGGGGCACAGCGTGGGCGCCTGGTGGCACCAGCAGGAGCCGGTCATCTCGCGCGGCAACAAGATCGTGCTCGAGGAGGGGATGGTGCTGGCGCTCGAGCCGGCCAAGGACTACTACCACATCCAGGACATGGTCGTGGTGCGCGCGGGCGCGCCGCAGTGGATCTCCGACAAGTTCGCCACCGACCAGATGTTCGTGATCGCGTAAGCGCCATGGCGGAGGACGCCGACCGGCAGAAGATCCTCGCGGGCATCAGCGACAAGCAGGTGCTCGCGCTCGAGCAGGCCGCGATCCGCATTCCGAGCACGACGTTCGAGGAGGGCCCGCTCGCCGATCACTTCGCCACCTACATGTCCGACCTCGGTCTCGACGTGGAGATGATGGACGTCACCCACTGGGCCAAGCCCGGCAAGACGACGCGCCAGCCCATCGGGCGCCTGCGCGGCACGGGCGGCGGGCCGAGTCTCATGCTCAACGGTCACATGGATCCCGGCGTGGAGATGAGCGGCTGGAGCGTGGATCCGTACGGCGCCAAGTTCGAGAACGGCTGGGTGTGGGGCATGGGCGCTCACGACGACAAGGGCGGCGTCGTCGCGGCGATCTGCGCGGTGGAAGCGATCGTCCGCGCCGGCGTGCGTCTGCGTGGCGACGTCGTGGTCACCCCGGTGGTTGCCCACAAGCTCGGCGGCGCCGGCACGCGCGCGCTCATGGCCAAGGGGCTGCGCACGGACCTCGCCATCAACATGGAGCACTCCGCCAACACGATCGCCAACGTCTGCGTCGGCATCGTCATGGCGCGGATCAAGACGAAGAGCCCCGAGCTGTTCTTCCGCTACAGCAAGGAGGCGCGGGCGCAGTACATCAATCCGATCGAGCAGCAGGCCGAGATCATCCGGCGCATCGGGCCGAGCCTCGATCCGATCAAGCCCGGCGGGTGGCTGCGCTTCACGCCGCACCCGGAGCTGCCGGGATTTCCGACGCACACGTTCGACACGATGCACAAGGAGCACTACTACCAGAAGAGCTACACCGGCATGTCGAGCCGCGAGTGCGAGATGGTCTTCCAGCTCCGCACCGTGCCCGGCCAGACGCTCGAGACGGTGCGCGCGGACGTGCAGCGGCTGCTGACCGACATCAAGAAGGTCCATCCCGCGTTCGACGCCGAGATGACGATCCCGGCGAACGGGATGGAGGACGGCTGGTTCCAGGACCCGATGGAGGTCAAGCCCGACCATCGGCTGGTCGTCGCCCTCGCCGAGGGCCAGCGGCTCGCGACCGGCGAGAAGGCCGTCGTGGGCGGCTGGGGCCGGCTCGGGAACGTCGGCGACGGCAACATCCTGATGTCCCACGGCATCCCGACCGTGCAGTACGGCGCGGGCGACATCCGGATCTACAAGGAGTGGCCGACGCCGGACGAGCGCGTGCCGCTGAAAGATCTGGTCACGGCGGCGCGAGCGGTCGCGTACGCCACCCATCAGCTCTGCGCGTGAGCGCGAGGAGACGAGCATGAGAACGATCGCGGCCGTCGCGCTGCTCCTTCTGGCGCCGCTGACGGCGCTTGCGCAGGCCAGGCCCGGCGGCAAGATCGTCGTCGCCGCCCGCCAGGACATCGACACGCTCGACCCGCACATCACCAACCGCGCGGCCACGCGCAAGATCCTCATCCAGTTCACCGACACGCTGACCGTGATCAATCCGAAGGACGGCAAGGTGCTGCCGGGCCTGGCCGAGTCATGGGAAGTCGCGCGCGACGGCAAGAGCTACACGTTCAAGCTGCGCCGGAACGTGAAGTTCCACGACGGCACGCCGTTCGATGCCGCCGCCGTCAAGTTCACCTTCGACCGCATCCAGGAGCCGCTCGGCGCGCCCGGCGTGGCCCGCGCGTTCCTCGGCCCCTACGACGGCGCCGACGTGATCGACGCCCACACCGTGCGCATCCGCCTCAAGCAGCCGTACGCGCCGCTTCTCAGGATGGTGGGGCTCTCGCCGCTGGCGCCGCTGTCGCCCACGGCGGCGCAGAAGATGGGCCAGGACTTTTCCCGCAAGCCCGTCGGCACCGGGCCGTTCATGGTGAAGGAGTGGATCCCGAAGAGCCACGTGACGCTGGTGCGCAACCCCGACTACGCGTGGCCGCCGTCGATCGCCGCCCATCGCGGCCCCGCCCACCTCGAGGAGATCACGTGGCGGTTCGTGCTGGAGGCCACCACGCGCACGGCCGTGCTGCAGACCGGCGAGGCCCAGATCGCCGAGGACCTCTCGTACGCCGACGTGGCGGCGCTGGAGAAGAACCCCGACGTGCGGATCCTGCGCGGCGTGCCGGCCGGCACGCCGTGGACGATCTTCCCCAACGTCCAGCGCTTCCCGACCAACGAGCTGGCGGTGCGGCGCGCGCTGCACCACGCGATCAGCAAGGACGCGATCGTGCGCGTCGTCTTCCACGGCCAGAGCCAGGCCGCCGGCTCGCTGATCCAGCCGCCCACGCCCGGCTTCGCGCCCGTCAACAAGGAGCTGTTCCCGTACGACCCGGCGCGCGCGAAGAAGATCCTGGACGACGCGGGATGGAAGCCCGGCGCCGACGGCATCCGCGCCAAGGACGGCAAGCGGCTCGAGATCTTGTGGATCTTCGGCACCAACAACGGCTACGAGGAGATGGCGCCGCTGATCCAGGGCATGGCGCGCGAGGTCGGCATCGACATCCAGCTGCGCGAGCAGCCGCGCGTGCAGATGTACGAGGCGTGGCGCAAGGGCGAGCACGGCATCGGCGAGCTGAACTGGTGGTTCCCCGATCCGTCCATCCTCACCACGAACTTCCACACGAGCCGGCTGCAGGCCTTCAACCCGCCGCGGCTGTCCGACCCGGAGATCGACAAGCTGCTCGATCAGGCGTCGGCCATGGTCGACGAGGGCCCGCGCATGGAGCTCTACAAGAAGATCCAGCGCATGCTGGTGGAGAGCGGCGCCGGCATCGGCCTCGTCGACCAGGTCACGCTCGTCGGCACGCGCAAGGAGGTGCAGGGCTTCGCGTTCAACGTGGTGACGTTCCCGGTGCTCTACGACGTCGGCCTGACGAGGTAGCGCTCGCTGCTCACGTTCATCCGGCGCCGCATCCTGTTATCGGTGCCGGTGATCGTCGGGGTCTCGGTGGTCGTCTTCTCGATCGTCCACCTGCTCCCCGGCGACCCCGTGCTCGCCATCCTCAGCGGCGCCAACGCCACGCCCGAGCAGGAGCGCGAGCTGCGCGCCCAGCTGCGCCTCGACGATCCGCTGCCGCTGCAGTACGTCCGCTTCGTCACCCGCGCCGTCGCCGGCGACTTCGGGCGCTCGATCTTCACGCGCCGCCCCGTCATCCAGGAGATCGCCGAGCAGCTGCCGAGCACGCTCGAGCTGGCGGCCACGGCCATCGTCATCGCCAGCGTCGTCGGCCTGGCGCTCGGCCTGCTGGCCGCGGTGTGGCACAACACCTGGATCGACCGCGCGGCGATGCTGGTCGCCCTCGGCGGCGTGTCGATGCCCAGCTTCTGGCTCGGCCTGCTGCTGATCTTCGTCTTCTCGCTCCAGCTCGGCTGGCTGCCCGCCACCGGCCAGGGCGGCGTCAGCCGCCTGCTGCTCCCCGCCGCCACCATCGGGCTCAACTACTCCGCGGTCATCGCGCGTCTCGTGCGCTCGAGCCTGCTGGAGGTCCTCGGCAACGGCTACATCGAGACCGCGCGGGCCAAGGGCCTGTCGGAGTGGGGCGTCACGCTCAAGCACGCGCTCGGCAACGCGCTCATCCCCGTCACCACGATCATCGGCGTGCAGCTCGGCAACCTGCTCGCCGGCACCATCATCGTGGAGACCGTCTTCTCCCGCCGCGGCATGGGCCGCCTGGCCGTCACCGCCGTGCTCGACAAGGACTACCCGCTCATCCAGGGCGTCGTCCTCGTCAGCGCGCTCGGCTACGTGCTCACCAACCTCCTCGTCGACCTGTCCTACTCCGCGCTCGATCCCCGCATCCGCCACCGCGAGGCGGCGAAAGCCTGATGCTGCCGCGCGTCCTGCGCCGCCGGAAATCCGCGCTCGCCGGCGCCGTCATCCTGGCCGTCATCGCAATCGCCGCGCTGTTCGCGCCGGCGCTGGCGCCGTACGACCCCATCAAGATCCGCCCGGCCGAGGCGCTGTCGCCGCCCTCGCTGAGCCATCCCTTCGGTACCGACCAGTACGGCCGCGACATCCTGAGCCGCGCCATGACCGGCGCGCGACTGTCGCTCCTGACCGGCCTCGGCGCCGTTGCGGTCGCGCTGACGGCGGGCGTCGTCGTCGGCCTGGCCTGCGGCGTCATCGGCGGCTGGACGGACCTGCTGGTCATGCGCGTGGTCGACATCATGATGGCGTTTCCCGGAATTTTGATGGCGCTGGTCGTGGTGGCCGTGCTCGGGCAGGGGACGCTCAACGTCATGCTCGCGGTCGGCGTGTCGCTGATCCCGACCTTCGTGCGCCTGGTGCGCGGCGACGTGCTGTCCGTCCGCGAGAACGCCTACGTCGAGGCGGCGCGGGCGCTGGGCTGCTGGCCCACCCGGGTGGCGCTCCGCCACGTCCTGCCCAACGTCGTCGCGCCGATCATCGTCATCTCGACCGTCGCCATCGCCTGGTCGATCATCCTCGGCGCCTCGCTGAGCTTCCTCGGCCTCGGCCCACGCCCGCCGATCCCCGAGTGGGGCATCGATCTCAGCAGCGGCCGCAACTATCTCCTGCGCGCGTGGTGGATCTCGTCCGTGCCGGGCTTCTGCATCATGCTGACGGTCGTCGCCGTCAACCTGGTCGGCGATGCGCTGCGCGACGAGCTGGATCCGCGGCTGCGGTCGCTCGCCAATCTTTAGGACCCTGGTGGTCGCTCGGTGAGCGACTGAAGCCTACCGCCGCGCGGTCGTCGGCGGCACGATTCCGTTCATCCGCAGATAGACCACGAGCTGGCCGTGGTGGTTGCGGATCTGGTACAGCGGGCCCTGCCAGAACGTGGCGCGGGTGACCGTGCGGTCGCCGAACGGGAACTTCACGGGCTCGAGGAGCTGGGCGTCGGTCAGCGGCGTGATCATCTCCTGCGCGCTCTGGAACGTCTTCTTCAGCAGGGCGATGACCTCGGGCTTCGCCATCCCGTCGTGATGGCCGGCCTCCGTCTTGGTGCCCTTGGCGGAGTCGATGAAGCGCTGGGTGATGCCGGCGACGTGCACGAGCTGGTCGCCGAAGCTCGAGATCTCGGGCGTCGGCTTGTAGCCGTACTTCTCGGCGGGCATCACCTCCGCGACGTCGAGGATCTCGGTGGCGGCACGCTGGAAGCTCGCGGCGAGCTCCTTGGCCAGGCTCGGCGTCGGCGTCTGGGCCGAGAGCAACGAGGGCACGGCGGCTGCGACAACGGCGAAGACTACCAGGCACGCGCGGGTCAGGGTTTTCATTGGTCGCCTCCAGGCGAGATTCATCCCACAGCGTTCACTCCTGGTCAAGGTCACCGGCACAACCGGCGGTACAGCGCTTCGTAGCGCGGCACGATGACCTCGGCGGAGAACCGCTCGCGCGCGCGCGCTTGCGCGGCACGCCCGAGGCCGTGGCGTCGCGGCTCGTCGTGGATCAAGGCCTCCAGCGCCTTGGCGAGCGCGGCGACGTCACCGGCCGGCACGAGCAGGCCGCTCTCGTTGTCCTCCACCACCTCCGGGATCCCGCCCACGCGCGTGGAGACGCTCGGGCAGCCGAAGCACATGGCTTCGAGGATGCTGAGGCAGAAGCTCTCGGCGTCGGAGGTGTACAGGCCGACGTCGGCGATTTGAAGATAGTCCTCGATGGCGTGGACCTTCTCGCGGACGATGACGCGGTCGGCCAGGCCGAGGCGCCGCACATCGGCGGCGAACGGCGCGAACGCCTCGCCGGCGAGGATGAGGAGCTTGAAGGCCTCGCGCGGGCGCACGCGCGCGACGGTCTCCAGCAGGAGGTCGAC
>Ga0137418_10003269_pt1 | contig 14893 bp, 9 predicted proteins | sample CZODoug3_1_2_16f_FD_122242 | JGI IMG/M metagenome (GOLD analysis project Ga0137418, IMG submission 122242) | Vadose zone soil fungal communities from Angelo Coast Range Reserve, California, USA - CZODoug3_1_2_16fungal (Hybrid Assembly) | ecosystem: Environmental > Terrestrial > Soil > Vadose... | reverse complement strand
GACCTGCGCATGGACCAGATGGACGGCATCGGGCTGCTCAAGGAGCTGCAGAACCGCTGGCCGGGACTGAAGGTCATCATCCTCACCGCCCACGGCACCATCCCGGATGCGGTGCAGGCGACGCAGATGGGCGCGTTCGGTTTTCTCACCAAGCCGGTCGACAAGCAGGAGCTTCTCGATCAGGTGCAGAAGGCGCTGCGGATCTCCGGCTTCGGCGCCTCCGACGAGGACTGGCGCGCGGAGATCGTGACGCGCAGCGCCAGCATGGAGGAGAAGCTCGCGCAGGCGCACATGGTCGCCGGAACCGATGCGCGCGTGCTGATCACCGGCGAAAGCGGCACCGGCAAGGAGCTGCTGGCGCGCGCCATCCACAAGGGCAGTCCCCGGCGCAACAAGGCGTTCGTCGCCATCAACTGCAGCGCCATGGCGGAGGACCTGCTGGAGTCGGAGCTGTTCGGGCACGAGAAGGGCTCCTTCACCGGCGCCACGCGTGCTCACCGCGGCCTATTCATGGCCGCCGATGGCGGCACGCTGATGCTCGATGAGATCGGCGACATGCCGATGCGGCTGCAGGTGAAGCTGCTGCGCGTGCTGCAGGAGAACGTCATCCGCCCGGTGGGCAGCACCGATGCCATCCCGGTGAACGTGCGGGTGATCTCTTCCACGCACCGCGACCTGCAGCAGCTGATGTCGACGGGGCAGTTCCGCGAGGATCTGTATTACCGCCTGAACGTGGTGCACATCGAGATGCCCTCGCTCAACCGCCGCCGCGAGGATATTCCGCTCCTGGTGGCGCACTTCCTGGCGCAGATCGCCAAGGAGAGCGGCGTGCGCAAGATCTACGCGCCCGAGGCGGTGGAGCTGCTCGCCACGGCCGACTGGCCCGGCAACATCCGCCAGCTGCAGAACGTCGTGCGCCAGAACGTGGCGCTGTCGCAGACGCCCATCATTCCGGTGGAGCTGGTGCAGCAGTCACTCGGCGGCACCCCGGGGCGCCTGCCCTCCTTCGATGAGGCGCGCGATGAATTCACGAGGAGCTACCTGTCGCAGATCCTGCAGATCACCGGCGGGAACGTCAGCCAGGCGGCGCGGCTGGCGCGCCGCAACCGCACCGATTTCTACAAGCTCCTCGCGCGGCACCAGCTGACGCCGGAGGAATTCAAGCAGCGCTAATCGCCGCTGCCGGTGTCGTCCTTGGCCGCCAGCTCGGGAGTGCCGGCCGCGAAAGAATCCTGAACGGCAGGCGGAGTGACGCTCGTCGCAGTACCGCGCGCGGCGAGGCTTCGCGGGTGGGGCAGTCAGCGTCGGGGAAAATACGCGGTGTAGACGCTGTCCGGGATCAGCCTCTGCTCGCGCTGAAAGAGAGCATTCCTGCTCAGGTAGTCCGCGAATTCGGCACGCAGCCTCTCGAGGGCCGCATCGTCCCGGACCGGCTCGAGGTTCATGTCCCTCTCGATGGCGAAGAGCGAATCCCCATCGAGAAAGAACATCCCGGAAAGGTATTGGTCGAGGCTCGTGATCGCGCGCTTGATGGGGTAGCGGTGGACATTGCGCAGCGAGGGCTGCATGTCGAGCCCTGAGCCGACCCAGGTCACCTGATCCGGCGCGTTGATCCCGTAACGATGCCGCAGGAACGCCAGCAGCGTCGGCGCGATATCGAGGTGGGAGGAGATGGATTGGATTCGCGCGGGGCGGCTGAGGCGCGGCGAGAAGATGATGAGCGGCACATGGTAGCGGTCGATCCGGGTGGACGGTGGAATCTCCGCCAGCCGGTGATCCCCGGTGATAATGAAGATCGTGTTGCGGTAGCCGGGGAGCTTCGCCTGCTCCTCGAAGTAGCTCCTGAGCGCCGCGTCCGTGTAGAGGATGGTCGAGTAGATCTCCCGGTACTGGCGGTGATTCGCTTTCTGGGCCTCGGAGAAGTGCAGCTCCCGCATGCGATCCTCGAAGAGCCGCAGGTACTCTTCCTGGCCGGGCACGGCGTAGCGGGGATGCGTGCTGATCGTCTGCACGTAGTCGACGTACGGTCTCCGTGAATCGTCCCGTTCCGTGAGGAGTGCCTTGCGCAGGATCTCCTTGTCGGCGTATCCCCAGTCCGAGCCCGGGAGACGATAGTAGCTGGCATCGTAATCCCCGATGCCCACCATCAGATCGATGTCCTGCTGCTCGAGAAAATCGCCCTGGTGGTCGAAATCCAGGCGGGTACCGCAGAAGAAGCGGGTGCGGTAGCCACTACGCTTGAGAATGCTGAGCAGGGTCAGATGCTTCGGCATGCGGCTGCCGAAGCTGTTGAAGCCCTGGTCCCCGAAGGGCAGCGATCCGAGGATCGAGGGCAGTGATGCGAACGTGCGGCCCTGCGACGACAGGAAGTTTTCGAAGTACAGACTCTTGCCAGCCAGTTCATCCAGAAAGGGCGTGAAGCTGCCGAGGTAGGCGTTGGGGCCGCTGAAGGCCCGCCCCAGTCCCTCGACGCCCAAGAAGACGATATTGGGCGGCGGTGCACCCGCTTCGAAGTTGAAGTACTCGCCCAGGACGTCGTGGGCGTCCTCGCCTCGCAGGAACGGATATTGCGGATCGAGATAACGGAACTGCGCAGCGGTGTCGGCAGCGCGGCCCGTCACCGGGTGCGACGGTCCGAGGCGGGCGAGGGAATCCGCGATGAAGAAAGCCGCCTTGTTCGCTGCGACGTTGTAGGCGAACTCGCTCCGCAGCGCGCCGCGGGCCGGCAGCGGTCTCACGCCCGAGACGGCGAGCACGACAGCGAGGCCGAGCAGGAGCAAAGCCGCGCGCGCATTGAGGACCGGGTGCCGGTTGAAGATGGGCAGCGCGACCCAGAACACCGCGAGCGGGAGCAGCAGCGTTGCGACCGACAGCGCAGAGAAGTGATAACCCGCGCGAGCCGTCGTCAGAATGTCGCTGAGCGGATAGCCGAACAGGTCGCTCCCGAGCGGTACCCGGGAGAAAAGGAAATAGCTCGAGAGCGCAACAGCACCGATCAGCACCAGCGAGCCCAAGCCGCCGTAGACCCGGACATCCGCGTTCTTTCCGCGGAAGAGCATCCGGCACGCGAGGAACAGCGGCAGGAGGAAGACGAGCAGCTCGAGGAACAGCAGCACGTCCGAGCGGAGCGCCGCGACGATCACCATGCCGACATCGCGCGGAACCTCGGTCGTCAGGAGGATGCCCGACAGCTCCAGCAGGCGCTCCGCGAGCAGCGCCAACAGCAGTGCCAGGGACAGATTGCCAAAAGCGGTCAGGCGCTCGCCGAGCCGGATGGGCCACGGCGTTCCTGCGGCCTGGGCGGTCAGCTTGACCATCGGGGTGCGGTCAGGAGCTCACCAGCGCAACAGCAGTGTCAGTGAGGCGTCCCGTTCGACGAAGGGGTTGGACGCATGCTCGTCGCTGACGCTGCCGGTGAGCCAGATGCCCCATCCGGGAGTGAAGAATTTCTGTATCTGCGCGCCGGCGGTCCAGGAGCTCGTGACGTTGATGAGTACGCTGTGGGGCAGAAGCTCGCTGCCGCGGCTGAAGCCGCCGTTCAGCTCGACGTAGTCGTCCGCGTTTCCCGAGAGGTAGTAGCGCGCGACGGCGCGGTGGGAGACTCCGAGTGTCGTGGACGGGATGAAGAGCGTGCGCCAGCGCAGATACCAGTTGCCGACGTACTTGCCGAGTCCTACGCCGTACATGTCGACGTTAGTGCTGGTGAAGCTCATGTGGTCGTAGCTGAGCGACGGCTCCCACCCTCGCCCGATACCCTGAAAGAGCTCGGCACGATATGCCTGCCGCGGATAGAGAGTCGCATTCGGCGAGTACTGGCAGCGCAGGTTGAGATACGCCCTGGACCATGCGTCCGTATAGCCATCCAGCGCGAAGGCGTGGTCGGTCAGCGAGAAGCGCCGCGCCACGAGACTCTCCACGGCGAGCGAGCCGCGGGGGAAATACCCGCGAACGCTGGCGTCGTATTCGCTCCAGGCAGACCTGCCCGCGGAGAAATTGCTGTAGGTGTCGCCGACGTGTGCCAGCCAGCGAAGACTTCCGGGCTGCATGGCCTGCGGCTCCGAGCGCTGCTCGAGCGAGGCGATGAGCCGGTCAACCTCCGCGTCGGTCGCGCCGCTCGCGCGCGCCTTTTCCAGATCGGCACGCGCCGCCGTTCGGTCTGCCGATGACCGGTAAGCCTTGGATCGGGCGAGATACGCGGCGGGCTCGTTCGGCTGGACAGATACCCAACGGGTGTAGGCCTGGATCGCATCCGCGGGGCGGCCGCTCCACAGATAGAGATCGCCGAAAGCCGCCCACGCGTCACCGTACTCCGGCAAGAGCGTGGTCACTGCCGCCAGATCGGCCTCGGACTCCGACCAGCGTCCTTCCCAGGCATAGCTTCGTCCGCGCGCCAGCAACAGATCCGAGTTGTTAGGTCTCGTCGACAAGAGCTCGCTGTAGAGTCGTATCGCCTCCTCGCGCTGCCGCGTGTAGGACAGGAGCCGCGCCAGCTGGAACTTCGCCTCGTAGGATTGCGGGTCGGAGGCGAGGGCGAGGCGATAGTGGCCGATGGCCGCCGCGTAATCACTGCGATCGCGCGCCGCGTTGCCGGCGGTCAGCTCGGCGTCGGCAGCTTCCGCCCATGCCGCGGTGACACCCGTGAGGCCGGCGAGGGCCAGCCATGCAGCCAGGGCTACGGGGAGTGGGGGGTTCATCAGGCGCGACACTCCTGCTTGCGCCTGGCGAGCCGGGCGCGCGCGCCCCGGTGCAGATGCTGGAACACCGCCGCCGTCCTCCAGAGAGTATTGAGCTGCCGGTATCCGAAATTCTCCAGCACCGCGACCGCGAACAGCACGAGGATGTGGCGCGGCCTCTTGTAAAGATGAAACGAGATCTCTTCGAGCAAAAGCGCGCAGGTCGAGAGCAAGATGCCGAAGCCCGCGGCCAGCAGCATGAAGGTGATGAAGACCGAAAGCGAAACGACGCCGAGAGCGAAGCCTATGATGACGAGGAGATAACCGCAGGTCTCGACCACCGGCCCGAGCCACTCGAAGAACACCGTGAAGGGGTAAGCGAACCACCCCGCGAAGGATCCTTCCTTGTGGAACATCAGGCCGCGATTCATCGCCAGTGATTCCGCCAGGCCGACCTGCCATCGGATGCGCTGCCTGCGGAGCTTGCCGATGTCGTCCGGTACCGTCGACCAGCAGATCGGCTCGGGCACGAAGGTAATGCGGTAGCTCTTGCGCTGCGCCGATAGCGTGCGGTGGAGTCTGACGATCAGCTCCATATCCTCGCCGACGGTGTCACAGCGGTAGCCGCCCGCCGCAACGAACGTCTCCTTGTGATAGATGCCGAAAGCGCCCGAAATGATCAGATGGGCGTTCATCGGCGACCAGCCCATCCTGCCGTACATGAAAGCGCGCAGGTATTCGATGACCTGGAAAAGGACCAGCGGCCTCTTAGGCAGATCGGCTTCGACGAAAAGACCGTCCTGCGATTTGCAGCCGTTGGCGACGCGAATCGTGCCGCCGCAGGCGACCACCGTCGGGTCCTCGAGGAGCGGCTCGACGATCAGCATCAGACTGTCCCGCTGCAGGATCGAATCGGCATCCACCCGGCAGACCCAGGGGTAATGCGCGATGTTGACCCCGGCGTTGACGGCATCGCCCCGCCCGCCCTGTTCCTTGTCGATGACCCGCAGGCGTGGATCGACCGTGGACTGATAGATGGCGCGCACCGGCCGGGTCTTGAGGCGTGCGCGGTAGGCCTCGGGAAAGGGCTTGAGGGAGTAGGCGGCGGTGAGCACTTCCAGAGTGCGGTCGGTCGAGCCGTCGTTCACCACGACGATCTCGTACTCCGGGTAATGTTGCTGCAGCGAGTGCAGCGTTCGCAGGATGTTGGCCTCCTCGTTGCGCGCGGGAATCACGATGGTGACGGGCGGTGCGAAGCCGCCCAGCAGGTGCGGGAGCCCGGCCACGTCGCGGCTCTGCATGTAGCGTGCGACGCCACCGAGCGCGCGCAAGATCAGCATCGCGTACACGGCATTCAGCGCCAGGAAGTACAGCAGAAAGAACCACTGGGCAGCGAGAAAGAACGACATCATCGGCCGGCTCCGATCCGCATCCGGCCCGTCGGCGACAGGTCGGTGCCGCCGGATTGCCCGGGACGCGCCCCTTCGGCGATGGCCTGGGTCAGGATGTCTCTGGCGTAGCGATCACTCAGTGTGCTCTGGATGTCGCGCAACCGCTGATCGTCCCGCGGCGAGAGGCCGACGATGGCCTGCGCAGCGCGGTAGCGCACCCACCACTGCGGGTCGGCGAGCAACGGCGCCAGCTTCTCCTGATCCGCCCGTCGGCCCATCTTCCCCACACAACCGGCAGCGACCGCGCGCACGTGCCACCGCGGATGGGTCAGGTAGCGGTACAGCAGCGGCAGATCCTGACGGTCGCCGAACTTGCCGATCACGTGCAGGCAGGGGGCGAGGACTTCATCGATGTGAGGCTCGCGCAGGATTTGCCGCACGGTCGGCAGCGCGGTGGAGTAGTTACATACCGCAAGGAAAGGAATGAGCCCGGGCCGGTGCGACTCGGGAGCTTGCAGCAGGGCGCGCGCGAGAGGCTCGGATACGCGCTCCGGGCCGATGTCCTCGAGGATGCTCGCGATCTTGGCCGCCGGCCAGTTGAGGTGTCCGACGATGAGTGACACGACCGTCCCGGCGGCTGCCGCCGGGTCGATGCGCGCGATTGCCTGGGTCGCAGCGAGTGACAGCAACGGGTGTCCGGATTGGGCGATCTGGCACAAGTGGGGCCACTCGAGCCTGTCGCGCAGCTGGCCGAGCGTCACTAGGCCCAAGAGCTTCTTGCGCACGCTGCGCCGGCGCAGGAGGCGGCGGGCCAGGCAGTCGATTTTCGTGGCGGCGGCGACGCGGCCCATCCAGTGGCAGATCACCGCATCCTGCTCGTTCCGCTCGCGCAGCGTGTTCCACAGTATCAGCAGCAGGAACCGTTCGCCGGGAGGAACGGTCGGCAGGGGCCGGGGATTGCTCGCACCGCCCTCGAGCAGTATCGGAGTCCACCGCGCGGACAGCTTGCGGTAGCGGCGCTCCCTCATGAGCAGTACCGCACGCAGACAGAGGATATAGCTCATCATGAGCAGCACGATGACCATCAGGGCGACCGACCCCCAACGGGCGGCAAGCAGTATTGACATGGAATCCCAACTCATAGCGATGTCAAACCGGCGGTATCAGAGCGGCATGCGCCTTGGTTATGTTATTTGGACCGCATCACGCGGCACCGAATCGACGGGTGATGCCGCGTCAGCGCGCTGCCAGATATACGCGCTTCCCGCACCGGCATAATGACAACAACCGTCGACGGCACAGCGTGATGCCGTTCACGACTGCGGCAACTGGCGCTCGCGAGGCGCCGGCAGCGCGATAGCCCCGGCCCCGAGTGTTGGCGAGCGCACGGCGATCGCAGCGGCGCCGAAAAGTCGCCGGGAATTTACATCCTCGAGCGCGCTCCGAGGCGCATTAAGTCACCGGCGCCGTGCAAGTCGTTGGCAAAGCATCGTGGGACCGGCAGCGGCACGACGCTTGCAGCGCAGCAGTGGCACGATGAACAAGAAGAACAAGCGCGGCTTGATCGCTTTCGCGGTCTGCCTCGCGATAGCGGTCCTCTGCCTGAGCCCGCCGGTGCCGTTTCAGCCGGCTCGCGGCACCGGGTCTTTTGATGCCGGCGCCAACTTCGTCAACCCCCAACCCAACCAGGATGACGACACTACTGATGACACCGGCGACCCCAGCGGGGATGCGACGCCTGTGCCCGAGCCGCAACCTCGCGCGCTCGCTTTGTGACGCTCCGGGCCGGCACGCGCCGGCTCCGGTTCCTCAAGCCCCTCGTGCAGCTCGGGCTAATTCAAGCAGCGCTAATCGCCGCTGCCGATGGTGTCCTTGGCCGGCAGCTCGGGAGTGCCGGCCGCGGGGGGTGGCGCATGGCGCCCGAACTGCGTGGCATCGATGCTGTGCTTGCCGAGCAGGTCATAGAGCGTGGGACGGGTCACCCCGAGCAGCTCCGCCGCGCGCGACAGGTTCCCGCGGGCGACGGCGAGTGACTGCCTGACAGCCTGCGCCTCGGCGCGCTGGCGCGCGATACGCAGATTCAGGTACTCGGGCTCATCGCCCGGGTCCTCAAGGCCCAGGTCCCCTGCCGTGACGACCGCGCCCTCGGCCATGATGACCGCGCCCTTGATGCGATTCTCCAGCTCCCGCACGTTCCCCGGCCAGCGGTACGCCTGGATCGCGCGGATGGCATCCGGTGCCAGTCCGCGCGTGGGCTTGCCGAAACGCTCCGAGATCTGCTGCAGGATGAATTGCGCGAGCAGCATGCCGTCGCCCTGGCGCTCGCGCAGCGGCGGCACGCGGATGGTCACCTCACTGATGCGGTAGAACAGGTCGTCGCGGAAGCCGCCGCTGCCGATCAGCGTCTCGAGGTTGCGGTTGGTGGCGCACACCAGACGAAAGTCCAGCGCCACCGGCACACGCCCGCCGACGCGCTCGACGGTACGCTCCTGCACCACGCGCAGCAGCTTGGCCTGCACTGAGGCGGGCATCTCGCCGATCTCATCGAGGAACACCGTGCCGCCCTCGGCGGACTCGAGCTTGCCGGCGGTGCGTTTGGCGGCGCCGGTGAAGGCGCCCTTCTCGTATCCGAACAGCTCGCTCTCGAGGAGCGTTTCGGGAATCGCCGCGCAGTTGATGGCGACGAAGGGCTTGTGCGCGCGGCCCGAGAGGCGGTGCAGATTGCGCGCCAGCACCTCCTTGCCGGTGCCGCTGTCTCCGAGCAGCAGCACCGTGGCGTTGGTCGGGGCGACCTTCTCGATCGCGCGGCACACGCTGCGCATGGCGTCGCTCACGCCGACGATCCCTTCCAGCGCCATCGCCCCGGTGCGCTCGCGCAGCCGCCAGTTCTCCTCCTCGAGCTCGCGGATGCGCAGCGCGCGGCGCACCACGATCGAGAGCACGCCGGCATCGAGGGGCTTGTGGTAAAAATCGGTCGCGCCCAGGCCGACCGCGGCCACCGACAGCTCGCGCGCGTCGTGCTCGGTCATGGCAATGATCTTGGTGTCGGGACTGATATTGAGGATCTGGCGCAGCAGCTCCAGGCTCTGTGCGGCCACGGCCGGCTCGCTCGCCGTGCCCAGATCGAACAGCACCGCATCCGGCTCGGTGCGACGCACGATGGCGAGCGTCTGATCGGAGGTCTCGCACGCGGTGACGTCCAGATCGGAGAACACCGCTTCCAGCTCGCGCCGCAGGGCGCGATCGTTCTCGAGAATCAGCAGTTTCCGACGCTGCATCGCGACGGCCATCAGCGCGCTCCCTTGCCGAGCAGAACCACCTCGGCGGTCTGGACCAGGATGGCAAGATCGAACAGCAGGCTGTTGTTCTTGATGTAATACAGGTCGTACTGCAACTTCTCGAGCGCATCCTGTTCGGATGAGCCGTAGGGATAGCACAGCTGCGCCCAGCCGGTGATGCCGGGCTTCACACAATGACGCAGCAAGTAATACGGGATCTTTTCCGCCAGCTCGTTGACGAACTGCGGGCGCTCCGGGCGCGGCCCGACGAAGCTCATGTGCCCGCGCAGCACGTTGAGAATCTGCGGCAACTCGTCGATGCGCAGCGTCCGGATCACCGCGCCGACGCGTGTGACGCGTGGATCCGCCTTCTGCGCCCATTGAGCCTGGCCGTCGCGCTCCGCGTCCGTGCGCATGCTGCGGAATTTGAGAACATCGAAGCTATGGCCGGCGAGACCAACGCGCGCCTGGCGGTAGAACACCGGCGCGCGCCAGCCGTCCTCGAGCTTGATTGCGAGCGCCGTCAGCACCATGACCGGCAACGACACCACGACCGTCAGCAGGCTCGCGAGCAGATCGAGCAACCGCGCGGACAACAACCGCATCGGGTCGCGGCGGAAACCCTCACCGAAGATCATCCAGCTCGGATTCAACGCGTCGATGCGCACTTGTCCCGTCTCGCGTTCGAGAAAAGTGAGCAGCTCAGTGACCTCGATGCCGGCGATGCGGCACTCGAGCAATTCCCGGAGCGGGAAACCCCGCCGCCGATCCTCCATGGCCATGACAATCTCGTGCACCTCGTACCGCTCGCTCAAATCGAGCAGGTCGGCCTCCGATCCGAGCACCCGTTGGGCGGGAACGCATACGTCCTCGCCACCGGGTTGCAGGAAGCCCACGATTTCAAAGCCGCGTCGATCGGAACGGCGCCGCAATCGCGACATCGCAGTGGTGCGCTGTCCAACGCCATAAACGAGCACGCGGCGTTTGAAGAAGCTCTCGTTCGCGATCCGCGCGAACAGGACTCGCGAGACCAATGTCGTGCCGAGCGCGAGCAGCGCGGCGAGCCCGAGGACGCCGCGGCCGATCCACAGGGAGGGAACGAGGTAGAACGCGGCGGCGGTGACGACCGCCGCCGCCACGGTCGCCGCAATGAGGCGCACAGACAATCCCGCCAGACCTGCGCGCTGGCGAGAGCTGTAAAGACCGAAAGCCAGCAGGCTGACTACGACGGCACCGCTGAAGAGCGCCGCGCAGGGCCATAGCACGTCCCTGGCGCTTTCGGGAGCGGGCGGATACCAGGTCCCGAAGCGGATCCGGTACGCCAGGTATAGCGTGCCGGCGAATGCCGCCGCCTCAACGGCTGCCAGCGCTGCAATGGACGCGTGAAAAAACTGGCCGAACAGCCGAAGTCGCATAGACCTGTTGAGAGACCCTGAACGCCCGAGAGGATGGCGCCGGACTTTACAATATGGTGTAAAGAAAGTCGCGTTCGTGGCTGTGAAGGCGGTCACAATTGGACTAGACTCTGGAGCCGTGCCGACCCCGTTGCCCCATATGATTCACGAGCTTGCGCCACACGCAGCGGGCGCGAGGCGCCCCTGCCGAGTGGGCCGGCGTTCCACCGTCCGAGCCGGTCGGTAGTCGTCGGCCTCAGGAGCCTCGCGTGACGGCTGACGCCCCCATCAGCTCACGGCAGTTTCGCGATGCACTCGGGGCCTTTGCCACGGGCGTGACCATTGTGACCACCCGCAATCGCGCGGGCGAGGACATCGGCCTCACGGCCAATAGCTTCAATTCAGTCTCTCTGGAGCCGCCGATGGTGTTATGGAGCTTGGCCAAGAGCTCCCACAGCTTGCCGTCGTTTCTGGAGAGCGGTTACTTCGCGGTGCACGTGCTCTCCTCATCCCAGGAAGACCTCTCGCTGACCTTCGCCACCCTCGGCGCCGACAAGTTTGCCGGGCTCACGCTTGAGCGCGGCGAGAACGGCATCCCGTTGCTCGCCGGGTGCTCCGCTCGATTCCAGTGCCGCACCGCGTTCAATTACGAGGGAGGCGACCACGTCATTTTCGTCGGCGAGGTCGCGGCCTTCGATCACTTCAACCGGCCGCCGCTCGTTTTCCATAGCGGACGCTACGCCGTCACGGTGGAGAGGCCTGCGGCACCGGTGCCGCAGGAGGCCGAGACGGCCGAGCCGGACAGCAGCTTCAGCCAGGACTTCCTCATCTATCTGCTCGGGCGCGCTCATTTTCAGCTGTTTCTCGAGCTGCGCCGGGACCTCGAGCGCCACGGCTTGAGCGAAGCGCAGTTGTTCGTGCTCAGCATCCTCGGCATCCGTGACAACCGCACGGTCGCAGAGCTCGACCAGTTGCTCTGGTACACGGGGAACCGAGTGACCTATGAGCTGGTCGCAAGCCTCACGGCCGCCGGTTTCGTGCTGTTGCAGGGAAGTTATGATCCGCACGCGCTCGTGACGCTTACCGAGGCGGGCAGGCGGATCGTCCTGCAGCTCGTGGCCGTCGCCAAGGCCACCGAATCACACGCTGAGCGGAATCTGGGTTTCGGGGAGACGCAACAACTCAAGAAAGCGCTGCGCAGCATCATCCGCGAGACGGACCCGGGGCGGCCAACATTGCTTTCTCCGACCCATCTTGAATGAACGCGACCGGGCGGCTGGGCGCGCAGCCTGGGCGGACTATTGCGGACCTGCATCACAACCCACGCCACCCCTGTACCCTATTCTTAGACTCATGACCGACTCCACAACACAAAAGATACGTCGCATCCTCAAGGAGCACGGCCGCCTGAGCAAGGACGCCGACTCGCTGGCCGCGGAAACCGACCTCTACGAAGCCGGGATGACTTCCCACGCCAGCGTCAACGTGATGCTGGCCCTGGAAGGCGAATTCGACATCGAGTTTCCCGATCACATGCTCAAGCGGAGCGTGTTCGACAGCATCGCCTCGATCAGCGCGGCGGTCAGCGAGCTGCGGAGCGGCTGAAACGCCGATGCCGACGCGCGTCAAGAGCATCACTGGCCATCAGCGCCACCCACTGATGTCCGGTTGGGAGCTGTGCTCGGCCGTCCCGGGCGCCTACGACCACCCCGAGGCCCTGAGACGAGCGCCCACGGCGTGGTTACCCGCGCGGGCGCCCTCGACCGCCGCCGAGTGCCTGCAAGCGGCGGAACTTTGGAGCCTGGACGCGCCGCCGCGGCGTTTCGATTCCGACGACTGGTGGTACCGAGTCACATTTCCTCGGCCACAGCATCGGCCGCACGAGCGCCTGGTGCTGGGATTCGACGGACTCGCCACGCTCGCCGACGTCTGGCTGAACGGCGAGCCGCTCTTCAGCAGCAGCAACATGTTTGTCGCTCACGAGTGCGCCCTGGATGAGCGATTAGCCGCTGCCAATGAGCTGGTGATTTGCTTCCGAGCGCTCGATCGAGCGCTGGAGGCGAAGCGGCCCCGGCCGAAGTGGCGCACGCCGATGGTGGAGAGCCAACAGCTGCGCTGGTTCCGCACCACGCTCCTCGGCCGGACGCCCGGTTGGTCACCGCCCGCGGCAGCGGTGGGACCATGGCGGCCGGTCTGGCTGGAAACACGGGCGCACGTGTCGCTGACCGACGTCTCCCTGCGCTCGGGGGTGCACGCCGATAATGGGTGGCTCGAAATCGAATGCAAGGTCGGCGCCATTGGCGACGCGCCGATCGCGCGAGTCGATCTGAGCGTGAGTGGCGCGATGCAGACCCATTCGATTGAGCTGCGTCCGCGGCGTGCCGACGAGACGCTCGAGGCCGACACTTATATCGGCCGGCTGGAGATCCCCAAAGTCGCGTTGTGGTGGCCTCACACGCATGGCGAACCGGAACTGTACGCCGCGCGGCTGCAAGTGCGTTTGCACGGCTCGAGCGAGACAGTAGTCGCGGATCTGGGCCGCGTCGGCTTTCGAACCGTGACACTCCACACTCGCAACGGCGAGTTCGCACTGCACATAAACGGCGTGCCGATCTTCTGCCGCGGAGCCTGTTGGACGCCTCTCGATCCGGTCAGCCTCAATGCGCCCGGGGACATGTTGCGTGCGACGCTGGCCCAGGTGCGCTCGGCCGGAATGAACATGCTGCGCGTCGGCGGCATGATGGTCTACGAGAGCGACGACTTCCTCGACCTGTGCGATTCCAACGGCATCCTGCTGTGGCAGGATTTCATGTTCGCCAACATGAACTACCCCGAGGAGGACAGCGCCTTCGTCGAGTCCGTCACACAGGAAGCCCGCCAGCAGCTTGCGCGGCTGAACGGCCGGCCGTCCCTTGCCGTGCTGTGCGGCAACAGTGAGGGCGAACAGCAGGCGGCGATGTGGGGGGCCCTGCGCGACAACTGGGCCCCGAAGCTGTTTCATTCTGTGCTCGCCGGGCTCGCACGCGAATCGTGTCCCGACGTCCCTTATTGGCCCTCCAGCGCGCACGGCGGTTCCTTCCCGCACCAGGGCAATCACGGCACGACCTCGTATTACGGAGTCGGCGCCTACATGCGCCCTCTCGAGGACGCGCGCCGCGCCGAGATCCGCTTCGCGACCGAGTGCCTTGCGTTTGCCAACGTCCCGGAAGAGCGCACGCTTGCCAGGCTGCCGGGCGGTCTGTCCATCCGCACCCATCAACCGGCGTGGAAGACGCGTTCGCCGCGCGACCTGGGCGCAGGGTGGGACTTTGACGACGTGCGCGATCACTATCTGACGCGGCTGTTCGGCGTCGATCCCTTCAACTCGCGGTATGCCGAACACGAGCGCTATCTGACCCTCAGCCGGATCGTCTCCGGTGAGGTGATGGCGAGGGTGTTCGCCGAATGGCGCCGAGAGCGCTCGACCTGTCATGGCGGGCTCATATGGTTCTGGCGCGATCTGTGGTGCGGCGCGGGGTGGGGGGTGATTGACGCACTGGGCTATCCGAAGGCCGCGTACTACTACTTGCGCCGAGTGCTGCAACCCGTCTTGGTTGCCGTGAGCGACGAAGGCGGTAATGGACTCTTCGTGCATATCGTCAACGAACGCGCAGTCGCGCTCGACGCGAGTCTCCATGTGACCCTCTATCACGCGGGCGACGTCATCGTCGGCGCCGCCAGCCGGACGCTCAGGATCCGCGAGCGAACAACTGTGGAATTGAGCGCGGCCGAAATGTTCGACGATTTTCGCGATCTCTCCTACGCCTACCGGTTCGGCGCGCCGGCGCAGGATCTGGTCGTTGCGAGCCTGCGCACCGGGGACGGCTCGCTCTTGAGCCAGGCGTTTCATTTCGTCCTCGGGCTGAGCCCCGCGAGAGAGCCGGACGTCGGGCTCACCGCGGTGGCCAGTGCGCGCTCCGATTCCGACTTCGACTTGAAGATCTCCACGCGCCGCTTCGCCCAGTCGGTCTGGATCGAGGCCGACGGGTTTGTGGCCGATGATGCTTACTTCCACCTGGCGCCCGGAGCTGACACTACCGTGCGCCTGCGCCGGGTCCCGCACGAGCCCCAGCGTAGCTTGCGCGGCAGAGTGCACGCGCTCAACGCGTTGACGGCGG
>Ga0137418_10003268_pt1 | contig 14895 bp, 14 predicted proteins | sample CZODoug3_1_2_16f_FD_122242 | JGI IMG/M metagenome (GOLD analysis project Ga0137418, IMG submission 122242) | Vadose zone soil fungal communities from Angelo Coast Range Reserve, California, USA - CZODoug3_1_2_16fungal (Hybrid Assembly) | ecosystem: Environmental > Terrestrial > Soil > Vadose... | reverse complement strand
TGGGGCTGGTTCTATTTGCCGCTCTCGACTCACAGCTTAGGTTGTGGGCTGCATATCTTGCGCTGCCTTTCGACTGCGCTCTCAGGGCAGGCCCCCGCGGCTGGGGAATGTACGTGTCGTCTATTCGGCGAAACGTCAGCGGAAGTACAGGCTGAGCTCCCAAGGCTCGGAGGGAGGGCGCGAAGGGCAGGGGGGCACCCTTCGACAGGCTCAGGGCAGGCTTTCGCTTCGCCAAGGATGACAGGGTACGGGTGGTGGGTACTGCCGAGGTGGCTCACGCTCAGAGGCGAGATGGCTCCTGCGCCGTAGGAGAGCAGATTCCTCGCATTACTCAAATCCACCCCTATTGCGGTTTGTCCCAGGCTCGCACACGTGGCCACCAGCGACGCACGTTGCGGCAATACTCTTCGTAGTCCTTTCCGAATTTCCGGCGCAGAGTTGGCTCTTCGTAAAAGACCACGAACAGATGTATGCCTAGGGCAATGGCTGCCACGACAGCAATCGCTGCTGGGTTGGCGTGTCCGAAGACAACCCAGAGTCCGATCCAGCCCGCGGCGAAGCCTACGTACATGGGGTTGCGCACGTAGCGGTAGAAACCCACTACTACTAATCGCTGTGGCGGAGCGACCGGGACAGGTGTGCCGCGACCTGTCCACCCGAAGTCCCAGATGCAGCGCAGGGCAACGGCGAATCCTAGCACGGACGGAACTGCCGCCAGCCATCGCCAACGTGCTGTGCCTGCTATTTCCGCGCGGAACCCAAGCCACTGCGGCAGCAGCCAGAACCACAAGGAGAAGAACGCGCCGCCGACTATCAGCGAGGCCACCGCGGTTGGCCATCGATCGCCGAGCGCTGCCGGTGGAGTACTTCCTGACTCTTCCGTCATAGGCCCTCCTTTTGCACTTAAAGGCAGTTCTCGGTTCTCAGTTCCGTTCCGCAACGGACAACGCCGAAACTCTTTGACGGATGGAACGCGCAGCAATTGTTGCGGATGCGAACGTAGAAATCCTCAACTCACTGGTTACTGCTGCCGCGCTCCAGCTTGACAGCGGCTTTGAGGTCGAGAGTGCGAATCAGCCGCAGAAGCGAGTTAGGGTGCATCCCCAAAGCTTTTGCGGCCTCGATGTAATTGCTGTCGGCTTGCTGGAGGGCTTGCAGGACGAGTTGCTTCTTCACCTCCCTGATCCCGCTGTGGTATTTCGCGCTCGATTCTGTCGGTGAGCCAACTTCCAGGAGAGCTTCGGGCAAGTCGTCGGGCAGAATGGACTCCGTCGAACCCAGCACCAGGGCGCGCTCAATGGCATTCTCGAGTTCGCGAACATTGCCGGGCCAGTCGTAATTGATCAAGTACGACCGAGCCTCCGCCGAAAGTGGTTTCACTCTGGCCTTACACTTGCGGCTGGCCTTGGCAATGAAATGATCGGTTAACGCGGGGATATCTTCGCGGCGCTCGCGCAACGGTGGCATGCTTACAGCAACCACGTTCAGGCGGTAATACAAATCCTTGCGAAAGGTGCCGCCCTGAACCGCTTCAAGCAGAAGCCGGTTGGTGGCTGCGATCAGGCGGATGTCCAGCTTAATTGGATGTGTGCCACCTACGCGCTCGAACTCACGCTCTTGCAACACGCGCAGCAATTTGGCCTGCAAGCTGGGAGCGAGTTCGCTGACTTCGTCCAGGAACAACGTGCCCCCCTCAGCAGCTTCCATTTTTCCTTTCTTTAGGCAGACCGCTCCGGTGAAAGCGCCTTTCTCGTGGCCAAACAATTCGCTTTCCAAAAGGGTTTCCGCGATAGCGGCACAGTTGATCGCAACAAACAGACGCTCGCTGCGGGGACTGTTGCGATGAATGGCGCGCGCTACCAACTCCTTGCCGGTTCCGCTCTCGCCCTCGATGAGCACGGTGGAATCGGTGGGCGCGACCCGGCGAATGAGGTTGAAGACATTTTTCATGCCGGGACTGGCGCCAATCATGTCGTGCTCGAGATCGACCTCCGCGCGCAGCTCTTGATTTTCTTGGCGTAATTGCTGCCACTGCCGCACGTTGTCGAGCGCGATGCTGGCAATTCCGGCCACAGCTGTCATCACCTCCAGGTGATGGTCGTCGAAATGCTCGCCAGGTGCCTGACTGTCGAGATAAATCGCACCCAATGCTGTGCCGGAGATCACCAGCGGCACACAAAGCAGGGAGCTAACACTCAATTCAGCAAGAGTTCGTATCTGATTGAAAACTTCATCGCCGGAGACGTTGTTTACAACCACTCCAACGCGATCCCGCCGAACACGCTGTACCACGGTTCGGCTGACTCGAACCGGATGGCCGGGGCCGAGCACCCGATCCCAAGCAACGGCGGAACTGAACTCACCGGTGCGGTCGAAAAGCAATACAGCTCCACGCTCGGCAGGAACCAGGTCGAAGATCATGCCGAGGAGTTGCCATTGCAGCGAATCCTGGTCCCGAATACCGCCGATGCCCGTGGCAATTTTGAGCAGTGCGCTCAGGTCGCCGGCCACTCGGGCTGTTTGGGGCAAGGTTGCAATCCCGCGATCCGGTCGTCCATACAAGGCATCTTCTGGTCGAAGTAGAAGTGCAGAGTTCCCGATCTCTGCCGTTTCCGTCAATTCAACCGGGTTTCTTTCGAGATGAAGTTCGTCTTCCCGGAGCAGAAATATGAGCAGTGAACTGCCAATGGCGATCTGATCTCCGTGCGACAAAAGCTGTTCATCGACGGGCACGCCATTGACACGCGTTCCGTTTCGACTTCCAAGATCGCGGATGACAAACTGCTCGCTCTTGGGCATGAGCAAGCAGTGCCGACGGGACAGGGCTGCATCTGTAATGCAGAGGTCGTTGGACGACTCCCGTCCGATCGAGACGTCTCCATCGCGAAGAGGAAAGACGTCGCCGCGAAAAGGCCCCGCGATACCTACGATTCGGGGATTCAACTTTCCTCCCGTTGCGGTTTAGCACACTTGAGCGGATCGTGCACGCCACTCCGATTAACCCAAGGGATGGGAATCATTAACAGTTGGGTTAATGGGGAGCCGATCATGGGCTAAGCTCACGAAGCTTGCGACTCCGCGATTCTAGAGGTACGGATCATGGAATCATAGAGTTGTGGCTCGCGAAAAGAGTGGGTGGCAACCGCGCTTAGCCTTGGCACGCTACTTGCATTCCATATAAACAGCAACGGTTTTCAAAACCATTGCAATGATGTCGGGGCGGCACACACCCAAATTGAAAACGGTAAGGGTTGGAGATTAAGCCAATCCTGTTAGGTCCCGTCCCAACACGAGGAGATCATATGAAAAAGCAACTGTTTGTTCTACTCGGCTTGGGCCTGTTGGTGGGGATATCCGCGTACGCCCAGACCGTCAACCTGAAAGCCGATGTGCCATTCAATTTTATCATCCGCGGAGCGACGCTGCCCGCCGGTGGGTACACCCTCAAGGGGCTGGGAGATGGATCTGTCATCGCGGTTCGCGGTCCGAATCCGAAAGCGAACACCTTTGTAATGTCGCAACGGTGCGCATCCATCAACGCTGCAAAACAGTCCAAGCTGGTTTTTCATCGGTACGGAGATCGGTATTTCCTGGCCCAGCTTTGGGTAGCCGGAAGCGACTCGGGTCGTCAGCTCGCCAAGAGTCCGCGGGAAATGGAAGTAGCGCGGGACTACACCGTCCAGGACGTAGTGCTGTTCGCGGCATTGCGCTAGTGCGTTAAGAGGGGGACTTTCGCACATCCTGAGCAGGAGGGCACACATAACTGTGTGCCCTTTTGTCGTTTGCATTTGCGGAGAGGTTGGGGAGAGAGGGAGCAAATCTGACTTCGGAATAGAGGGCTTGGGAGATCTGCGGGGCTTGTAAAGTTCACGATATTCAGCGGAGCATTGGTACTCGTGCCTGCTGACGGACCAGGAGTTCAAGCCGCCGCCCTCGGCCTGCGCAATCCTTGCTCAGCGGCTCGAAGGCAAGTCCCAGCGGCCAGAAAATAGAGTGTCTGCACCGCGGCAGTCACCTTTCGTTGCCACCGAAGCACCAGCCGGCTGGGATATTTGTGGAGACCTCGCGAGCCTCACCGTAAGCCATTGAAAAATAAGTGGTTCGAAAAGGGAACTCTTAAAGGTCGGGCGGAGTCTATGAGAGTACGGATTGGTCTCCCGGCGGCGATTTTTGGTCGGGAGTGGGTGGGAGATCCTATAATCAGGGAGCGCCGGAAAGTTATGGCGGGAGCAACCACCTTGGGTGATCTGGCAAGCGCAATCGGGGCACATGGCCACGAAGCGGCGATCGTCGCAGAGCTGAAGGCCGGCTCGGAAGAAGCGTATGCCTGGCTGGTCGGCGAGTTTCAGCAGCCAGTGTACGGACTTGTGTACCGGATGGTGAACGATCCGGCAGACGCGGCCGATACTACGCAGGAGGTGTTTCTCAAAGTGTTTCGGGGGATGAAGCACTTTCACGGCGAGTCGAGCTTAAAGACCTGGATTTACCGCATAGCGTTGCACGAAGCTGCGAACCGGCGGCGTTGGTGGTTCCGGCATAAGGCGCGCGAAACATCGATTGAGCCGATAGAGAGTGATGGACTCGCGATTGGCGAATATGCCGTGCGGGCTGCGTTGGTGGACCGCGGCGAATCACCTTTCGATAGTGCTGCACATGGTGAAGTGCGGCAAAGAGTAGAAGCAGAATTGCGAGAGGTGCCAGAGCCGTACCGCACGACTCTGGTTTTGCGAGACTTGGAAGAGATGTCGTACGAGGAGATTGCGGACGTGCTGGAGATTTCGCTGGGGACGGTGAAGTCAAGGTTGACGCGCGGACGCGCAGCGTTGAAGCGACGCCTCTCAGCATACGTACGGGAGTCGGGAGCGGAATTAGAACTGAACACGCCGCAAGAAGAAGAAGAACAAGATAACCCATTGAAGAATTCGCAAGGTTCCGGAGGGGGTAGAAGAGTTGAGGTGACGTCATGAAGTGCACCGCGATACAGAAGTGCACTGAGGCCAGACAGTTGTTCTCGCCCTATCTGGATGGGGCGGTCACGGGCACGCAGATGCTCGGATTGCAAGAGCACATGGAGAATTGTCCGGCTTGCCACCGGGAGTACCTTTCATTGCGCAAGGCGCAGCAATTGCTGGGCAGCTTGCGCCGTCCTCAGGTTCCGTCGGATCTGGGGCTGAAATTGCGCCTGCTTGCTTCGCGAGAAGCGGCTCGGACGCGTGAGCCGAGGTTCCAGGGTCTTCGTCTGCGGCTGGCAAACGCAATGTCGACATTGATGGTTCCGGCGACGGCGGGAGTTTTGAGCGCGCTGGTGATTTTCGGCTTCGTAATGGCTCTGCTCGCGGTGCCGGCACAGGTGCAGGCCAGTAACGACGATGTTCCGCTATTGCTTCATACCGCACCTGAACTTGAGCAGACTGCCTTTGGCACAAGCATGAGCTCGGTGAATGCGGATTCGCTTGTGATCGAAACCGACGTGGACGCCAACGGGCGGGTGCAGGACTATCGCATTCTTTCCGACTCGAAAGATTCGGACCAGCTTCTGCCGCAGGTGAAGCGGATGCTGATCTTCACCACCTTCCGGCCCGCGATGTCGATGGGGCGGCCGACCTCGGGTCGAGCAGTCTTGTCTTTCTCAAAGATCAGCGTGCGGGGGTAGCGCGGCCTCTCGGCTTTCGACGCGCTTCGCTCAAATCATACTCAGTTGCGTGCGCAATGAGGGGATCCCGTCCCGCGTTTGACGGGTTAGGAGACCGCAGCCCGCAGAAGCGCGCACCCCTCGGCCACCACGGTCTGCCGGGGATGCTCTCACTTTCCGACAATGATGAGTTGGATCGGGTAGAACGACTCGTCCAGGCACCGAAGCCAATTCGAAAGTGGACGGGGCATACCAGCGGAACGAAGTGCACAAAAAGATTGCTTTTCTAGCTCGCCGGGAGGGGCGCAGCGAAATTCTCCCGCGACTTTCAACATTATTCAGCGATCGGACAATCCAAGGAGAACGCCTGTGGACCTTCACTCTCAAGAACCCGAGCGCAAGGACAGAACGAAAAAAGGGAGTGTATCGCGGGCTTGAGTTGGAAGCCAAAGTGAGGCTTCCTTCATGCAGCCGGCCGAGCCGACCTGGGACCGGGTTCGACAGAGCTGAGCATGGCCTGCTTCAATTGCGAATCCGCTTCGTCTGCGATGGTGAATACATCGAGCAGGACCTTGCTGAAATCATGTTCCAGTATAGATGCCCACGCTTTGCGTGGGCATCGGCCTATGGGGTGAAGGATTGGCGATTTCCTTGTGGATGATTTCGCGGAGTGAAGCAATTGAGGGTTTTACCAGGACTTTGTCAGCCTGTAAGCGGATAGGGGCTTCGTCCAGCTCGGGTACCCGCTGTGCACCGGCGTTGCTGCCTTCGGGTGGGTGTGGCGCATGGCGCCGACGACGGTGAAACCATCATCAGCGTGGGGCAAGTGCAGGTCAAAGAGAGTGCGTCAATGATTTCGGCGACTGAGCGCTAGCCGTATGTTCGCCACAGCGACTACCTCGAACCCATCTCGTTCGAGCACTGCCCGTAGCATATTGCGGACAGCGTCGTCGTCCTCAGCCACAGCTGTTCGGATTTCGTAACAAAACAGTTGTTCAATTTTGTGACAGACATGGGATTTGATATCCATTCTATTTATCATCATTTCTAGCGGAGATTTTGTATGTCGCGTCTTAAGACTCGGATATTTGACTCCAAGGATTTCCTCGCCCAAACCGGGTTGGGCAGAACCATTTTGCAGTATCCAAAGAACAAAGTGATCTTCGCCCAGGGAGAGCCTAGCGATGCCGTGTTCTATATTCAAAGAGGCCGTGCAAAGCTTACGGTCATATCCCCGCAAGGCAAGGAAGCTACGATCACACTGTTAGGCGAAGGAGATTTCATCGGAGAGGGATGTATTACCTCCGATCAGCCCCTTCGCGTTGCGTCTGCCACCGCAGTTACACAGTGCAGCGTACTAAAAATTGAAAAGAGGGCTATGTTGGACGTGCTCCACCGTCAGAGCGCATTTTCAGACTTGTTTGTCTCATACATCGTCGGACGGTACACCCAGACTCAGGCAGACCTGGTGGATCAACTGTTCAACTCTGCTGAGAAGCGGTTGGCCCGGACTCTTTTGCTGTTGGCCCGCTTTGGCAAAGAAGGGAGATCGGAGAACGTAATTCCCAAGATAAGCCAAGAAACCTTGGCAGAAATGGTCGGCACCACGCGAGCGCGGGTTAACTTCTTTATGAATCGGTTCAGACAGCTCGGTCTGATTGATTACAACGGCGGCGGTCTGGAAGTTCACAGCTCGTTACTCGACATCGTGCTCCACCAGTAACTGCCGCCACGGTCGTGTAGCCTTAAGGTTGGAGGGGCGCAATTAGTAATTGGCTCGATCAGGTTATCTGCTACACGGCGAACACCAATTAAGAGGCGAAGTAATGTTTCACATTCTAGTTCGTTCAGTCGTGAAAGGTGGACCCAGGTGCGGCGTAATTAGTTAAACCAGTTGAAAGGCAAAACTTTGTTGAGGCAGTGCGCAAGTGTACAAGGTAACCTCTTGCGGCAGCTTTGTTTACTTCGGTCAGAAGTGATTTCGCAACAAGCAGTTAGACCTCATTAAGAAATCCTCTCCCGTTCGTGGCGCGATTCGGCACAAGCGTAATGGGTCCCCCTACTCGGTCCAACCGGTGTGCCGATTCATTCGCCATGGCGCCCGCCTGGGACAGTTCTTCACCTCCGAGAAATGGATTCCGAGTCTCATCCGATGATAATTCCCACGCCAACTGCAAGCCTGTACTCCTACACCTCACTCCCTCGAAGGTGAGGTGCTCCCAATTGTGCTGACAGTTGACGATCTTTTTAGGGCTTGAGGTTTTATCCTCACGAGAGCGGGCTACCCGGGCTTAGTGCCTCGATGGGGGTGGCTTTGGCTTCGTGCCGAGGTGTTCGAAAGATTTGATCCGTTCCGATAGCTGTTTCGATTCTTGGATTAATCTCCCAGCTTCAAGGATCAACAGGGCGGTATTCTTGTTTAGTTCCTCGATCCTGCGGAGCAACAATGCGGACGGTTCATGCACCTGTTGCGATCGGGGTACAACCTGCGTGCTGGTAAGCAGCATAGAGTGGCCTTCGTAAGCGACTTGGGAGTCCAGCGCTCGGCTGGACGCTTGCGTCCTGCGAGAGAGCAACGACGCTTAGGGCGAAAGACAGAGAGGCACGGGTAGGCGGACGTAGCCGCCTTCCCGTCCAAAAAGCTTACAGTTCTACGCTGCTACGGGAACAGCGTTGTTGTGGAAGGTCGAGTTGACAACCTCAGAGCTCTGAACCTTCGGAGTGCCCTCGATAAATCTTGCCATCGTCTTCAACACTTGCGGATAGGTATTGGTGTTGTAAGTTTCGGCATCAGCTTTGTTTTCCCACAGACTGATTGCAGTCACATCAACTCCACCGGCACCAGCGAATGTGATTTCGTCCTTGAATCCATTCTGTTTACGAAGCAGGGGAAGGATGTCCTTCTCAAACGTTCGCGTGTAATCGGAAAGCGTATTGGGTTTCAGATGAATCGAGACATTGCGTGCAAACATAGGCAACCTCCTAGGGGTTGGGGGGTAGCTAAGGAAAGAAAACTTCAGATGGACTGCCTTAGTTCAGGGAACCTGAAAGAGGAGTAAGGATGCTCACTCTCTTCAACCGGTGCATTTACGTGGCCCTCTGCAGCGCCGCGCAACTTGTTGCATCGATAGGTCAAAAAAGCAGATCCGTCAGCGCAGAGTCTGCGGTTCATCGTGTACTTTTGGCGGCAAGCAAGCATAAACGGAGCGGTGGCAGTGATGAAACAAAACGCAAGAACTGCGAAGAAAAGACTCACCATAGCCCGTGGGAGTGCACCAGGCCGCGATTGTTGGCGAAACTCGCACCGAACGTGCGGAACAGGAAAGTGCTGCGGGCATCTCGTAAAAAAGGTTTGCCATTGAATAACGCAGCCCCATTCGCATAGCCGCCCACGACGTACTTCCATCCGAAGGGGCTGCCAACACCGCTTAGCCCGATGCTGTAAACCCGCCCGGGGGACACTGGCAAACCCCCGCGGGGAAAAACGAACAGAACGTGACGGCAGTCGGCGACCGGCACGGTCTTGGACACAACCGCCAGCGCGATTCCCTCTGTATTCATCACCATCAGGGTGACGTCCGCACTGGCTGGCCCAGGGTTGGCCACCACCAGTTCCACTTCGACACCGGTCAGCTTGGGCAGCGAGGGCGTGAAGGTCTGGCGCACAACGTTGGACAGGGACGTCCACGCACTCTTCCACGGCGCGGTGTTTGCCTGGTCCGGCCTCATCAATACGTGCAGAGCGGACGGCTCGCCGGCAGCTGGCCCGACACGAATGGTCACACTAAAATCAAGTTCGTTCGCCAGATCTGGACCGCCCATGCCATTGATGATTGGAACCTTGATCTGCGCCTCTCCTTCGGAAGTCGCCTCGAAAACGTAGACAAACCCCGGGCCGCCGGGATTCGGCGGCCACTCTTGCGCGACGCTCTCGAGGAGGATTGCGGGGGAGGAGATTTCGGGCGTACCGTATTGATTCAGGCCGACTGTTCCGAGGCTTATCTCTGATCTGTTGACCGACCCCGGCGGCTAACCGTTGTCGATTGTTCGTGAAATCGAGGGACAGAACCTGTTGTTTGACGCTCGTCGATGAGATGCGGGCGGTCTGAGCGTCGGCATTACCACAAGAGGTCCACAAGAAGGCCAGCGCTACCAAGGAGAATGCTGATCGTGAGTTCGTCAAAGTCTCATCCTCGGCATAAAGCTACATACACTGAGAACTACCGTGGCTCGATTTCTTGCGTGCATAATTGTTGAGGGTTGCCCTTGCACCACGCCAGCCGAGTTTTTCCGTAGCCTGCTAGACTAGTCTAAGTCTAGGGCTGCGGACCAATAACAATTGGCTCAGACGCCTATTTTTGGCAGACGCGGGCTTACTTGCTATCTTGACTTGTGCCTCGGCAGCCGGCAGGATGGTTGCAGGAGTCATGCTGAAACAATTGGCAATTGCCGCTGTTTTGAGCGTTCCAGTGTTCGCGCAGACTCACACTCCTGTAGTGCACGTTGAACAGTTAGACGAGATTGAGAAAATCAAGTGCAAAGACCGAGTTCCAGAAGATTTCGGCTGCGCGATACTCTTCGATGTTGATTTTCCCTCTTCCGGCGATATGATCGCCAGCGTTGTTGGTGGATTCGGCCATCAGCTTTCACCCATCCTCGATCGCACGATGTACACCGTTATGTACGATCCGCCCTTGAAACGAGATGACAAGTTTTCTGGCCTAAGGAGAAACGTTCGCGTTCCGGCACGAGTCGATGGCGAGAACCCTATCGTTCAATGGCCGGACGGCACACAAGCGAGGGGAAGAATCATACAGCGCGAAAAGATTGATCCTAAACGGCCCCAACCTGCGTAACTCACATTCAGCACGGCAGACTAAGAGGAGTAACGACGCCGACTGTCAATTCATTAGAAGCCCCAAAACGCCTAAACGTGCACTGATGCCCGAACGCCCCGCATCGATCACTCAAGGTTTCTTGAGCGAAGGTCCGTCTTGGAGTGCGAGAACTTGAACAACTGCAGGATGCGAGATGCGAGATTCCTGAGGCTGTTTTCAAAAGGTGAGCAATTTTGAACAGTCAGAACGTTTAGGAGACAGTATGGTACAGGTTGCTTATCGTGGCAGTCCCCTGAGAAGGCGGACAGCCCCTTGGGGGCGGTCATGGGTTAGCGTCAAGTGACTGACGTTCGGACCCTCACGATCGCCCCAGTTTCCTCCCTGGGGGCTGCCGTCCATGCAACAGCGCAAGGCTCTCAACTCTAGCCCCACTTCGACAATGCTTACGCAGGAGCCTAGCATCTTATTTTGAGCAGGCACCGCTTCGTACTCTCTCAGGTTCTCTGAGCTAAGTCGGCCCCTCTGAAGGCATTTCTCCTTGAGGTTTTCACGAAAAGCGGGTGCCCGATACCTTCGATTGCGCTTCGCCGCGAAGCTAAGCAACTTTACCGCCTGAGCGACCGTCTGGACTCGCTGGTGCAGCAATATCCTGTCGTCTCAGGAGCACTCATCACCATTTCGGGATTTCGGAAAGCGTTCCTATATTCGTATATAGGGCAACTCTGTTGCAGGTTCTGGTCGCAACAAAAATAGCGCCACTCTCCGGCTTAGATCCAGCCGATGCCTGATTTGCTCATCCTGCTTCTGGAGTTGCGCTTCGCGATCGCGGCGTAGGCTAGTCGTGAAGAACGATATTTAGGAGCGAATTATGGACTTGCAGTCCACTCGCGCCATAGTCAATGAAGCCTAACGTTCTGAACCTATTCATGAAGAAGCTGACACGCGAGCGGGTTGTGCCGATCATTTCCGCCAGCGTCTCCTGGCTGATCTTGGGAACCACGGTCTCGGGTGCGCCTGTTTTGCCGAAATGAGCCAGCAGCAAAAGAATTCGCGCCAGCCTCTTCTCGCTCGAATTGAAAAGTTGGTCAACTAAATCTTCTTCGTACCGAATGTTCCGCGTCAGTAAATAAGCTACGAACATATCGGACAAAGCGTGTTCTCGGTGAAGAACCTCGATCATGGCCTTCTTGTCAATACGCAGGAGGTCACAATCTGTGATCGCAGTCGCAGCAGCCATGCGGAGCGCCTGACCGGCGAGGCAACCTTCCCCAAAAAAATCACCGTCACTCAATATGCCCAGGGTTGCTTCCTTGCCATTGTTGGACACGACCGTCAACTTCACCTTACCTTGCTGAATATGAAACACTGCGTCGGCCGGGCTCCCTTGCGCGAAAATTGTTTGTTTCTTTTGAAAAGAGACGATTGTCCTGCCCTTGCCAATCGTGGCAAGAAATGTATTGGGGTCAAAATCGCGTATTTTCTTAGTCGCCATAACAGGAGTCACGGTCGGCCCCCGGGTTAAGTGCGTCCAAAACGGATTGCAGGGACTCCCTCGTTAGTTTAAGAAAAATGACGCGAAAGAAGGCGGGAACAACGTACTGCTACGAGAGGTACTACGCTCGACTCATGATGGCTTATGCTGTCACGTTTTTAGACGGGAGTCAATGCACAGTGGTGCATCTGGTGCATCTGGGAACACGAGCTTTGCGCTGCCTTAGCGATTGGCCCGCTAAACCACCGGTTTGTTGAGCATGGCCGCAGCCTCAGCAAGTGTCAGGTCATCGGGTACTCTATAGAAGTCGCTGCGGTGTTCGGTCTCCTGAACGGTGATTGTTTTGAAGAAAAGAGCTTTGCCTTTCATATCCACGCACATGTCGATCATCTCTCAGAGACCCACGGCAAGTTCCGCTTGCCGAACCTCAAACTTTCCCCCTTTGTCCAAGTGTCCCAGCAGACCGCCCCCGAATTTCACGTCCTGCACGAGTTGACCAGCAATCCCCGCCATTCTCTCTTGTTTGATATCAATCCTCATCTCTCCTTCCATGTCGTGGAAAACACGTGCTTCAAGAGAAGGCGGCTGAAAATTCGGGTTTGGTTTGAAGGTTAGTTTTGTCAGTTTGCCCTCGCGACCCGCGTAGTCGAAGACAAATGCGTCGGGCAGAATCTTGAACAATCGCGTCCCCGGTTCCGCCTTCTTGTTTCTCTCCTGCTGCAGTTTCCGCTGTTCATCTGGATTGCTTACGAGCCTTTGAATACGCTGGTTCTCCTTCTGCCGCTGTTTGGTGTCAAGCAAGCGACCATTCATGGACACCAGCCGGCTGAGAGTGCCGTATTTTGTCTGGACGATTTCCTGGACCTGCTTCTTGTCGGATTCTCTTTTCTCTAGGCGGTACATCCAATGACCATGATCCTCATCCTGGGATTTTAGCTCGTTGGCGACCACCTTCCGCGCCAGTTCGTTAGCCGACATGGCTCGGCTCACGGAATCCGATTGGGGAAGTGTGTCGGGTCCGAGCAGAATGACGCTTACTAAAACAGCCGCAGTGCTGCGCCCCAGTCGCATGACCGGTTCCCGCGACAAAACAGGATACGTTTTGACCCGGCTGTTCATTTGGACACTACCGCGCCGACTCTGGGCGAGTGGCCGGCAGCTCGGATTGTTGCGACCTGCGTCTTTACTTCTGGCAACTATCACTGACCATCTTCAAAGCCGTCACTGTCATGTGGCCGTGCTCTTTGGCGTCTTTGTCTATCCCGTGCTCTTTCATCTCGGTTTTTGCGTCTTCCTTCATCGCATGTGCTTTGTGATGAGAGACTACCCCGGTCACTGCAACGGTATGCCCGAGGTGGTCGTCGAGTTTGACGCTGTCACTTTTGATCTCCCAGGTGGCGCCACCCTTTGTGGTCAAATTGTACTCATCGCCGCCCTCACCTTTTTGCAGGCACCCCGTGAGCGTCCGTGTTTTCCTGTGGGTTGCTTTCGTTGTGTTCTGCGCCGTCGCCAGCCCGACAACAGTGGCAAACATCATTACTGCAATAAACCCTGCTGCGATCTTACCCTTCATTGTCGTTTCCTCCGTAGTTGCGTCAACCAACTTCTTACACAATTCGATCGGGTCAGCCTCGGAAAGCATAGAGTCGCCAGATATTCAGGTGCTTCGCAGTCAATCAACAGCCTTGCAATTCCGCAATCGCGGGCAACAACGCGCCAAACGACCCTTGGCTACGAAAGCGTCGATATGCTTCCGAGCGTGCTCCGGAACGTCCCCTGCTCCCGATAGCCTGATAATTGGCGCTTGTGGCCTAAGCCAGTCTCATTTCGATGGCAACCTCAGGACCGCTCACCTCTGGCATGAAATAGTCGACAAAGAACCATTTTGCTTTGGGGTTTCAAGTGGACGGGCGAGCACATGGACCCGATCGAGCCTCAGTGTCCACATTCTGTCCCGGAGGACCTGGTCAAAATTGCTCACTTGTCTTCCCTAGGAACACGCCACGTTCTACTTTGCCATTGTGAGCTTTACTGACCATCGGACACTCATCGCGTTCCCGGATAATTGATGTTGGAGACATCTCCCTGTGGTTAGGGGGCCCTTTGATGAAGCAAATCACGCAGCGGAAGAAAAAATCGGATTTCAATCCTCACGCCTTTCTGTCAACCATTGGTAAGGGTAGGGATATGGCGTCGTTTCAGAAGAAGAACACGATATTCGCGCAAGGCGATTCGACCGACGGACTGTTTTTTATCCAAAAGGGAAAGGTACAGCTCAGCGTTGTTTCGGAAGGCGGGAGAGAAGCAACCCTTGGCATTCTGGGCGAAGGTGATTTCTTCGGAGAAGGCGGTCTTGCCGGTCAGCTTTTGCGCATGTCGTCTGCCACCGCGATGACCGACTGCGTCCTTCTGCGTATCGAGAAGAAGGCGATGATGCGTGCCTTGAGTCTGGAACAAAAATTGTCGGCCATGTTTCTCAAATATTTGCTGAAGCGAAACATCCGATATCAGGATGATTTGGTCGACCAACTTTTTAATTCCAGCGAAAAGCGACTAGCACGTGTGCTTCTGTTGATGGCGCAATTCGGCCAAGAAGGCGTGTCTCAAATGTCGGTCCCCCGACTAAGTCAGGAGACTCTGGCAGAAATGGTGGGGACGACCCGTTCGCGCGTCAGCTTCTTCATGAACCGATTCAGAAAGCTCGGCTTCATCAACTATGACGTAGGAGATATCTTGCATGTCCACAGTTCACTGCTCAACGTTCTCCTCCAGGATGACGACGGAACAGCCGTGACCCCGGACACGAAGCATTCAGCTGCCCCTGCCAACAAAGGTCTCGAACCACCTGCTGAGCCCGGCGGCCCGCCGGACAAAGAGCGTGCCAGAAGGCCGCCCCTCCCCCGTTTTGAACGACGGAAGCTGAACGCGGGTGT